>LSQX01177460.1_pt1 | contig 20979 bp, 20 predicted proteins | sample 654561 | NCBI WGS metagenome assembly LSQX01 (sample SAMN04489861, study PRJNA283612) | anaerobic digester metagenome | isolation source: 4 biogas reactors fed with cattle manure at either 37C or 55C with and... | place: Denmark: Kongens Lyngby | collected 2014 | reverse complement strand
GAGGGAGGAGGTCCGCTATTCGGCCGCCTCCGTTGCCACCCATGTAACGGGCTATATCAGGAAACCGGTCAATCCGCTGCAGCCGTGTGAGGGTATTTCCGGCCTGGAGCGCGCTTTTAACCGGGAATTGTGGGGGACGCCCGCGGCGGTGGGTGTCATAGTTGACGCCAAAGGACAAATGGTTCCCGGGTATGGCATCAGTGAATGGAAATATGAGCACCTGCGCCGTCCGTATAATGTGGTGACAACCATTGACAGAAAGCTGCAGGAGGCGGCGGAAGCGGCGGGAAATGCCGCCGTTAAAAAAGGGGCATTCATCCTGCTGGACCCGAAAAGCGGCGACATCCTGGTGCTGGCCTCATTTCCGCGGCTGCCGGTGGAGGACCTTTACAACGGCACCGCCGGTGTGAAACTGGAGCAGATGGAGCGCGATCAGGTTTACCTGAACCGGGTCCTGATGCCGTATGCTGTCGGTTCAGTTTTTAAAGTGATTGTGGCGGCGGCGGCACTGGAGGAAAAGCTGCCCGCAGCCGGTGAGTTTTTTGTCTGCGACGGCTCTTACGAGCTGGGTGACAGGCAGATTTCCTGTTTTGCCGGCATCGCTCACGGCAAGCTTGATTTGCAGCAGGCACTGGTTACGTCCTGTAACGGTTATTTTGTCGACCTTGCCCTGCGCCTGGGCAAGGAAAAAGTGGTTGACATGGCCAAACGCTTTAAACTGGGGAAGACAACGGGCATACCCCTGGGCGGGGAAGAGGCGGGGATCATTCCGGATGCAGCAGATTTGCTTTACGGCGGCGATGTAGCCAACCTGGCCATCGGCCAGGGAGCGATAACGGCCACACCTTTGCAACTGGCCCGCGTCATGTCCATTTTGGCCAACAGCGGGCGCGATGTGTACCCGCGCCTGGTGTCTAAGGTGATTGACAAAAACGGCAATACTGTCCGGAATTACCCCGTCCAGTACGGTTCCCTGGTCATTGCTCCGGCACTTGCCCAAAAATTGCGGGAAATGCTTGTCCCTGTGGTGGAAGTGGGGACAGCCTCACCGGCCAAGAGCGACAAATACGGGGCGGCAGGCAAATCTGGCACCGCCCAGCTTGCCGGCAAGGATTACAGCCGTTCCTGGTTTGCCGGGATGGTGGAGACGGGGAAAGAAACTTGGGTTGCCGTTTTGCTGCTGGAGGAGCATTATGCCGGAGAGCCCACTGCTTCCGCCGTTTTCCGCAGGGTGATGGAAGCCGTGCTTGACGCACGCTAAAGGACGGCCCGAAAAGTGTTGCACACTACCGGGCGGCCGGGAATATAATGGTGGAGAAGACAATGGTTTTTGTCAAAGAAGAAGCGCAAAACTGCGCACATTGGCACCCGGGCGGGCATACAATGTAGAGATGACATCCCGCGGGAGGTGCTTTTTTGTTTGCTCTGGTAACACTGATTGCTGCTGTCGTTCGGGGAATTACATTGCTTGTCTCATATCTGAACAATAATTCTTTTCCTCAGCCGCTCTCACCCCAAGAAGAACAAATATATCTCCAGCGGCTGGCTCAGGGCGATCAGGAGGCGCGCAGCGTTTTAATCGAACGTAATCTCCGCCTTGTAGCCCATGTGATTAAAAAATTTGAAAATACGGGAGAGGATCAGGAAGATCTGATTTCTATCGGTACAGTAGGTCTGATTAAGGCTATAGATTCTTATAAGGGGAACAAGGGGACGCGGCTGGCTACTTATGCAGCCCGCTGTATTGAAAATGAAATTCTGATGCACCTGCGTGTGGTAACCAAGCGCAGAGCGGAAGTATTACTGCATGACCCGATCGGGACCGACAAAGAGGGCAATGAAATTACTCTCCATGATATATTAGGTACAGATGCGGAAGAGATTCTGGACGTGGTGGACAAAAAGATCATTGAAGCCAAACTATACCAGATTATTAAACGCCTGAAAAACAGGGAACGTATTGTTCTGGCCCTGCGTTTCGGGCTGCCCCTGGGGCGCAGGCAGACACAGAAAGAAATTGCCAAAAGCCTGGGAATTTCCCGTTCTTATGTTTCACGGATTGAAAAGAAAGTTATTGCCAAAATTGCAGAAGAGTTCCGGCAGGAACGTCTTGCTTGTGATTCCCGGGAAAGTACGCCTCTTTTAAAAAAGTAAGCCCGGAAACATAATAAAAAGGCGGCAGCAGCCACCTTTTTTATAGTTCTTTTTTACTGAAAATCTCCCGTAGCTGCTTTTTTACAGGGTCAAGGGCCGCCTGCACATCTGCCGCGACGGCGGCCAGAAAAAGCTGGGAAAGCCGTCCCGCCGCTTCCGCCCGCTCCCGCATGTTTTCCGTGACAATATCGCCGCGCGCCCCAAGCAGTGTCCCGTCCGGTGCATGTACTGCCTGGGCCAGTTTTTTGCCTAAAACATAGGCTCGCATTTTTTCCCGTGTAGCCTGCTCCAGCACTTGTCCCCCGGCATTTACTTTGTCCTGCAAGTGCGTCAAGATGTCTTTAACATCCAGCATGCTTTCCCAGATTTCGCCTGCGCCGGCGGCCAGCAGCAACTGGGCCAGTTTTCCCCGCCGGCGTGCCATTTCCACATGCTCCCGGGTAACTGTCTGCCCTTTTCTGATAATAATTGCTCCTTCATCATCGGTCACAGTGCTGCCGGCAGGACGGCCAAGGGCAAACTCAACCGCCCTGGTTTCCAAGGTGCGGACAAGCCTGCGGGGCGTGTGTTCCCCGGCCGTGTTAAGCGGGCGTACCTGCGTTTGGTAGTCATTGCGCAGAATGATAAAATCACGGCCAAAGTTTTCCACCACGGCAACCGGCACGGCAAAGCTTTTCCGCTGTTTTTCCGAAATTACATAAAGCTCCGCCAGTTGGCCGTCCGCAGGCTGAAAAGCATAGTCTGTCACACTGCCGGCCAGGGTGCCGTCTGCCGTGATCAATTGTTTGCCTGTTACCCCGTGTTCACGCATGGTTTCAAAGCGCGGATCCTCCGCCGCTTCGCCGCCGGCGATCATCATGGCATCATGACCGATGGTGCGCACGTCGGTATAGGGGATTATTTCTGTCCTGGCCTTCAGGAAAGCACGTTCGCCAACAACAACGGCGGCAACTTTACGGGTCCGGTGGTCAATAATAAGCTCCTGCACATTGCCGAGCAGGCTGCCCGTAGTTATATCTATGACGGGCAAACCGGCTACTTCTTTTGCTTTTTTCATCAGCAAAAACACCTCTTGGGACTGATTTGTTTTCAGTATAGCAAAAAGCGGCTTCAGCATTAACTTGCCCGGCTGCAAAAAGATTATGTGGCGGCGGTAAACAATTTGCCTGCAGGAAACAGGGGCGGGCGGTGTTGTTTTTTGCGTTAAATAACGGTATAATCAGGAAACAGGTGGTAAATAATGAAAATAAACGAAATAGGGGAACAAGCCCTGATAAAAGAGATTGCGGCGCTTACGGCAAGTACTGCAGACCGGGAAGGGGTGGGTATCGGGGATGATGCCGCCCTGACCCGGGTTGCCGACGGCACTTTTGTGGCAACCAGCAAAGACATGCTGGTGGAAGGCGTCCACTTTCTGCTGCCGGGGATTACAGCACAAGACCTGGGATTTAAGGCGCTGGCCGTCAATCTCAGCGACCTTGCCGCCATGGGGGCCAAGCCGCGCCATGCTTTTGTCGCCTTGGCCCTGCCGGCGGGGACGGAGTGTGAATTTGTGCTGGATTTTTTCCGGGGCATGATGGAACTGGCGAAAAGCTACGGGATCGCCATTAGCGGCGGCGACCTTGTTGCTTCCCCGGGACCGCTGGTTGTCAGTGTGACCGTCCAGGGAGAGGTAAGGCGCGAGCAGGCACTCCTGCGCCGCGGGGCGCGGCCAGGGGAACTGGTCTGCACTACAGGCAGTCTGGGGGCCTCGGCGGCAGGTCTGGCGCTGCTTTTGCAGGACATACCTTGCAGCGACAAGGTCCGTGCCGCCGCGCTGCAGGCTCATTTTCGCCCCCGGCCGCGAGTGCGGGAAGGGCTTTGGCTGGCAGCCGGCGGGGTCGTCACCACCGCCATAGACATTTCCGACGGACTGCTGAAAGATATTAGGGAGATCATGGAGATTAACGGCTGCGGAGCTTTGCTTTATGAGGAGAATATCCCGGTGCATCCTGCGGCCCGGGCAGTGGCAGCCGCGGCAGGCCGCTCGCCGCTGGATTTTGCTTTACATGGCGGTGAGGATTACGAGTTATTGTTTACAGTGCCGGAAAACGCTTTTGACAATTTGGCCAGGGCATACACAGAGCAATTCGGTCGGCCGCTTTATACCTTGGGACGACTGACAGGGGAAAACCGCTTGCAGATGGTTACGAAAAGCGGTAAATGGGAAGAATTAGTGTTTGCAGGTTATCGTCATTTTTAAAGGTGGTTGCAGCGTGAAAAGAGTAATTGTCACCCGTGGGGAAAAAGAAACAGAAAAGCTGGGCAAATTCTGGGGAGAGCAGCTTTTTCCCGGTGCCGTTGTTCTCCTCTCCGGCGAGTTGGGAACGGGAAAAACCGTTTTTGCCCGGGGCGTGGGCTTGGGGCTTGGTGTCGGCACGCCCATCACCAGTCCTACATTTACATTGCTCAATGTGCACCAAGGGCGCCTGCCCTTTTATCATTTTGATTTATACCGCCTTGCCGCTGAAGAAGAACTGTTGGATCTGGGGGCGGAGGAGTATCTTTATGGTGAGGGCGTCAGCCTGGTGGAGTGGGCCGATAAATTTCCCGCTTTTTTTGACATGCCGGCAGTAACCGTGTCCCTCAAGCAGGAAGGTCCTTTTGTCAGGAGAATTACTTTCAGCAGCGATGACGTCAGTTATCAGGAAATAATCAGGGCATTAAACCCGGGGAGCTGAAAAAATGTTTGTACTTGGTATTGACACGACGACATTGGTCTGCAGCGTGGCGGTGGTGTCAGAGAATATGGTAGTGGCGGAATACACGCTGCAGGTGAAAAAAACACATTCCCAGCGGTTGTTGCCGCTGATAGCGACTATGCTGGCAGATTCCGGCTTGACCCCCGCCGAGCTGGACGGGGTAGCCGTTGTTGCAGGCCCGGGCTCTTTTACGGGGGTGCGCATCGGTATAGTTACAGCAAAAGCGTTGGGGCAGGCGCTGGGAATCCCTCTGTGCGGTATTTCTACCTTGGAAGCACTGGCAGCCCAGCACCCGTGGTTTGACGGCCTGGTCTGCCCTATACTTGATGCCAGGCGCCGGCAGGTTTATACAGCTCTTTTCCGCGGTTACGGTTCCCTGCAGCGTCTCGCGGGGGACAAAGCGGCGTCTTTGCCTGCAGTCCTGGAAAAAGTGGAAGCTTGCGGGGAAAAAGTTCTTTTTGTCGGTGATGCCGTCCCTGTTTACCGGGAGTTCATCAGCGGAAAACTTGGTGAGAAAGCATGTTTAATGCCGCCGGAATCCGTCATCTGTCGTGCCGCTACAGCGGCACGACTGGGGCTTGAAATGCTTGCCCGTGGCCAGGCTGTTTCCTGGCGCGAGCTGGCTCCCCGTTATTTGCGCCAGTCGGAAGCGGAAGTGAAATACAGGGAGACACATGGCGGGGGAGGTACTTGCCTGTGACTGTATCCATTGAACAAATGAAGTTTTGCCATGTGGATGCGGTTGCGGAAATAGAAAAAAAAGTTTATCAAAATCCTTGGACAAAACATGCTTTTATCAATGAAATACTTGACAACGGCTTCGCTTATTACTATGTGGCTCTGGCGGAAGGCAAAGTGGTTGGCTACGGCGGTATCTGGGTAATCCTGGATGAAGCCCATGTGACCAACCTGGCGGTCAGCCCCGCCTGGCAGGGGAAGGGAATCGGCAAAGCCCTGCTGGCCCATTTAATCAAAGAAGCCGCCGGCAAAGGAGCCAGCCGCATGACCCTGGAGGTGCGTGTTTCCAATCTGAGGGCTCAAGCGCTTTATCAAAAGTTTGGTTTTGTTCCCTGCGGCATTCGGCCTAAATATTACCATGATGAAGATGCACTGGTCATGTGGCTGACAGAGCTAAGATATTACTAGCGGTCTGGGGCGGGTATTCTTGCCCCGGAGCGAGCGGTGCGGGGGTGACGGAGTGAAGGAAGAGTTAATTTTAGGCATAGAAACATCATGCGATGAAACGGCGGCAGCCGTGGTGGCCGGCGGGCGGCAGGTCAAAAGCAATATTATAGCTTCACAGGTGGATATCCACCGCAAATTTGGCGGTGTGGTACCGGAAATTGCTTCACGGAAACATCTTGAGCTGATCAACCTGGTGATTGAGGAAGCGCTGCTGGCGGCAGGCTGCACTTTGGCTGATCTTGCCTGTATTGCCGTGACACAGGGCCCCGGTCTGGTGGGTGCCCTGCTGGTGGGGGTGAACACGGCCAAGACTTTGGCTTACGCTGCAGAAAAACCGCTGGTAGCCGTCAATCATGTGCTGGCACATGTGGCCGCCAATTATCTGGTGCACGAAGTGGAATTCCCTGCTGTTTGCCTGGTTGTCTCGGGAGGCCATACCAGTTTGCTCTACATTGAGGCACGGGATAAGGTGGAATTGCTGGCGTCCACCCGCGATGATGCTGCAGGGGAGGCATTTGATAAAATAGCCCGGGTGCTGGGTCTGGGCTATCCCGGGGGACCGGCCATTGAGCTTGCCGCCCGGGAAGGTGATATACATGCTTTTACCTTCCCCAAGGCTTTCAGCGGCCAGGATGATGTCTTGGCATTTTCTTTTTCCGGTTTAAAGTCTGCGGTGATCAACACTGTGCATAATATAATACAAAAAGGGCAGAAACTGCCTGTTGCCGACGTGGCTGCCGGTTTTCAGCAGGCTGTGATTGATATCCTGGTGGAAAAAACCTGCCTGGCGGCAAAGATTAAAGGGACAAAAACTGTACTTTTGGCAGGCGGTGTTGCCGCCAACCAAATGCTGCGGGCGCGGCTGGCTGCAGCGCTGGCGGCGGAGGGCCGCAACCTCCTCTTCCCGCCACTTTCGCTTTGTACCGACAATGCGGCCATGGTGGCGGCAGCCGGCTGGGACAGTTACCGCAAGCAACAATTCGCAGGACTCGACTTAAACGCAGATCCTGTTTTAGACATGATGCGCCACTTAACGCAACTGCCCGGATGAACAAAAAGAGTTACTAGTTATGGTAACAACCTGTGGATAATGTGGATACTTTGTTAAAATACATTGATAATGGGGTTATTTCTGTGGATAACTATGTGGATACTGTGGATTAGTGCCACTGCCGGCTGCTAAAAATATGAACAAAATGTTGCAAATTCAGGAGTAGCCGGCTTTGTGGAACTTAACATAAAAAAAGACCGGCTGAAAAATAGTCTTTTTTTCGACGGCGTAAAAAACCACAATTGTAACAGAAAACGACAGGATACTTTGACGAACTAAACTCCTCCGCCAGCTTTTCAGCGGGAAAACCTCTGATGCTGCAGCTCCGGCGCAGATGCCTGCTTGTCGCCTGTCAAGCGGGGCTGACAGAAAAAAGAAAAGAGGGATGTTTTTTGCTTAACCGGATCAAACATCTTCACTTTATAGGTATTGGCGGCTACGGGATGAGCGCGCTGGCTCAGGTGCTCCTTGACATGGGATACATAGTGACCGGTTCTGACATCAAGCAAAGCGCCATTACGGAAAAATTAAAAAAACTGGGGGCAACTGTATTTACCGGTCATGATGCGGCACATATTGCCGGGGCGGAACTTGTAGTTTACTCAACTGCCATCCCGCCTGATAATGTTGAATTGCAGGCCGCCAAAAAAAGCGGCATACCTGTATGGCACCGCTCGGAACTTTTGGCCCGTTTTATTAACGATCGTTTTGGCATTGCCGTGGCGGGAGCGCACGGCAAGACAACAACCACTTCCATGATTGCCACGGTGCTGACGGCGGGGGGGCTGGACCCCACCGCTTTCATTGGCGGTGTGCTGGCTGAATTCGGCGGTAATGCCCGCATCGGCAAATCGGATATTGTCATTGCCGAAGCGGATGAAAGCGACAACACTTTTCTCCGCTACCGCCCCCGGATGGCCGTTATTACCAATGTAGAGGCGGATCACCTGGAGCATTATAAGGGTAATTTCCAGCTGCTTTTGGCTGCGTACAGAGAATTTTTAGGCAATACTGCTCCCGACGGTATTGCTGTCCTGAATGCGGAGGACCGGTATTTGCAGAATATGCATCCCTCGCATTTAAAAAAAATTGTTACCTTCGGGCTCACAAAAGGCGACTGGCGTGCCGCCAATATAGAGTATGCAGGCTGGGGCAGCCGTTTTCAAGTTATAGGGCCGAAAGGTCCTGTGGGGCAGATTACGCTGTCAGTCCCAGGGCTGCATAATGTCCTTAATGCTTTGGCGGCGGTGGCGGTAGCCGGAGAGTTTGGGGTGGCTTTTCCCCGGATCCAGACAAGCCTGGCAAACTTTCGCGGTGCGGAGCGTCGCTTCCAGTTCTTATACAAAGGCAACGGTATTGCCGTGGTAGACGATTATGCCCATCACCCCACAGAAATACGTGCAACCTTGCAGGCTGCCCGTACCGACGGGATAGAAAGGGTGCTGGTTGTTTTTCAGCCGCACCGCTTCAGCCGAACAAAGTGGTTCCTGGAAGAATTCGCCCGGTCTTTGTATGATGCAGATCAGGTTATTTTACATCGGATATATGCCGCCAGTGAACTGCCGCTGGCAGGGGTGTCGTCCCGTGAACTGGCGGAAAAGATGCGCGCCCACGGAGTTAATGTCACCCAGCTGGATGAAGCGGAAGAGATTGTTGCCTATGTGTTGTCAATTGCCCGTCCAGGGGACCTGATTATTACCATGGGTGCCGGGGATATTACGGAAATCGGCCACCGCCTGGCGGTAAAATTGCGGGAGAAAGAGCATGTCCATTGATTACTACACTTACCTGGTGGAAGCCGCACGGAAAAACATCCTGCCGCTTACTTCCTACTGCAATGTCAGGTGCGTTTTTTGCAGCCATAAGCAAAACCCGGATGGGGTACTGATCCACAGGCTGCCTTCGCTTCCCGTGGCCAAAGTTGAAGAATTGGTGCAGCTTTTGGATCCGCGGGAAAAAGTTGTTATAGGCGAGTCGGCCACACGCCTGGTTGAAGGGGAACCCTTTACCCACCCGGAAATTATGCCAATTTTAAAGCTTATCCGCACCAAGATGCCGCAAACAACTATTGCCATCACCACCAATGCCATCTTATTGACGCCAAGGCTGGCGGCGCAATTGGCACAGCTTTTGCCGCTGGAAATAACAGTCTCCCTCAACAGCGTCACGGCGGCCGGGCGGCGTCTGCTGATGCAGGACACCGAAGAAAGTCGTGCACCCCGGGCGGTGGCAGCCCTTGCTCGCAGCGGTATTCCTTTTCACGGCAGCCTGGTGGCCATGCCCCACCTTGCAGGCTGGCGGGACATGGAGGAAACAGTCCGATTTCTCGCCGAGCACGGCGCCCTGACAATCCGCCTTTTTCTGCCCGGCTATACGGCAAAAACACCGCCCGAAATAAAGTTTCCGCTGTCTTTATGGACGGAAGTCGTTGCTTTTGCCCGGGAAGGGACAAAAAGGTACGGCTTGCCTGTTATTCCTGAACCCTGCGTGCCGCAAGACCTGACGCCAAAGATCTGGGGTGTAATGGCCAAAACGCCGGCACAGGAGGCCGGCCTGCAGCCGGGGGATGTAATTACGGAAGTGGACGGCAAAACAGTGTCCACACGCGTAGAAGCCTTTTGGGCCGCCAAGAGGGCGAAAAAACCCACCATTGCTTATGCCCGCCAGGGGCGACTCTATCACACCAGACTAAAAAAAGCGGCCCTGGAGCCGCCGGGTTTTGTTATGCTTTATGATTTTCACCCGCGGCGGGTGGCCGCTATCGAGAGGGCAATCAGGCTGCGGCAGGCGGAGAGGCCGCTGGTTTTGGCTTCAGCTTTTGGCGCACAACTTGTCAGGCAGGTAGCGAACAAGTTTGCCCTTCCTGCATTGACTGTTTGTAAGGTGGATAATAACTTTTTTGGCGGTTCAATTCAGGCCGCCGGGCTGCTGACTGTGCAGGATTTTCTGACTGCGGCACGGAAGGCATTGGCAGGGCGTCGCCATGACTTGCTGCTTGTACCGCAGGATGCTTTTGACGGGCACGGTTTAGACCTGACGGGGCGGCGTGCGGACGTGCTGACGCAGGAACTGTCAGTGGCCTGTGAAGTTGTCTGACTAAAGGGCACGCCCTAGAGGTAGATGTGCCGGGCCTCAATTGTTTTGCCCAGGGTAAGCAAACCGCAGGAGGTGCGGGGCTCGCGGCGGCTGTCCGTAGGTGAGCCGGGGTTAAAAAGCAGGACACCGTTTTTCCATTGCAGGAAAGGCCGGTGAATGTGGCCGAAAACAACGGCATCCACATGGTCGTCCGCAAAGGCCTGCAGGGCAAGCTCGGGGGTTTTGCTGCGGTCTATGCCAAGGTCGCCGTGAACAAGACCGATGCGGAAGCCGGCCAAAGTAAGCGTTTTTTTTCTGCCAAAACGCTCCACAAGCTCCAGGGGGTCCATGTTGCCTGCCACCGCTTCTACCGGAGCGATTGTTTCCAGTTCCTTTACAACGCTCATGGTGACTAAATCTCCCGCATGCAGGATCAGCTCCACACCGGCAAAAATGTCAAACAGGGCGGCGGGCAGGTATTTTGCCCTGGTAGGAATATGAGTGTCACTTAAAACTCCGATGCGCATTTTGTCTCCCTCCTGTTATCTTGTTAAAGAGTTCTTGCCGACAGGAAACAATTCCTGCCGGGTATTTACCACCTTGTGGGCTGCTCCGCCATTGAAGATTAAGCTTGTGCATTTCTTAATAATTTATTATACTTGACAGGGCCGGTGCAAACGGCAGGATTCTATAGAATAAAAGAGAAGTGAATGGGGTAAAAAAGCCTTGCTGCGGCAAGGAGGATGGATAATGGGCAACAAGAATCCGCTGTACGAGTATTTTCATTTTTCTTTGCGGGCGCTAAAAGAATCAGGTGGTACCGGAGAGAACCAGGTACTGCTGAAACAGCTGCTGCTAACAGTGGAATCGTTAATTATGATGCTGGATAACAGGGGAAGGATTACCGAATTTAATCCCGCCTGTGAACATGCATCCGGATACAGCCGCAGGGAAGTGCTGGGCAAAACGCCGGATTTTCTTGTTCCCCCGGAGGAACAGGCGGATGTGCGAGCCGCAATGGCAAAACTGCTGCAGGGAGAACACGGAGATTCCCAGCCGCTGACATATGAGAATCACTGGCGGACCAAGGACGGCCGCAAGCGGCTTTTGGTCTGGACAAACAGCAGCATTAAAGATGCACACGGCGAGGTAAGCTCAATTATTTGCACAGGACAGGATGTGACGGAAGTGCGTGCAGAGGAAAGGCGCCGAGCCATTATGCTGGACATCCTGCAAGTTTTGGCCAGCACGTACGACCAGGATACCGTCCTTTCTTACATTCTGAAAACAGTTTGCAGGCATTTGCAATGTGATGCCGCCGGAATCCGCCTGCGCCGGGGTGATGATTACCCATATGTGCAGACCATTGGTTTCAATGATGATTTTATCAGGGCGGAATCGCTGCTTGGCTGTTACCGGGGGGGCATCCCCGGGAAGGAAGCAAAAAAACAGGGGGAACTGGAATGTATCTGCGGCAGTGTGATCCGCGGCGATCTTAGCCCCGAACTTACCACTGAAAAAGGTACTTTTTATACGGGTAACATTAATGAATTAGCTGCCAGACTTGCCAAAATGGATGTTTCGTTTCGCATTCGCAACCATTGCGGCCAAGCAGGTTATAAATCCATTGCCTTGGTACCGCTGCGCTTTCAGGAGGAGACAGTAGGGATCCTGCAGCTTAATGCCACGGTGGAGAACCACTTCAGCGAAGATGACATTGAATTTTTAACCTTAATCGGACGAAGTATCGGTGCGGCACTAGTTAGATTCCAGGCGGAACAGGAAAGAAGGAAAACGCAGCTGATACTCGACAAGGTAATCCAAAACGCCAGGGACGGCTTTTCCCTGGCGACGCAGGACGGGGAATTTTTGATTTACAATGCGGCCATGGAACGTATTACCGGTTATACCATGGAGGAAGTAAACAAACACGGCTGGTTTTATCTGGCCTACCCCGATGAAGAAGAGAGACGCCAAGCTGTCCATAAGGCGCGGCAGGCCGCCGCCGGAAGGATAGATTTTATAGATACTGTCATCACCTGCAAAGACGGTACACGCAAGCCTGTGGCGATTTCGATAACACCGCTGGAAGTAGACGATAAAACTTATAATTTCAGTACAATGATTGATTTGACACCCATTTATCGCAGCTAAACCCTTCCGGTCCGGCTGAGCCGGTTTTTTTTTGTCAACCGGGTCAGATGACAGGACTTTTTAGGGAAGTAGGTATTGACAGTTCAGCGAAAAAGGTTTAAAATCAAATTGTTAGTTTTCTAACCAACAATAGGGTTCAAAATGACTCGGTTTCTAGGAGGGTTATTTGTGGTATCCACAAAACAGCTTGGTGAAGGCAAGATTACCACACTCATTATAAAATATTCCCTTCCCTCCATTGTAGGGATGGTTGTCACTTCAATTTACAATGTTGTCGACCGTATTTATGTAGCCCAGGGTGTAGGCTCCCTGGGGCTCGCCGGTGTAACTGTCGGCTTCCCCGCCATGATGCTTGTTATGGCATTAACCGGCCTCGTTAGCATCGGGGCCACCGCAATAATATCTATCCGGCTTGGTGAAAAAGATCAGGATGAGGCGGAGAAAGTACTTGGCAATGCTCTTGTACTGCTTTTAATCCTGTCTGTTTTCATTACGCTTGGCGGCTTACTATTTCTTGATTCTTTACTTACCGCTTTCGGTGCCAGCGAAGAAATTTTACCGTATGCCAGGGATTATATGCGCATCATCTTTGGCGGAATTGTCTTTCAGGTATTTAGTCTCGGGTTGCATAACTATGCCCGCGCTGAAGGGGACCCAAAAACGGCAATGCTTTCTATGCTAATCGGTGCGTTGATTAATATTGTCTTTGACCCAATTCTGATTATTGGCTTCAAAATGGGCGTCGCCGGTGCGGCTGTTGCCACAGTCTTTTCGCAAGTTGTTTCCGTCTGCTGGTTATTTTCCCGCTACCTGCGCGGCAAAAGCATGTTAAAAATCCGCCCGCAGTATTTCAGGCTGTCCTGGTCGCGTGTGCTGCACATTTTAACTGTGGGAACACCCGCTTTTTTTAAACAGACTTCCACCAGCCTGACTGCCATGCTTTTAAACCGTTCCCTGCAGACCTTTGGAGGGGACCTGGCTATCTCCACATTCGGTGTAGTTCACAGTGTCAACACTTTGATTATGATGCCTCTCTTTGGTATCAGCCAGGGGATACAGCCCATTGTAGGTTATAATTATGGCGCACGCCAGTTTAATCGGGTTAAAAAAACGCTCTTCGGAGGTATTTTCCTGGCATCCTGTCTTAGTGTTGCCGGCTTTTTGCTGATTGTCTTGGTGCCGGAACATTTTGTACTGCTTTTCAGCGACAATGACAGCGCCTTGATGACAATGGCTGTAAACGCCATGCGCATTAATACTATCATGCTGCCCGTGCTCGGTTTTACCGTCATATCAGCCAACTACTTTCAGGCGGTGGGCAAACCGATGCAAGCTGTTATCCTGAACCTGATCCGCCAAGTTTTCCTGATTGTTCCGCTTTTATATTTTCTGCCCCGTTATGTTGTGCCCGGTCTTAACGGCGTCTGGATGGCTGCTCCCACAGCTGACTGTATCTCCACCTTGCTGACGGTAGGTGCTGTTTTCCTGGAGGTGCGATTCCTGAACAAAATGGAAAACGATTACCGGACCGGGAAGGATAAACTGGAGCAGGCGGCCGTTCTGGCCGGCAAATAAGGAAAGGCGTCAAACTTGACACCAATCATACCAATGTATGGTTGGTGTTTTATTCTGCTCGGCAATTGTTTTTACCAAAGCAGGGCAAATGGTTAAAAAGGTTTTTCACAATCTTGACTGCAGCATAGTATCGTGTACAAGGTAAAAGCCGAAAAGAAAACAGCAAAGTGCTTATGAGGAGCGCTTTGCTGTTCATATAGACTGTTATTTGTCCATCTTGCGGGCAATTTCTTCTGCACATTCACGGCAGATCATTTTCCCGTTAAAATCTATGATATCCACCGCGTTTTGGCAAAAGATGCAGGCCGGCTCGTATTTACGCAGTATTATCTTTTCGCCGTCAATAAAAATTTCCAGTCCGTCTTTAATTTCGATTCCCAGGGTGCGCCGTAGCTCTATCGGAATTACTACCCGCCCCAGTTCGTCTACTTTGCGGACTATACCCGTCGCTTTCATTTATGCACCTCCCCCAAACCTGTTAGCACTAGCATAACACCTGCAACTGTAAAATACAAGACGCAATGGGTATAATTTGCTATTTATTCATCAAATGTTAACAAAACGGCTGTGGCGCTTGAGGTAAATGCTTGTCGTGCAGGCGGCGGCTTTTTATTTTATAATAATGGAAAAAGAAACACATTATGGAGGTCAAACATGGCGGATTATATTGTCAGGGCACACGCGGCAGACAAGCAGGTCCGGGCATTTGCCGCTACCACAGCCGGGCTTGTGGAGGAAGCCAGAATCATTCACCGGACAACACCGGTGGCAACGGCAGCCTTGGGGCGCCTGCTGACAGCAGGTGCCATGATGGGCCGTATGCTGAAAGGCGACAACAACTTGCTGACACTGCAGGTAACTGGTGACGGCCCCCTGGGTATGTTGCTGGCAACTGCCGACGCAAAGGGAAATGTGAAAGGTTATGTCAGTCACCCGGAGGTTTCCGTCCCGCCCAAAGCCCCGGGCAAGCTGGATGTGGGAGGGGCCGTTGGCAAGGGTATGCTGCGTGTCATTAAAGATCTTGGACTAAAGGAACCTTATACCGGGCAAGTGGAGTTGAGATCCGGGGAAATAGCCGAGGATTTAGCTTATTATTTTGCCGTTTCTGAACAGGTTCCCTCGGCTGTTGCCCTCGGTTTCCTGACAGATACTGATTGCAGCGTCCGTCAAGCGGGCGGTTTTATTATCCAGCCCCTGCCGGGCTGTGATGAGCATGTTATCAGTACATTGGAGGAGAAAATTGCCAAGCTGGAAGGGATTACAGGACTTCTGGTTGCCGGATTGTCCCCGGAGCAAATCCTTGAGCATGTTCTTGACGGTTTTGAACTGGAAATCCTGGAGCAGATTACCGCCCGTTACCATTGCAACTGTAGCAGAGAAAAGATTGAGCAGGTGGTCCTCAGTCTCGGAAGCAAGGAAGTGGAGTCCATGATTGCCAATAATGAGCCGGTGGAAATACATTGCCATTTCTGTAATACGCGTTATGTATTGTCTGTAGCGGAACTTGAGCGTTTGTTGTCCGAGGCCGGACAGCAAGGCTAAAGGTGCCGCCGCCGCCCGGCGGCTTAGACTGGAGGTTTTCTTTACCTGTAAGGGGTACAAAAAGAAGTCTTTATACTCTATAATAAGCTTACAGAATTATTTGTAAATGGAGGCAGACAAATGGGCATTGTGGTACTGACAGACAGTGCGGCAGACCTGCCGCAACCTCTGTATGACGACTATAATGTTGATATGGTTTCGCTGCATGTTTATTCCGGCGAAGAAGAGTATCTGGACGGCAGGACACTGCAGCCGCAAAAGCTTTTTGCCGAGATGCGCCAGGGGAAAATATTTAAGACCGCGCAGGCAGAGCCGGCCGTTTTTAAGGAGCATTTTGAGCGTTATGCAGAGCGCGGGGACAGCTGCCTTTATGTCGGTTTCAGTTCCGGGCTTTCTTCCACGTATCAGTCTGCCGTTCTGGCCAGATCAGATGTCCTGCAAGCCTATCCGGATTGGCACCGCAGGATACCATGCTTAAGGATATCCTCCGGCGGACAGCCTGGCTTGACGACGAGGTCATCAAAGGAGCGCCATATTTTGACGCCGCCTGGATTGTGAAGGATATTCCGAGGCGCCCTGAAATAAACCTGCGCCGGCATGATTTTGACGAATATCTCGGTTTTATGGGCGGAGACCCCGACAACCCCATGGATTTGGGCTGTGAAGTGGAAGTACAGGTCGATGACGACATTATGATTTTGCGGAAAACCTGCCTGCTTTACATTCCGGCCGGTGTAAAGCACGGTATCGGCGCGGTGACAAATCTCACGCGGCCGGTCTTGTGCTATTCCGGCGGACCCAATGTGGCCTACTCTACGACGGAAGTATAAAAATAAACAAACCCTTTTAGAACCGGGTACTTTGTCAATTGTTAGGGTGGCAGTAATTCAGCCGAATACTTGCCCCCTTTTTTACTTGTTCTCAAATTTTTGTGGAGAACGGTTCAACCATGCCATGGCAAGGCAGTGTCTGTCTATTTATTGTCACATGCCCGATCTGGACAATTCTCTGAATTTTGCTTAATTTGCAAATTTACTTGTTACAATTATATTAGTTTGTGTGACGTATTTTAGGAAGCAACATTAAACAGTTGGAGGAAAAAAATGACAACATATCTGAATGAAGAAAACCTTGTGCCTGTTGTGGGGAAATATGATGTAATTGTCATCGGCGGCGGTGTAGCCGGTGTGGGAGCCGCGCTGGCGGCAAAGCGCAATGGTTGTTCAACTCTCCTGATAGAAAAAAGTATTATGCTGGGCGGCTTGGCTACTCTGGGGCTCATTGCAGTTTACCTGCCGCTTTGTGATGGCAAAGGCAGGAAAATGGTGGGTGGGATTGCCGAGGAACTGTTGCACGTAGCCATTAAATACGGATATGACAATCTTCCCGCCGGCTGGACAATGGGCTGCAGCCGGTCTGATGCCAAAGGAAGGTATATGACAGTATTTTCGCCGGCGGAATTTGTCATTGCACTGGACGAACTGCTCTGTGCAGAAGGGGTGGACCTGCTTTTTGACACTGTTTTCAGCCTGCCTGTGATGGAAGACGGTGTGTGCCGCGGTGTTATTATGGAAAACAAAACGGGCCGAGTCGCTTATCAGGGCAAAGTGATTGTGGATACAACGGGAGATGCGGACGTAATGTACCGTGCCGGTGCGGAATGTATTGAAGCAGACAACTGGCTCTCCTTCTGGTGTTACAACACCAGCTTGGAACGGATGCAAAAAGCTGTGCAGGAGGGTAAAGTTTTTTCCGGCTTACACCTGCAGTGGTTTGGAGCTGATGCCTTTGGCAAGAATGCTGTTGGCAGTGCCAGGAAATATTACGGTACTGATGCCAATGAGATAACGGCTTTTGTGTTGGCAGGCAGAAACCTTGTCAGACAAGGGCTGGATAAGGCCAAGGCAGACAGCCGGGCATATATCACATTACCGGGTATGGCTCAATTCCGTACCACGCGCAGAATCAAAGGTTTTTATGAATTACAGGAAGATGACATTAACAAACATTTCGCAGACTCTATCGGTACAACCGGGGACTGGCGCAAGGCCGGACCGGTGATGGAAATCCCTTACCGTACACTAATTGTCCCCGGAATCCACAATATCATTACTGCCGGCCGCACCATTGCTTCCGCCGGTGACGCCTGGGAGATTACCAGGGTGATCCCACCGGCCGCCATGACAGGCCAGGCAGCAGGAACGGCTGCCGCCTTGGCTGCGAAAAGAGGGTGCAGCGTCAGCGAAGTTGATGTTGCCGAACTGCAGCAGCTCTTGGAGCAGTCGGGCGTGATTCTTCATTTTTAACCGGGATTGGGGGTGCACCCGTTGCAAGCAGAGGCAAAAAAGGTTTACCGGACAAAATTGTTTCGTGATTTATATACCGGCATTATACCGGAACGGTTTCCTGTGCACGACTGTCTTGCGCTGGAATATATGATTCAATATGCAGGCAAAGACTTGATTCCCTTTGTTTTTCAGTATGATACAGACGAGCTTACGGAAGTTTTTGAGCGGGCGATGGAGGTGCATTTTGGCGATACATTCAATGCTGCGGCCAGAAACCCGGCTGCTTTGCTGTTTAAACAGTCAAAAGTAAATGTCATGAGCAGGACAGGGATGATACAGCATCCTGAAACATCCGGGTTTGATGCGGATGAGTATGATGAGTTTATTGCTCACCCGTACGATTTCACTTTGGAAAAAATACTCCCCCGTTTAAACCCCGGTTTTGACAAGGATCCGATTAACCGCAGCGTCAATTTTGCCAAATATACCCTTGCCCAACTGGATTTTCTGCAAAACCTGCATACCGCCCTGAAAAGAATCAGAAACCGCTATGGCCTGTATGCGCCGCCTGAAGGTTCTACTGCCATCCAGTTGGTGCCTTTTGACTTTTTAGCTGATTTCTGCCGCGGTTTTACCAAAATAACTGTAGATATACGCCGATGTCCGGAAAAGGTTGAAGCCGCCTGCGAAGCGCTCGTGCCATATTTGTTGTGGCGTTCTGTTACACCTGTTATTTCCCCCGAGGGCGCCAATATGATTATGACACATATGGCTCCCTTTTTGCGCCAGAAAGATTTCGAAAGGTTTTACTGGCCGACCTTCTATAAAATGGTGCATATGATTGCCGAAAGGGGGCAGGCAACATACATCTTCTGTGAATCGGACTGGACAAGGTTTATTGATTACCTGCAGGATCTGCCCGGCGGGACGCGTTTGCACATGGAATACGGAGACCCGAAACTTTTCAAGGAACGATTGGGCAAAAAAATGATTTTAAGCGGTTTTTATCCGGTAGTCTTGTTGAAAACCGGAACCAAGCAACAGTGCATTGACAAGGCAAAAGAATTAATTGATATTCTTGCTCCCGGTGGAAATTTTGAATGGAGGTTTGACAAAAACGCACTCCATTTGGGCGATATTAATCCCGACAGCTACCGTGCCTTAATGGAGTTTGTTTTGGAAAACAGCAAATATGAAAATGCGGGGGAAGTCGCCACTACAGTAAGAAGAGAGGATACCGTCAAGAAGTTTTCACATGAATACCCTGAATTTACTTCCAAATATATAGTTACTTATGATGAGTGGAAAAAGGAATATCCGCCTATCAATGAAAAAGCGGACCAGGCCATGCGTATAGCTTATAAAAAATATTCCGATTTGGTACAGCCGTTTAATGATATTTATTCCTTATACGGGTAAAAGCATTTACGGCAAAGAAAAAATAAAGGAGTGGATGCAAGTATGTATCTGACGGACGAGGAGAAGCGCATTCTCGACGGGGAACAGGGTGAAATAGCCAGGCGCTGCATGGAGTTTCTTGTTGCCTACGGTGAAGCTGCAGGAGCGGAAAGATTGGTTGATATTGACGGCACCGTTGACGTTCATCCAGGTGCCGACTGGGTACCGCAGTATGCTGTCACACTGGATGAAGTGCGGGAACTGGCGGCCAAGGGAGAAAAATTTAAAGTTCCCACTTTTTCCAATAAGCCGGTGGCACCCGGTTTTATTGTCGACGGCTGGGAAGCTTGCGGCCTGCCGCGCAACAGCGACCCGGAATTTCACAGAAAAAACTTGGAGGCCTTAAAACCGTATATGGATATGGGTATGGTGCCGATCTTTTCCTGCAACGATTACCTGGTCAGTTCTTTTTTACCGGCTGTGGGCCAGCATTGTGCCTGGGTGGAAAGTTCGGCCATTCCCTGGGCCAATGCTATCTTAGGAGCCCGCAGCAACTTTGACGGCTGCTTCCATACCGCCTATTTGGGAAAAGTACCTGCGTACGATATGCACCTTGATGAAAACCGCCGGGCTACGGTATTGGTGCGCTGTGAAACGGAACTGAAAACAGATATGGATTATGATTTGTTTGGCTGGGCTGTGGGAGAAGCAGTGGGGATAGAAGTTCCCGCCTTGGTCGGTATAGGCAAACCCAATTACAGCCAACTTGTCAAAATGAATTCTTCTCTTAATACCGGCGGTCAGGTCAGGATGTATCATATACCCGGCATGACTCCGGAAGCCCCCACTGTTGAGGCTGCTTTTGGCGGCAACAGGCCCCGGGAAATCTCTATTTCTCGTGCTGACATGCGCAAGGTTTATGATAAGCTGAATTATGCCGATAAAAACAGTGTGGATTTTGTCTACCTTGGCTGCCCTCATTATAACATCCAGGATGTTTACAGAGCAGCCACACTGCTGAACGGTAAAAAAGTAAAAACAAGACTCTGGATTATGACCAACCCTTCCAGTTACCAGGTTGCGGTGCGTATGGGGCTGCGCGACATCATTGAAAAAGCCGGCGGCATTCTGATGTCCGGCACCTGCCCCGGTGCACTGCTGGAAATGCCGGAGATGCAGGTTATGGCTACCGATTCGGCCAAACAGAATTATTACCTGACGGGGCTGTTTTACCCCAAGAAACTTGACGTTTGGTATGGCAGTATGGAAGATTGCATCAATGCCGCCATCACAGGCAAATGGTCAGGAGAATGGAGGTAGAGTAATGTCTGTGGAAGAAAAGAAAATTGTCCTTCGTGGCAGGAAAGTAGTGGGCGGAATTGCCGCAGGTGAAGCACTGGTATCTAAAGAACCGTTAATGGGCTGGCTGAACGTTAATGCGGCGAAAGGTTACACCACAGAACGCAATCACCCTCTGTGCGGTGTTCCTTTTAAAGGCAAAGTTCTCGTCTTCCCCACACCGCGCGGGTCCGGCGGGTTTGTCAGCTATGGCAGAACGGCTGAATTTGGCACCAACCCTGCCGCCTTTGTCTATACAAAGGGCAACAACCTGACTATTTTTGCCGCTATGAATGCCAATGTTCCCACAGTGACAGACTTTGATCAGGATCCGGTGCAGGTAATTGAAACAGGGGACTATGTGATTGTAAACGGTGATGAAGGCATAGTGGAGGTTATAAAAAAGGAGCACAACTAAATGGAAAGAAATAACAGGAGACGGGCTTGCCGCCCGTCTCAGACTGTAGACAAAGTCTTA
>LSQX01173646.1_pt2 | contig 20981 bp, 22 predicted proteins | sample 654561 | NCBI WGS metagenome assembly LSQX01 (sample SAMN04489861, study PRJNA283612) | anaerobic digester metagenome | isolation source: 4 biogas reactors fed with cattle manure at either 37C or 55C with and... | place: Denmark: Kongens Lyngby | collected 2014 | reverse complement strand
GAAAAGCATCCGGTCGTATTGGAAGTCGAGAGCGAGATAGAGCGGACTTTGGCCAGTCATGGTTATGAACTGGTACACATCACCTATGGCGGCCGCGGTCGCGCTCGCACTCTTACGGTTTACATAGACAAGCAAGGTGGCGTAAGTGCATCTGATTGCCACGGTATGGCGGCGCAGATTTCGGTACTGCTCGACATAATGGACCCGATTCCCGAAAGCTACAACCTGATCGTATCCTCACCCGGAGTTGAACGGCCTCTGGTAAACGAAGGCGACTTTAGTCGTTTCGCAGGTAGATCTGCGGCGATTACCTTCACGAACTCCGAAGGCCGACAGACACGTGAGGGGAGCCTACTGGGCGTAGACGGCAGCCACGTGCTGCTCGAAACTGAGCAGGAGGTTCTACGGATCTGTACGGAGGCAATTGACAAAGCCCACTTGCTATATGATGGAGATCTCGATGTCGACCGGTAGAACGGCCGATACGTACTCTTCCAGGAGTTGACAGTGCGATGAATGGCGAATTCATTGACGCGCTGCAGCAGTTGCAGAAAGAAAAAGATATCCCTATGGAAGCCCTGGTCGACACCATAGAAGCGGCCATGGCTCTAGCTTACCGTAAGCACTTCGGTGTAGAAGAAGAAGTTAGGGTAGAAATTGATACAGCTGAGCGGACTGTGCGCATGTTCGCTCGCCGCCCGATCCTTCCTGCGTCGGCAGAGACTCTCGATGCCGCCGCCATTGAAGAACTGAAGGCTAGCGGCACAGTACAGTATGAAGAACACGAACTGGACACGGAGAAATTTGGCCGAATAGCAGCGCAGACCGCCAAACAGGTGGTCATGCAAAGAATCCGTGAGGCTGAACGTGAGATCGTTTTCACCGAATTTAGCCATCGAGTGGGCGAGGTAGTAACTGGCGAAGTGCAACGGCGCGACGCGCGCAGTGCGATTATCGCACTCGGTAAGATTGAAACCATACTTCCCTCTTATGAACAGATACCGAGCGAACCATATCGCTTTGGTGACCGCCTGAAACTGTACATCCTGGAGGTACGTAGGACCACAAAGAATCCGCAAATCATCGTTTCGCGTACTCATCCGGCTCTGGTAACCAAGCTATTCGAGCTGGAAGTGCCCGAAGTTTACGATGGTATCGTCGAGATAAAGGCAGTGGCACGAGAGCCGGGTGCCAGATCGAAAGTGGCTGTCATGTCACACGACCCACAAGTGGACCCGGTAGGCGCCTGCGTCGGGCACCGTGGCACCCGTGTACATGCTATAGTTGACGAACTGCGTGGAGAGAAGATAGACATCGTCCGATATAGTGACGACATGTCCGAGTATCTCAGAAGTTCGCTTTCACCCGCCAAGGTCAGCAAGGTAATGCTGGACCAGCCCAATGCATCAGCGCTGGTTATCGCACCAGATGATCAACTGTCGCTTGCCATCGGCCGACGCGGTCAAAATGTCCGTCTGGCAGCCCAACTCACTGGCTGGCGTGTAGATATCCGTAGTCAGAGCGAATATGCACAAGCGGGCTTACAGGAGCTTGCTGAGCAGCCTGAAGATGAGGACCAGGACGAGAAAGAAGGCCGTATTCGTATTTACGAATTGGCCAAGAGTCTTGGGGTAGAAAACAAAGATCTAATAGAAATACTGCAAGAAGAAGGCATTGAAGTGACCAGCCACGCCAGTACTATCTCCCAGGAGGAAGCCGCCATGGTCGAGCAACTGCTCACTGGCGGTGAGGGCACCCTTGAGGCAATGGAAGACGGTGCTTTGGATCTTGATTTAGATCTGGAACTGGACCTGGATAAATTGGATGGGCTGGAGCTTGAGTAAGATTAGAGGTGTGTAGTCTTGGCCAAAGTCCGGGTCTTTGCTCTGGCAAAGGAACTAGGTCTAAAAAGCAGCTCGCTCATCAAAGCACTCAATCATATGGGAGTGCCTAACCTCACCCCTGCCTCGGCTATAGACGGAGAAACGGCAGTAGCTGTCCGCGAATTGCTGATGGAACAGTTGGCTAAGGCGCGGGAGCGGGCAAAAGAAGCAGAACAACCGGAAGCACCCGTGGCTGAAACAGTCAGTGAGCCCCAGCAAGCACCGGTAGCGCCGCCTGTCGAGGCCGATGTTGCTCAGCAGCAGGAGGTTGCAGCAGCCGTTCCTGAGCCTGATGACGAGAGCGAAATCAAGGAACGCGAGCAAGAGCTTGCGATGCTAGAACGGCAGATAGCCGGCCATGGCTTTGGGCCTAGCCACCCCGCGGCCTACAGCAGCATCGAGGATCTCGAGCAGCGCATAGCTCAGGTTGAAGCCACGGCGGATGCCGAGCCACGCCCCGATGCAGTGTTGCCCTTGCCCGAACTGGCCAAACGACACAGCGGACCTCGACCTGAGACCGCTACCGAGGTCCCCGCAGTCGTCACTGTACTCGGCCACGTGGACCACGGAAAGACCAGTCTACTCGACGCACTGCGCAACACCCGGGTGGTCGCCGGCGAAAGTGGTGGCATCACCCAACACATCGGTGCCTCTGAGCTGGAAGTGAACGGCAAGCGGATTGTGTTCATAGACACCCCCGGCCACCAGGCTTTCACAGCCATTCGCGCCCGTGGTGCGCAAATAACCGACGTCGCAGTGCTCATCGTTGCCGCCGATGACGGCATCATGCCGCAAACGGTGGAAGCCATCAACCATGCCAAGGCTGCTGACGTCCCGATTATCGTGGCCATCAACAAGTGCGATCTGCCCACTGCGAATCCTGAGCGCGTCAAGCAGCAATTGCTGGAACACGAACTGGTACCCGAAGAGTGGGGTGGCGAAACCATTGTCGTGGAGATATCCGCCACGACCGGCCAGGGCCTGGACGATCTGGTCGAGATGCTGCTGCTGGTTGGAGAGGTCCAGGAGCTGTGGGCCGACCCCACTGCCGATTTTGTCGGTGTAGTCATCGAGGCAGGTGTCGCCACAAGTGAAGGCGCAGTCTGCACTCTGCTTACCCGTAACGGTACCCTCCGCGTTGGCGACAGCCTGGTCGCCGGTTCCCATTTTGGACGCGTCCGGCGCCTGCGTGACTGGACCGGCAAGTCCGTCAAAGAGATGGACCCGGGCCGTCCCGTAGAGGTCATCGGTCTGTCGGGAACGCCCGATGCGGGTGAGATCGTGACACGTGCTGCAGGCCCCAAGGAGGCCCGTGAAATTGCCTCTGCTCGTGAAGAGCAAGCTCGCCAGCATGATATCGAAGCCTCACGGGCCGCAGCGTTGCGTGAGCTGTTCGCTGGTATGCGTTCAGGCGAGGTCGAACAACTCAGTGTTATCATCAAGGCCGATGTGTACGGCTCAGCCCAGGCGCTGGAAGCCAACCTCATGGATTTGGACAGCCGCCTGGATGAAGTAGACATAGAAGTAATTCATGTTGGAGTAGGCCCCGTGACCGAGTCCGATGTCATGTTAGCCCGTGCTTCAGAGGCGATTATTCTGGCCTTCAGAGTGGACTATGCACCAGCAGTGAGCCAGACCGCTGAAGTCGAAGGCGTCGAGATTCGGCCCTACCAGATCATCTATGAAGTGCTCGATGATATCGTGGCAGCAGTTAGCGGCATGCTCAAACCGGTTGTCGAAACCAGACCCATCGGCAAAGCGGAGGTTTTGCAGATCTTCCGCAGCTCTCGCGCGGGCGTAGTCGCTGGTTGTCGCGTTGTAGAGGGAAGATTGCAGCGTAACGCCAAGATCAACGTCGTTCGCAACGGCGAATCAGTCCACCAGGGGACGCTAAATTCCCTGCGCCGATTTGAACAGGACGTGTCACAGGTTGAGGCGCCGGCAGAGTGCGGAGTAGCAACCGAAGGATATCGTGGCTGGCAAGTTGGCGACATAATCGAGGCGACTATTGAGGTTGAGATGGAGCGCAGAGTTTCGCTGACCGGAGAGATGAAGGTCCAACGCGATCACGGATAGATTCACATGCCCGCGATAGTCGGCTTGCTCACTTTGGATTTGTACATTCCGGACGCAAGATCACTGAAGGACAAAAGACGAGTGGTCAAGAGCCTGATTGACAGGCTCAGAAATCACCATGGCGTTTCAGTAGCAGAAATTGACCAGCTCGACAAGCAGTGCCGTGCTTCGATTGCAGTAGCTTGCGTCTCAAACGAACGTGCCCAGGTGGAGCGGGTACTCAGTCATATAGATAATGCAGTCTCACGAGAACGACAAATCGTCATCGAGACCAGCTTCCTTGAGATACTGTGAGCCCTTGGCCCGGAGGTGATCACAATTAGACAGCACAGTCAGAGACAGCGGAGAGTGGCAAAGCTAGTACTGGAATCAGTTGCCGACATCATCCAAAATCAGGTGCAGGATCCTGCGATCGGGTTCCTGACCATCACTGATGCTGAAGTGTCGGTGGATTTGCGGAACGCCACTGTATACTACTCAGTATTGGGGTCGGAAGAACAAATTGAAGCCAGCACAGAGGCGCTACTCCGAGCTAAAAAGTTCATCAACGTCCGACTTGGCGATCGTCTGGCTATGAAATATACACCGCAACTACACTTCTCCTATGATCACACCGCCGAACGGGCTCAACGCATAGAGCAGGCTCTGCGATCTGTCCAAGAGGCGACTGCAGAGAGCACAGAACAGATAGATAATCCGACCGGTGATGATGAACCCACATAGTTGCGACGATGCCCATCTGGCTGCCACCTACGAGCAAACACCACCTCCTGATTTGCTAGCTCTGCTTGAAGAGCAAGATGACTTTCTGCTGTTAGGACATGTAAATCCCGATGGCGATGCCGTAGGCAGTGTCCTTGCTTTGGCCCACATGCTCCGCGACATGGGGCGGACTGTTGCTGCAGCATTTCCCAGTCCTCCCCCACGCTGGTGGACAGACATGCCGGGAGCTGACCTCGTGCAGGACAATCCGCGACAGGCCCCAGTGGTCATAGCACTGGACTGTGATGGTGCAGGACGACTGGCAGGGCTACAACCACTGCACGCGGCGGCACAGTACTCGGTGGAAATTGACCATCACAGCAGCACTGATCGCACATCTGACATATTGTATGTGGATCCGGCGGCCGGTGCTACAGGAATACTGGTATTTCGCATCATCGAGGCCCTTGGCCGCCCGCTGACATCAGCCATCGCCACTTGCATTTACTGGGCTGTAGCTACCGACACCGGCTTCTTCCGGTTTGCCAACACATCCACAGAAGTGCTTGAAATTTGCGCACGCTGTGCAGCATGTGGTGCTGATCCGCACTCTATCGCCCACACAAACGTAGGCATACGTCCTCTGCCCCACCTCATACTGAAGGGCCGTGCGCTGGTCGGATTGGAGTCATACCTCGATGGCCGGGTTTTGGCTTCGGCGATCGGACCCGAGGATTTCGTCGCAGCTGGTGCCGACCGTACTCATGTGGAAGAGATAATTGACGATATCCGGCTCGCGGAAAATGTGGATATTTATGTGCTGTTCAAAGCCATTGACTTGGACAATCGCTGGGAGGTTAGCCTTCGTTCCAGTGTAGTCAATTGCGCTCAGGTTGCACGTGACTTCGGCGGGGGCGGCCATGCCGAAGCAGCTGGTTTCACCTTCGATGGCCCGCTGGAAAAGGGGCGGACACGTCTGCTGGATGCCCTGAGCAAGGCTCTGCCAGACCATCACCATGGCTGACGGCTTTCTGAACCTACTCAAACCACCAGGAATGACTTCTCATGACCTGGTGCAGGCTGTTCGACGGATTGGGGGAGGAAAGGTGGGCCACACCGGTACCCTCGATCCAGCAGCAGCCGGTGTGCTGGTGCTATCGCTTGGACGGGCCACCAGGCTGTCGCAGTACGTGCAGCAGTTGCCCAAATCGTATCGGGCAGAGTTCACTCTGGGCCTGGCCACCGACAGCGGTGATGCCGAAGGCATCGTGACGGCAGTCAGCGACCACAAATCACTGTCACAAGAGCGACTGCGAGAAGCTTTAAGCCACCTGACCGGCGAACTATCCATGGCTCCTCCGGCCTACTCCGCCGTGCGTGTTCGGGGCAGACGCGCTTATGAACTGGCGCGAGAAGGCGTGCGAGTGCAGCCGGCCCCTCGCACCGTCGAAATCTATCGCATGGAATTGCTTGCCTTTGAATGCGGGCCTCTTCGTCAAGTACTGGTGGATCTCGACTGTTCCAGCGGCACGTATGTCCGAGTACTTGCTGATATGTTTGGACAGCAGCTTGAGGCTTCAGCGTACCTCTCTGCACTGGTGCGCACGGCTGTGGGCAGCTTTTCCGTAGATCAAACCGTAAGTCTTGCTGAACTGGAGCAGGACGGAGTAAATAGATACCTGATTTGTCCCGCCGAAGGGCTGGCCCATATGCCTGCTGTGACGGTGGAGAGAGACCGCTTGCGAGCGGTCCAGCACGGTAATCGCATCGAGGTTGAGGAGAAGTGGCCACTGGATACGCTGGTCCGAGTGCTCAATCCGGCGAGGTCTCTGGTTGCGGTAGGGATGTGTCTTCACGAACAGGATACTTTTGTAATTCAACCGCGTACGGTACTGCCGCCGACAGCTTCAGATGCACATAGATGAGACTGACAAGAGATTTTGAAGACAGATGGACCGACGCTGCGGGTAGCTTTTCCGCAGACCAAGCCGCCAATCTTTCGGAGACGCTGGTCTGAGTGCTCAATCCGGCGGGGCTCTGGTTGCGGTAGGGATGTGTCTTCACGAACAAGATACTTTTGCAATTCAACCACGTACGGTACTGCCGCCGACGGCTTTAGGTGTACATAGATGAGATTGACAAGAAATCTTGATGACAGATTGCCTGAATGCCAGCGAGCTGTGGTTGTCGGAGCGTTTGATGGTGTGCATATCGGCCACCAGTTCCTCATCCGCCAGACCTGTGCAGAAGCTGCCGACGCGGGCCTGGAGTCAACCGTTTTCACGTTTGAGCCTATCCCACAGGAGTTCCTGTCGCCCGACACCAGCCTACGGATACGCCTGACAGTAGGCGATGAGCGTGTCGAGATCATGCGCCAGCTGTGTGTTGACCGACTGATAGTCGCTCCTTTTGACGCGCCATTCAGCCGCCTGACCGCCGAACAATTCGTCAGCGAAATACTGGTAGGGCGCCTGAATGCCAGGATACTGGTAGCCGCAGAAAACCACGCTTTCGGACATGGCGCGGGGGCTGACATTGAAGCCATCGCTGGCTTAGCCCAACAGTATGACCTTCGTCTGGTCGTCGTCCCTCTTCTCAGGTTGGATGGCACACGGGTAAGTAGCACTGAAGTGCGTCGTCTATTGCGCGAAGGGCATGTGGAAAAGGCCGGAGGTCTGCTGGGTAGACACTACAGCATGTGCGGAGAGGTGGTGGCTGGCAAGGGTATCGGACGCGATCTCGGTTTCGCGACTGCCAATCTCGAGGTTGCACGCAACAAATTGATACCGGCAGCCGGTGTGTACGCTGCCCTGGCTGATAGCGACGTGTTGCGTGAGCAACTATCTCCCATGTCTGGCCCATACCCGGCGGCCGTTAGTATCGGGCCCCAGCCTACCTTCGGCGTTACGGTGCCTCGCATCGAAGCACACGTGATCGCCGCCGCGGAGCTTGAGCTGCGTGGCTCATCTATGGAGCTCAGATTTGTCCGACGGCTGCGACCGGTGCAAAAGTTCGATACTGTAGATGCGCTGAAGGCGCAGATGGCTCGTGACGTCGAGGCCACAGTCAATTTGGTGGGCGATGGCTGTTAGATAGCCACGTCTGTTGGTTTCACAGTGATTGACAATCCGACATGCTGCTACTATACTGTGTTTGCTCGCGCTTTGCACGTAACCTATGGCCACGAACTTGGGCCGGATCAATCCCGGCTCTAACTTTTTTGTGGCTGCACTTTTGACAGGTATCGGGTGTTGACACGTCTTGTTTGAGACACTGACAGAAAAATTGCAGCGGGTCTTCAAACGCATGAGTGGCAGTGGCAAACTGCGGCCCAAGGACGTGCGTGATGGGCTAAAGGAAGTGCGGCTGGCGCTACTAGAAGCGGACGTCAACTACCAGGTAGTCAAGGATTTTGTCCAGGAAGTTCAGCAGGAAGCTCTGGGCGAAGAGATACTGTCAGGTCTGAATCCCACGCAACAGATAGTTGATATTGTCCATCGCAAGCTGGTTGTGTTGCTCGGGCAGGAGGCAGTGCCTCTACAGCTGACCGGAGCGGGGCCACATACTATTTTGCTCGCTGGACTGCAGGGTAGTGGTAAAACCACTACAGCCGGCAAGTTGGCTGTGCGATTGCGTCAGGATGGCCACCGGCCCCTTCTTTGTGCTGCCGACGTATATCGTCCTGCGGCACGCGAACAGCTTCGTCAAATCGGTGAGCAGGCCGGGATCGAAGTCATCAGCGACGACGACAGCACCGACCCTGTGAAAATTGCGGGCGATGCGGTCAAACACGCTACTGCCTCGGGTTACGATGTCGTGATCGTAGACACCGCGGGGCGGTTACAGATTGACCAGGAGATGATGGATGAGGTTTCCGCAATGGAAGCCGCACTGGGCAATCCTGAGACGTTGCTGGTGATAGATGCCATGACCGGCCAGGAAGCGGTCAACGTCGCCAAGGAATTCGGCGACCGACTGCATCTGGACGGGCTGATACTCACCAAACTGGACGGAGATGCGCGCGGTGGGGCCGCTTTGTCCGCGCGGGCGGTCACTGGCAAGCCCATCAAGTTTGTCGGGGTTGGAGAGCGGCTTGACGCGCTAGACGTGTTCCATCCAGACCGCCTGGCACAGCGTATCCTGGGGATGGGCGATGTGCTTACCCTGGTGGAAAAGGCGCGGCAGGCAGTTGATGAAGAGCGGGCGCTGGAGATGCAAAAACGCCTGCTTTCGGCGCAGTTTGACATGAACGATTTTGTCGAACAGCTACGCAGTGTCCGCAAGATGGGACCGATGGACCAAATCCTGAAGATGATACCGGGGGCCGACAAGCTTGGCGTCATGGGCCCCGGCGAGTTCGATGAAACGGAATTAGATCGCGTTGAGGCGATCATCTCCTCCATGACCCAACTGGAGCGCTCCGATCCGAGCATACTCAACGGAAGTCGCCGCCGCAGGATTGCCGCTGGCAGTGGGACGAGTGTGCAGGATGTTAACATCGTAGTAAAACAGTACAACCAACTGGCCAAGATGATGAAAACCATGGCCAAAGGCCGGCCCATCAACGTCGGCGGACTGCGGCTTGGCTAACGACACACAACAGATGGCGTGACACACTGAGTTCTGAAGGGAGACACAAGATTGGCGACTAAGATTCGTTTGAAGCGCACCGGAGCAAGAGGCAACCCGCATTACCGGCTGATTGTGATCGATTCCAGAAAACCACGTGACGGTAGGACCATCGAGGAGTTGGGCTACTACTGCCCCACCACCCATCCACCTACCATCAAAATAGATGTAGAGAGAGCGTTGTATTGGCTCGGTGTGGGAGCCCAAACCTCCGATACCGCCCGTTCGCTACTCTCAAAGCAAGGCGTTTTGCAGGCCTTTCGTGGGCAAGCCGACTCTGTTGAGACAGCCACAACTGAGCCAGTGAACGCTGAAGCAGAAGCGCTTTCTGATACATCGGAGGCCGCACAAGAACCATCAGCGGTGTAGAAGACGGCCTGTAACCGAACTCCAATCGTGTTTCGATACACGCCACTGTGACCTAATGCCAAACCGGGTGGGTAGACTGCCGACTGCCAATGCCGGTCACCGACACTCACAGGGAGGCTCACGATGCTAGAGCTGATCGAGTATATGGTACGCTCGATAGTTGACAACTCGGAGGATGTGCGAGTGAACGAGGTCGAAGGTGAGACCTTAGTAGTGTATGAGGTTTCCGTAGCTGACGAGGATATCGGTCAGGTCATCGGCAAAAACGGCCGCATTGCCAACGCACTCCGTACCATCGTAAAATCCGCCGCGATGACGCACGGCAAGAAGGCTACTGTGGAAATCATTTCGTAGCTGCTTGACGTCCAACCACATATAGTAGTCGGTAATCGTCAGGTAATCAGCGTCAGTAGTCAGCAGCTAATCAAATTTCTGATTGACATTCATTGAGTTGTCCGGATAGGGGGCACAGAGTTCATGTCGCTTACCATCAAACGTGAAGTAATCTTGCGTGCTGTCGTCACTGACCAGCTCAAAAAGGAACTAACCGAGGAGTTGCAGGCCGCTGCTGCGGAGTTGGATCAACGCATTGGTCAGATCGACCTGAGCACTCGAGCATACATAACTAACCTCCAGCGCGCGGATTTGCAGCAAGCGATGGCAGTCCGCAAACGCGTGGACGCCGAGAAGGCCCGCCATCAGGAGCTTCGTGATGCTATCATGGAGCGCATGAAACAGGTCGAAGTGTTGGACAACGGCACTGAGGTCATCCGCGGCACTGTAGAGAGTTTCGTGGATGTCAAGGTTGGCGATGATCTGGCGATGCTGCTTAACGGCACCGAAGTTGTGGTCAAAGACGGTGTGGTCACTGAAATCCGGCAGCGGCGTCCAGAGGCGCAAAAAGACGAGAAGCCTGTGCTGGAAATCGTGACCGAGCTGCCTTCCAGCGGATAGAATGGCTGAGTACGGCGAATACACAGTTGACATCGCTACAATCAACAGCGCGCATGGAGTGCGCGGCCAGATGAAGGTGACCTGCTTTAGTGATGTGCCTGACCGCATGACAACACTGCAGACGGTCTGCGTTCGACCGCCTCAGGGCCGGGCTTTTCTCAGCGAAATTGTGGAGGCAAAGCAACTGCCGCACCGGCCTGTGTATCTGGTCCGCCTGGCAGGCATAGATAATCGAGACCAGGCCAGGTCACTTTCTGGAGCCAGCATTTGCACGCAGGCAGGGCAGTCGCCCCAGTTGCCCAAAGGAACTTACTATGTCGCGGACCTCATCGGATTGCAGGTGGTGACAGACCAGGGGCAGGTGCTGGGCAGGATCACCGAAGTGATTCGCACGGGAGCCAACGACGTATATGAGCTCGATTCGGGCCTGCTAATTCCGGCCATCGCCGATGTCATCCAAGAAGTTAATCTCGCTGATGATGTGATGGTGATCACTCCACTGGCCGGAATGTTGGAGTAGCACATATTCCGCTTCGGAGCGGATTGAGCCATGCGTTTTGACATAGTTACCATTTTCCCACAGTTGCTCGAACATGCGATGCAGTACGGCGTGTTAGGCCGTGCCCTAGATAGCGGATTGCTCCGGGTAGGAGTGCACAATCTGCGGGACTATTGCCATGACCGGCATCGTCAGGTAGATGATACACCTTATGGTGGCGGTCCAGGCATGGTGATGAAACCAGAGCCGTTTTTTGAGGCTGTAAACGCCTTGCGAACCGATGGACATGGCGAGGCACGGGTCGTGTTACTTAGCCCTCAGGGCCAGGCATTTGACCAGGAGACGGCCCGACGACTGAGCCGCTGTTCGCGCATGATTTTGCTGTGTGCTAGATACGAAGGCGTGGATGAGAGAGTACGCGAGACCCTGGTGGATGAAGAGATCTCCATAGGCGACTATGTGCTAAGCGGCGGCGAGTTTGCTGCTTTGGTAGTCATGGACGCTGTCGCCCGGATGGTGGACGGAGTACTGGGCAACGAGCAGTCCGCTGACCAGGAATCACATGCCCAGGGTTTGCTGGAGTATCCGCAGTATACGCGTCCAGCAACGTATAACGGGTTAGCCGTGCCTGACATTCTCATCCATGGACACCATGAACAGATACGCTACTGGAGGCGGTTGCAGGCCCTCAAGCGCACACTGCAGAGACGGCCCGATCTGTTGGGCCGAGCTGAACTGACTGACGAAGACTGGCAAATACTAGGCACATTGTGACCACCCGTGTCGAGTGCTATTCACCGGCTCAGGAGATGGCGCATCGGCCACAATAGGAGTAAAACTAGATGAAATCACCACTGATCGCACAAGTAGAAGCCCGACACATGCGTGACAATGTTCCTGAATTTCGCCCCGGGGACAGCATCCGAGTGCATGTGAAGATTACCGAGACGTCCCGCAAGGAAGTGCGGACGCGCATACAGCCCTTCGAGGGCGTTGTCATCAGCCGTAGTGGCGCCGGCCTCAACGAGATGGTAACAGTGCGACGCATGACCTATGGCGTCGGCGTAGAGCGCACTTTCCCGGTACATGCACCCATCATTGACCACATCGAGGTAGTGCGACGAGGACATGTGCGACGGGCCCGCCTGTACTATCTCCGTGGGCGCAGCGGTCGTGCCAGTCGTATCCGTCAGGCCAAAGATGAACAGACATTCCAGAAGCCAAAAGAGACGGCTGCGGCGCAGCCAGCAGCAGGAGCCGAAACGCAATCCCAGGACATCGCTCCCGATGGTGAACAGGTGACCGGCCAGGAATAGAAACGAATGGTAGACAACGGTGCCGGAACGGTACTGGCGTTCGATAACCCATGGCACATTGCTGCTCTAGTGGTAGTGGCAGTGGCGCTGCGCTTGTGGGCCGCCTACAGTCGTGTCTTTGAGCTCGGTGAGGTTTTGCACACCGTCCGCGGTGCGGTTCTGGAGTTTCTGGACTCTGCGCTGATAGCATTGCTGCTGGTGTTCTGCATCCTACGGCCATTTGTTGTGCAGGCTTTCTATATACCTTCGGGGTCTATGGAACCAACGCTGCAGGTAGATGACCGAATTCTGGTGAACAAATTCATATACTATTTCCGCGATCCGCAGCCAGGGGAGGTCGTGGTATTTCGCGCCCCACCCCCGGCAGACCATCTCAACCGTGATTTCATCAAGCGTGTGGTTGGCGTCCCTGGGGATAGCCTGGCCACGCTCGCTTTCGATGGAATGTATCGCAACGGCCAACATGTGGAAGAGCCGTATATCAAAGAGCCTCCAACATATGATTGGCCTGAAGATCGGGTGAGCCAGGTGCGTGTTCCCGATGGCTCAATCGTGGTTCTGGGAGACAACCGAAACGTGTCGAATGACAGCCACCGCTGGGAAACTGTCTCTCCAGATCTTCGGCCCGAACCACGTCCTTTTGTCCCCGAACAGAACGTGTTGGGCAAGGCTATGGTCATCTTCTGGCCACCTCGCCGTATGGGCTTAGTGAGGTAGAGACTTCGGAGTACTTCGATGAGTGAAGCGCGTAGACAGTCTGCAAGACTGCCCAGGGCCGCATCGGCCGTCTACGAGCGACATCTCGCCGCCTCCGACCACGGCCCGGTGGCAGGAGTAGATGAGGCAGGCTGTGGTGCTCTGGCCGGACCTGTGGTGGCCGCAGCAGTGGTACTGCCCGCTGAAGTGACTATCCCCCATGTGACAGATTCCAAGCTTCTCCGTCCTACTGAGCGCGAGCATATCTACCGTGAGATAATTGCCGAAGCCGCTTGCTGGAGCGTATTCGTCTGCCCCCATGATGCGATAGATCGGCTCAACATCTATCAGGCTCGCTTACTGGCCATGCGTCGAGCAATTGAGCAGCTAGAACCAACGCCTGGCTACGTCCTGATTGACGGGCACGTAGCTCCAGAGCTATCTATTCGGTGTGAAGCACTGGTTGGCGGCGATGCCAAATATCGGATCATCGCTGCTGCATCTATAGTAGCCAAGGTTACGCGCGACCAGATCATGGAGCGTCTCGACCCCACCTATCCGGGCTATGGCTTTGCCAGACACAAGGGCTATGCTACTGCCGCACACATGCGAGCCATCGCAGAGTTGGGGCCTTGCGCGGTCCATCGGCGGACTTTTGCCCCTGTTGCCGATTGCATACAACAGCAATTGGACTACGACAGTGAACAGGATACACACAACGTGTGATAGGCGCCTGAAGGTATGCTATACTATCCTTTACTGAGCACAGGCATATCGATGATTGCGAGGGATCGTGTATAGCAATACTGACATGTGTGCGTCACTTACGGGGCGGGTGATGGTGACAGCAAGGCGGACTATGGTGCGTTCACAGTGGAGACAGCATGGATTCACGCTCATCGAACTGCTGGTGGTCATCGCTATCATCGCGATTGTCGCCGGGATGCTGTTCCCCGTGTTCGCCCGATCACGTGCGCAAGCACGGTCGAGTCGTTGCATCGCCAACCTCAAGCAGATCGGCACCGCTCTTTTCATGTACTCAGACGACTACGACGGCCGTTTCCCCTGGGGGATAGACTACGCTGACCAGCATGTTCCGGAAATGTGGGGCTCGTTTCCCAGCGTTGAGGCATGGATTCCTCACATGCCGCGTGTGGAGTCAGCACTGAATCCGTACATCAAGAATTCCGAGATATGGCACTGTCCTGCTGACAAAGGCTTCACGGTCCTGGAAGACTGGGACATCCCTCTCGACGGTCAACCCACTTCATTTGATGCATTCGGCAGCAGCTACACCTACCAGACGATCCTCACTTTCCGGGGAGGGCTCATCTCAAATCTAAGAGACCCCGTTGGCACAAACGTGTTTTTCGATGGGCATGGTAGCTGGCATGGTGGCAGAGGCTACGCTAATAGGCGCTGGAACGTTGTCTTCGCTGATGGGCATGTCAAAAACGTTGACCGAGAGACGTTCAGCAACGGCTGGATGGACGATCCCTTCATGCAGTGACCATGCCACGCCGGTGGCCAGGCGCTCGCTCAGGCTGAGTACCGAAAAAGCGTACAGACGTGTCCTCAGTCGCCCTCACAACGGACGCCACAGGTGTTTTACTCCGGACGTCCCACCGGTATCAGGTACACGGGTTCGTGATCGTCAGGCAGGTCGAGGACTTCTGCAACCTGCGCATCATCGAAGGCCCCCACAGGTACTGAACCGAGGCCCATAGCCACTGCCTGCAGATGGATGTTTTGGGCGATGTGACCGGCCTCAATGTAGACGTACCTGGCGGCGCGATCGCCGTAACTGCGGGCAGTACGTTCGAATACAGCAGTTATCACGACAACCACCGGCGCCGCGCTCACACTGCTTTGGCCCAGTGCTGCGCTCGCCAGGGGCGCACGCAAGTCCGTCTCGGCTATCTGCAGCAGTTGGTGGCCCTCCGCCCTATACCTGTACATCCCCTGTGCGCTGACCAAATAGAGCTCCATCGGATAGGTAGCACCCGCTGAAGGTGCAGCACGCAGATTTCGGCCAGGGTCAGTCACACCCTGCGCTGCCCATGCCAATTGCCCCATCTGTTCCATGCTCAATACTTCAGGAGCAAAACTGCGCACAGATCGGCGTGCCTGTATCGCCGCTTCAACAGTCATAGCCCCATCAACCTCCGGTGACGGTAATACTATACGCTCGGAATCCTGTTGCGCCTGATTTTCGCTGCGACAACTCAACACGGTTGCCAGTACTACGATCAGCAGACACAACTCTGCTCTGCATCGGCGTCTGTTCACGGCCCACACATCCTCATCTTCGTACATGCAGACAAAACTCTGCACTACGCAGCATCATGAGGTAGTTTTGCAGAATATGGTGGTCGACTTACGTGCATCGCCTACGCTCAAGGCCAGCACAGTCGCGCCAGACAACAAGGTAGTGGCATGATTTCTATTCGAGCGACACCACCTGTCCTGTACGGATCGACTCGCGCTCGGCCATCACTATCGCCACGGCTTCACGCGCAGCTTGTGGTGTGATGCGTGTCGGAGCCTGACCGCTGGCCATGCATTGGACGAAGTACTCCAGCTCTCGCTCATAGCCCGTGCCCGGGGTGAATTCAGGGGTGTGTGGCTCCCCATCGAACGGGTAAAATTGCAGCTCAGGCTGTTTTGCCGGACTGAGCTCGAGAAAGCCCTTTTCCCCCAGCACCTGGAAGCCTCTCTCGAAAGGAAAATCGGTCGGGAAAACCCATCCGCCCTCAGCATTGCAGGCAAAACCGTCGTACAGATAGGTGGTCAACACATGGTCCACTGCCGGGCCGCTGCTGATGAGATTGCCTCCACGTGACAACACGCCCTGTGGCTTGCCAAACAGCGATAGTATGAAGTCGACGTCATGGATGTGCAGGTCCAGGACCGCTCCCCCACTCAGTTCGGCATCCAACAGCCAGCTCCCAGATGACCAGGCAGGAGTGGGCGAATGGCGTGTGAAACGAGCCGACACCACGCGGCCCAATCGTCCGTTTGCGAGCATGTCGGCTAAAACTTCGTATTCAGGCCAAAACCGTATGCACTGTGCAATAAAAAGCATCCGTGAGGACGCCTCGGCTGCAGCAATCATGCGGTCGCACTCACTTACGCTTAGAGCCATCGGCTTCTCACATATGACGTGCAACCCGGCTTGTAGTGCATCCACTGTCATGTCCGGATGCAGAGGCGTCGGTGTGCAGATGTCAACACAATCCAGCTGTGCATCTTCTATCATCTGGGCGAAATCGGTATACCGATCTATGCCGTCTAACTTCAACTCAGTGGCATCGCCGATGTTGCCCGCGATAGCAGGGACACTGTCCCTAACCCGCTCCGGGTCCTTGTCGCACACTGCGACCAGTTCGACCTGCTCCATATTCTGGTAGATGCTGAAATGCTGTTGCCCCATAAATCCTAGCCCGACAAGCCCGATACGAATCATGATATCGCTCCTCCGCTACTCAGAGTGTCTTAGGATGTTCGGTGAGTCTGTCAGATCGCTCAGATATGATTTCTCCAGCAACCCCCGCTGTTCCTGCTCTATCCAGGAGGACAATTGCCGCGAATTGTAGGCAGCCGTGTGCACACTTGCAACTGTACGTCCTGTCAACTTGGCCACCTGAGAAAGCATGATAGGCTACTACGGACAATTCTGCCGCCGAAGTAGCGTTATTACAAGCATCTCCCCCACTCTTACCGACACACTCAATCATATGCAGGTGTTGATGAAGTGGTGAGCGAATGAAACAGGGTACCCTAACACATGCAGAGGTGGTGACACAGGGCGAAGCTCTATAGCCTGTCCGCCCTCATGCCTGATGAAATGGATTGACTTCCCTGATGACAGATTTGTAGTCAATGGCTTATGGTGGTGGGAAGAGCACAAGCCAAAACTGCAGCGATTGCCCGACAGGATGAAGCCGAGCGTGCCCGAAGCGGTGTGGACCTTGAGTCAGCAGCCGAGTGGGGGCCGCATCCGCTTTGCCACAGATGCAACAGAGCTGGCTATACGCGCCCACTTCCCTACTCTCACGTACATGAACAACATGTGCCGCGTCGGCCAGATGTCGGTCGATCCCTGGATTGATGGCAAATGCTGGTTGCCAGTCTTTCCAACCGGCGATAACCACGATGTTGAAGGCTCTTTCGGCTCCGTCAGGGAGGCCAAACGGCGTGAGGTGTGCCTCTATCTAGGGTTATACGCTCCGGCGGAGATCAAAAGCATCGGTTTATCAGATGGCGCCAGCATATGGTCACCAGCACCATTTGCGGTTGACAAACCTGTAGCGTATTACGGGTCATCCATCACTCAGGGGGGATGCGCAACTCGCCCCGGACTGAGCTACCAGGCCATAGTGAGCCGAAAGCTGAACCTCGACTTCGTCAACCTCGGCTGGAGCGGCGCTGGTCGTGGAGAGACCGCTCTGGCAGAAGCTATGGCGGAGATTGATGCCTCGTGCTATGTCATAGACTTCTGTCAGAATTGCCCAACCGTCGAGTTTTTGGAGGAAGTGTACGCTCCCTTCTTGCAGACCATCCGAGACATCAGGCCCGACACTCCGATGGTGTGTGTCACCCCCATCTACTCGGCGTCCGAGATCTCCGTGAGTGGCAGTGAACGACTGGACGGAATGCGTGAAGTTATCCGTACTGCTGTAGCGCATCGGGAACGCCTGGGAGACGCGCAGATTGAGCTGGTCGAAGGCTATGACCTGTTGGGGCCCGATGACCATTGGGGAATTGTCGATTCGAGCCACCCCAACGACCTCGGATTTACGGCGATGGCAAACGGTCTCGAGCCGGTCCTCAAGCGGATTCTGTTCTAACAATCGGGAATTTGCAGCGGTTGATAGTGGGCAGTATTGACGTGTGCTGGCTTGCGCCACGATACTAAAAGATTTCCGAAGAGTTGCATAAATATACCCTGATAAAACGGCAATGAAAAACAATCGTGATGAAAACCGCTTGGCAGACAGTACCCCGAGCTATCCAGATATCAAGTCTGACATGAGGTGTACTCAAAATGACTGACGTATGGCAACATGTCCGCTATGACGACACGCTCCGCCAGTTCCAGTTGCGCTCCGCCGATGGGACGGTTACCCTCGATTTCGGTGCCCAATTCGAGGTGAACGATGAGAAGCTGAGCCTGAGCGACGCATCGAAGAGTACCGGAAGCGCAGAGGCCCGTGCCGGCGGGAGCGTCCGCACACAATTCGAGTTCGAGAATGTCGGCCTGTCGAGCGTCATAGAAGCTTCTCTGAGCGAGGATGGAGCAAGTGTACTGTTAGATTGCCGGCTTCACAACCAGAGCACCGAGCCTATGAAGCTGGGCCGCTGCTGTCCCCTGGCAGTGACTGAAGCCGTCGGTGCACTTGAGTTTGTGGGCGATGACGGCAATGCCGTATACCTCCTTTCCTCTGCATCAACCGATCCCAATCACGTTTATCGGGTGGATGACGCCGAAGCTGAGAAGCGGTCGAACATGCTGCTACATATCGTCAGCGCGGCTGCCGGCAAAGCGCTGCATCTTGGTTTCGTCTCTTTTGACAGGATGGGGGCGCACCACGAATTCTCCTATGATGCTGACCGTCGAGGCTTCACGGAACTGTCTGCGATATGTGATCTGTACGAATGGGAGCTGCCTGCCGGTGACAGTGTAGCGCTGGAGACGCTGCTTGTCGAAGCTCGCGGCGATTTCCACGCCTCGCTGCACAACTGGGCGGATCACGTAGCAGCGCACTACAAACCCTGCATCTGGCCGAAAATACCTGGCGGGTGGCTTGGATGGGCCTGGGTGGACTGCTTCAACGTCGAACTGTACCAGGATGCGATCGTGCGTAACGCCCAGGCGATTCGGCGCCGGTTAGCAGGACTTGACATCGAGTACATCTGGCAAAGTCTGGGAAACCTGCCCGGCGGGCTGCCAGGAGCCTGGCTCGACTGGAACCAGCGGCATTTTCCATGCGGACATCAGTGGTTGATCGAGAAGCTGGAAGAGCTGGACTTCACCCTCGGCCTGTGGGTAGGCCCGTTTTATGTGGCCAACTCACTGGAGGAGTTTGTCGGAGATATGGGCGAAGCACTTCTGGGCAAACAGGGTGAACCGGCTATAGTCTCAGGCCCATGGCGACACGGTGATGCGGGGATACTGCCCTTGAACCAGCGCCCCCTCATGTATGCACTGGACCCGACGCACCCTAAGGGCGAAGCATTTCTCAAGCACGTATTCACAACCTATCGTGACTGGGGTATCGGCTACTACATGCTCGATTTCCTGCATGCGGCGGCCAATCCTGACGGCTACGACGAACATCATGACAAGTCTGTGGTCCGCGGCACCCCGGTGCTGCGCAGAGGTCTGCAGGCAATTGCGGAGGCCGCTGGACCGGATACATACACGCTGTCGAGCAGTGGGCCGACTTTCGCGTGCACAGGCCTGGTGAGTGCTGCGCGCATGGCTAACGACTATGGTGAGGGACGCCCTCTACATGCAGAAACATCCGACTATCCTGCCACCTTCCTGATCAACCGAGCAGAAGCCTGGACTTCGCATGTACGAGCTTCATGCAACCTCGCGGCCACCTACTTCACTCATCGCAAGCTATTCATCGCCGATACCGGCAATGTGATGACAGTAGACCAGCCGATTTCCGTGGGTGACGCCCAGATTACTGCGACCATCTTCGGCATAAATGGCGGGCCAGTCATGCTTGGTGACGACATAGACCGGATGGCAGACGAGCGTTTGGAACTCATCAAGAAAGTATTCCCGCGATACCCTGAAACGCCCACACCGATAGACCTCTTCGACGCGCCATATCCGGACTATCCAAAACTGTTTCATACGTCGATAGATAATCCATGGGGACGGTGGGATATCCTCGCAGTTCTGAACTATACCGCCGAACCACTGGTCCAGGATATCCCACTCGAACGTCTGGGCCTGGACCCCGCCAACAAGTACCTCGTGTGGGAGTTCTGGAACCAGAAATACCAGGGCACAGTCTCGGATAGTCTCAGAGCAGTCGTGGCCCCGGCCTCTGTCGGCCTGTATCGCATCTGCCGACGGCCAGAGTATCCGTGCGTCATCGCAACCGATATGCATGTACTGCAGGGGCACTTCGAACTAACTGATGTCTGCTGGGATACGGCGGCCATGACACTGTCAGGAAATGCGCAGCGACCGTGCCAGCAGAAAGGTAGCCTCTTCATCTGGGCTCCGGACGACGTCCGCGTAGCCGAACCGCAAGGGTTGTGGATCGCAAAAGACGACAACGACAAAAGCCTCATCATCCGTCGAGCGTTCGAGTTCGACGGTGACGGTGGCTCAGAGCAGCCCTGGTCGGTACGCTTCGCGCCACTGTAGGGCTGATCTATATCAGAACGCGTAGAGCGGACGTTGCTGGACAGGTGTAGACAGGTGGTGCGGTAGAGGCGCTATCCCGCGCACGTAGCTTCTGGAAGAAGGGCCGGTGTTGCAGACCAGTGTTTTGGTCAACCGGCCCTTCTATACGTCACTGACGTCACTGTGCCGATCGTACCCGTAGATTGGCAGGGCAGGCGGCACATGTGCACTTCGCGCAGACTATGTCGCTACTGCTACTGTGGGATGGTCAGCCGCCACACGTCGTTGACCACCGGCCATGTGTTACCGGCGACTACCCACAGGCTGTCATCATACACGTACAGTGATGAAGCATGGCGGGCTTTAGGGCTTGGTTCCGACACGTACTGATACCAGGTGCTGCCGTCCCTGGTGTACCAGATATCGCCCAGGTTTTGACTGTTGACGTTGTCATATCCCCCCACGATCCACAGATAACCCGCATA
>LSQX01276012.1_pt1 | contig 20982 bp, 38 predicted proteins | sample 654561 | NCBI WGS metagenome assembly LSQX01 (sample SAMN04489861, study PRJNA283612) | anaerobic digester metagenome | isolation source: 4 biogas reactors fed with cattle manure at either 37C or 55C with and... | place: Denmark: Kongens Lyngby | collected 2014 | reverse complement strand
TGCTAACTTATACTTGAAATTCTTGCTTAAAACAGCTTATTTCAGTCTTGTTTTAATATTTATATCATAAGTGACATTTTTCCTGCCTAAAAAAGTCAAGAATTTATTACTAATTTGCTTCATTGTGTAGAATTTAGAAGTTTTGGTGTTTTAAATTAAAAAGACCCCTTTTTCTACCAATACAAATGAAACTTTCTGGGGCTTTTCATCATGTTTTTCTTGGTTTTAGCAGCAATATCCAGATAAAAAGCAAAGGGAAAGCAGTTTCTCAATATGCTTTTGAATCAGAAAGCCTTCTCGATTTAGAGATCTTCTAACTCAAGCAGACTCCCTTAGAATCAAGTCTTTGGAAAAAATATCGCAAAGCTAAGTCGCAAAGCTAAAAAGGCAGATGCATTGAGAGCATCTGCCTTTTTAATATTTTCAAATAGACTTTTGACTAATTGAAGCGCCCATCCCAGAGGGGCATATTGGATATATATTGGCTTTCTATGAAGGCAGATAATAAGCTCCGTATGTTTTCAATCCTTTAGGTAGAAGAGATCCAGTCTTTCTTTTCCAATTCATATTCTACAGATGATTGTAATTGCCCCAATTGGTCTTTCCAAAAGTCAGATTTGACTTCGGTCTTGATAAAACCCAGTTTTTCATAGGTATGCTGAGCTCTTATGTTTTTAAGATTGGTATCCAAGACTATCTTATCAAAATTCATTTTAGTAAACAAATAGTCAATCAGCAGTTTTAAGAACTTGGGCCCATAGCCTTGGCCTTGGTGCGATTCAACACAGATTTTAATGCCTATCTCAGCCACTGAATCGCCTAAATTGGTCCAATTCATCTCGCCAACAGGGTGTTCGTCCACTTCCAATATTAGGCGTCTTCTGGTATCATCGGTATCCTTTTCTAAGCTGGCTGCTATTTCTTCATCTTTTATTTTGAGACCAAGGGGAAACCCTGCATGAGCCATAACCTTACCGTCTCGCCACCATTTGCCCAATAAATGTGCATCCTCTTTGGTTGCATTTCTAACAACTAGATTTTCAAACTCTAGATACATTTTCTTGCCTCATTTCATCTACCTGAATTTCTTCTTCTGATAAGACCTTCTTACTTTCATATATCCTCAGCATAAGGGATTTAATAATCAAGGTCAAACCAGAAAACGTTCTTCAACCAAAGATTTTTTTGGAGATTTTTTAAATAGACCAAAACAATAGACAATCACAACTAAATTGTCTTCAAGTAGTGAAAGACAGCCAGTTCAAAATGCCTGCAGAGTCTTAAAGGCTGAATCTCTTTGATTTTTCCAGCTGATTCAATAGCTCAAATTACAATTGATTCTAAGTACAAGGTCAATATAAGAATACGAAGCTATCTTGTCTGTGACAGAATTTCAAAAGCAAAAAACCGCCACTGGTCAGTCCAATGGCGGTTTTTAACTTCAATCGATCTTAAATACCTTGTAAAATCAAGGATTTTAGCTTTCGCAATCTTATCGTTTGGAGAATTGAGGAGCTTTTCTGGCTTTTTTAAGACCGTATTTTTTACGTTCTTTCATGCGAGGATCTCTGGTCATGAAGCCTGCTTTTTTTAAAGCCGGTCTATAATCAGGATCAGCATTGACCAAAGCTCTGGATATACCGTGGCGGATGGCACCGGCTTGTCCGGTTGTGCCTCCTCCATGAACTCGGCATATTACATCAAAGTCACCTTCAGTTTTAGTTAAAACCAAGGGCTGACGGACGATAAACTTGAGTGTTGCTAAACCAAAATAATCATCGATATCACGTTTGTTAATAGTAATTCTGCCGGTTCCCGGGATCAAACGAACCCGTGCCACAGATTTTTTGCGGCGGCCGGTACCATAGTTTTTCAAGCGATACTGTGCCATTTTTCGTTTCCTCCCTTATTATTTCTGCAGAATCCAAGGTTCAGGTTTTTGACCTTGATGTGGATGCTCATTGCCGGCATAAATGCGGCATTTCTTCATCATCTGTCTGCCTAATCGGTTGTGGGGCAACATGCCTTTAACGGCTGTTTCCATTGCTCTGGTCGGATGGGTTTCCATCAGGCGGCGATAAGGTACTTTCTTCAAACCGCCCAGATAACCGGAATAGCGTTGATGATGTTTTTGATCTAATTTTTTACCTGTCAAAACAACTTTATCAGCATTGATCACGATTACATGATCACCACAGTTGACATGAGGGGTAAATGTTGGTTTATGTTTGCCACGTAAAATAGCGGCAATCTCGGTGGCCACCCGCCCCAGGACTTGTCCTTCGGCATCGATGACCCACCATTTTTCGGTCAATTCAGATGGCTTGGCCATATAGGTCGTACGCACGGTATTACCTCCAATAATTAAAAAAATTATATACGTCATCTGATTTCTAAAAGCGGGTCTCGGGGTAACCGGCCAAGAAATACACAACAGAGTTATTTTAGATAAAATATCGGACTTTGTCAAGTCTTACTATGTATCTTCGTAAATTATTCTATAAAGACACAGGCCTTTGGCCGGAGCAAGCAGATTTGCTTTGGGCCCTTGCAAAGGATTGTTGAGCATTTTTAAAAAATCTTCATAGGTCAATCGTTTTCTCATAACTTGCATTTGAGTTCCCACTAAAAGACGGACCATATGGTATAAAAAACCATTGCCAACTATTTCAAAGATGTATTTGCTTCCCTCTTGTTTCCAGGAGGAAGAAGTTATTGTTCTGGTCTTATTCTGGACCGAACTCCCGCTGGCACAAAAATTGGTGAAGTCCTTTGTTCCGATTATACTCTCGCTGAGGATTTGTAGTTCCGTCAAATCCAATTGGCCTTTGAAGGGCCAAACATAAGGAAAATCGAAAGGCCTGACTATCTTGGCTGTATCCACCGTATAGCGATATACTTTCAAATGTTTATTAAAACGGGGATGCCAATCAGCTTCAACTTCTTGGCTTCTGACGATTCTAATATCGTCAGGCAAATAAGCGTTCAGGGCATATTTGAAACGTTCAACCGGAATTTTAGAATCTGTATCAAAGATTGCCCGCTGGTCCAAGGCATGAACACCAGCATCAGTTCGCCCGGCTGCATGCAAGACAAGCCTATCTCCAGTCAGTTTGAATAGTGCCTCTTCGATAGTTTGCTGAACACTTTGGCTATTTTGTTGTCTCTGCCAACCACTATAGAAGCTGCCAATATATTGAATTTGCAGTTCTATTCTTTTCATAGCCAAGCCTGCCAGGAATCAAAACCGGTAATTCTCAAGGTGAGCATGAGCAAAAATACGAGGACCATGACTGAAAGACCCAAGTAGTCACGTTTACCACTTTTCAATTCCTTCATCTTGGTTCTATTCTCTCCACCTCGATAGCAACGAGCTTCCATAGCCATGGCTAAGTCATCTGCTCTTCTGAATGCGCTAATGAAAAGGGGGACTAAAATAGGTATCAGGCTCTTGGCTCTGGCTATAAAGCCTCCGGATTCAAAATCTGCACCTCGGGCAGTTTGAGCTTTGATGATTTTGTCCGCTTCCTCAATCAGAGTGGGAACAAACCTTAGAGCGATGGTCATCATCATAGCCAATTCATGAGCGGGCAAACCGAGCTTTTTAAAGGGGCTCAAAAGAACCTCTAAGCCATCGGTTAAATCGATTGGGGTAGTGGTCAGGGTGAGCAAAGAGGTAATGCTCAAGAGCAGAATCAAACGAAAGCCCATCATGATTCCTCTGACGATTCCGCCCGAGTAGATGGAGAACCTCGACCATTGCCAGACGATAAATCCCTCTTTAGTACTGAAGGTGTGCAAAATCAAAGTAAATCCAATAATCCAGAGAATGGGCTTTAAGCCCTTGAGGATGATCTTGAAGGGTATTTTAGATAGAGCGATGACAGCTAAAGCGAAGAGGGCTAAAAGAGAATAGGCAAAGGGACCGGAAGCAGTAAAAAGTGCTATGACATAGATAAAAATCATGCCGATTTTAAATCGAGCGTCCATCTTATGTATTTGTGAATCCAAAGGATAGTATTGTCCTATGGTCACACCTTGCAACATGTTCATCAGCTTACCTCCTTTGGCTTCTCTATCTCGCCCAGGGGCAGATCCTTCGAGTCTTCCCTTAGCTGGCTTAAAATCGCCTCAAAAGCCTCTTGAACAGTCAGGGCATAGGTAGGCACCTTCCATCCTTTTTTGATCAGTTCTAGCATCAAAGCGGTGGTTTGAGGCACATCCAAACCTACAGACTGAAGAAGCTCTCCCTGGCTGAAGACATTTCTGGTCTGATCGGCCAAGACAACTTGACCATCGGATAAGACGATAATGAAATCTGCCAGTTTGGCTACATCTTCCATACTATGGGAAACTAAAATAACGGTTTTTTTGGTTTCCTTTTGCCAAGCTTGCAATCCACCAAGGATTTCATCACGGCCGGCTGGATCCAAACCTGCAGTAGGTTCATCCAAAATTAGATAATCGGGTTCCATGGCTATGACCGATGCGATAGCTAGGCGGCGCATTTGGCCTCCCGATAATTCAAAAGGTGACCTGGGAAGCATCGAGTCTTCCAATTTAGTAAAGCTCATGGCTTTTTTAATTCGCTGCTCAATTTCCTCTTGGCTATAACCCTGTTTGAGCAAGCCAAAACTCAATTCCTTTTCTACCGTTTCTTCAAAAAGCTGGTGTTCAGGATATTGAAAAGCCATCCCAACTTTTCTTCTCAAGAGCTTGCGGTCAGTCTGCTTTTTGTACAACTCTAAGTCGTCCATCAGCACAGTGCCGCTGCTGGGTCTTTGTAATCCTGCGATCATCTGAACCAAACTGGACTTACCCGACCCGGTTCTACCTATGATCGCGACTATTTGATTTTTTTCAATTTCAAGGTCAATGTCTTTTAAGGCCCGGGCTTCAAAAGGTGTACCTGGGCTGAAGACCAATCCCACATCTTGTAACATTACGGACATAATAATTTCACCAAATCTTCTACATCCAAAACATCATCGCTCTCGATGATACCGGCTTCTTTCAGCATTTCGGCCAATTGTGACATAGGCGGAATATCCAATCCCAGATCCCTCATCATCTCTCTTTGAGCGAAGACTTCTCTGGGAGTTCCTTGTGCTTTGATTTTGCCTTGATCCAACAAAACAACTCTGTCAGCTAAGGTAGCTTCGCTCATATGATGGGTGATTAAAATAACCGTCATGCCTTCCTGTTTGAGCTTGTCGATCACGGACATCACTTCTTGTCTGCCCTTAGGATCGAGCATAGCAGTTGCTTCGTCCAAGACAATGATTTTAGGACGCATAGCCACAATGCCAGCAATGGCCACTCTTTGTTTTTGACCACCGGAAAGTAAGTGAGGAGCGTGTTGTCTATACTCTAACATGTCGACCATGAAAAGAGCTTCCTCAACCCGCTCTTTGATAATAGCGGGGGGAAGCCCTAAATTCTCAGGTCCAAAAGCAACATCGTCTTCGACAATAGTCGCTACGATTTGGTTGTCTGGATTTTGAAAAACCATTCCCACCCGCTGCCGAATATCCCACAAAACCTTTTCATCATCGGTGTTCAATCCATCAATGATGACATTGCCTTCAGTAGGCAATAAAAGGGCATTGAGATGTTTGGCTAAGGTCGATTTACCAGAACCGTTGGCTCCTAAGATAACTAGAAACTCACCGGCCTTGACGGTTAAATTTACCGCTGAAAGAGCTTTTATCTCTTGATGCTCTTGACCCTGAAAAACATGGCTCAAATCCTTGATTTCTATCAGCAGAGCTGGGTTAGTCATTTTTTTATTCCTTCTTTGCTGAACCGCCATCAGCCTCGACCAATTGCAAAATTGCCATAGGTGCGGCGTCACCACGACGAGGACCCAATTTCAGGATTCTGGTGTAGCCACCTTGACGGTTTTCATATCGTTTCGCAACATCGTCAAAAAGTTTCTTTGTAACGCTTTCTTTGGTAATGAAAGCAGATGCTTGACGGCGTGCATGGAGATCTCCTCTTTTACCCAAAGTAATCATCTTTTCGGCAACAGAACGGACTTCTTTGGCCCTGGTTTCTGTTGTTTCTATCTGTTCCGCTTCTAAAAAAGAAGTTACCATGTTGCGGAGCAGGGCTTTGCGATGACCGGTATTTCTACCTAATTTACGATAGCCCATATTTCTCCCTCCTTCGTCATTTTATTCATCGGGTTTTCTTAAAGACAAACCGAGGACGCCTAATTTTAGTACGACTTCCTCCAAGGACTTCTTACCTAAGTTGCGCACTCTCATCATATCTTCTTCAGTCTTAATGACCAGTTCAGAAACCGTGTTGATACCGGCGCGTTTCAGGCAATTGAATGAACGCACAGAAAGATCCAAATCTTCTATGGTCATTTTCAATTTGTCTTCTTTTAAACTCTCTTCTAAATCATCTTCTTGGGGTTCTTCTTCGACGTCCCTATTGTTCTCCGTTAAATCGATGAACAAATTCAGAAGATTGCAAATTATTCTGGAACCACTGCTCAAAGCTTCCTGGGGCGTTACCGTCCCATCAGTCCAGACTTCAATAATCAGCTTATCGAAGTCAGTAACCTGACCAACCCTGGCGTTTTCAACATGGTAATTTACCCTTTTAATCGGGGAAAAAACCGAATCCATCCAGACAGTTCCGATTGTCGGATCGTTGTCTTTATTACGCTCGGCAGTTGCATAGCCTTGTCCTCTTTGAGCTGTTAATTCTGCAAAGAGTCTTCCATCCGGTTCAAGATTTGCAATAACTAAATCCGGATTTAAAACTTCTACATCTGAGTCTAGAATTATATCAGCTGCCGTAATGATACCTTCCCCTTCTTTTTCGATTCTCAGGGTTTTGATTTCATCACTGTAGATTTTCAAACGTATTTCTTTTAAATTCAAAACAAGTTCGGTTACATCTTCCAAAATACCAGGTATTGTAGTGAACTCATGTTCAATACCCTGGATTCTCACGGAAGTGACAGCTGCTCCGTCGATGCTTGAGAGAAGGATACGACGAAGGGAGTTGCCTAGAGTGTGTCCATAGCCTCTTTGTAGAGGTTCAACACTGAATTTGCCGTAACGGTCTCCATCTTTAATTTCCAAAATTTCAATTTTCGGGCGATCAATTTTTTCCAACATAGGTCAACCCTCCCACTTGATTCCAAAACATTACCGGGAATAGAATTCAATAATCAGATTCTCGGCAACCGGAATATCAATTTCTTCACGCTCAGGCAAACGAACAAATGTTCCGCGCAGAGCTTCAACATCCAATTGTAGCCAAGGCATAATAGTCTTAGTCGGCAATGCTTCGATTAACTCGACAAACTTGGCGCTGCTTCTGCTTTTACTGCGCAGCTCGACTACATCGTTTTCTTTGAGCAGGTAGGAAGGGATATTTACTTTTTGACCGTTGACTCTAAAGTGACCATGGCGAACAAGTTGTCTGGCTTCAGCTCTGCTGCTGGCAAAACCTAAACGATAAACCACATTGTCCAAGCGGCTTTCCAACATCTGTAAGAGGTTGGTCCCGGCAACTCCTTTTTTTCTCTTGGCAACTTCAAAATAACGATGGAATTGATTTTCTAATACGCCATAATAGCGTCTTGTTTTCTGTTTTTCTCTTAAATGCAGACCATAGTCAGAAACCTTTGCTCTGCGTCCCTGACCGTGCTGGCCCGGGATTGTGGCCCGGCGCTCTAATGCACACTTGGTCGTATAGCAGCGTTCTCCTTTTAAAAATAGTTTAACGCCTTCACGACGACATAATCTGCAGACGGGGCCTGTATATCTAGCCATACTTTATAACCTCCTTCTGATTAAACCCTGCGACGCTTGGGCGGACGGCAGCCATTATGAGGAACAGAAGTGACGTCTTTGATCATGGATACATTGAGACCGGAAGTCTGCAACTGTCTGATGGCTGCTTCACGACCGGATCCAGGTCCTTTGACCATGACTTCAACTTCTTTTAAACCATGTTCCATAGCTGTCTTCGCTGCTTTTTCTGCGGCTTGCTGTGCTGCAAAAGGTGTACTCTTTTTCGAGCCTCTAAAACCCATGCCACCTGCTGTAGCCCAAGAAATTGCATTACCGTTTCTATCAGAGATGGTTATGATTGTATTGTTAAATGTAGATTGGATATGGGCAACACCATATTCAATATTCTTACGCTCTCTGCGTCGAGTGCGGACAGTTCTTGCCTTTGCCATTTTTCACCTATCCCTCCTTTAGGATACCGCTTATCTCCGTTTTCCGCCGGGGGTATGTTTAGGACCTTTTCTAGTCCTTGCATTTGTTTTTGTGCGTTGGCCTCTGACTGGTAAGCCGCGGCGATGTCTGATACCACGATAACATCCAATATCAGATAATCTTTTTATATTCGCTGCTGTTTCGCGCTTTAAGTCGCCTTCGACTCTATGTTCGCGATCTAATACTTCACGCAGTTTGGCAACATCACTTTCAGACAAATCACGAACCCTAGTATCCGGATTTACACCGGTCTGGTTCAGAATCTTTTTGGATGTTGATGGACCTATACCAAAGATATATGTTAAACCAACTTCAACACGTTTTTCTCTGGGTAAGTCTACACCGGCAATACGTGCCATATTTGTCTTACACCTCCGTAAGTTCATTGAGAATTAATCAATAAGTCTCATTATCCTTGTCTTTGTTTGTGCTTGGGGTTTTCACAGATGACCATCACGCGTCCGTGACGCTTGATAATTTTACATTTATCGCACATTTTCTTTACAGACGGCCGAACCTTCATAGAGTTTACCTCCTTATGTTTAGGTTATTTCAACCGATAAGTTATACGTCCTCGACTGAGGTCGTAGGGGGAAATTTCCAACTTGACCCGATCTCCTCTTAAGATTCGGATGTAATTCAATTTGAGTTTACCGGAAACATGGGCTAAAACCACATGACCGTTATCCAGTTCAACTCTAAATATTGCATTGGGCAAAGGTTCAATAACCTTACCTTCTACTTCAATGACATCTTCTTTTGACATGTTTTATTGCTCAATCCTCCTCTAAAATCTATTCTCAATCAAAGTAAATTTTCTGAATTCAAGGTGCTCAAGATCAAAGGACCATCGTCAGTTATCGCTATAGTATGTTCAAAGTGAGCTGATGGTTTTTTGTCTTTGGTAACAATAGTCCAACCATTGGCTAGAACTTCGACGGGGTAATCCCCCAGATTGATCATCGGTTCTATGGCCAAAGTCATGCCTTTTTGCAGACGCGGCCCTCGATTGGGTGGACCAAAATTTGGTATTTCCGGATCTTCATGTAGGCTTTGGCCAATGCCATGACCTACCAGATCTCTGACCACTGAGTATCCGTGTAGTTCAGCGTGTTTTTGTATAGCATGGGAAATATCGCTGAGGCGATTGCCTTCCACTGCTTGTTCGATGCCGCGATACAAACATTCTTCTGTAACTTGGAGCAATTTCTTTTTTTCCTGACTGATGCTTCCAACAGGAAAAGTTTTAGCAGAGTCGGAATGGTAGCCGCGGTAAATCACACCACCGTCTATGCTCACAATATCCCCTTCACGTAAAACTCTATGATCGGGTATACCGTGGACTACTTCTTCGTTAACAGATATACAAAGTGTATTGGGATAGCCATTATAATTTAAAAAGCTTGCCTTACATCCTGCTTGTTCGATTAAATGAGCAGCGATAGCATCCAACTCCAAGGTGCTTATTCCCGGAACTACTGCTTCTTCTAGGGCTTTTAAAACTTCGGCCAGAATTCTTCCGGCTTCTTTCATTACTTCGATTTCATGGGCAGATTTCAGAATAATCATTGCAAATTCTCCAAAGCAGCCTTGACTCGGTCGGTGACTTCTTGAACACTTCCGTCACCACTGACTGTGGTCAGTCTGCTAGAATCTGCATAATAAGAAATGAGCGGTGAAGTTTGACGGTTGTATACCTCTAAACGGCTGAGCACTGTGGCTTCGCTGTCATCGTCTCTTTGATAAAGCTGACCACCACAAAGGTCACAAATTCCTTCTTTTTGCGCCGGTTTGAAAGCTTTATGATAAGGAGCTTGGCACTGTCGACAAATTTGTCGACCCGTCAACCTGATTAGCAAATCTTCTTCAGGAACATCTATATTTAAAACCGTATCCAATTGAACATCCAGCTCTTCCAGCATCTGATCTAGAGCTTCAGCTTGAGCTAAGGTTCTGGGAAAGCCATCGAGCAAAAAGCCCTTGGCACAATCGGATTTCAAAAAGCGTTCTTTGACAATTCCTATGGTCAGTGAGTCAGGAACTAACTCACCGGCATCCATATATTTCTTGGCTTCTAAGCCTAAAGGTGTTTCTTCTTTAACTGCTGTTCTAAACATTTCACCGGTGGAAATATGGGGCACCCCATAAATCTTGGTCAAATTTTCAGCCTGGGTTCCTTTTCCGGCACCCGGAGGTCCTAATAAAACAATACGCATTATTCTTACAACTCCCTAATCGAGGAAACCTTTATAGTGACGTTGCATTACAGAGGCCTCTATGCTCTTAATTGTTTCCAGAGCTACACTGATAGCAATCAGAATAGTCGTGCCACCGAAACCGGTTTCCATCGAGGTAACGGCAGAGAGAAACATCGGTAAGAGGACGAGAATACACAAAAATGCTGCACCGACTACAGTCAAATGAGTCATAACTCGGCTGATGTAATCAGAAGTGGGTCTGCCGGGACGTATGCCGGGAATGAAGCCACCGTTCTTTTGCATATTCTTAGCTGTGTCGATAGGATTGAATTGCATCATCGTATAGAAAAAAGAAAAGAAGAAAATCAATAGTATGTATAAAATAGTGTGCAACCAAGTGCCGATTCCCATAACTCTGTGTAAATTCTGGGCCCAGTTGGCGTTGATAAATTGCAGAATCGTTTCCGGGAACATGAGCAAACTGGAAGCAAAGATTACAGGTAGAACACCTGCTTGGTTGATTTTAAAGGGAATGTGAGTGTTCTGGCCACCATACATTTTACGGCCGACAACTCTCTTGGCATATTGAACAGGAATTTTCCTGGTTCCCTGGGTGATGAAAACTACTCCTGCTACACTGATCAGGGCTATTATTGTTAAAATAAGGACGCCCCACCAGGGGATCTCCCCTGCGATAACATCTCTGACCATCCCGACTACAGCCTGTGGCAATTGGGAAATAATACCAGAGAAAATCAGTATGGAAACTCCATTTCCAACTCCTTTTTCTCCAATCGTTTCAGACATCCACATGAGCAACATTGTGCCGGCGGTAAAAGTCAAGGAGATTAGAAAATAGGAGAAGAAACCTGGATTTTGGACACCGCCCTGGCTGCCAATGTAATTGACAGTGGCATAACCTTGCAACATGGCCAAAGCGACTGTGATATAGCGAGTATATTCTTGTAATTTTTTTCTTCCCTCTTCCCCTTCCTTAGACATTTCCTCCCAGGAAGGAATGACTACGGTCAGCAGCTGAATCACAATGGATGATGTTATATAGGGTCCGACTGCCAGAGCAAAGAAACTCATTTGTTTGAGAGCTCCTCCGGACATAACATTTAAGAATCCAAAAAAGTTGCTGCTGCTGAAAATACTGCGGATGGCAGTCGGGTCAATTAAAGGAACAGGTATATGAACACCTAAGCGAAAAAGAAAAATCAATAAGCCTGTGTAAAGAATTTTTGTCCGCTGATCCTTTATTTTCCAGGCATTAACAAAGGTGCTAAACATTAAATCACCTCAACCTTACCGCCTGCGTTTTCGATCTTTTCAGTTGCTGAAGCAGAAAACTTGTGTGCTTGAACGGTAAGAGCTTTTGATAATTCTCCATTGCCTAAAATTTTTACGGGAAGTCTGCGGTTTCGGACTAAACCTTCTTCATACATCAATTGAGGTGTGACGATTGTATCAGCTGGTAGGCTGTCCAATCTGTTCACATTGACTAAAGAATATTTCTTTTTGAAGATACTAGTAAAACCAACTTTGGGTAAGCGTCGCACTAAGGGCATTTGACCCCCTTCAAAACCGGGTTGCAAACTATGACCACTGCGACTGCGTTGACCTTTGTGTCCGCGGGTAGAGGTTTTGCCCAATCCGGAACCTATACCACGGCCAACTCGACGCTTCGGTGTGCGCGAACCGGCTGCTGGTTTTAATTCATGCAGTTTCATAAGGGCTCCTCCTACTCTTCAATTTCTTCCACAATCAACATGTGGGGGATTTTATTTACCATTCCGCGAATCGTTGGTGAATCTTGGTGGATAACAACTTGCTCTCTTTTACGCAGGCCCAAGGCTCTGGCAATGGCACGTTGTTTCTTTGTTTTCCCAGCAAAACCACGGAACAATGTTATTTTTAATTGTTTTGACATGTCTTTCCTCCTTAACTGAGGATCTCTTCGACAGATTTTCCTCTCAACCTAGCCACTTCTTCTGCGGTTTTCATTGAAGTCAAACCCTGCAGAGTTGCTTTCACCTGATTGATAGGATTGGAAGACCCATGTGATTTTGTCAGTATGTCTTGAATGCCTGCTGATTCTAAAACAGCCCTAACGGGACCGCCGGCAATGACGCCTGTTCCAACAGAAGCGGGTTTGATTAAAACCTCTCCGGCACCAAAACGTCCAATATTAGTATGGGGGACAGTTGTCCCAACCAAGGGGATTTTTACGACGCTTTTCTCTGCGACGTCTTTGGCTTTTTTGATGGCTTCTTGCACTTCACGTGCTTTACCAACTCCAATGCCAACATGACCTTTTTGGTCACCTACAACAACAAGAGCTCTGAATCGACGAATGCGTCCGCCTTTAACGGTCTTAGATACAGGACCGATGGAGACCACTCTTTCTGTCAATTCCAGATTGCTTGGATCAATCTTTTGCATGGAAGATACCTCTCCTTCGTCCTAGAATTGTAAACCGCCTTCTCTTGCGGCGTCTGCCAAAGCTGCTACTCGACCATGATAAATATAACCGCCTCGGTCAAAAACGACCACTTCGATTCCTTTTTCCACAGCCCTTTTAGCAACTAAAGCTCCAACTACTTTGGCGGCTTCTTTATTACCACCACTTTTTATTTCGGCTCTGACATCCTTTTCCAAACTGGAAGCAGAAACCAGAGTTTGACCGTTGATATCGTCGATAACTTGAGCAACTATGTGCTTGTTACTGCGATAAACGCAAAGGCGTGGTCTTTCGGGCGTACCGTTTACTTTTTTCCGCACACGATAATGTCGAAGTCGCCGCGCTTTATTAGCATCTTGCTTTTTAATCAAAGCTAAGTCACTCCTTTCTCGTTATTAGCCTTATTTACCGGCCTTACCGGCTTTACGACGAATAACTTCGCCTTCATACATGATACCTTTACCCAAATAAGGCTCTGGCTTACGAACCGCACGAATCTGGGCTGCTAGAGCACCAACTTTTTCTTTATCAATTCCTGAAACAATAACCCTAGTTTGAATTGGAACTTCGATTTCCAATCCCTCTTCCGGAGTTATTTCCACCGGATGGGAATAGCCCATATTCAAAACTAATGTACGGCCTTGCTTAGTTGCTCTGTAACCAACACCGACGATGTTCAGGGTTTTACTGTACCCTTCGCTAACACCGTGAACCATATTGTTGATCAGGGTTCTGGTTAAACCGTGCAAGGAACGATGCGTTTTATTGTCACTGGGTCTAGTTATAATGAGTTCGTCATTTTCCAGAGTCAAAATCATATCCGGATGCACCGTACGTTCTAGGGTACCTTTGGGCCCTTTTACATTTACCAAGTTATCGTTCATTGTAAGCTGAACTGCTTGGGGTATTTTAATGGGCATTTTACCTATACGAGACAATTACAGCACCTCCTTACCAAATATAACATACGACTTCGCCGCCTAAACCGGCAGCTCTGGCTTGTCTATCACTCAACAATCCAGCAGTTGTAGAAATAACTGCTACACCCAAACCATTTAAAACTCTAGGAACCTCAGTCTTCTTAACATAAACTCGAAGTCCCGGTTTGGAAATTCTTTTCAAGCCGGTGATTACTCTCTCACGTTCGGCTCCATATTTCATAAAAACTCGAAGAACACCTTGTTTGTTGTCGCTGATTTGCTGATAATCACGGATATATCCTTCATTTTTCAGGATATCCGCCAGCGCAACTTTCATTTTCGATGACGGTATGTCAACTTTATCATGGTACACTACATTGGCATTGCGGATGCGAGTTAACATATCAGCAATCGGATCGGTCATAGCCATGTAAACGACCTCCTCCCTGTTTCGATATTACCAGCTGGCTTTTCGGACACCGGGAATATGACCCTGATGCGCCAAATTGCGGAAGCAAATACGGCAAACGCCGAATTTACGCATATAAGCATGGGGACGGCCGCATATTCTGCAGCGATTATAGGCCTGAACCTTATATTTTGGGGGCCTTTTTTGTTTAACTTTTAATGATGTTTTTGCCATGGTATATCCTCCTCAATCATGAACGGAAGGGCATTCCGAGTGCCTTCAGCAACTCAAAACCCTCTTCATCAGTCTTTGCCGTTGTGACAATGGAGATACTCAATCCACGAATCTTGTCGATCTTGTCGTAATCTACTTCCGGAAAAACAAGCTGTTCGCGGATTCCTAAAGAATAATTACCACGACCATCAAATGATTTGGGAGATACTCCCCTAAAATCTCGCACACGAGGAAGGTTTATATTCATCAGCTTATCCAAAAAAGACCACATGCGCTCACCGCGCAAAGTCACCATCGTTCCAATGGACATGCCTTCTCTGAGTTTAAAGTTTGCAATAGATTTTTTGGCTTTGGTGATTACAGGCTTTTGGCCGGCAATAACAGTCAAATCCTCAACCGCTGATTCCAAAGCTTTCGCGTTTTGTATAGCTTCACCCACTCCTATGTTGAGAACGATCTTTTCCACCTTAGGCACATTCATGACGCTGGTGTAGTTGAATCTTTCCATCAGAGCCGGTGTTACTTCGTTTTGAAATTTTTCTTTTAATCGAGACAAGATGTGTTACCTCCCTTCCTATTTGTCAAGAGATTTACCGCATTTTTTGCAATAGCGATAACTTCTATTATTTTCGTCCTTTTTTCGGCCAACTCTTGTGGCTTCCTTACAGGAAGGACATACTACCTGTAATTTATCAATTTTAATAGGTGCCTCTGTCTCTAAAATACCGCCACTAGGGTTGGTGGCTGAAGGCCTGGTATGTTTTTTTACCATATTGATATCTTCAACAATAACCCTTCTTTGCTTGGGTATAGAAACCAAGACTCTGCCCTGCTTGCCTTTATCTTTGCCAGATAAAACCAAGACGGTATCATCTTTTCTTACATGCATCTTAGGTGCTGTCAAATCCAAAACACCTCCTGATTATAGTACTTCGGGCGCTAAGGAAACTATTTTCATATAATCTCTTTCGCGTAATTCCCGAGCTACCGGTCCAAAGATACGAGTTCCTCTGGGGCTTCTGTCATCTTTGATGATGACGGCTGCATTGTCGTCGAAGCGAATATAAGAGCCATCTTTTCTACCCATACCATGACGGGTCCTGACGATAACAGCTTTGACAACTTCGCCCTTTTTAACAACGCCGCCGGGTGTTGCGGATTTTACTGAAGCAACAATCACATCACCCACATTGCCATAGCGACGGAAGTGTCCGCCTCTAACTCTGATGCATTTTATCTGTTTGGCACCGGAATTATCTGCAACATTTAATACGGATTCTTGTTGTACCATTATATTTCCCCCTTTCGCCTAAGCCGAGCTTATTCTGCTCGTTTGACGATTTCTACTAACCGCCAACGCTTATCTTTCGAGAGCGGTCGGGTTTCCATAATTGTAACGAGATCTCCTTCGTTACATGCATTATTCTCATCATGAGCTTTAAATTTTACGGTGCGTTTGATCCTTTTTCCGTAGAGAGGATGTTTAACTAAAGTTTCAACTGTAACAACGATGGTTTTATCCATCTTATTGCTTGAAACCACACCGGTACGAACTTTACGACGAGCGCGTTCCATCATATTGTTCCTCCTTATTGTTTCCTATCCATTAGCCGATATTCAGTTCCCGTTGACGCATCCGGGTTTTGACGCGGGCTACGGCTTTACGGACTTCACGAATACGCATTGGATTTTCCAATTGTCCCATCGCCATTTGGAAACGGAGGTTAAACAGCTCAGCTTTATACTCGGCTAGCTTTTGCTCAAGTTCTGCGGAATCCATCTCGCTAATCTGCTTGCGCAATTCATTAACCTTCATTCTACTCACCACCCACTTCTTCTCGTTTGACAAATTTCGTTTTAATCGGCAATTTGTGGGCAGCTAAGCGCATGGCTTCACGAGCAGTTTCCTCCGGTACTCCGGCAATTTCAAACATGATACGGCCTGGTTTAACTACGGCTACCCAATACTCCGGGGCGCCTTTTCCCTTACCCATTCGAGTTTCAGCCGGCTTTTGACTGACCGGTTTGTCAGGGAATATTTTAATCCAAACTTTACCACCACGTTTAATATAACGGGTCATTGCTATACGTGCTGCTTCTATTTGACGATTTGTTATCCAAGAGGCTTCCAAAGCTTGTAATCCAAAATCTCCTCCGGAGAGCTCGGTTCCGCCTTTGGCCATCCCTCTCATTTTACCCCGCATCTGTTTGCGGTATTTAACTCTTTTAGGGAGCAACATATTATTTGCCTCCTTCCTTAGTTACGGGTTTGTTTTTCTCTTTAGGCAAAATTTCGCCTCTATAGATCCAAACTTTAACACCGATACGACCATAAGTCGTTTTTGCTTCAGCAAATCCGTATTGGATATCGGCTCTCAAAGTATGTAGAGGAATGCTGCCTTCGTGGAACATTTCGTTACGAGCAATTTCTGCTCCACCTAAACGTCCTGAGCACATGATTTTACAACCTTTAACACCAGGAGCACGCATGGCTCTTTGGATGGCTTGTTTCATAGCTCTTCTGAAGCCAATTCTTCTTTCCAATTGGCCGGCAACGTTTTCAGCGATCAATTGAGCGTCACCTTCGGCAACCCTGATTTCGTTGACCTTGATGTTGACCGGTCTCTTGATCATAGCCTCAACTTGTTTACGGATTTCTTCAATTCCTGAACCGCCTCGACCGATAACCAAACCGGGTTTGGCAGTGTAAATTATTATATAAACTCTGTTTGATGTTCTTTCAATTTCAATCTTTGAAATACCGGCTGAGTAAAGCCTTTCTTTCAAAAACTTACGAATTTCATAGTCCTCGATTAGAAAATCGGCAAAATCTTTTTCTGCGTACCAGCGAGATTCCCAATCTTTAACAATACCGAGGCGTAAACCATAAGGATGAATCTTCTGACCCATTTGTTTCCCTCCTTGCTATTTCACGATTACTCACGTTCTTTGAGAACAACCGTGATATGACTGCTGCGTTTTAAAATTGGAAAAGCGCGACCTCTTTGGCGAGGTTGGGCTCTTTTCATAGTCGGACCTTGATCCACATAGGCAGCAGCAATGTAAAGCCGGGAAGAGTCCATGTCATAATTGTTTTCCGCATTGGCTACAGCCGATTGTATTACCTTAGCGATGATCGGAGACGCCGCTTTTGGTGTAAATCTTAAAATAGCCAAAGCCTCGTCCACATTTTTCCCTCGAACATTGTCGATTACTATTCTGGCTTTTCTAGGAGCGATGCGGACAAATCGTGCAACTGCTTTACTTTCCATATCATCCACCCCTATCTACGACCGGTCGTTCTTTCGGAACCTGCATGACCTCTAAAGAGTCTAGTGGGTGCAAATTCGCCTAATTTGTGACCGATCATTTCTTCTGATATATATACCGGCACGTGTTTTCTACCATCATGCACGGCAATAGTGTGGCCAACCATATCCGGAAAGATTGTTGATGCTCGCGACCAAGTTTTGATAACTCTTTTTTCTCGCGTTGCGTTCATCTTCCGAATTTTCTTGAGCAAGTGGTCGGCAATATAGGGCCCCTTTTTTGTTGATCTGGACATTGTTTAGCCTCCCTTTAATTTTACTTGCCCCGTTTTGTAACGATGTACTTATCGGATGCTTTTTTTCTACGTGTTTTATATCCAACTGTCTTCTTACCCCAAGGTGTGACCGGATTTCGTCCGATTGACGAACGTCCTTCACCACCGCCATGGGGATGATCTACCGGATTCATTGCCAGGCCTCGAACGCTGGGTCTAATACCCATATGGCGGTTACGGCCGGCTTTGCCGATTTTGACACTTTCATGTTCCAGGTTGCCTACCTGACCGACTGTAGCACGGCAATTACCATGAATTAAGCGGACTTCATTAGAAGGTAGACGCACGTGGACATAAGCAGATTCTCTGGCCATCAATTGAGCTGAAACACCGGCGGAACGCACTAATTGTGCTCCTTTACCAGGCTTGAGTTCAATATTGTGGATGATTGTACCAACGGGAATACGCCTTAAGGGCAGGCAATTTCCTGGTTTGATATCTGCATTTTCACCGGAAACAACAATATCACCGACTCTTAAGCCTACGGGTGCTAAAATATAGGATTTTGCACCGTCAGCATAGTGTAACAAAGCGATATAAGCTGTCCGATTGGGATCGTATTCGATACTGGCGACTTTAGCAGGCACATCATCCTTGATCCGTTTGAAATCAATCAGACGATATTGTCTTTTGACACCGCCGCCGCGATGACGCACGGTTATTCTTCCGGTGTTGTTGCGACCACCCTTGCTTTTAAGGGGTCTGAGCAATGATTTCTCCGGAGATTTTGTTGTCAGCTCATCGAAAGAATACCCTGTCATAGTTCGGCGGGCAGGAGAAGTCGGTTTGTATTTTTTTACAGCCATTTTTTACCCTCCTCTTTAGTACCCGTCGAAGAAACCGATGGGTTTTGAGTCTTCAGTCAAAGTTACCACGGCTTTTTTCCAATTGGAAGTGTAACCAACATTGACTCCAACTCTTCTCTTTTTTCCTTTAACATGCATGGTTCTAACTGAAGCAACCTTGACGTCAAAGATTTTTTCAACAGCTTGTCTTATTTCGATTTTATTGGCTCTGGGATCTACTTTAAAAGTATATTTTTTATCAGCCATTAAAATACTGGTTTTTTCAGTGATAATAGGTTTAATCAATACATCATGAGGCGCAAGCATTATGCAAATACCTCCTCTAATTTGCTAACAGCATCTTTTAAGATAATCAACTTATCGTGTAATAAAATGTCGTAGACATTGATACTGCCGCTAAAAGTCACGCTGATGCCCGGTATGTTCCTGGCAGAAAGATAAATATTCTTTTCCGGATCTGCGGTAATCAGCAGAGCCTTGCGATCAACCTTGAGATTCTTTAAAAGAGCTACCATTTCTTTTGTCTTGGGAGCATCTAACTCGAGACTCTCTAAGACAATCAAATCTTCATCTTGAACTTTGCTGCTAAAAGCTGAACGAATAGCAACTCTCTTCACATTTTTATGCATCTTAATGCGATAGTCCCTGGGTTTAGGTCCAAAAGTAACACCGCCACCTCGCCACAAAGGAGAGCGAATTGAACCCACACGAGCTCGTACCGTTCCTTTTTGACGCCAAGGTTTTCTACCTCCGCCTCTGACCTCAGAACGAATACGAGTAGAATGTGTTCCTTGTCTTTGGGCTGCTAGATAAGCAACTACGGCTTGATGCAGGCTCGGCTCACTAATTTCGGCGTTAAACAGAGTTTCAGACAAAGTCATTTCGCCTACTTTATCACCCAGAGTATTATATACAGCTACTTGAGGCATAGCTCTTCCTCCTTTCCTGTCATCGAACCACTATTTTTTAACAGCGTTTCTGACGGTCACTAGGCTTCCGACCGTACCAGGTACGGAACCTTTGATTAACAATAAATTTCGATTTTTATCTATACCCACGACTTTCAGATTTAGAATAGTTGTATTATAAACTCCAAATCTACCGGGCATTTTTCGGTTTTTATAGACCTTTGAGGCATCACGAGCACTCAAGGAACCCGGAGCTCTGTGGAATTTTGAACCATGAGACATACGGCCTCTGGAGAAATTCCATCTCTTGATAACGCCTGAAGTACCGCGACCCTTACTGACTCCGCTGACATCAACGAATTCGTCTTCGTCAAAGATATCACAAGAGATTTCCTGGCCTACTTCGTATTGATCGGCATCCTCCAAACGGAATTCTTTCAAATAACGTTTAGGTTCAATATTGTTCTTGTTAAAATGCCCCATTTGAGGCTTGTTCAATTTGCGTTCCGGAATAGTTTCAAAACCGACCTGAATGGCGGAATAACCATCATTTTGCAGGGTCTTCTTTTGCACCACCACACAGGGGCCGGCTTCTATTACCGTTACCGGGACGACTTCACCATCTTTAGAAAAAACCTGAGTCATTCCAAGTTTTTTTCCCATGATTGCTTTTTTCATCCGTTCACACCTCCCCTGTTATTAAAGCTTGATCTCTATATCGACACCGGCAGGAAGATCGAGTCTCATCAGATCGTTCACTGTTCTTTGGGTGGGTTCGATAATATCAATCAATCTTTTATGCGTGCGCATTTCGAACTGTTCTCTGGAATCTTTGTATTTATGGACTGCCCGCAAGATTGTATAGAGATTTCTCTCAGTGGGCAATGGTATCGGACCCGAAACTTGAGCACCGGTTCTTTTAGCGGTTTCGACAATTTTTTCGGCTGTCGAATCTAAAAGATTGTGGTCAAAGGCTTTTAATCGGATACGAATTTTTTGTTGTGCCATGTTTTTTCCTCCTTAGGCCCTTCAAGGGCAACGACCAAATTATTGGCGTTTAGCTCCCTAAAAATTCCCTCGCTCCTTTAAGGAAAAAGCGAGCAACCTTTTAGTTCATAGCTTATTTAGAGGATCTCTCAATTTTTAAAGATCAAGAGATCCTTCTTTTTTTATAAAATTTCAGTAACTAC
>LSQX01099280.1_pt1 | contig 20982 bp, 19 predicted proteins | sample 654561 | NCBI WGS metagenome assembly LSQX01 (sample SAMN04489861, study PRJNA283612) | anaerobic digester metagenome | isolation source: 4 biogas reactors fed with cattle manure at either 37C or 55C with and... | place: Denmark: Kongens Lyngby | collected 2014 | reverse complement strand
GTTAATTTTTTGTCATGTAGTGAGACAAATTTCATATTTCATAAATCAAGTGTTAAGCTTGCTTGCGGAACCAAAGCTAATAACACCGATTGGAAAAACATAATATATTTTTATTCCTTTAATTTCAAATCTACAAGGTCGGAAAGACCTTCATTCTTTGGCATTAATTATAGTGGGCTTTGTCCAAACCCAAACACTACCTCACTAAAAGGTAGAAGTCAGGACTTTTATAACACTTTCAAAATATTAATCCAGCTTGTGAACTTTTTTGTGAATACTTTGACCGTTTCTGAAATTTATTTTCACAAAATAGAGACCACTTTTGTTGCCTTGCATATCAATTAAGTCTATGTTTTTTTGGGCTTTAATTAGTCTGCCACTTATATCAAATATTTCAACATTGTCAACAAAAGAGCTTTCAATTCCACTTATTTTAAACTTAGTTCTGAACGGGTTTGGATAGATTATCACTTCATCGTTTTCGAGGGTATTATTTTCTATGCCCACATCATATATTGGGGGTATAGAGCCAGAATAATAGGCAAGTCCGCCGCAATAATTTCCTACAATTATTTCGGGAAAACCATCCTTGTTTAAATCGGCTAATGCTACTGCAGTTCTGATTCCTTCGTCGATGGTGATATTGTTATTACCACGTGTAAAAACTAGTTTGTCTGTTTCCAATTCAAAAGCACCATCCAAATTATTATCAATATTTCGATAGTGATAAATATTACCTTTTTCGCTACCTACAAAAAGGTGTGTTGTATCATTTTTTATGTAGAAAGTTGGTGTTGCATAGCCAAAATATGATTCGTTATAATCTCTCACATCCACTTCGCCCAAAAAGTCGGTAATAAGGGTAAAAATAGGATTTTCGGCTGTACCTGTATTCTCATAATAAGACAGTTTACCTTTTCTATTTCCAATTATCAAGTCCAATTTTCCATCTCTATTGAGGTCGAAAAGCACGGGTGCAGAATATTCTCCCACATCAATATTTTGGTATAAAAATTCAGCTTGTGCAAATTGTGGCTCCTGAAGGGGTCCAGCAATATTTTCTAAAAATATTATCGAACCATCTGATTGTCCGACAATAAGGTCTAAATCGCCATCATTGTCAATATCGCCGAGGGCGGGATAAAGTCCCAAAAGCGCATGCTGACGCAAATCGCCCACATCATCATCAACATGCTGAAATTCAGGCATTTGAGTATCCCCAATATTTTTCACATAAGAAATTGATGAGCTGTAATATGAGTGCAGAATAAAGCCAATATGCTTAGATGAGTCGTATTCGCCCCAATTTCCCACCATCATATCCAAAAGACCATTTCCATTTATATCTGCCAAAACTGGGTATGCTCCCCCACCAAAATCTATGCTTTCTCCTTGAATAAAATTATCGGTAATAAACTCAAATTCAGGCACTTCATTAGTTCCTACATTATGATACACCCAAACGGAATTTTTATTTTCGGCTTTGTCCAAAGATGGGTCAAAGGGTGAAACTACAAGGTCTAAAAGTCCATCAAAATTCACATCAATCAGGGCTGGTGCTGGCATTGAGTATAATCTAATGGGCTTGTCGGCTGAAGGAAAAAGTGTGTCTTGACGAATTATATACGCCGAATCGGCTGTACCTCCATTTTCCAGCAAAAAAAGCTGAGGAAAATCCACGTCCCCAATAAGCAAATCCATTATGCCGTTATTGTTGAAATCGTAAGCTAACATTGTAGAACCTGCATGTCTGTAATTTCTATCTTGAATTGAAGCCAATCCATTACAATCATCGTCCAAATACAATATATTTGAATCTTCATGTTCCGAAAAATAGCCCCAGCAGCGAGTTTCAAGCTTAAATTTTAGGCTATCCAAATCGCTATAATTTTCTATGCTCACATTTTTATGATAATCCATATACATTCCCAATGTCCAAAAATTGAGGATATCTAAATCGCCGTCACCATCAATATCTGCTATGGCAGGATAATCTTCCGACAGGCAAAAAAGATTTACCTCCATATTACCACCATAATCGGAATTTAGGCGTGGAGAATGCAGTTTTAGCTTGAACTCTTCGCCATCGGACACATTTTGATAAACCTTAATTCCAGCTGTGGTGTAGGTGAAAATATCCTTCTGACCGTCCATATTAAAGTCGTGGCTTTGAACCCAACTTTCAAACTTCGGAAAGACCTCTTTGTATTGGGGAGCAAAGATAAAATCTTGAAGACCACAAAGATTATACTTCAAAAAAGGGATTATTCTGCCTCCATGTTTGTCAAAAACAATGAGGTCGTCAACCCCATTTTGGTCTATATCTACTTCGAAAAACTGACAAGAATTTAACCCTCCAATCCAAGGATATTTGAGTTCTTGCGAGTTTAAGTTGATAAATTTTACACTATCGTTCCTATAAAAGCCAAAATCATAGTATTGAGAATATGCATTAAAAACACCAGAAATGGCAATTATAAATAGTATAAATTTCAACTTATTTTTTATCATAATGTTCTATTTGTTTTTCAAGCTCGCTGTACCAATCTTGTCCATACTTTCTTATTAGCGGCTCTTTTAGAAATTTGTATATTGGCACACCCAGTTTGGCTCCATTTATTCGTGCCGATTTGCAAATATGCCATCTGTCGTAATTTAGAGCTTCGTAGTCTCTATGCTTGCTGATTCTAATGGGATAAAGGTGGCAAGAAATGGGCTTACGGAAATTTATCACCTTATCGAAATATGCTTTTTCTATGGCACAAAGTGCAATGCCATCTTCGCTGTTGTAGCTGATATAAGCACACTCTCTTTTATTAATGAGAGGAGTAACCAACTCCAAGGGTCCATCATAATCAAACACACCATTTTTTTCCACTTCTTCAATGCCTTCGGGTGTCATATATGGTTTTATAAGGTGGAATATTTCTTCCAAAACTCCCACTTCCTCTTCTTCCAAAGGAGCTCCTGCATCGCCATCAACACAGCATGTGCCAAGGCATTGGCTTAAATCACAAACAAATTTTTCAAGAAAAATATCGTCGCTAATAATAGTTTTGTCAACCACAATCATGTTTTTGTTACAAAGGTACAAAAGAAAATTACATAAAATTGTTTTGAAAATGATTTTTGTATTTTCGCAATTGTTTTATACATTTGTTTGAAAATTTACAATTTTGATTAAAAGAGTTTTAAAGACCTCGTTAACTGTCAATATTCTCATTTGTTTTATTTTGGGGATAGTTTTTGGCTTTGTTGCACTACATTTCCAGTGGAACGATTTTGTGATATTGTGGATATATCCCTTTGGCGAACTGTTTCTGAAGCTTCTAAAATTTATTGCCATTCCCATTGTTTTCATCTCCGTTATTGGCGGTGTGATTAATGTGGGCAATATTCGGGGATTCAAATCTTTGGCTTATACAAGTTTTATCACTTTCCTTTTTACCACAGTTTTGGCCATTATGATTGGGCTTTTTTTGGTAAAAACTTTCAATCCCGGAAAACATATGGACGAAGAGGCAATAGCATCAATTTCTGCCGATGATTTGAGTTCCTATGTCGATATTGAACAAAGTGAAAACAGAAATATGGATCTAAATTCTATTATTGAAGATTTGGTTCCGGAGAATTTTTTCCGTGCTGCAGCGGACAATACTAAGGTATTACAAATAATATTTGTAGCCATATTTTTTGGATTAATTATTATCTCTTTGCCTCAAAACAAGACTCAAACTGTAAGGAATTTTCTGACGGAATTAAACACTATTGTCATAAAATATGTTGAATGGGTGATGAAGATTGCACCATTGGGGGTTTTCGCTTTGATTGTGGGCATGATGGTTAAGTTTGGCGGCAACCTCTCTGTGGCAAAGGCTTTGGGGGTTTATATCCTTTTGGTGGCATCAGGATTAGCCTATTTGATTTTTATTCAATATCCCATATTTGCACGTATTTTTAGCGGTGTTCCCATATTAAAGTTTTTCAAAGCTATCTATCCTGCCCAACTTTTGGCTTTCTCGTCCAGCTCCAGTGCTGTAACCTTGCCTGTTACGCAACGTCAGGTGGAGAATGGCTTGGGGGTTTCGCCCAAAGTTTCTGGCTTTGTATTGCCATTGGGAGCCACAGTAAATATGGATGGAACAAGCCTTTATCAAACCATTGGAGTTTTGTTTATAGCTCAAATTTTTGGCATTGATTTGAGTTTTTCGCAACTACTGATGTTTGTTTTCATCATCGTGCTTTCTTCCATTGGCACCCCCTCCATTCCGGGCGGGAGTATTGTGGTTTTGGTTTTTATACTAAACTCTTTTGGCATTCCTGCCGAAGGCTTGGTGCTGATTTTGGGGGTAGATCGTCCTTTGGATATGCTTCGCACGGTGGCAAATGTTACTGGCGATGCCTTTGTGTGCACAGTGGTGGACAAAAGACAGAAAAAAATTGAAGTTTAACTCCTATATTTTCCTCAATTATTTCAAAAAGACTATCTTTGCAGGCTATTTTAATGCTTAGTTGCTGATTCAAACTTAATGGGATTTTTCAAAAGATATTTTAAAAATTATAAGGGTCAAGGTGGGGTTAAGGAGGTGATGTTTTTGGCACTGCCCATGGTGGCTTCCACAGCCTGCGACGCCGTTATGACCTTTACCGATAGATTGTTCCTTTCAAAACTGGGCTACGAGCAGATGAACGCCGCTATGGGTGGCGGAATTTCATACCAAATGTTGATTTTCTTTTTTATTGGATTGATAGGATATTCCACCGCATTGGTGGGGCAATATTTTGGAGCAAAAGAGCATAAAAAGACCATAAAAACACTATTTCAATCGCTGATAATTGTAGCTATTTCATATCCTGCAATTTTAATTCTCAAGCCTTTTGTAATACAGATTTTCTCTTTAATAGGCACTCCCAAATCGCAACTACCTTACCAAATAGAGTACCTTAACATTCTGGCTTTGGGAAGTTTGATTAGCCTTTTTAGGCATGTCATAAGTTGCTATTTTACTGGCATCGGAAAAACCAGAATAGTGATGTATTCGGCACTTACTGCTATGCTTGTAAATATATTTTTCGACTATATTTTCATCTTTGGCAAATTGGGGCTTCCAGCTATGGGTATTGCTGGAGCAGCCTATGCCAGCATAGCTGGGCAGATAATTTCCTCTTTGCTTTTGCTCATATTTTTGGTAAAAAACATGAGAGAAAATAGAGTTGTCTTCTCGCAATTTGCACGTTTTAACAAAGAAATTTTATTTAAACTAGTACGATATGGCACCCCCGCTGGTTTGGAAATGTTTTTGAATTTTATCAGCTTTGCAGCCATTATAGCTGTATTTCACTCGCAGGGCGATGTGGTGGCAACGGCAGCCACAGTGATGTTTAATTGGGATTTAATCTCCTTTGTTCCGCTTATAGGCTTGGAGATTGCCATCACCAGTTTGGCAGGCAGATATATGGGAGCCCAAAAACCAGAGTTAGCCCACAGAGCCACCATTTCAGCCATCAGAATTGGCACCATATATTCAGTAATTATATTGGTGATATTTATCTTTATCCCCGAAGCTTTGGCAAGACTTTTCAGCCCCTTTGAGTATGATGAAGTGTTTGAAACGGCAGTGCCAATTTCGGCATCTATGATACGTATTGCGGCACTATATGTAATGTCCGAATCGGTGATGGTGTCGGTGGTGGGAGCATTGCGTGGTGCTGGCGACACCTTCTACACCATGCTAATATCTGTAACAGCCCACTGGCTATTTGTCCCAATTTTGATAATGGCTTTCAACGTCTTTAATTTTACCGCTATACAAGCTTGGTTTTTGGTGGTGATGTTCTTCCTAGTATTCACCCTAATCCTCTATAAGAGATTTAAACGAGGCAGGTGGAAAAACATTAAGGTGATTGGGTAGAAAGTTAGTTTTTTGTGAAAATAGTTAAAAACACTTGACAATTTTGTTTATTTGTTTATATTTGCACCAACAGTACCCATTTTGCATACCATAAGAACTGCGAGTGGGTCATTTTTTTATAGAAATGTCAAACAAGCCTGCTTATAGTATATCTGAACAGATTTCTCTTTTAAAACAAAGAGGAATGTTATTTAAAGATGAAAATAAAGCGGAGCATTTTTTACAAAACATAAGCTACTATCGTTTAAAGGGCTATTGGTGGGATATGCAAAAAGATTTTACCAACCACAAGTTCCGTCCAAATACATACTTTGAGGATATCATTGATCGCTATAACTTTGATCGCCATATACGCTTAATTTTATTTGATGCTGTTGAACGCATAGAAATTGCTTTGCGAACAAAAATGATTTATCATCTGTCTATGAGATACGGTGGATTGTGGTATTTAGACAATTCCATATTCAATTCATCTAAATACAAACAAAGTGGTATTATTAAAACAATCTCTCAAAACACAATTGAAGACCTACAAAAAGAATTTAATAGAAGTCAGGAGGTCTTTATAAAAGATCACCGTCATAGATATCCTCTCAAACATGCTGACGCTTGGAAGATAATGGAAGTTGCTTCCTTAGGAACACTGTCTAAGTTGTACAAAAACCTAAATCATCAGCTACCAGAAAAATCCAAAATTGCCAATGAAATGGGCTTAAATATACACAACGAATTGTCTAGTTGGCTTGAGGCTATTACATATGTAAGAAATATAATTGCTCATCATTCTAGATTATGGAGTAGAAATATGGTAAAACGTCCAATAGAGAATATAAACAATCCTATGGGACAATGGTTTAATAAGCCCTTGATGCCTGTACAGGCTAAAAAGCCTTTTTTGATAATTTCCTGTATGGTCTATCTGTGTAATGAAGTAACACCAGGACATCAAATAAAAACTAAAATTATAGATTTATTTAACAAAAGCCCTAATATTCCAATTTATAAACTTGGATTTTTAAACAATTGGGAAGATGAAGCTTTATGGAAATAAATTCACTACCTTCGTAGCTACTTTGATAATGCCTGATTATTAAGCAAATATGAGATACATTGCAGAAAGCTATAATTTAGTCTAATTTAAAAACAAATTTGAGATATTATGTATAGGAATAGCTATTTATACGTATTGCCAGATCATCCAATGAAAAGAAGTGAGTCGGATTTTAAATATTTATCAATCAAGAAAATGAATCGCTATTTTAATTTTCAAGTTGGTGATAAAATCTTTCTGGTGTATAGAAAAAGCAAGAAGAATGTTCCGGGGATAATTGGCTCATGCCATGTTGCAGGGAAGCCAATGCGGGTTAGAGACATCAATAAAGATGAGCGTCATTTATGTACAAATCTTTCTTTTTGGCAACTTCCTGTAAAATGGCTTCAATGTGGAACAAGAAATATAATTAGCGAAGATCTTTTATACTCATTACCTACTCTAAACGAATATGGGAGACTTAGAGCTTTTACAGAATATACTATGATTAAAACTTATAATTTAGGAGTTATTTTGGAAGAACGTTCAAAATATTGGTATATCTGGCGAGCAAGAAGAACAGAAAAAGAAGTTGAGCAGTACAATGAGCTATTTACACACGAAATTAGGGAATACTACGCTATGGATCATAAAAAGTACCACCAACTCTCAGAAGGTATAAACCAGTGTTCACATTGTGGGATATATCATGATGAATATTTACCCTATACTCCGCCATTTTTCGAATTTCATGAAACTATAAAAGCCATTAACCCCAAGGGATATAAAAAAATAGACTTAAAAAACTTTGTTGCACTTTGTCCCAATTGCCACAAAAAAGCTCATGAAAAATTTGTTGAAGAATCTTTTAGAAATAAAAATTATGGATATTACGGATTTGATACTGGTGGCTTATTTACTGGTTGGAATCCCGATACTTTTAAAGATGAAATAGATTGAACACCCCCAAAAATAAAACAGAGCTTTTTCAATTGAAAAAGCTCTATTTTTGTGCGGATGGAGGGACTCGAACCCCCACGCCTCTCGGCATTAGATCCTAAGTCTAACGCGGCTACCAATTACGCCACATCCGCTTTAGGAACTGCAAAGATAATATTTTTTTCTTACATACAAATGTTTTTTGAAAAATATTTTTTTATAAATTGTCTTCGGCATACCATTCTGCAAACGAAGTCTCTGTCTCATAGAGTCTTAGACTGTATAATGACATATTTTCGGGTAGCTCTTTTTTTATCATCTGTGCAAATTCTTGAATCATCATTTCGCTGGTAGGCTGATAATCCACCACAATAATATTGGAAAACTGCTGTTTCATAACATCTATTATAACTGTATCGGTTTGACTATTCAGAACTAAAGCGTGATCGTATTTACTAACTATGAGTCGGTGTACCAATCTTTTTAAATCGCCAAAATCCATCAACATGCCATTTTTGGGCGAAGTGCTGTCGTGGAGTGGTTTCCCAATTATGGTAACCTCAAATCTGTAACTATGCCCATGAATGTTCTTGCAGGCTCCATCGTAATTCATCAGGGCGTGAGCCATCTCGAAGTGAAATATTTTGGTAATTCTAATATTATCCATTTCTAACGTATTATTTTAAATACAGAATTTCCTGTGTTGGTTTTTAATCTAACAATATAGACCCCTTTTGTAAGGTTTTGCATATCAATTTTTACATTGCTTTGCGAGAAAAATTTTCCCCTATACAGACTTTGTCCGCTTACGTTAAACACCTCAACATCAAGAGCTTCCACATTGTCCTTAAAATTAATATTGAGACTTTTAGCATTGTCCAAATAGTGGTAATAATCCAATTGTTTAGTGTTATCTTCCACCGCAATAACCTCCCATGGTCTCCAAATATAAATCACCCATTCGGGTCTATCTATGAAAGGGTTTCTGTTGTTTTGCAACTGATATACAGCATTATTTCTGTTTATCTCTTTTTCGCTCACAGGGTCATCAAGATGCCACTCTATCATCATATTTATAAACCACTCTTTGTAGGCTTGTCCCGATGTTCCACTCATAAAGACCATAGTTTCGGAAGATGATGACGCCCAACTGGCTATTTTATCTTCATATCGCGTTGCCATATAAAAATATGTTCTTGCCAAATCGCCCTTATATTCATCTATCGGTTCAAATACTCTACCCGTGTAACCGGGGTATGAACAGTTGCCCAATTTACTTCCATTCAGGGAGGTCCAGGTTGGACTAGACACCTCTCCGTAGGTATAATCAGCACGCTTGTTATTTACCCAACCATCTGTGGGATAGATGTGAAAAAGGTCGGTTCGCATGGGATGCTCATTGGCAAACCAGCTTGATGGAAAAGAGTGCTCGCGATTATAGCAATCGGCTTCTCCGGCATAATTTCCGCATTGATCGGTTACAAAGGTATATTCATATGGCGGCGTGCCATTGGGGTTATCGGAATAGATATCCCAAACTTTGCCATTTGGTTTTTTATCTGTAAGCTGAAAATCACCCCATAACTCTTGATAAGCCCTTGGACTGTGATCTTTTATAATATTATGAAGTTCGGTTTTAAGCTCATATCCTATTTTGCCCTCTGCGGAGTCGTAGTAAGCCGCCGGGACCTGTGCCCATGCAACACCAATACTTATGAAAAGCGAAAGAAGAAGTGTAATCTGCTTTTTAAACATATGCAAATTGATTTATTAGAATTTTTATTGCCACAATAATCAATGCTACACCTCCAACAAGTTCAAGCCATTTAATGTTTTTTGGAAGCTGTAGTTTCTTGCCCAATATAGCACCAAATAGTGTTAGCACAAATATAGCAATTCCAACCGACAAAGCAAGAACCCATAAATCTAATTTGATAAAAGCTAAACTTATCCCCACTATAAAAGCATCAAAACTATTAGCAAGCGACACTAAGGCAAGGGTTTTGGTCTCCCTAAAATCGAAGCATCTTGTATCGTCTTTTTTGGTAATAGTTTCGGCAATTTTCTTAAAACCAAATATGATTAATATGGAAAAACTTGCCCAAATTCCACTTATGGACATAAATTTTAAGAGACTAAATCCTATAATTCCTCCCAAAACAAACATCACGGTTTGAAAAACTGTGAACCAAAGTGTTAGGGTGAAAAACTGTCCGATTTTAGGACTTGGTCTTTGCATGGCACAGTTTAGGGCAAAGGCAAAGGCTGTCATTGCCAATCCAAGTGCTGTAAATAGTATTATTATATAATCCATAAATAGTGCTTTTTAATGCATTGTGTGCCAGTAATTAATCCACAATTACCAAATGATAATTTTTTCTGCCCGACTGCACAACAATGTATTTATTATTGATTAAAGATTCTTTATTTACAACAAAATCTTCACCCACTTTGTTTTTATTTATGGAAATTGCATTGCCTTTTAACATTCTACGTGCTTCGCTTTTTGATGATAACGCCTTGGTATGTTCAGAAATAAAATCTACGATTGAAATATCTTCATCAAGAATTTCTGCTTTTATTTGCGATTGTGGAACACCGTCAAATACTGATAGCAGAACACTTTCGGGAAGTTTAGACAAAGTTTCGGATGTGCCTTTCCCAAACAATATTTCGGAGGCTTCCACAGCATACTCATAATCTTGTTCGGAGTGAACAGTTTTTGTAATTTCTTTTGCTAGTTCTTTTTGCAAAACTCTCATGTGAGGAGCCTCGGCGTGCTGTTTTTCTAAATTTTCAATAGTTTCACGGTCTAACAGGGTGAAAATTCTGATATATTTGGCAGCATCTTCATCGCTACAATTTAGCCAAAACTGATAGAAAGCGTATGGGGATGTTCTTTCGGGGTCTAACCAAATATTTCCCGATTCTGTTTTACCAAATTTACCTCCATCGGCTTTTGTAATAAGGGGACAGGTAACGGCATAGGCATCGCCACTCACCTTGCGACGGATAAGTTCAGTTCCGGTGGTAATATTTCCCCATTGGTCGCTGCCACCCATCTGCACTTTACAGTTGTTGTTTTCGTAGAGATATAAAAAGTCGTATGCTTGAACCAATTGATATGTAAATTCTGTAAACGACATTCCACTACCCTCCTCGCCACTAATTCTTTTTCTCACAGAATCTTTAGCCATCATGTAATTTACGGTGATATGCTTTCCAATATCTCGGATAAAGTTCAAAAAAGAGTAGTCTTTCATCCAATCGTAATTATTTACCATTTTGGCTTTGCTATGATCATCAGTTTGGAAGTCTAAAAATTTCGAAATCTGTTTTTTTATACTCTCTTGATTATATCTAAGGGTTTCTTCATCCAACAAATTTCTTTCATCGCTACGTCCCGATGGGTCACCAATCATTCCTGTTGCTCCACCCACCAAAACGTATGGTTTGTGTCCACACTGCTGGAAATGACGCAACATCATTATTCCCACCAAGTGCCCGATATGCAATGAGTCGGCCGTTGGGTCGATACCCACATAGGCGGCAGATTTTTCTTTTTTCAGCAATTCTTCAATTCCGGGTGTGGAGTCGTGCAACATTCCTCTCCACTTTATCTCATTAATAAAATCCATAGAGTTTTTTATATTTTAGTTTTAAACAAAAAGGGAGCATACCGCCCCCTTTCGTATAGTATTTATTTTATTTAGAAAAAGTCAACTCGGTTGTCTTTAATTTTGGTTTTCTCTTTCAGAGCTTCAAATAAAGAACTGTTAACTCTTTGTGTAAACATTCTTTCTGCTTGCATTTTTACAAAGAAATAATCTTCGGTGGGTTCTGCGTTAGTGATATTATTAACCACATACACATACACACCCATTTCGCCTTTTGTAGCTTGGGAAACAACTCCTTTTTTCGACCCAAATATGCTTCCTATAACTCCAATTTCAGGACCAAAACGACCTAAATTGTGTGATGCAAAAACAACATTTGGCAAGTTTTCTACTTCTGTATTATACTTATCGGCAATGGCTTGCAAATCTTTTGCACCAGCAGCATTTATATCTGCAATAAGTTTTTCGGCTTTCTTGTCGCGGTAAACCATTGGCTCAATTATCTTCTTAACGTCTTCCAAACTGGCATAGCCCTCTTCGTATTTTCTTTGTAGTGCTACAACTAAATATTTTCCGTCAACATCATAAACCTGCGATACGTTTCCAACTTTTGTGTTTTTATCAAAACACCAACGTACGGCTTCACGTCCATCTTTTACACCAGGGAGTGTATATTGATTTTTGTCAATTCTTTCGCCCAAACGCTTGCTAAGACCCATGCCAATAATATTGTTGTTAAACTGCTCGATGGTTTCGCTTTCGCCAGAAAGTTTATTTGCCAACATATATACATCTTCAATGGTGTTTTCGCTGGGTTCAATTAATTTGCGTCCAATGGCAATTTGTACTTTCTTCATTGGAGCTGTTTTATCTGTAACTTTAAGCAGGTGGTAGCCTAATGCAGATTCCACAATACGATAGTCGTTAACAGAGGTTGTTATTAGGCTGTCGAAAAACAGCTGGAAGTTCAAATCACCATCAAGCATCCAATCAAGATTTCCTTCATCTTGTTTTGCTGTGGGGTATTCCGAAATTTCTAAAATAGCAGCTTCAAAAGAACCTTGAACTCTTTTTGATGCTATTAACAAACTGTCTATCATTGCTTTAGCCTCTTCTTTTGTTCTTTCAGTTTCGGCTCCTCTAGCATCTTTGTATTGAATTAGCAAATGGCTTGCTTTGATGGAGTCGGGACGATTGGCAACAGTAAGTATTTTACCAAAATAGTATCCTTCATCTTCAATAAATGGCTCAATATAGCTTCCTTCTGGCATATTAAATACAAGGGTATCAAAACCAATGGGAAGAGTCCCGGGTTTGAAGTACGAGCTGTCATATCTGGCATCAGCCAAGGTGTTTACAAATGCTGCAGCATTGTCATGCTCCAGAAAATCTTCATACATTGCTTCCACCTCTTCTGCAATATCCTCAAGGTCTTCCTCTGTTGGTCTAATATCGAAAATTACATATTCTACATCAACAGCATCTTCTTGTTTAAAGAAATATTTATGCTCATCATACCATGCTTTATAGTCGGCATCAGTAAGTGTGAACTCCTCATCAGGTATATTTTGATAATTTACTTGTACTATACTTACTTCGCGCGTAGCTGCTGAGTTTTCATAAGTAATTTGAGCTATTGCTTTGGGCATATAGAATGACTTAGCAATTAGCGAATTGTATTTATTATTTAGACGCTCTCTTTTGATTTCTTCTTTAATTTGATTAAAAAACTCTCTCTCCTCTGGACGAGCATTTTCTAAATTGCTAACAAATTGTTCCACAAAAACAGGGCTAAACTGTCCCGATTCTGGGTCTGTAAAAATTTGTTGAATATAGGGGTGAGGATTCAATCCTACAATTAAATCTTCCATCTCCTCGTCTGTAACAGAAATGCCCAATTTTGTCATCTCTTTGCCAATAATAGCTTCTTGAAGATAGTTTTCCCAAATCATATTTCTGATTTGAAAAGCCTCTTCTGCGGTAATGTTATCTTTACCAGTATTGCGTTTGTAAATATCTTCTTGCTCATAAAAGCGGTTTATAAACTCTGTATAAGAGATTGATTCTCCATCAATAGAGCCAAGAACATTCTGAGGACGCGACGATTTACGCACAAAGTCGCCCATGATGAATGCCAATAGTGCAACACCAATAACAATGAGTAAAAGGGTAGATTGTTTTCTGATTTTTCCAATAATTGCCATAATATTATAATTAACGTTTCTACAAATTAGCTTGCAAATTTATAACTTTATTCTATTCAATTATAGTTTTTTGTGAAAAAAGCTATCATTATTATAAAATAATGTAAGATTTCTCTCACAAACTTAAGTATATTTGCACCGATGAAACTATTTTTTCGACTTCTAAAATACTCTTTCCGCTATTGGAAATACATTTTGCTGAACCTTGTCAGCAACCTTATCTATGTAGTCTTTTCGCTGATTTCGCTAACCATGGTTTCGCCATTTTTGGCAATACTTTTCGAGAAGGTACAATTAGTGGCACAAGAACCAGAATTTACATGGAGTGTTAATTCTATTATAAATTATTTTTATTACACCATCAGTAATTTTATTGTTGAACGTGGAAAATATGATACATTAATATTTATTTCTGCACTTTTTGTGGGTCTTTCGCTCATTTCAAATCTTTTCAGATATTTGGGAATGTTTTTTATGGCTCCACTCCGAAACGGCGTAGTGAAAGATTTAAGAAACGAAATTTATTCAAAAATTTTATATCTGCCACTTTCGTTCTATTCACGAGTTCGCTCCGGCGATATAATCAATAGAGCCACCTCCGATGTTCACGAAATTGAGTGGTCAATTATGAGCACAATGCAGCTCCTACTCAGGGAACCACTGCTGCTGATTGTTTATTTTAGCACGCTGATTTTTATAAGCCCAATGCTTACCCTTTTCTCTCTGATAGTACTCCCTTTGAGTGGAATTATTATTTCGTGGGTTGGAAAAAGCATAAAAAGAAGCTCGGATAAAAGTCAGAAAAAACTTGGCGAAATAAGCTCAACATTCGACGAAAGCATTAGCGGACTAAGGGTTATAAAAGGCTTTAACGCCATTGACTATGCCTCCAATAGATTTGAAGATTTGAATAAAAATTTCACCCGCGATATGAACAAAATTTTTCGCCGAACCGAGCTGGCATCACCCATTACAGAGCTGATGGGAGTTGCAACGCTTTTGATTTTAATTCTCTTTGGCGGGAATATGGTTTTGGAAGGTAGCAGCCTTATAAGTGCCGATGCACTAATACTTTATGTGGTGGTTTTTGCACGTATGATTTCTCCTGCCAAATCCTTTATCACTGCCAGTTATTCTATCCAAAAAGGGATGGCATCAGGCAGAAGGGTTTTTGAAATATTAGATGCAAAAGAGAAAATTACCGAAATTGAAAATGCCGTTGAGAAAAAAGAATTTTCTAAATCTATACAATTCAATGATGTTTGGTTTAAATATGACGAAGCCGACGTTTTGAAAAATGTCAATTTCGAGATTGAAAAAGGGAAGTCCATAGCCTTGGTTGGAGCTTCGGGGGCTGGAAAATCGACCATTGCCGACCTTATTCCCAGATTCTATGATGTTACAGAGGGCTCAATTAGCATTGATGGCATGGAGATTAAAAACCTTATAATCAGAGACTTGAGGGGCTTAACAAGTATTGTTAGTCAAGATGTGGTACTTTTTAATGACACCATTGGGAACAATATTTCTTTTGGGAAAAATGCCACCAAGGAGGAGATTGTTAAAGCAGCCAAAATAGCCAATATTCACCAATTTATCAGCAGCTTGCCCCATGGCTACGACACGCAGGTTGGCGACCGTGGCACAACCCTTTCTGGTGGTCAAAAACAGCGAATTAGCATAGCACGAGCTATACTCTACAATGCTCCCATACTGATACTTGATGAAGCCACTTCTGCCTTAGATTCTGAGTCTGAAAAGATAGTTCAAGAATCCATAGATACCCTTATGAAAGGCAGAACTTCGCTGGTTATTGCCCACCGATTGACAACAATTATGAACGCCGACACAATTATTGTCCTTGAGCAAGGCGAAATAGTCGAAAAGGGAACGCACGCTGAACTGATGGACTTGGAGGGTAAATATTATCAAATGGTACAAATGCAAAATTTTTCATAGTTATGGAAAATATAAAAAAACTTATAGCAGAATATAGTAGTGAAATCAGTCCTAAGGCGATAGAGTTTAGGCGACATTTTCACAAATACCCCGAACTGTCGGAGATGGAGTTTGAGACATCAAAATTCATTAGTAATATACTAACTAAATGGGGTATAGAACATAAAGCAGGAATAGCCGGAACTGGTATCAAAGCTTTGATAAAAGGCGAAAAAGGCGAAGGTAAAACCATAGCCCTGCGGGCTGACATGGATGCTCTGCCAATTACCGAAAATAGCGGAGTAGATTTTAGCTCGGTAAACGGCGGTGTTATGCACGCCTGCGGACATGATATACATATGGCAAATCTTTTGGGGACAGTTTATGTTTTAAACAAACTAAAATCGGAATTTAGCGGAAATTTGGTGATAATTTTTCAGCCTTCTGAAGAGAAATTCCCCGGAGGTGCCATTAGAATGATAAATGAGGGTGTTTTGGAAAACCCCAAAGTAGATGCAATTTTCGGCATGCACGTTATGCCCGAAATGCCCACCGGAACTGTTGGTTTCAGAAAAGGGATTTACATGGCATCCACCGATGAAATCTATATTAGCATAATAGGTAAAGGCGGACATGCGGCAAATCCGCACCAAAATATAGACCCAGTTGCAACAGCGGCTCAATTATTAATTGCTTTGCAACAAATTAGTAGCCGAATGGCTCCTCCACAAATACCCACTGTTTTATCTTTCGGGAAGTTTATTGCCGACGGCAAAACAAATATCATCCCCGATAGGGTTGAAATTGAAGGCACTCTCAGAACTTTCAACGAAGAGTGGAGAGCTAAAGCTTTGGAAATGGTAGAGCAAGTTTGTCAAAATACAGCTCAATCTTTTGGAGCCAAATGCGAAGTTAGGATAGAAAATGGCTATCCATTTTTATATAATAATGAAGAGCTAACAGAAAGAGCATCAAACAATGCAAAACTATTTTTGGGTGAAGAAAATGTTGTAGATATGGAGCTAAGAATGACGGCTGAAGATTTTGCATATTTTGCACAAAAAGTGCCAGCCTGTTTTTGGCGTGTGGGCGTAGGTTTTGAAAACGAGGAAGTTTTTAATCTCCACTCTCCAAACTTCAAAGCCAATGAAGATGCCCTCGAAACAGCCATTAAGACTACATCATGGCTTGCCTTTTGTGAACTGAAAAATCTTTAAAAACAAAAAAAGGGAACATCAGTTCCCTTTTTTTTACAATCTCATTTTAGCAACTTCTTAGTGATGATGCTCATCAGCGTCAGACTCTGCTTTATCTTGGTGTACAGTTCCGTATGCATGTTCTGGTTTTGCGTAAATTGAGTAGAGTTTTAGGGTCTCATCTCCAATATTTTTCACATTGTGCCATTTTCCGGCAGGCACCAAAATCACATCATCATCTTCGGCTTCTACTTGGAAGTCAAGATTATCTTCAGAATCGCCCATAAAGACCATCCCTTTTCCAGCTTCAACTCTTAGGAATTGCTCAATATCGTCATGAACTTCAAGACCCACTTCGCCACCCACTGGGATGGACATAATTGTAAGCTGCATAAACTCGCCTGTCCAAATTGCAGTTCTAAAAGTTTCGTTTTGAAGAGTGTAGTCTTCAATATTCAAAACTGTTGGTTCGCCACCAAAGTCTCTAAATTCCAAATCTAAATCCGTTTCCACCACTTCAGAACCTTTGATATTATCTTGATCATCAATTTCTTTCTGTGCTTTGTCTGAAGAACAAGAGAATAACACTAAACTTGCTGCTGTTAAAACAAAAAATAATTTTTTCATAATTTAAGGGTTTTTAATTAAACGACAATACATAATTATTTTCCGTTGCAAGTTAATATTTTTTCTTCAATTACCAAAACAATCAAAACCAAACAAATAAGCTTTAACGCTTTTTATTTTGCAAAAAATCTTCTACATTTGCAAGACAATAAAACACAATATGAAAAAGAAAGACCTTTTTATGATTCTCGGAGTAATAATATTTTTTGCTCCTTTCTTCATTTTCAGTTCTGTTTACACTCAATACATTGATATAAATAAGGCACACCCATTAATTATGGCATTCCTGAAGTTTGCTATTTTGGCTACTTTCGGCGAAGTGCTAGGTTTCCGAATTAAAACGGGCAAATATAATGCTCCCGGTTTTGGGATAATTCCAAGAGCCTTAGTTTGGGGTGTTTTGGGAGTTTGGATTGCTGTGGCAATGGGAGTTTTTAAGTTTGGGGTGCCAGCTTATTTATCAAAATTTGAAACGTTTAAAAATATAAATGAAGTTATGGCTGGCGATTTTACCCCATTAAAACTTTTTGGTGCATTTTGTATCAGCCTGATGATGAACACAACTTTTGCTCCTATTTTTATGACTATTCATAAAATTACAGACGCACATATTGGTAATTGCGATGGCAAAATAAAGTTTTTAATCACTCCACTTCCATTTGGTAAATTGATTTCGGAATTAAACTGGAAAGTTCAATGGGGATTTGTTTTCAAAAAAACTATTCCTTTTTTCTGGATTCCCGCACATACTATTACATTTATTTTGCCCGGAGATTTTCAAGTTCTATTTGCAGCACTATTGGGAATAGCACTCGGTTTAATCTTGTCCATTGCGGCTTTGAAAAGTAAATAATAAAAAACGATATATTATGAAAGAAACACCTATCCCTTACGAAACAGTAAGAAAAATCATTTCAGAAAGTCAGATATCTAGCATAGGAAAAGCTTCCATTCGCGAGGTAAAAAGACTTGTAGATGACATTGAGAAAGCCACCAATACAAAATTTGTAAAAATGGAAATGGGTATTCCTGGAATCCCAGCTTCGCAAATTGGAGTTGATGCTCAAATAGAGTCTCTAAAAAACAATGTTGCAGCCATTTATCCCGATATTGATGGTATTCCAGAATTAAAAAAGCAATCTTCTCTATTTTGCAAAAATTATATGGACATTGATATTAGTCCAGCAAGCTGTATCCCTACGGTGGGCTCTATGATGGGCGGCTTTGCCTCCTTTATGACCCTCTTGCGTTTGAACAAAGAGAAAGATACTACACTATTTATCGACCCCGGTTTCCCTGTTCAAAAACAGCAACATAGAGTTATGGGAGCTAAGTTTGAAACTTTTGATGTTTACCAATTCCGTGGTAAAAAACTTCGCGAAAAAATTGAATCAATTCTTTCAAAAGGGCATATTCATTCAATGATTTATTCTAATCCCAACAACCCTGCATGGATTTGTTTTACAGATGAAGAGTTGCAAATAATTGGCGAACTTTCGCGCAAATATGAGGTAACAGTATTAGAAGATTTGGCATACTTCGGTATGGACTTCCGTCAAGATTTTTCCATACCCGGTGAGCCACCATATCAACCCACAGTGGCTAAATACACCGACAATTATATTCTTTTTATTTCTAGCTCTAAAATATTTAGCTATGCTGGCGAAAGAATTGGGATTATGGCAATTTCGGATAAACTTTTCAACACCAAATCAGATGACTTAGTGCCATTTTTCGGAACTCCATACTTTGGTCGTGCTATTGTTTACGGTACAGTTTATAGTCTAAGTGCTGGAACATCACACTCGGCTCAACACGCCTTGGCTGCAATTTTCAAAGCCTGTAATGAGGGAACATACAACTATCGTGATGAGGTTATAGACTATGGCGAAAAAGCTAAAATCATGAAAAAAATGTTCACCGACAATGGCTTCAAAATTGTTTATGACACCGATGTTGACAAACCCATTGCAGATGGTTTCTACTTCACCATTTCATATCCCGGATTTAGTGGCGAAGAACTTATAGAAGAGTTTTTATATTACGGAGTTAGTGCCATTTCGCTTTCAATAACAGGTAGCGAAAGATCAGAAGGATTGCGTGCATGCGTATCTTTGGTTGACCGTTCACAATTCCCCGATTTGGAATATAGATTGAAAAAATTCAACGAACATCATCAAAAATAATTGATAAAAAATACCAAAAAGAACTCTCGTTTCCGAGAGTTCTTTTTGTTTTACACCAATTTCCAGCATTTGTCATGCTGAGCTCCGATAGATAAAATAATACCATAAATTGTATTTACAAAGCATTGTAATTAATTGTTAATTACATATAACTACTTGCAAGATTCGTAAATATTCAGTATATTCACACGCAAGACAATGTTAACTATTAACCAAAACACAAAAATTATGAAATTAAAATTACAAAATTTAATCGTATTGGCTATATTCATGGCTATTGGCTTAGGACTAAAAGCCCAAGAATTGACCCCCGAATTTGAATTTACTCTCTATTTTGAAGATGCTGCCGGAAATAGAGATAGTGTAATTTTAGGCTATGGACCAGGTGCAAGTAGCCAAGTGGACGCTGATTATGGTGAAATAAACATTATTGATCAAGAGTGGGATAGTTTATTTGATGTTAGAATAACCGATGAGTATTTTGCAAAATATTATGCACAAACCACAGGGGATGAAACATTCCATCTAAAACGACAGATAGTGGATATAGAAGGATATCACTCTCCTTCTTTAATTGACATAAAGACAAGTTTTTTACCGCTAGCTTTGTCATGGGACTCTACTCTGTTTTTAAACAATTCAAAAATTGAAGGTTCGTTTTTTTCAATGTATATTAATTGGGGGGATATGGGACCAGGAGTGTTTTATCTGTCAAGAATGAGTTCTTTTGAAATATTTCCAGCTAGCGACTATACTCATAATGGAGAGCCTCTTTATCAGCTATTTTTCTCATTTGCAGATAAGAGTGCATTTAAGATTGGCGTCGAAAACATAGAAACAGATAAGTATAATATTTACCCCAATCCATTTACAGACAGTTTCCAAATTGAGGGAATAGAAAATCATAGCATTAAAGAGTTAAATGTTTTTGATTCCTTTGGGCGACTTCAAAAAACTGTTTTGAACGAAAACAGAATAGGCTTGCCCAATGCTGCATCTGGAGTCTATTTTGTATCTCTACTATTTGAAAAAGAGGGCTTACTAAGCGAAAAGAAATTAAAAATATTTAAATTATAAACATTAAGATTATGAGAACAATATTATTTGCATTTTTCGCAACAATACTGATAAACACCTTGGTTTATTCACAGCAAAACTGTTTGTCTTTTAGTACGACAAACACAATAAAAGATGCCAATTCTTCAAGAAGCATATCTGATAATTACGAATTGAATGTTTATCCAAATCCTGCAAGAGATTACATTATATTAAATTACAAAGTAGAAAAATCCGATTCGAGAATTGATATTTAGGTAATAGCGTGATTAATTCT
>LSQX01333861.1_pt1 | contig 20984 bp, 8 predicted proteins | sample 654561 | NCBI WGS metagenome assembly LSQX01 (sample SAMN04489861, study PRJNA283612) | anaerobic digester metagenome | isolation source: 4 biogas reactors fed with cattle manure at either 37C or 55C with and... | place: Denmark: Kongens Lyngby | collected 2014 | reverse complement strand
AACCTCCAAACAATTCCATCTCGAGAACCAAACCAAAGCTCATCCCTGAACTCGGTGGGAGGGGCGGAGAGGTGCTTTACGTGACCTCGTTAGAAGATACGGGAGAGCCGGGGACCCTCCGTTGGGCAATAAAGCGCAAAGGGCCCCGGGTTATACTTTTCAAAGTGTCGGGGCATATCCGGCTCACCGCTCCCCTTAAAATCAATAACGGCGACCTCACCATCGCGGGACAGTCCGCCCCCGGCGATGGCATATGCATCAGCGGTTATGAAACAGTTATCAGCGCGGATAACGTGATTATCCGTTTCCTTCGATTTCGGTTGGGCGACGAAACGAAACAGGCAGCGGATGCCCTTTCGGGTTATCGCAACAAAAATATTGTCATCGACCACTGCAGCATGAGCTGGGGAATCGACGAGATAACGTCGTTCTACGACAACGAGAACTTTACCATGCAGTGGTGTTTTATCGCCGAGAGCCTGAGGAATTCAATCCACGACAAGGGGAAGCATGGCTACGGGGGCATCTGGGGAGGGCAAAACGCGTCGTTTCATCATAACCTCATCGTGCACAACGATAGCCGTAATCCCCGCTTTTGCGGCAGTCGATATTCCAACCGACCCGATAAGGAGAGGGTAGACTTTAGGAATAACGTGATCTATAACTGGGGAGCGAACAACATCTACGCGGCAGAAGGGGGGAGCTACAACCTCATAAATAATTACTATAAACCGGGGCCTGCCTCCAGCAGCGGCTCCAAAAGAAGACTGCTGAATCCCGATGCCGACGATGGTAAGAACCAACAGCCCCAAGGTACCCACGGGCGTTTCTTTATGGAAGGGAATTGGTTGGAAGGAGAGACGGAAATAAGCCATAACAACCGCCTGGGTATTGAGCTGGGGAGCTCGTTCAATCGATTCGCTCCCGGAGTTAACAAGAATGATTTAATCGAGGAGGCAGAATTTTCGTTCCTTCCCGTCTCAACAAGTTCCGCTAAAAAGGCTTACAAAGAGGTATTAAAGTACGGGGGATGCTCGCTCAATCGCGACCTTCACGATTGCCGGTACGTGGAGAATGTAGTCACCGGATCGTACAGCTTCGAGGGATCGGCAGGCAGCTCGAATGGATTGATCGATAGTCAACGAGACGTGGGAGGATGGCCCGATTATAGCACCTACAACCATTACAGGGATAGCAATGGCGACGGTATCCCGGACGGGTGGCTCGAACAACACTACCCCTCCAAAACGGCAAACGAGCTAAACGAAGCGGGATATACCTACCTCGAACTCTACCTGAACAGCTTGGTTAATCATCTCTACGGCGACAAACCACGGCAAGAAGCCGAGAACAAGTGCCATCAGGAAACATCCATTCACCCATAAAGTATTGAATAACATGTTGAAGCGCTCCTTCTCCATCCGCCTTTATATCCTGTTTTCTCTGCTCTTTCAGGTCGCGTGTGAGGGTGGGGAGGAACTTCCCATAACCGGTGAACCGGAACCGGACAAACCGGGCGAAGAGAAACCGCATACCTATCCCACGCCCGTGACAGAAACGGCCATTGCCTTCCCGGGAGCTTTCGGGGGTGGGATGGATGCCACGGGAGGACGAGGGGGAGAGGTAATCAAAGTGACTACCCTCGAGGATAACAGTCTCCCCGGGTCGTTGCGCTACGCGGTGAACCGGAAGGGGCCTCGCGTCATCGTTTTCGAGGTGGGCGGCACCATCTACCTTACCCGCGAGCTCACTATCAGCGAGGGAGACCTCACCTTGGCGGGGCAATCGGCACCGGGCGGGGGTATCACCCTGGCCGACTACCCCGTGGAGATTAAGGCAGACAACGTGATTATCCGCTTCCTCCGCTTTCGGATGGGCGACCGAAAAGTCGCGGGAGATAAAGATGCTCTTGGGGCACGCGGCCGGAAAAACATCATGATCGACCACTGCTCGATAAGTTGGTCCACCGACGAATGCGCCTCGTTTTATGACAACGAGAACTTCACCCTGCAATGGAGCATCCTCTCCGAGAGCTTGCGCCTTTCTACCCACGATAAAGGTGCACATGGGTATGGGGGAATATGGGGAGGAAGCAATGCCTCTTTTCTGTATAACCTGCTCGTGCATCACGATAGCCGCACTCCCCGCTTTTGTGGAAGCCGATACACCAACCGGCCGGAGAACGAACGGGTCGACTTTCGCAACAACGTGATCTACAACTGGGGTGCTAACAACGTGTATGGCGGGGAAGGAGGGCACTACAATATCGTGAACAACTATTACAAGCCGGGGCCTGCCTCAAGCAACCGGGGAAGGCTTATTCAACCCTACGCCGACGATGGGAAAAACACGCAGCCAAAAGGAACCTTCGGAAAATTTCACTTGACAGGGAACGTGGTGGAAGGGAGCGGCAGCGTCACCGCGAATAACCGGCAAGGGGTACACCTCCACTCCTCGTTTTCAACCTACGCGCCAGGAACAACCCTCGATGACCTGCTGGTGAATGACAGCTTCCCGACTGCAGAAGCGTCAACCTTTACTGCCGAGGAGGCCTACGAGAAGGTGTTGCTAAAGGCGGGAAGCAGTATCCATAGGGACAACACGGATACTCGATTAATTGATGAGGTGAAAAACGGAACGGCACGATTTACCGGAATGAGTCCACTGAATAGCCCGCCCTACCCCAAGCCGGGCATTATCGATAGCCAGGACGACCTGAAACCCGCGGGGGCGGGAATCGAATGGAGCCCGTGGCCTGTCGCGATAGAGCAGAGCACGCTCATCGATAGCGACGGGGATGGCATGCCCGACGCGTGGGAAATAACGAAGGGACTCGACCCCCTCACCCCGGATGCAACAGGCCGTCACTTGAGCACGGCATACGACAACATCGAGGTATATCTTAATCAATTGGCAGGCACGACCGAAAGATAAATACTTTTTTGTAAATTCCCCTTTCATTGCTATATTTGTTCTCTCATTCTATTTTTACAGTGAATTTTCCATTGATTTTAGTAAGACCACATTTTCTTAATCAGTGATTCTATCCGCGTTCAGAAAGGGAGACAAAGTGAATTATCTGTCTATAACGACAAGCTTACTATATTACCGCATTCCATTGGTGTTGTTCCTATTGCTTTTTGTGGCAGGAATGCGACCTATTTACGCGCGGTCCACCCCGGACAATATCAATTTTTCGAGAGTAGGCATCGAAGAGGGACTCTCGCAACTCTCAGTCATGGCCATTTACCAGGATCAATTGGGAAACATGTGGTTCGGCACCCGGGAGGGGCTGAATATTTACAACGGCTCATCGACGAAAACATTGCATCCTCGGGGAGACTCCCCTAACTCCCTATCGGGTAATCTGATTAAAGCGATCGAAGGCGACTCGAAAGGGAACGTTTTTATTCACACCCAAAACGGCATTGACGAGTATGATATCCGAACAGGGGCACTACACCCCCGGGTAAAGATGCAGGTGAACGCCATGTGTATCGCGAACGACACTATTTATTACGCGAAGAAGAATGGGGTCTTCAGGGTTGAAGACGGAACTGTCCAGCTCGTGGGTGAGCTTGATATCGATACGGAGATCACTGCTCTTCGACCTGCAAGCGGGAATCGCCTCGTTGTCGGAACCATCGCCTCGGGTGTTTACAGCATGAAGTTGAGCGGGAATTCAACCCAAATATTGACACCCAACAGTCGCGTCGCTTCTCTTTTTGAGGACTCTAAGGGCAATATCTGGGTAAGCACGTGGGAAAACGGCCTATTTAAAATCGAGAAAGGGGGTGGCATAACTCGATACACGCGTAACCCGGGGAATCCCGCTGGAGGCCTGTCGTCCGATTTCGTGCGGGTAGTACAGGAAGATGACAATGGTGATTTTTGGATTGGTACTATGGAGGGGCTCGATAAACTGGACAACGAAACACAGCTGTTTTACCACTACAATTCGGAAGTACACGACGATAAAAGCCTTTCCAACGAATCAGTTTGGTCTCTTTTCAAAGACAAATATGGCAATATATGGGTGGGGACCTACTTTGGAGGTGCCAACTATTTTCATCCCCAGTCTACAGGTTATACTTTTCACAATTTAGGGAAAGGAGTTTTTGCCACGCGACCCTTCCCCATCATCAGCGAAATTATACCGATTGCCGACCACACCGTGCTTCTCTGCACCGAGGGCAACGGGGTAATCGTGTACGATACAGAAGACAGAACCTATACCGATATCCCCGGGTTGAGAAACGAGAATATCAAATCGGCTTATTACGACGAGACGAGTAACAAACTCTACCTGGGCCTTCACTTGGGAGGGCTAAGCGTGATCGATCTTGCCACACGCCAACTCACCTCGTACCGCGAGATTAGGCCGGAGTTAAATCAATCCAACATCGTGCGAAAAATCCTGCCCTACCGCGGTAACTACCTTATCGCTACCCATAACGGGCTCTACCTTTTTAACGAGGATAACGCCTCGTTCGAAATATTCTCCGAAGCGTTACACCAACACGTCACCTATTTCGTGGATCTCGCCGTGGACAAGCACGATAACCTTTGGATCGCCAGTCGAGGTGTCTACAAGCACAACCTCCACACCGGGGAAACCAAGCCCTTCTTTCACGACCCGGCCAACCCTAGCTCGCTCAGCAACAACAACGCGATAAAGATGTTTATCGACTCAAGCGATAGGCTTTGGATAGGAACCAGTGGGGGTGGTATAAACTTGTTTGACTATGACAGGGCAACGTTTTCGCGATTCACTTCCGAAAATAGTGGTCTCCGAAATAATTACGTGAGCAACATCGCCGAATCGCCCCTCGGCTTCCTCTACGTGACTACCACACGCGGCCTCTCCTATTTTCACCCGGAGAGTGACAGCGATATCCATTCACCGTCACACGACGAGCTGTCGCTGAACTCCCTCTTTAACGGGGGAATCACGATACAAGATAACGGGCGAGTGTACGTGGCCGGCATGAACGGGATGGTGTCATTCAACGAACGAGATATACTTGACGACGTGAAACCTCTCACTCTCCACTTCACCAGCCTCATGGTAAACAATAGGGAGGTGTTGCCCGGGGATGAAACCGGATTAATCACTACTACCCTACCGTACGCGGATGATCTTACGTTCAACCACAAGCAGTCGATCCTCCGATTCGAATTCGCTTCAGACCATATCGTCACGCAAAATCGGTACCAATATATTTACCGCGTGAGAGGACTCTCCAACGATTGGATACCCCTTCAAGACGGCCGCAACGAAATAAATCTCATGAATCTCGACGCCGGAAAGTACACCTTGGAGTTAATGGCAATATCGCCGCGCACGAAAGAGGAGATGGGGAACACCCGGGTCACCTTCCGAGTTACACCGCCCTTTTACCTAAGCACCACGGCGTATTTCTTGTACATTTTAACCGGCGTCCTGTTGATCGTGCTCTACGTACGGTACGAGCGATATAAAATCAGGTTGGAGTCGTCGCTAGAGTTTGAAAAAAAGGAGAAGGCGCACATCGAAGAGGTGAATCAATCGAAACTTCGTTTTTTCACCAATATATCGCACGAATTCAGGACTCCCCTTACCCTCATTACAAGCCAAGTAGATATGCTGATGCAGAACGATAAACTGCCTACGGCCCTGGTCGCGAGCATCTCGGGCATTGGAAGGAATGCCGCCTTGATGAAAAGTTTGATCAATGAGTTGCTTGATTTCAGGAAGATCGATAACGAGAAAATCAAGGTCAAAGTAGGCGAGTACAACATCGTGTTGTTCCTGCGTGAAATTTATACTCCCTTTGAAGAGCACGCGCGACAAAAGCAGATCGAATACAGCTACGAGCCGTCGGAGGAGGAGATCCTAGTGTGGTTCGATCCGAACCAACTCCAAAAAGTATTTTCCAACCTGCTATCCAACGCGTTTAAATTCACACCGGCGGGAGGAAAAATAACGGTACAAGTTACAAAAGGCGAGCACGATACCCACGTAGTAGTAGAGGATACCGGGATCGGGATCTCTCCCGAAAACAAGGAGAGAGTGTTCGATCGATTCTTTCAAGCGGACAACGAGGGAGGAGATACCTTGGCGTCGCCGGGCACCGGCCTCGGGCTGGCACTCACCAAAAGCATCGTGGAGGCTCACCATGGGAACATCACGCTCGATAGCGAGGTGGATAAGGGGAGCCGTTTCGAGGTCACCCTGCTGAACGGGGCAGCCCATTTCAGTCCATCAGAAAAGAGAGAAGCGGCAGATCCCAACGAACTCAGTATTCAAAAAATAAATACCTACTTACCCGAACAAGGTGCTAACCACGTGCCGGCCACTGACGAGAACGAGAAACGAAACCGGATCCTTATCGTGGAGGATAACGAGGAATTGTTGGCCGTGCTAAAGACCCTATTCGAGCCGATTTACGATGTGATAACGGCCACCAACGGGGAAGAGGGGTTAACAAAGACCATCGAACAGCAACCCCATATCGTGCTCAGCGATTTAATGATGCCGGTGATGTCGGGAAGCGAGATGTGCATGCGGATCAAGACCAACTTCGCGGTTTGTCATATCCCGGTAGTGCTTCTCACGGCACAAACCGCTGCCGAATCCAATATCGAGAGTTTTAATATGGGCGCGGACGACTACATCACCAAACCGTTCGATATTCCGGTGTTGATCGCCCGGTGCAATAACTTGGTCAACGGTCGGAAGATCCTGCAAGAACGATTTGCCAAATCGACCTCATTTAACTCGAGCACGATGGCATCAAACGAGATGGATCGGGAATTCCTGGAAAAAGCAAGCCAAGTGATTGAAAAGAACATCGACAACCCCGATTTCGACGTGAACACGTTCTCTCGAGAGATGAACTTGGGCAGGACCAGCCTGTTCAATAAAATCAAGGGGATTACCGGCCAAACTCCCAACGAGTTTATCATCACCTTGAAAATGAAAAAAGCCACCTTTCTACTTTCTAACCACCCCGAGTATAATATCTCGGATATCACCTACCGCCTCGGATTTAACTCACCCAAGTATTTCTCAACATGCTTTAAGGCACAGTTCGGTATAACACCCTCCGAATACCGGTCGACAGGCATAATCGACTGATTTTAACCCGCTAGACTTTTTCCACGAGAAAGTTAAATTTTTTCGACTGTACGAAAAAGGCCCTTTTTTGAACCATTTTGAACTTTCTCCTTCCCATCAACCTCTAATTTTGTGGGTGGAGAGTGAAAAATTTAAAGGATAAAAAACTTTAAATCTTTTAATTTAATGTCTAAAACAAATCTGGATGAAAATTTTTAATTTTAAAACAATCGCTTTTTTGTTGCTTCTTGCACCGATTAGCCTTTTCGCTCAAGTCAACGTGACGGGAGTGGTAGTCGATGAGTTCGGTGAAACATTGCCCGGGGTTAATATCGTAATTCAAGGCACCTCAAGAGGCACGGTAACCGACTATGACGGGGAGTTCACCATACAGGCAAGCCCCAATGAAGTGATAGAAGCTTCTTACGTGGGATTCGAAACACAGGAAGTCCCGGTTGGAAACCAAACGAGAATCAACATCGTCCTACAGGACGGATCCGTGCAAATTCAAGCACTGGAAGTAGTGGCCGTGGGATATGGCGACGTGAGGCGTAGGGACTTAACAGGTTCCATCGCTTCGGCCGATATATCCGAAATTGTAAAACTACCGGTAGAGAACATCGCCCAATCACTCGGGGGCCGTATTGCCGGGGTTCAGGTGTCGTCGAGTGATGGCGGACTGGGGGACAACTTCAGCATCACCATCCGCGGGGCCGGCTCGTTAACACAAAGCACCGAACCGCTCTACGTGGTAGATGGCTTTCCGCTAGAATCGAGCAACATGGGGGCACTCAACCCGAACGATATCGAATCCATCGACGTGCTCAAGGATGCCTCTGCCACCGCGATCTACGGTTCGAGAGGTGCCAACGGGGTGGTTATCATCACCACCAAAAAAGGAGTATCGGGTCGTCCACAAATAGAGTACAATGGGAACGTCACCGTCAGCAATATTGCCAACATGCAAGACCTGCTCACCGGATATGAGTTCGTGGAGCTCCAGAAAGAGATCATGATGGACGATGAGCTGTTCGAGCAAAACTACCTGCGCGATGGGCGTACCCTAGAGTCGTACCGGACAGAGCCCGCCTATGATTGGCAAGATGCGATCTACCGCACGGCCATCACCAATAATCACTACCTCTCGCTTTCAGGTCTACAAGGAGATCTTCAATATTCTACTTCAGGATCGTACCTGAACCAAGAAGGGATCATCGTTAACTCGAGCCTGAACCGCTATCAAGGAAGAGTGAGCCTCGATCAGAAACTCATGAACGATAAACTACGTGTGCGCATTATATCCAACGCCACGCGTACCGAAAGAAACGGAGTTGACCCCACGGGAGGAGACACCTCGGTTAGTAACGCGCTTATGTACAGCGTATGGGGTTACCGACCCGTATCGCCATCCGGAAAAGATCTGATGGAAGAACTTTACGACGATGCGGTAGAGATGACCGAAGATTACCGTTTCAACCCGGTACTCTCGGCATACAACGAGTACCGCAAAACCACCACCGACAACCTGAACATCAATGGGATGGTTGATTACGAGATCATCAACAATCTCCGATTCAGGGCAACCGGTGGGTATCAACTGGTGAATTATACAACCGAACGGTTCAATAACTCGAAAACAAAGACCGGTTTTTATCACGATAAAAACGCTTCCTATCGGGGGGTGAACGCCTACTACAGGCAAAACAACACCAACCGGTTGTTGAACGAGAACACGCTCACGTACCAGTTCCGCAACCAAGGACATAACGTGAACCTACTGGGAGGGATAACCTTCCAGAAGGAGAGTTTCTACTCGCACGATATGACCAGCACGTTTATCACCAACGAGATCTTCGAGATGGCCGGGTTCGGGAAAAGCAGTAGCACCCCGTCAATCGGTTCTTCTAAAGGTGAAAACACGCTATCCTCTTATCTCGGGCGGGTGAACTATAATTACCGCTACAAGTATTACGCGACCGCCTCATTCAGGGCAGATGGTTCTTCTAAGTTTTCTCAAAAGAACCGCTGGGGTTATTTCCCTTCGGCATCGTTGGCATGGGCATTTAGCCGCGAGGATCTCTTGAAAGACAGCAACATCCTCACCAACGGTAGGCTCAGGCTGAGCTACGGGCAAACAGGGAATAACCGGGTAGGGAATTATGCTTACAGGGGCATGTTGACCACCGGTGATAATTCGCTTTACCCGTTCGATAGCAACAAACACATCGCGTACCTCCCCACCAGCATGCACAACGACAACTTGAAGTGGGAGACCACCGATCAGTATAACGTGGGGCTCGACCTCGGTTTTTGGAACGACCGCGTAAACGTGGTACTTGATTACTACGTGAAAAATACGCGTGACCTGCTGTTGCAGGCGGATCTTGCTCCCTCATCCGGGTATCCATCCGCCATGATGAATATTGGTGAGTTGCAGAACAGGGGACTCGAATTCTCGATTCAAACCACCAACATACAGACAAACGATTTTTACTGGGGTTCTTCGTTCAACGTCTCGTTCAACAAAAACGAGATCACGAAACTGAACGACGATCAGATAGCGATGACAAGGGCGGTTTACTGGGACAACAAGTACCGGACCATGCCGGCCTATATCAGCCCCATCGGGAGCCCCGCGGGATTGATGTACGGCTTCCTGTACGAGGGAACTTATAAAACAGAGGATTTTGATATCACTACAAACGGGAACGGCGACCCGGTATACACGCCTAAAGAGGGAGTGGTTCTCTATTCGAACGAGTCGAGGCCAGGAGATCCCCGTTACCTCGATATCAATAACGACGGGGTAATCAACGACAACGATAAGACCATTATCGGACAAGGCCATCCCATCGCGATTGGCGGGCTGAACAACAGCTTCGTCTATAAAAGCCTCGATTTAAGTTTCTTTTTGCAGTTCAGCTATGGAAACGATGTGTTGAACGCGAACAGGATGGTGTTTGAAAACCCACAGGGCAAAAGACACACCAACATGTTTGGCAGCTACATAAACAGGTGGACAGAGGAGAATCCGAACAGCAATATGCCCCGTTCAAGAGCCGTGGGATCACAAGAATACAGCAGCCTCTACATCGAGGATGGTTCGTTCATCCGCTTGAAATCGATCGCGTTGGGTTACACCTTCCAACCGAAGGTATTGCAAAAATTGCATATCGCGGCAGCCAGGCTCTCCCTTTCGGCAGAAAACCTGCTCACGATTACCTCCTATTCGGGGAACGACCCGGAGGTATCGACCCGGAACAGCGTGTTGACGCCCAGCTTCGACTGGTCGCCCTACCCCCGTTCTAGAAGTTATTCAGTTTCACTTAATCTGACATTTTAAAAACAAGCGAAAATGAGAAAAATTACAACTATATTGGCACTGGTAATCGCCTTGGGAGCGTGCAGCGACTTCCTCGATACGCGTGCTTACGACTTTGTTTCTCCGGAAGAGTTTTATCAAAACGAAAACGACGCGCAGATGGCACTGGCAGGGGTGTACTCCGCGTTGGCCTCGGAGGATGTATACGGCAACAGGTACTCCTGCATGATCTCCAACGTGGACGACTTGAGTTTTTACGCTCGCCCTGCCACGCAAACTGTAACACACGTGTACGGAAACGGACACAACACGAGTAATACCGATATTTATAACGCGTGGACCGCGATCTACGGCGGTATCGAGAGCGCGAACATCCTAATGGAGCGGATCGAAAACTCCGATATCAACGAGGCGGTAAAAACCCGCATCATTGGAGAGGCCAAGTTCCTCCGGGCATACTACCACTTTTTGCTGGTACAGGCATGGAAGGAAGTGCCCATCCGTGAGGAGTCGTTTAAAGATGTTTCGAAATCAACGCTTGTCGCCACACCGATGGCAGAAGCGTTGGACTGGATCATCCAAGAGATGGAGGAGACCTTGCCCATGGTGGATAACGAGCTGTACGACGAACGCCCCTCTTACGTGAAAAGGACCGTGGTAGAAGGCGTATTAGCAAGGGTTGCCCTCACTCGCGCAGGATATCCAACCAACGGCGGAAAACCCTACTTCGAGAAAGCAGCACACTACGCGAAAGCCGTGAAAGACTCTAACAAGCACGGGCTAAATCCTGACGTGTACGAGATGTGGAAACGGATGGCAAGTGATCGCTACGACACGGAGTACAACGAGTCGATGTGGGAAGTGGAATTCATCGGCTCAAGGGAATTGGACGGGAATTGGACCAACGGACGGATCGGAAACGTGATCGGGAACGTGCAACGAAACGGCTCCACCGAGGGATTAGGATACAGCTACTGGTTTTACAGCGGATCGCTGATTCTTTGGGACCTGTTTGACGAAGATGATAAAAGGAGAGACCTTTCGATGGCTCCCTATCAAATAAACGTGAACGACGAATACGTTTACTGGAGAGACAACCAGATTGTACAACGTGCCTGCGGTAAGTTCCGCCGGGAGTGGGAAACCATCATGCCGCGACACAAAAACTACACGCAAGAGAACTACCCTATCATCCGTTACGCCGACGTTCTATTGATGCTGGCTGAAGCAGAGAACGAAGCCAATCAAGCGCCTACTGCATTGGCTTATGAGGCGATCAACGCCGTACGGGAAAGAGCCGGCGTAGAACCCCTCTCGGGGTTGTCGTACGCCGACTTCCAACAAGAGCTGCGCGATGAGAGAGGCCGGGAGCTCTGCTTCGAATCCCTCCGGAAATACGACCTCGTGCGGTGGGGTATCTACACCGAAGCCATCTCGGCATTGGGTGAAGCAACGTACGATTCAAGATGGCCGGGCGGTAGCAACTACACCACCGCACGCGCTTTTGCCGAAAGAACACAACAAAGGCACGAGTTCCTTCCTATCCCGTTGAGAGAGCTCTCCATTAATACTGAACTGGATCAAAACCCGTTGTGGTAATCATAAAAATTAAAATCAGATGAAATATTTATATACAATCCTATTCTTGATCCCTCTCTTCTTCTTCGCCTCATGCGAAGATATCCTGAAAGAGGTCGATTTTTCCGTCACCACCGAAAAGACGTCCTACGCGACCGGCGAGGAGATCGTGTTCCACTTTGAAAATGCACCCGATTGGGTGACCTTCTATTCCGGCGAAGAGGGGAAAACCTACCCCGACTCGTACGGGGCGAGCATCAAGTCCATCACGAATGAACTCTTCACCTACACCTATAGCTACGGTACCCCGGGGACATACCAAGTGGTTTTCGAGGGGGGAAACACCAATTACGAAGGAAGCAAGGAAAAGACGGTGACACTGACCCTCACGATTAATTAATCGTATGCAATTATACCGTCTCATACTCTTAGGAATGCTATTCATCGGAACGGGCCTGCTCTCCGCGCAGAGTTTCGAGGGCACGGGCGTGCCAAGCACGGTGACCGCGGTAAACAACACGGGTAACCTGACGTTGAGCCGCGAGTACTTTAAGGACGGGAAACAGTCGCTAGCGTGGAACTGGAACACCGAGAAGGCATCGCTCCTGTTTACCGATACCGAGATCCACGAAGTGGTGAGCTCGTTTGACCAAAGAGGCGGGGTAAAACTCTGGATTTACAACGAAACCCCACTGCCTCACCCTTTGGTTTTTCGATTCCAGGATACGGACAATATCGTCCGGTACATGTTCGAGTTCCACATGAACTTCACAGGGTGGCGGGCGGCCTGGATTGCGTACAGCGACATGTGGACTCCCGAGGGGGGCAAGACCTCGCCACACGACGTGGTGGCCATGGAGGTGATAGCCCCGGATAAAGCCCCTGAAGGCAAACTATGGATCGACCGTGTAGAGTTTTCTCATCAAGTGGATGTACGGGCTACTCCCGATGCCCAAATACCCGAGAATAACCGCCACTTGAACCGGGAAATTTGGCATTGGGGATTACTCCACAAGTGGGAGCGACAAACACACGATATTCCCATTCCATCGCGTCTTTCCCCGTTGGAACTGGGGCAACTGAACCTCGTGTACGAGCAGGTAAAAGAGTCATGGAAAAAAGGAGGATTATCCGACAAGGAAAAACAGGAGCAACAACGTTTTATCTCGCTTTTTGCCATTTCCGACGACAGCAAGAGAGGAGCTCCCCTGATGCAGAAAGACAACACGATACCGGGCGACGTGAATTACGAACAGCTGACTAAGCTGCTTGATTTATCGGCCCGCGGATGGTATGCTGACGGCGATGAAAATGCCAAGAACGAGTTCCTGAAGACCGTGCGGTACATGCTCAACCAAGGGTTCGCGTATGAAAGCGGGATGGGTACCAATCACCATTATGGCTACGCGACGCGGGAACTTTACGGGGCCATCTGGTGGATGGAAGAGGTACTTAGAGAAGCGGGACTTTGGGAGGAAACTCGGCGAGCCGTAACCTACTGGAGCGGCCTTCAAGAAACCCGCCGGCCATACAACAGGTTGCGTGACGAACTTACCGATTCATGGAACACCTTGACGATCCCGCGGTTAACGTGTGCCCTATGGGCTGATACCGATACCGAGCGATTCAGGGATATGAAAGCTCTCTCTCGCTGGATAAACGGATCGCTGCAATATTCACCGGGAACAATAGGCGGTATCAAGGTCGACGGTACAGCATTCCACCACGGGGGACATTATCCCGCGTACTCGGTTCCCGGTCTGGCTTACTTGGGGAAGTACCTAAGCCACGTGAACAACACTCAATTCACGCTCAACGACGAGTCATTTCAGATTTTGAAGCATGCCCTGCTCTCCCTTGCCCGCCAATCTAACTTGAGGGATTGGGGCATGGGTGTATCGGGACGGCACCCGTTTAACGGGGCGATCAATAAGAATGGCGTCTTAACCTTTGCCTACGCGGCAATGGTGCCGCGGGAGACCGATCGAGAGTTGGCAGGGGAATACTTACGGCTAATGGAGGGATTGAGGAAATACTCCCTCGACAACCGCCTGGCGCAAACCTTCCGATCAGAGGGTATTACCGCCAATAAGCCTCCCGTGGGATTTCACGTGTACAACTACGCGTCGCAAGGGGTCTATCGATACAACGACAAAATGGTTAGCCTGAAAGGATTTACCCGCAATATCTGGGGAAGCGAGTTATATGCCCGCGACAACCGCTTCGGGAGATACCAAAGCTACGGTTCAATCCAGATCATCGGCACCCGCTCCCCGAAAGCGATAAACGGCGAGCGCCCGGTCACTGAAGAGGCGAGCAGGTATCGCGAGGAGGGTTGGGATTGGAACAGGAACCCGGGGACTACCACCATCCATCTCCCGTTGGATTTGTTAGAGTCACCGCTCCCCGGAAGTGACATGCTGCGTCAACCGGAATCGTTCGCGGGCGCGTCTCGTTTAAACGATGGAGAGTTTGGCATGTTTGCCATGAAGCTGAGTGAACGTGATAGGGAACGCTTTACACCTTCGTTCCATGCCCGTAAATCGACTTTCGCCTTTGGAAATAAAATCATCGCCCTCGGCTCGGCTATCGGAAATGATAACGAAGAGTTTCCTACCGAAACCACCCTCTTCCAGCAAGCATTGCTAAAAGAAAACGAAGCAATCACACTGAATCAGAAAAAAATAACCGCCTTCCCTTATCGAGAAGCCGCGGGCGAAGAGAGGGGCGACGATCTATTGATCGAGAGCCTGACGGGCGAGCTCTACTATATCCCGGTCGGACAACCGCTGGTGATCGAAAAAAAATCGCAAGATTCGAAAGAAAATAAGCGAATGAAGCCTACTCAAGGTAACTTCGCCACAGCCTATATAAATCACGGGCCGGCCCCGAGCGGCGCATCGTACGAGTACATGATCGTGATGGATGCCTCCCGTTCACAACAAAGGGCCTTACGAAGAGGCAACACCGGTTACTCCGTGCTGCGGCACGACTCCGCGGCGCATGTCGTAAAGGACGTGGCAAGCAACGTGACGGGCTACGCGGTGTTCGACAAATTGACGAACAACGACGATAAGCACCTCGTGGCGAGTGACGAGGAGCTGATGGTAATGATTCAACCAAGCGAGAACCAGCTTCGGGTAAGCGTCTGCGATCCTGATCTGCACTTGGGAGAATACAGCTACACCACCTCGAGAGAGAGCCAACCGGTGACCAAACAGATCACCCTGAAAGGGAAATACGCGGCGGTAAATAATGATGTTCCCTCCCTTACGATACAAGTGTCAGGAGACAACACGATTATTTCCGTCACGTGCCAACACGGAATCCCGGTGGAGTTCACGCTCGAGAGGATCAATTAAACTCAATCAAAAAAAAACATAAAAATAAACACCCATAAAAATGAGAAAGTTTACGATATTTCTATCCCTAGCAGCCCTGTTAGCCGCCTGCACGGGAAACGACGAGAAAAGACAAGAAGCCGGTAACACCGATCTTTTCTCGGAAGCAATAAAAACGGCGGAAGCCCAGATCGGGTATCAGGTGAAAGTAATCGAAGAGTCCGGCAAGATATTAAACGCCCGCACCATCGAGAATGGACACGTGCAGTACATTTCTAGACAGGACTGGACGAGCGGTTTTTTCCCGGGGACGATGTTTTACATGTACGATCTCACGAAAGATCCCAAGTGGCTCGACGTGGGCGTGAAGTATACCGAAGACCTGGATACCATCAAACACCTGAAATGGCACCACGACGTGGGATTCATGATCGATTGCAGCTTCGGGAACGCGCTGCGGGTGACCAACAACGACGCTTACAAGGAGGTGATAATTGAAGCAGCCAACTCGCTCTCCACGAGGTTTCGCCCGGCTGCCGGTGTGATCCAGAGCTGGGACGAAGATAGGGGATGGCAGGCAGAACGGGGCTGGATGTGCCCGGTAATTATCGATAACATGATGAACCTCGAGCTGCTGTTTAAGGCTACCGAGTTCTCGGGCGACTCCACCTACTACAACATCGCCGTTTCGCACGCGAACAACACGATGAAACATCATTACAGGGACGATTGGAGTTGCTACCACGTGGTAGATTACGACAAGGAACAAGGGGGAGTACGAAGTAAGCAGAATGCCCAGGGCTACGCGCACGAATCAGCGTGGGCAAGAGGACAAGCATGGGGCTTGTACGGGTTCGCGGTGTCTTATCGATACACGGGCGACGAACGTTACCTCGAAATGGCCGATAACATTTACAATTTCATCTTTACCCACCAAAATCTCCCGGACGACCTCGTTCCCTACTGGGATTTTAACGCGCCCAATATCCCGAACGAGCCACGTGATGCGTCGGCAGCCGCTATCGCCGCTTCAGCACTGTACGAGCTGGTGAAGTTTGGAAAAGAGGAGTATCGCCAAACGGCCGATCAAATCATGGCCTCCCTCGCGAGCGATTCGTACAAAGCCCTCGTGGGAACCAACGGGAACTTCCTGCTGAGGCACTCCGTGGGAAGCATACCGCACGATAACGAAATTGATGTCCCGCTGAATTACGCCGATTACTATTTCCTGGAGGCACTTACCCGTAAAATGCGCCAAGAAGGTACGCTCTAACTAGGGCACAGAAATGAAACAATGAAACAAACGCTGCTACTTTTCTTGAGTTTGTTGTCCTTGGGAGTTTCTTACTCTCGAGACTTTATAGAGTTCAACCACGAGGCCATTTTCTCGTTCGAGGTGCCCGATCCCCGGACGAGTCACGACGCCCGTTCTACGTTATCCCTTTCACCGGATCATTACAAGCACCGGAAACACAGTCTTAAATGGTCGTGGAACAGTCCCGATTCCTATTGGAGCATCCGTGAGGCAATCGATTACGTTGCCCCGCGTACCGATTCCGACCCGCGGATCTCCACGTTCGTGTTCTGGATCTATTCCACCGTGCCGATCCCAAACAATACCCTCAAGGTAGAGTTCTTGAAAGAGGGCAGGGTAACGTCTTACTTTGAATATAGATTGGACTTCAAGGGCTGGAGAGGGGCATGGGTAGCGTTCGACAGGGATATGACGGGGAAACCCGAAGAGGGAATGGACGAGGTGCGTTTCTCGGTTCCCGACATGAAGGAGGGCACACTTTTTTTTGACCACGTGATCCTCTCCACGATGCAAGACGCCCGGCATCACACGGCCGATTTTCAAGCTCCTTTTATAAACAAGGATACCCGTAATCATTGGCTTATTTTAAACAAGTCGTGGAACAAGGAGTTTTCTTTGCCCCTGATGCTTCCGACGAAAAAGGAGGTGAACAATCTGGCCAAAATCGAGAGCCGATTGAAGGAGCACCTCTTGGGAGACCGTACCCACCGACCGCTATCCACCCTCCGGAAGGAAGTAGCGAACTACAAAATCACGGAGAATCCCGACGGAACGATTCATGGCGTACCGCTCTTTTTCGAGCGATTCGGCGAAACCTACGCGATGTTCAGGGCAGACCGATACAATCGACTCTACAACAACATCATGGGGTTAAAGAAATTCAACGCTACCCTCCTACATCTCTCCGTGGCCTACCACCGGACAAACGACGAAGAGACACAACAGGAGATCGAAGGGCTCTTTGTCAAGATGATCCGTCACATGTTGGACCAAGGGTTTCAAGCAGGCAGCGCGATGGGGACCTTGCATCATTTGGGATACAGCATGCGCGATTATTACCCGGCCCTCTTCCTGATGTCGGAATCCCTGGAACGACACGACCTCCGGGCACCCATGCAACAAGCCATGGAGTGGTTCGCGGGAACCGGCGAGGTACGCGAAAAACCAACTCTTCCGGGAATGGATGTGGACACCTTCAACACCAATCTGATTGCTCGGCTCACCAGCATACTCATGATCGAGTCGCTGCCGGAGAAAACGCGCTACCTACACGCGTTCAACCGGTGGTTAGAAAATGGGTACCAGTACGCGGAAGGTACGCGGGGCACGTTCAAGATAGACGGCACCATGTTTCACCACCGCCACAACTATCCGGCCTACGCGATCGGAGGGCTACAGGGAGCAGTAGAGGCGATTTACCTGCTGCGGGATACCGATTTCAACATATCGGAGCAGAGCCACCGGATATTAAAAAATGCATTATTATCGATGCGGATCTATTGCAATCTTCGCACCTGGCCCTTATCTTTGTCGGGACGACACCCGGATGGCGAGGGACAACTTGTACCCGAGCATTTTGGATTGCTTGCCTTTGCTGGTTCTCCAGACGGTGAAGAGGAGATCGACACTGAACTGGCCGAGGCATACCTCAGGCTAGTGGATGGCGTCACGGATCGATCACGAAAATTGATGGACATGGGTTTCTCCCCGGAAAAATCACCCGCGGGGAATTGGACATTTAACTACTCCAACCTCAACGTGCACCGGCGAGGCGACTGGATGGTCTCCGCGATGGGACACAGCCGCTACCTCTGGTCGGCCGAGGGTTACCGCGGCGAGAACCTCTTCGGGAGGTATATGACGCACGGAGCCTTACAAATCCTGGGCACGGGCGACCCCATCTCGAACGAGGGATCGGGATTCCGACAGGAGGGATGGGATTGGAACCACTTCCCAGGAACTACCGCCACGGTACTCCCCATTGCACAACTCAAGGCGGACGTGAAAAACGTGGACGACGTATCGGGATTTGAAGAGATGCTCCTCTCGGACGAGTCTTTTTCAGGCGGCATCTCCCTCAATCAAGAACAAGGTGCTTTCGGGATGAAGCTCCACGAACACGATAAATACAATGGCTCGCTGCGCGCCAGAAAATCGGTCTTCTTCTTCAACAACCGGGTGGTGGCCCTCGGCAGCAACATCGTGTCGGACTTGCCCGAGGAGACCCACACCACGCTGTTTCAAGTATACCTGGAAGAAGAAGACAAACCCTTCTTCTTGAATGGGAATAAGAACAGTCGCTTTCCCTACCGGAAATCCCTCTCGTCGAGCAAGGTAAACGTCTTGTCGGACGGTCACGATAACCTCTTCTTTATCAATCAGGGCGACGTGGTGTTCAAGAAAGAGGAGCAGCACTCGTTCCACGAAGAGACCGGCCTCCCTACTAAAAACAAGTTTGCCTTGGCATCGATCAATCATGGCTCCAGTCCCGGCAACAGTGCCTACGAGTACATGATCCTAGTGCAACCTGAAGCGATCGAGAGAGAGCGCACGTACGAGGACGCCCTCGCGGGCAACCTCCCGTACATCGTGCAACAGCACGACTCCCTGGCGCACGTGGTGACGGACCGGGAGACAGGCACCACGAGCTACGTTCTTTTTGAAGCGGGCGAAGTGGCCGCGAATGGCCCGCTCCTTCACGTGAACTATCCCGCCCTCGTCATGAGCCGTGAAATAGACAGAGAAAAACTTCTCCTTGCCGCGTGCGACCCGGACTTGCGATTTTATGAAGGGCCGGCCGATGAAGTGTACGACGAGGAAGGGAATAGGAAAGAGCGAAGCGTTTACTCGAGGGAGTGGATCAACAACCCTTCCGGTAAATCATTCTTGAAAGTGACCCTAGACGGCCACTGGAAATTGGCAGCGATAACACCTTACGCGAAGGTGGTGAAATCGGAGTACGGCCAAACCACCCTCGAGTTTGAATGCCAACACGGGTTATCGCGCGAAGTATTGCTCCTGCGCGTGGACCAATGAACCGGGAGTGGAGCATAAGACATCGCTGCCTCCGGAGGAAACGATGGGCACTGCCCACTAAATTCAAAGAAGTATGAAACGAATCCATTTAACTGCCTTGGCCAGTATGTCTGCTAGCTGCATGCTGGCACAGCAACCGAACATCATCTACATCATGACCGACCACCAGACGGCGACGGCCATGAGCATCGTGGACGATACCCACGTGAGCACGCCTCACCTCGACAAGCTGGCGAAAGATGGTGTCCGATTCTCTAACGCGTACTGCGCCGCCCCGCTGAGCGGTCCCTCCCGCTTCGCGATGTTCACGGGTGTCCCCCCCGGCAGCGTGGGAATGATGAAGAACAACGACCCCTTCCCCGAGGAGCTGAAGCAGGAGACCTTGGGAAACTTGATCACTGCAGCAGGATACGACTCCGGCTACGCGGGTAAGTGGCACCTTCCCAAAGCCTCGCTGCCGAAGGACGACGATAGCTTCGGATTCACCTCGCTCCATGAGCATAACGATTACGGACTCGCGGAGGCGTGCATCCGTTTCCTGGACCAACCCAGGGAGAAGCCCTTTTTCTTGGTGGCCTCCTTCGATAACCCGCACAACATCTGTGAATACGCGAGAAACCAGGAGTTGCCCTTCGCGGAGATCGTGGAGCCTCCCATCGACGAGTGCCCAAACCTCCCCTCCAACTTTGCTCCCGCGCCCTACGAGGCGGAGATTATCCGGCTGGAGCAGCGGGTGCACTTCCCGACATATCCCGTGATTAATTATACCGCTGACGACTGGCGACGTTACCTGAACGCGTATTATCGCCTGGTGGAGATTGTTGATACGGAGATTGGGAAGATCATCGATGCGCTCGTTGAACGAGGGTTGTACGACGATGCAGTAATCATCTTCACCAGCGATCACGGCGACGGCGTGGCGGCCAACCAATGGAATCAAAAGTCGGCCCTCTTCGAAGAGATCGTGAATGTGCCGTTTATCGTGAAAGCCCCCGGCACCTACGCCACGAACGTGGAACGTCCGGAGCTGGTGAACGCGGGATTAGACCTGCTCCCAACGATATGCGAGTACGCGGGAGCGAAAGTCCCCGCGCGTGCCGCCGGGAAAAGTATCCGTACGCTGGTGGAGCAACGCGATGCCGGAGAGGTTCATCCCTATATCGTGACCGAAACCCAGTTCGATAAATCCCCCACCCGGGGATGGATGGTGCGGACGCCCCGGTACAAGTACGTCTTGTACGACAAGGGAAAATACCGAGAACAGCTGTTCGATATTGAGGCGGACAGGAAAGA
>LSQX01327922.1_pt1 | contig 20984 bp, 22 predicted proteins | sample 654561 | NCBI WGS metagenome assembly LSQX01 (sample SAMN04489861, study PRJNA283612) | anaerobic digester metagenome | isolation source: 4 biogas reactors fed with cattle manure at either 37C or 55C with and... | place: Denmark: Kongens Lyngby | collected 2014 | reverse complement strand
AGTAATGTGGAGGCGCGAAGCGGAATCGAACCGCTCTAGATGGATTTGCAATCCACTGCATAACCACTTTGCTATCGCGCCACCATAAGCAGTAAATATTAGCATATACAGTATTTAAGTCAAGGTTAATAACCTTAATCAGCTAAATATTGCTTATTAGCCCTCTATTGTGTTATAAAAACACAACAATGTTGATTGTTTGACTAGTCAGGTAGTTATTTGAAAAAGGGAGGAGTATGAAATTTGGCAGCCAGTTGATTAAATTAAGTTTATTAGGTGCTTTGCTGACATTAGCGGCCTGCTCAGGCACTTTAAATCCTTTCTCAGGAAGTTCTTCTCAGGGTGGTTATGAGCCGGGTGAACGTGCTTATGCTGAGCGTGAGGCGGCTAGGCTCAATAGGCAGCAATCATTGCGTCTCAGGGCAGGCAGTATTTTTCGTTAGTGAGCATGATAAAACCTCATTTAAGCACTTAGGCTAAATGAGGTTTTGTTTTGACATAACTTTAGTCGAGCTGCTTAGCTGACTTTAGTGCCCCAGATATCTAGACTGATTGCTGCATACCAGTCGGCGCCATAATCTGCTTCCAGTTTTCTAAAGTGATCGTCAGCATCTATTGGGCTGACACCACCAGAGCGCTCGATCATTTTTCCGTCTTCTGTGGTGTAGGCTCCAGCGACAGAAATTCCGTAATCAGGTGCAATCAAACTGTAGCAAGTATTTGCAAAATGTCCTCGAGTTGCTTCCTTGCCAGCTAGGCTAGCCACGATGGCAGCAGCAGCGACTTTAGCTTGTGTATTAGCTGAGAAGCCGGATTTAGGCATAGGTGCTGCGATAGTGGCATCACCCACTACATAAATATCTTCCACCAGCTGTGACTCAAAGGTATTGGCGTGAATAGGTACCCAGAGGCTGTCATTAGTGACCCCAGCTTCTTGTGCAATTAAACCGGCTTGCTGTGGTGGTATGACATTTAATACATCGGCCTTGACGATATCACCAAATTCGGTTTCCGCTTCAAGGTTTTTAGCATCAATACGAGTGACCTTACCACCTAAAGAAAACGGTACACGCTCAATGATGTCACTATAAAATGTATTCCAACCCTGTTCAAATAAACCTTGTTTAGAGAAGTTATCTTGAGCATCTAAAATCAGTAGTTTAGCTTTGGGCTTGTGATTCTTTAAATAATGAGCAACCATGCTAGCTCTTTCGTAAGGGCCAGGAGGGCAACGGAAAGGCCCCTCAGGCACCACCATCACGAATTTGCCATCTTCAGGCATAGCTTCTAGTTGCTTTCTTAGTAGAACGGTTTGTTCTCCAGCCTTCCAAGCATGAGGGGCTAATTCGCTTGCTGCTTGATCGTATCCTTCAATTGCGTTCCATCTAAAATCAATACCTGGTGACAGAAGTAATTTGTCATAGGCAATGGCGCTATTGTCTTTAAGGCGTACTGTCTTTTTATCCGCATCAACGGCAGTTACAACATCATGAATGACTTCAATACCAAAGGCTCTTAAATTATCATAGCCATGGGCAATTTGCTCCATGCTTCTGATACCACCAAGCACCATGTTACTAAATGGGCAGGTATAGAAAATTTTGGAGGGCTCAATTAAGGTGACTTTAATATTAGGATTAAAGCGTTTTACATAGCGTGCCGCAGTGGCGCCACCGAAGCCGCCACCAACAATCACTACATGGCCGGCAGAGCTTTTGGCAATGGCAGGAAAGGCGCTAATGGCAGCAGTTGCAGCAGTAGTTTGGCTAACTTTGCTGAGCCATTGACGACGCGATAAATTAAATTTATTCATTATTATTTCTCCAACTCAATCTGTGATACTGCTTCAGCAATAGCTCTTAGTTCTTCATCATTAAAAGCGGCGAGTAGCCTGTTCATAATGGTTGTATTTGGAGGTAGCGTGTCTTGTTGAAAAGCCACTAACTGCTGATAGGTTGTTTCTGTGTCACGGTTTAAAATGTTGGGAATGGCGATTCTGTCACCGTTGCCATTGGCGTTGGGATTATGACAATTTAAACAGGCGTGGGCGAGTGCTGTTGCATCAAAAATAGCGCTATCGTTTTGAGTTTCGCTATGAACTGGAGACAAGCTTGCCATACTCACAAGCATAAAAGCGGTGAGTTTTAAAAAGGAGTTTTTCATAAAAAAGATCCTGAAAGAGTTAGTTAGCTGACCGTAATCTCGGTATCACTGGTAAAAATCTTTTTGCTATCATCTTCCCAGCGCATAGCTAATGTGCCGGACTCTCTTGCAACAAAGGTAAATTCAAGATAAGGGTTTTGTGCAATAGCTGTCTCAGGTTCCCACTGAAACAGTAGTTGCTCATTGAAACTTGCCGTAAATTTATTAATGATATTGCGTTGGATTGCTTCACCATCTTGGTTGAGTCTTAAGCCAGTTTCCATGCGATGTACAATGACTGCGCGAACCTTAACGATTTCACCACGTTCGGGAGTGGCATTGCTGATCCAGATTCTAGGTTTTTGATTATACATAAAGCAATTCCCTAATTTACATACCGCAGGCGCCAGCGACAACTGTCACATAGCGTCTTGCGCCGAGGATTCGGCCGTCATTCATACGTGCTAAGGCGCGAATGTATTGAGCGTCAATCAAGCGAGTTCTAAAGGCCACTTCGGTCGTGCCGGATAAGGCTGTAAACTTAAAGCGACAAGCAAGCGGAATGGGGTTGCCTTCAGCAATGAAGATTAATTCTTCGCAGTAATTGTTTTCATTAATCTCTTCGTCAAATGCAGCCTGCACAGGGATGCTTGCTGGGTTGCTAGCCAAAGGATCCATGACCAAGCTTAAGCCTTCCTCATGGATGCTTGCATCGCCTACAAAGTCGTCGATGATGCGTTGAACTTCTGCCATTGAGGCGCCTTTTAAGGCTTCATCCTGGGCGACAGGTGAGGGCGTTGGTGTGTCTTGAGCGTGAGCGTTCTGGCTTAATAAGCTTAAACCAGAAATAATGCCGCTACTATAAAGCGCTGTGCTTAAACTCGTCATTGATAGCGCATACAAGAACTGGCGTCTGTTTTGTCTACGTGACATTCTTCGATTACCTTGATAAGCAGGAAGGGTGAAGTTGTTAGGCTCCTCAGTTAGTGAGGAGCCTAGTTGATTAGATACTAGATATTGAGTTTATAAGAAATCGTCAAATTTACTCTTAATCCAATTTAAGTCGTCTTGGACGAAGTCGGCGTTTCTGACATCCATGTCAATTTGGGTTTGAATTACTTTGCCAGTAGCATCTAATTCGTACTCAAAGAAAACAGCGATCGATTCTCGTGGATCAGCATTAACCATCATATAGCAGAGGTTGTCAGGAAGCACAGGAACCACCTCTTTTTCACGCACACGTTCGTAAATATTTTGTGCAACGATTTTTGCTAAGGCGTTAGCTACGTGAGCACTCTTAGGGTAGTAACCGAACTGGTCAGAAATAAAGCCTACGGAGTCACCGATGACATAAACGTCTTCGTCACTATTGGCGGTAAATAGGCGTGGATCAGTATCAGCCCAATCGCCCAGTTTGCCATTTTCATCTTTAACAATAAGATCGGCATACCAAACCATGTCAGAGGCTTGGTGTGGTGGCATGAGAATGGCTTCATCAAAATCAAATTCGCCTGCAGCGGTGATGATTTTTTTGTTGTAAGGATCAACTTCTCTGACCGTGGCATTAGGGACGTGTTGAATGATATCAGGGTAGAGCTCTTGGAAAGCCATCTTATAGCCCTCAGTAATAGGGGCGATCATCGGCTTAGGATCTAGGATGATAATCTTCGCAGGGATGTTATTGGTCTTAAAGTACCATGCCATCAAGCAGGCGCGCTCATAAGGGGAGGGCGGACAGCGATGTGGCGGTGGTGGCAAGGTCATGACAATGGTGCCACCCTTAAAGTTTTTAACTTTATTTTTTAAGTTATGCATTTCCTGATTAGGAATATAAGCATTAGGGAAGTGCTTGCGTGTATACTCAGCAGCTTCTCTGTCCTCGCCGAACCAAGCCTGGTAGTTATCACGAATGCCACCCGCTAGAATCAGGTAATCATAATCAATTGAGCCTTTAGCTGTACGGACGATCTTCTTGTCACGCTCAAATCCCGTAACTTCTGCATTAATTAGGGTGTAACCATAGCGATTAGCAGGAGCAAGCATATCGTGGTTTACAAAATCAGTGTTAACCACATCAATCAGCCATTTGTTACTCATCGGGCCAGACCAGAAAGTGGGGTTTTTCTCTAAAAGAATTACATCCGCTTCGGGGAGCTTCTCTTGAACATAACGAGCTGCTGTCATGCCACCCCAGCCGCCACCGCAAATTACAACGCGTGGGCCTTTGCCACGACGTGCTAATAGCGTTGAGTCGCTATGTATCGCTAAAGGGGCTGCAATTGTCTTGCTAGGTACGACAAGGGAACCTAGAGCTAACGCAGGTGGCGTTAGTAAAAAACTTCTTCTTTTCATAATAAGTGCCTCGTAGTCATAACATGACATACAGGTAGGTGATAGGGACTCGGTATCAAGGTCGAGTAAAAGTCAGTATAAAGGATTTCACTTAAGTGTCAAGGTGTCGCTTATAACAAAAAATTATATAAAACATTAATTAATGAGCTTTAATATAATGAAGAATGTATTTAACTAATCTTTGTAGGGGTGTTTATATGCAAAAAGTAAGTTTAGGCAAGTCTGGGATTATGGTTCCGCCTTTAGTGTTTGGGGCTAATGTCTTTGGTTGGGGGGTTGAGGAGAGGTCGGCTTTTGCGTTATTGGATCGCTTATTAGATAAAGGCTTCGATACCATTGATACTGCGGATATTTATAGCTATTGGGCTAGTGGTGTAGGTGGTGAGTCTGAGGTTATTATCGGTAACTGGTTGCGTACCCGTGGTAATCGCGACCAAGTGTTTGTTCATACTAAAGGTGGTGCCCCGGATGCGCCTGGAGAGTTTGCTAATGCGGATTTAAGTGCCGCTTATTTAACCAAGGCGGTAGAGGGTTCTTTGCGCCGTCTAGGAACAGATTATATTGATTTGTATTATGTGCATTTCGATGATAATAAAACTGCACCTGAAGAAACCTTAACTGCTCTACAGCGTTTAATCGATCAAGGTAAAATTCGAGCAATAGGAGCTTCTAACTTTACTCCGGAGCGATTGGCTGCTTCATTGAAAGTTGCTAAGGAAAATAGCTTGACCCCTTATACATGTCTGCAAACTCATTACAACCTTTATGAGCGTAGTGGGTACGAGTCTGGTTTAGAGAGCTTATGCGTAGCAGAAGGCTTAGGTGTTTTAAGTTATTACTCACTCGCGAGTGGATTTTTGACAGGCAAGTATCGAAGTGAGGCGGATCTTGCTAAGAGCGCGTCCCGAGGGTCTTCAGTGGCGCAATATCTCACTCCACGTGGTTTGTTAATTTTGGAGGCTCTAGATAGGGCAGCGCAAAAGTACAATGCAACACAAGCGCAGATTGCTTTGGCGTGGATTATGGCTCGCCCAGGGTTTACTTCAGCAATTGCTAGCGCAACTAAGATTGAACAGTTAGATGATTTGATGGCTGCAGCAGAAATTGTGCTTGATGAAGAGTCAATTAAAGACTTGACTGAGGCTTCGGCTTATTAAGCATATAAATTAAGTAAGCACAAATAAAAAATCCGGTCACTATCACTAGGACCGGATTTTTGGAATTTGGAGCGGGAGACGAGTCTCGAACTCGCGACCTCAACCTTGGCAAGGTTGCGCTCTACCAACTGAGCTACTCCCGCTTTATATAAAGCTTTACTAGATTTGATTTGTTAATCAGTGTTTAGTAAAGATTATAATTATATGCAGTATTTTTAAGCTTGTCAACAACTATTTGGTTTTTGTTGTTATTTAATAACTGTCTGTTGTTTTTTGTAATCAAAACTTCTAAGAGAAGGTTTTTTTGTTTACTAGATACAACTGCAAATTAACAGCTACTAACTACTTAAATCACTACCGCTTGCTGAAGATACTTTTTATAAAAAAGCTAAGTCATCAATCAAGCTAAGCTATAATAATAGCATTAAAAATTTAGTTTTGTCAAAATAATGTCATATTTAAATATTGCTTCCAGCGTCACTAATAATCAGGATCTTAGCACTTTTAATACCTTCGCTCTGCGCTCTAATGCTAAGCAATATATTGATTTAAAAGAAAAAAAACAGCTTCCTTTGCTGGCGGAATACTTAAAAAACAACTCGTTTTTAGAGCGTTTTTTTATTTTAGGTGGGGGTAGTAATGTAGTCTTATCGCAACAAATTGATCATTTTGTTGTTCATAACCAACTCAAAGGCATTGAGTTACTTGCTGAAGAGGATGGTAGTTTTTTGATTAAAGCTGCTGCGGGCGAGGTGTGGCATGATTTTGTATTGCATTGTTTACGTAATGGATGGCATGGTTTGGAGAATCTTGCTTTGATTCCCGGTACGGTAGGTGCTGCGCCAGTGCAAAACATCGGTGCTTATGGAAAGGAGATTAAAGACTTCTGTTATGAGGTTGAGGTGTTTGACTTTCACACTAAGCAGTTTTTCACACTAAGCAATGAGCAATGTCAATTTGCCTATCGTGATAGTTACTTTAAGCATGAGGGGAGAGGGCTTTTAATTGTCTCGGTGACATTTAAATTGCCGCGTCCTTGGTATGCACAATTAAATTATCCCGATCTGAAAAAGGTTTTGGAGCTAGTGGAAAACGGCAATGAGCAGTTAGTAAAACCTGAGCAGGTGTTTGAGCAGGTTTGCGCGGTGAGACGTTTTAAATTACCTGATCCAGTAGAAGTGGGTAATGCAGGTAGTTTTTTTAAAAACCCGATCGTTAGTGCGGAGCAATATTTAGAGTTAAGAAGTAGCTACGCAGACTTGCCCTCATATGAACAACTGGATGGTCGTTACAAATTAGCTGCTGCTTGGTTAATTGATCAATGTGGATGGAAGGGTAAGGCATTTGATAGAGCAGGGGTGCATCATCGACAAGCTTTAGTCTTAATTAATCGTGATGGTGCGGTTGCTGAGGATATTAAGCGTTTGGCTGAGGCTATTAAGCAGGATGTTTATACTAAGTTTAAGGTCTGCTTAGAGCCTGAGCCAATTTTTGTGGAGTAGTAGGTGTTAGGCGATGACATCGCGCATGCTGAAGAAGCCATGTGTCTTGTCTTTTAGGAATAAAGCGGCTTGCATGCTACCGGAGGCATAAATCGTACGATTTGTGGCTTTATGTGTAAGCTCTATACGTTCGCCAGGTCCGGTAAAGCTGACCGTGTGATCGCCAATAACATCACCACCGCGAAATACTGAAAATCCGATGCGACCGAATTCTCTTACACCTGTATGGCCATGTCTGGCCCAATCTGCTACTTCATTTAAATCACGGCCTTTAGCTTCAGCAACGACTTCAGCCATTTTTAAAGCAGTGCCAGAAGGAGCGTCGACCTTGTTGCGATGGTGAGCTTCATAAACCTCAACATCATATTGATCATCAAACATTTGTGCCGCTTTTTCTAGTAAAACATACAGCGCGTTGACGCCGATGCTCATATTAGGCGAAAAGAGGATGGCAATATCCTTAGCGGCAGTTTCGATGATAGAGAGTTGCTCTGAGCTAAAGCCTGTGGTGCCGATAACCATCTTAACGCCATGTTCTTGGCAGGCTTTAAGGTGGCTTAAAGTGCCCTCGGGGCGGGTAAAGTCAATCAGGCAGTCAGCTTCGCTGAGTACTGATAAATCACTACTTATCAGGATGCCGGATTGTTGACCTAAAAACTCTGCGGCGTCTTTGCCTTCTTCAGAGGCTTCCGGCAGACAAAGGGCTGCTGCAAGGCTTAATTCTGGGTGGTTAAGAACGGCTTCGATAAGCATGCGACCCATGCGACCATTAGCGCCGGCAACTGCAATACGCATAAAAAATCCTAAAACTTAAAAATTAATCTGCTAGTGGGGTGGTTTCAAACTCAGTATCACCTTGAAGTGATGAGTCTACCGTGGCTGCTGCGTTGCTTTCAGCTTCAGCAAAGGTAGAGCGGCCAGAAGAGCGTTGCGATTCGAAGTCAGCAGGCTGTGTCTCGGGTAGCGGATCATGCTGCCAACGTTCTAACAGGCCATTTTCGTCAAACCACAAAGAAAGGTTGCGGTGTACTGGTTCACCGTAGCCTGGTTTAAAGTGATAAGGATAATCCCAGCGGTTAGGACGGAAAATATCCACTAGGCTCGGAGTGCCTAATGCATAAAGTACTTGTGCCTGAGTCAGACCCGGACGTAAATAAGATGCTTGCTCTGCAGTCACCCAGTTACCTTGTTGGGTTGGGGCTCGATAAGGGAAGCCCCATTTGCCGGAGGAGCAGCCAACTAGGCTAATAAGGGCCGTAGCTGCTATGAACTTGCCTAAGCGAGAGCCACTTAATTTAAAACCTTTGCTTGGTGATAAGACCTTGTCGTTGGCAACTTTATTCATAAGCATACTCTGTAAAATAATTTGAACCTAAAATAAGTCAGTCGGGTGAAGGATCACCATAACGTTTAATTCTATCATAAGGCGTTAGAAGCATAGCAGCCTTAATCATGCTCTAAACAGATTTTATCCATGGTTTTATTTATAGGAATAGAAAATACTCATTAAGATTTTATGTCTATAGTTTTTTTCTATCAATCATTGCTTTATTATGGTAAAATCGACTATCTGCTTAACTGCATAGTATTTTATTATTTAATCAAAATTTAGATTCTTATTCTGATGCCTCATAGTGTTTTGCATTATGATTCATTAGGTAGACTTATTTATTGGGGGTATACATGAGTGAATCACAAGCTTTACAAAATATGGGTTTAAAAGCGACTTATCCTCGCTTAAAGATTTTAGAGATATTTCAACGTCCGGAAGCGGGCCATTTGAGTGCAGAGGATGTATACCGCATTTTAATCAATGAAAAAACTGAAATTGGTCTGGCTACTGTTTATCGAGTGCTAACTCAATTTGAAGAGGCTGGTATTTTAACCAAGCATCAATTTGATAATGGTCGAGCAGTTTATGAAATTGATGATGGTAATCACCACGACCACTTAGTTTGTTCTGTGTGTAGCACCGTGGTTGAGTTTGTTGACGAGACGATTGAAGAGCGTCAACACGCTATTGCTCAAAGGTATGATTTTGCTTTAGAGAGTCATGCCTTAGTTCTTTACGGTATATGCAATAGCTGCTCAAAGAAAATTCGTTAATCTACAGCCCCATATAATAGAGCAATAGAGTGAATTAGATAAATGGCCCGAACAATTTGTTTCGGGCCATTTGCTATTTGCATTGAGTTATCTAGTGTTTGAGCATCTCTTCGGCATGTCTCAACGTAGTTTCTGAGATGTTGAGGCCACCTAGCATACGGGCAATTTCCTGAACTCTTTGCTCTTCACTTAGTGCCAAGATATCAGAGCGAGTCATACCGGATTGCTCCTTTTTTCTAACCTCAAAGTGTTGATGAGCGCAGGAGGCAACTTGGGCTAAGTGCGTCACACAAAGTACCTGATGGTTCTCACCTAGTTGTCTGAGGAGGCGACCTACAATTTCCGCAACACCGCCACCGATACCTGTGTCTACTTCATCAAAGATGAGGGTCGGTACTTGACCGGCTTTGTTTGCTATGACTGAAAGTGCGAGAGAAATGCGTGCTAGCTCACCGCCGGAAGCGATTTTATTAAGTGCGCGTGGCGTAGTGCCCGCATGACCGGCAACATTGAACTGGATTTGATCAAGGCCGTGGGCTGATGGAGTACTAGCCTGTACCTCTATTTCAAAGCGGCCACCCTGCATAGCAAGGGTTTGCATAAGCTCAGTGACCTTTTCTGAAAGTTCTTTAGCCGTTTGCTTACGAATGATGGAGATTTCTTCAGCTAACTCCATGTAGTCGTGTTTGTTTTGTTCGACTAGTAGCTTGAGTGATTCGGTATCCATGCCGAATTCTAAATCAGCTAGGCGCTTTTCTAGATCCTCAAGTAGTAAGTGCAAGTTTTCTGGTTCAGTATTAAATTTTTTAGCCGCATCAAATAATTGACGCATACGACGCTCGGTCTCTGCAAGGCGCTGAGGATCTAACTCCACATCATCCAAGAAACGGTTTAGGTCTTGGCCTGCCTCAACGCAGCTAATACGTGCTGATTCGAGGCTTGTGGCGATGGATTCTAGAGAAGGGTCGTGTTTGACGAGTTGGCTGATTTGTTGCAAGCAGCGATTTAGTGCAGAGATGACGCTATGCTCTTCGCCGTCTATTAGTTCAGCTACAGTACCTGCGCCGGCTAATAGGGTAGCTGCATTGGACAGGCGATTAAAGGACTGGTCGACTTGCTCCCACTCATCTGATTGTGGTTTGAGGTTGTTTAATTCTTGCCATTGCCATTGTAGATGCTCTTGCTCTAACTTGCGTTGCTGCTCATTGCTGAGAAAATCATTTAGTTTTTGCTGGTTTGTTTGCCACAGTTGCCAATGACTGTGTAGGTCGCGCAGCTTAGAGCCAATTTGTGCGTGCGCATCTAACAATTGACGCTGTGCGGTGTTCTTAAGCAGGTTTTGGTGTTGATGCTGCCCGTGAATATCAACTAGCATCTCGCCCAACTCCTTGAGTTGAGTCAGGGTGCAAGGGCTACCATTAATAAAGGAGCGACTTTTAGCCTGATTAGTAATGATTCTGCGCACAATTAACTCATCGCTTTCGAAGTCATTGTCTTTAAGCCATTGTTTGACCGTATCGCCAGTATCAAAAATTGCACTGATTTCAGCTCTTTCCGTGCCTTCACGGACGACGCCCGCATCGGTGCGACCGCCTAAGGCTAAGCTCAGGGCATCAATTAAAATGGATTTTCCGGCACCAGTTTCGCCAGAAAATACGGTGAAGCCGTCTTCGAAATGAAGATCGGTTTTCTCAACGATGACAAAATCACGAATATGTAGGGAGCTCAGCATAAATTTAAGTTGCTTAGTTTTCGGGCATGATGTTCCAGTTCATCTTTTGGCGTAAGGTGCCAAAGAAACTATAGCCTATAGGATGTAAAAATGTCATCTTATGCTGGGCTTTTTTGACCACCACCTTGTCACCAACGTGTAGATTAGTCCAGGTTTGCATATCAAAATGAACATTGGCCCCATAGCCACCACGGCTGATGTCTTGAAGAGTTAGGGTCAGGATACCGCTGTCAGGTACCGCGATTGGGCGTGCTGACAGGGTTTGTGGCGCTACCGGCACTAATAAAAATGCCTCAAGTGCCGGGTGCATAATTGGGCCGTTGGCGCTTAAAGAGTATGCGGTAGAACCGGTTGGCGTGGATACGATGAGGCCGTCAGCACGTTGCTTGTACATCAGGGAATCGTTGTAGTTGACCTCAATTTCGATCATGCCGCCATAGCCCGATCGATTAAGAACGACGTCATTAATCGCCAAGTCTTTAGTCAGGATTGCATCGTCCCGAATAACCTCTCCACTGAGTAATGAGCGCTGCTCCTTGGAGTACTTGCCATCTAGGACGGCTTCGAGTGCGCCAGTGGCGTTTTCCATAGGGATATCGGTGATAAAACCTAAACGACCATGATTAATACCAAGGATGGGGATACCGTAGGGAGAGAGCTTACGACCTACGCCGAGGACAGTGCCATCACCGCCCATGACTACCGCGAGATCAACTTTACCCGCCATGTCATCAATCTCGAGGCTAGGATACTCCTTGATCTTTGTGTGAATAGCGGTATCTTTATCAAGTACAACCGATAAACCGGCGCTCTTGAGAAGCTCAGCCATGGCACGTAATGGTGCATCCATACCAGAGTCTTGATAACGACCAAATAGGGCCGCAGTTGAAAAATGCATAAAGAAGACCAAATAGTAAATATATAATGAATTTTATATGATAACCAAAAGCTTTAAAATAGGTGCTTTTGCGGTATCACCAATTAAAAATACACGATTTTTTATTAGACATGTTAGATGGGCGCGCTCACGCTTTATTACAAGCGATTGTAGAAAGATATATTCAAGAAGGATCCCCTGTGGGATCCAAATCTTTGTCCTCCTTGTTTTCTTTGTCGCCCGCTACCATTCGTAGTGTCATGGGTGAACTGGAAAATGCGGGGCTGATTCATAGTCCGCATACTTCTGCGGGGCGAGTTCCTACGCCTCAGGGCTATCGTTTATTTGTTGATCATTTATTATCCTCAAATGCCGACAAGTTAAATCCAGGATTCAATGTAAAGCAGGATCTCAGCCAAGACGTGGTAAAGGAGTGGTTAAGTGAGCTAAAGCATGAGTTGAACTATGACCTAGCTAAGGAGTTTAGTGGTAGCTCGGAGCGAGGTTCAGCTTTACCCTCCAGTTTGATAAAAGCCTTTGAAGATGGTGATCCAAATACAGCTTTTAATGCGGCCATTGACATGGTGTCTGAATTAACCGAGTTTGCTGGTATTGTGATGGCGCCACAGCGCTCTCATGTCTTTAAGCACATTGATTTTATCCGTCTTTCTAAAACACGGGTTTTATTAGTGATCGTGACTCCAGAAGGAAGTGTGCAGAATCGTATTCTTTTTGTGGATAAAGAATATAAAGAGTCGGAATTGCAATATGCGGCTAATTACTTCAATCAAAACTTTTCTGGTAAGTCCTTCTCTGAGGTTTTAACAGCCTTAAGTAGTGAGTTGAATAAGCTGCAAACGGATATTTCCAGATTGATGCAGACGGCGGTAGAGGTTGGTGTGCGCGGTAGTGAGGATTCAGAGACTGTACATATACGGGGTGAACATCGTCTTTTAGGGGTCAGTGATTTGACAGCCGATATGGATAGGTTGCGCCAGATGTTTGAGTTGTTTGAACAAAAGACGGAGTTGATGCAGCTTTTGGATGTATCTAGTCGCTCTCAAGGGGTGCAGATATTTATCGGTGGTGATTCTCGTTTGGTTCCTATGGAAGATTTGTCGGTGATCACAGCACCTTATCAGCTTAATGGTAAAATCATCGGTGCTTTGGGTGTGATAGGTCCAAGTCGTATGGCTTATCAGCGTGTGATTACGATTGTTGATGTCACAGCCAAGCTATTATCAAAGGCATTAAGTCGCTAGTTTTAATCTGAGAGTTTTAGTAGACACACTAAGGTTTATTGAGAAAATTTATGAATCAAACACAAATAACAAGCACAGAAAGTAATGTATCTGCTAACCCCTCGAAGCCCATTGGTGTTTTATTGGTGAATTTGGGAACACCCACTGAGCCAACACCTAAAGCGGTTAAAGAGTATCTAGATGAGTTTTTATCTGACCCTAAGGTGGTGGAGTTGCCACCTTATTTATGGCAACCTTTTTTGAAGTGGGTTGTTACGCCACGCCGTTCAAAATACGTTGCTGAAAATTACAAGTTGGTGTGGCTCGAAGAGGGTTCACCTCTATTTGTTTATACCAAAAATCAAGCAGAGAAGTTGCAGCAGCGCTTATCGCTTGATACGGCAAGCAGACCAGTTATCGTGGACTTTGCTATGCGTTATGGAGAGCCACGTCTTAACGGTACTCTCGATTCCCTGAGAGCAAGGGGTTGTGAGGATATCTTGGTAGTGCCCATGTATCCACAGTTTTCCGGTAGTACGACAGGGACTATTTTGGATTATCTTGGTCGCTATAATGCGGCTTTACGTGACCCGGTTAACTTCCGTTCGGTTAAGCATTACACCGATCATCCGCTATATATACAGTCTTTATCAAAAAGTGTTGAAGCGTATTGGGCTGAGCATGGCAAGCCGGACCGCTTGTTGCTCAGCTACCACGGTCTGCCACAAGCCATGGTCGATAAGGGTGATCCTTATTGGGATCATTGTCATCTGACCGCGCGTCTTTTAGGTGAGTCTTTAGCTGAGCATGGAGTATCTCTTGATGTGAGCTTTCAGAGTCGTTTTGGTAAGGCAAAATGGATTGGCCCTAGCACCGAAGAAACGATTAGAAAGTATCCAAAACATGGCGTTAAAAAAGTACATGTGATGTGTCCGGGCTTCAGTGTTGATTGTCTTGAAACGCTAGAGGAAATTGCCATGGAGTGTAAAGAGATTTTTGAAAAAGAAGAGGGAGGCGAGGAGTTGCGCTATATTCCATGCCTTAACGCCGAAGAGGGTTGGATGGATGCCCTTCAGTATCTTGTTGAAAATAATCTAAAGGGGTGGCGCTAGGAAAGTCACACTACTTAGCTTTAACTATTGCTTAAAAATTATTTCAAATAACTCTTGAAAAATAGTTAAGCAACACCATGTATAAAGTATATCCAGTGAAAAGGTCACGTTGAGTGTAGTTTGCTCGTTATCGTGGCCTTGATTTTTGTTACTTACATTATTTCAGGAATACTTTATGACTGATAAAAACCAAGAACAGCAACCCGCTCAAGATGCGGCTGAGAACCTCGTCAGCGATGAGGAATTAGCCGAGGGTGAAGCTATCAGCGAAGAAGAAATTATTGAAGGTTTGGGTGCTGAGGAGTCGACAGCTGACCTAGGCGAGATGGTTTCTGAGCTTCAGGGTGAGTTATCCAAAATGCACGAAGAGCTATTAAGAGCGCACGCTGAAGTGGAAAATATTCGTCGTCGCAGCCAGGAAGAAGTATCCAAGGCTCGTAAGTTCTCTTTAGAGTCTTTTGCTGAGAGCTTAATCCCTGTGCGTGATAGCTTAGAAGCGGCTTTAGCCCATGAGCAACAGTCCATTGAAACTTACCAAGAGGGCGTTGAGACAACGTTGCGTCAGCTAACCCAGGCTTTTGAGCGTAACAGTCTAAAAGAAGTGGCGCCGGCTCCTGGTGATGCATTTGACCCTAATATTCATCAGGCGATTTCTTCAATTAGTTCAGCAGAGCATGCGACGAATACGATTGTTGATGTATTGCAAAAGGGCTATGTCTTGTCAGAACGTGTAGTGCGTCCAGCGCTCGTAGTGGTTGCAGTTTAAATAATTAATAAAAAACTCTTGAAATATAAACTTCAAACCTTATATTTAATTCAGGTAAAAAATTAAATTGTTTTCGTAAGGAAATTAAATTATGTCTAAAATTATTGGTATTGACTTAGGGACTACCAACAGCTGCGTCTCATTATTAGACGGTAAGCAAATCAAAATTATTGAAAACGCAGAGGGTGGTCGTACAACACCGTCAGTTGTTGCTTATTTGCAAGACGGTGAGATCTTAGTAGGTGCGCCGGCAAAACGTCAGGCAGTGACTAATCCTAAAAATACGCTATATGCAATTAAGCGTTTAATCGGTCGTCGTTTCGAAGACGCTGAAGTCCAAAAAGACATTGAGATCACGCCCTATGAGATTGTAAAGGCGGACAATGGTGACGCTTGGGTTGAGGTTAACGGTAAGAAAATGGCACCTCCTCAGGTGTCAGCCGAGATTCTTCGCAAGATGAAGGAAACAGCCGAAGCATTCTTAGGTGAGCCGGTGACTGAAGCAGTTATTACTGTACCTGCTTACTTTAATGATAGTCAGCGCCAAGCAACTCAAGACGCAGGTCGCATTGCCGGTCTTGAAGTAAAGCGTATCATTAACGAGCCGACAGCTGCTGCTCTAGCTTTTGGTATGGATAAAGTAGACGAAGGCGACCGTAAAATTGCCGTCTTCGACTTGGGTGGTGGTACCTTTGACGTATCAATTATTGAGATTGCTGATGTTGACGGTGACAAGCAGTTTGAGGTGTTATCAACCAACGGTGATACTTTCTTAGGTGGTGAAGACTTTGACCAGCGCATCATTGAGTACATTATTGATGAGTTTAAGAAAGAGCAGGGCGTTGACTTATCCAAAGACGTATTAGCTCTACAGCGCTTAAAAGAAGCGGCTGAAAAAGCAAAAATCGAGTTATCTTCAGCATCTCAGACTGACATTAACTTGCCTTACGTAACTGCTGATGCATCAGGTCCTAAGCACCTTAACATCCGTTTAACTCGCGCTAAGTTAGAGGCATTAGTTGAAGACTTGGTAGAGCGTACGCTTGAGCCTTGCCGTGTAGCGATTAAAGACGCTGGCGTAAAATTATCCGAGATTAGTGATGTAATCCTAGTCGGTGGTATGACTCGTATGCCTGCTGTTCAGGAAAAGGTTAAGGAGTTCTTCGGTAAAGAGCCGCGCAAAGACGTAAACCCAGATGAGGCCGTTGCACAAGGTGCGGCACTACAAGGTTCTGTTTTATCAGGCGACCGTACTGACGTTCTTTTACTAGACGTAACCCCGTTGTCTTTAGGTATTGAGACCTTGGGTGGCGTGATGACTAAGATGATTGAGAAAAACACAACCATCCCAACTCGTCATCAGCAAACCTTCTCAACCGCTGATGATAATCAGCCAGCAGTGACCATTAAAGTGTTCCAAGGTGAGCGTGAAATAGCTTCAGGTAACAAGTTACTAGGTGAGTTTAACCTTGAGGGTATCCCACCAGCACCACGTGGTTTACCTCAAATTGAAGTAACCTTTGATATTGACGCCAACGGTGTATTACACGTATCGGCCAAAGACAAGGGTACTGGTAAAGAAAATACGGTAACCATTAAAGCGAACTCCGGTCTGTCTGACGAAGAAGTCGAGAAGATGATCAAAGACGCTGAAGCCAATGCTGAAGAAGATAAGCGTACAGCTGAATTAGTAAATGCCCGTAACCAGGGTGATGTATTAGTTCACAGCACACGCAAGTCTTTAGAAGAGTATGGCGATAAGCTTGAAGCTTCAGAAAAAGAAGCGATTGAGACCGCTATCAAGGACTTGGAAGAAGCACTAAAAGGTGACGATAAAGCCGTGATCGAAGAGAAAACCGAAGCGCTTGGTGTCGCTTCTCAGAAGTTNNGGCGAGAAGATGTACGCTGATATGCAGGCTCAAGCAGCTGCAGAACAGGGTGCTGCTGGTGCAGATGCTCAGCCAGCCGATGACAATGTCGTTGATGCTGACTTCAAAGAAGTAAAGCGTGAAGACTAATTAGTCTTAGCTTCAGAAAATGCTCCCAGCACGGTTTTTCCTTGCGGGAGCATTTTGTTTGTAAAAAGTACAAAGGTATAAATTTAAATGGCAAAAGCTGATTATTATGAATCGTTAGGCCTTGGTAAAAATGCCAGCGAAGACGAGATCAAAAAAGCCTTCCGTAAACTCGCCATGAAATACCATCCGGATCGCACCCAGGGCGATAAGGAAGCGGAAGAGAAGTTTAAGACGATCAAAGAGGCCTATGACGTTTTATCCGATCCGGAGAAAAAATCGGCCTACGATCGTTTCGGCCATGCCGGTGTTGATCCTAATGGTATGGGTGGCATGGGCGGTGCCGGTTTTGATGACCTAGGTGATATCTTCGGTAATATCTTCGGTGACATTTTTGGTCAAGGAGGTGGTCAGCGTCAGGGTGGGCCACGCGTTACTCGCGGTGCTGATTTGCGTTATCGCATGGATATTACTCTAGAGCAAGCTGCCGAAGGCTATAAGACAGAGATTCGTATCCCGAGCTGGGAGATTTGTGAAACGTGTGATGGTTCTGGTGCCAAGGAAGGTACTGAAGCATCAACATGTAGCATGTGTCATGGTGCTGGTAATGTCAATATGCGCCAAGGCATTTTCCATATGCAGCAAACATGTCCGACCTGTCATGGTTCTGGTAAGGAAATTAAGGATCCGTGTAAGTCATGTGATGGTGTTGGTCGTATTCGTAAGCACAAAACCCTAGAAGTAGAGATTCCTGCCGGTATTGATAGCGGTATGCGTGTGCGTTCAGGTGGTAATGGTGAGCCGGGTGAAAACGGTGGCCCTCCGGGTGACCTGTATATTGATGTGATGATCAAACCGCACGACATCTTTACCCGTGATGGTGATGACCTACACTGTGAAGTACCTATGTCCTTTGCCACAGCGGCACTTGGCGGTACCTTGACTGTTCCAACCTTGACAGGTAAGGGTGAAATTAAGATTCCTGAAGGTACTCAAACCTCTAAGGTATTCCGTTTGCGTGGTAAGGGTATCAAGGGTGTGCGTGGTGGTTATCCAGGCGATCTGTATTGTCATGTGGTCGTTGAAACACCAGTTCGTCTCAGTGATGAGCAAAAAGATTTACTTAAGAAGTTTGCTGAATCAGTAGAAAAAGATGCTGATAAGCATTCTCCTCAAAATAAATCTTGGGGTGATCGTTTAAGAAATTTCTTTAGTTAAATAAAGAATTAAAGGCCTCTTTTGTATAATGTGCAAAAGAGGCCTTTTTGCATTTGAAAATAGTGAGGAGTTTAATGATGAGAGCAATAGAGATTAATGGTGCCGGTGGACCGGAAGTATTACAGCTAACCGACCGTGAAAAACCTGAGCTTAAGCCCGGTGAGGTTCTGGTTAAAGTTAAAGCGGCCGGTATTAATCGTCCTGATGTGGCTCAACGTGAAGGCAGTTATCCTCCTCCTAAAGGCGCTTCTGACCTACCAGGGCTTGAAGTGGCTGGTGTGATTGTTGAAGGTGATGTCTCAGGGACTGATTTTAAATTAGGCGATGAGGTGTGTGCCTTAACCCCTGGCGGTGGCTATGCTGAGTATGTTGCTGTGCAAGCTAGCCATTGCTTGCCGATTCCAAAGGGATTGAGCATGGTTGAAGCGGCTGGTTTGCCTGAAACTTATTTTACGGTTTGGGTTAACGTGTTTGACCGTGTTGGTCTGTCTGAGGGTGAGACCTTGTTAGTTCATGGTGGTGCTAGCGGTATTGGTACGACAGCAATTCAGATTGCCAAGGCCATGGGTAATACGGTTTATGCTACAGCGGGTTCTGATGAGCGGGTTCAAGCCATCGAAGCCATGGGGTGCGACAAAGGTATTAACTACAAGACGCAGGATTTTGTAGAAGAAATTGCAACTTTAACCGCTAAGCGTGGTGTTGATGTGATTCTTGATATGGTTGCTGGCGATTACATTAGTAAAAATATCCGTTGCCTAGCGGAGGACGGTCGTCTTTCCATGATTGCCATTATGGGTGGCAGAATGGGTGAACTTGATGCGGCTCGTATCGTCTTTAAGCGATTGACTGTGACTGGTTCTAGCTTGAGACCACGAACTGATGAGTACAAAGCTAAGATTGCCACAGCGTTGCGAGAAAAGGTTTGGCCTTTGATTGAGGCCGGTTCAATTAAACCGATTGTACATGCAGTGTTTGACTATACAGAGATTCAAAAAGCACATGAAATGATGGATGCAGGTGAGCAAATCGGTAAAATTATTATCACTTTCCCGGACAGTGAGTAGCTTTTCAAGCTATAATTACGGGTTCTCTTAATATCTAAGATCTGATTTTAACGATAGTGACTGTGAGTAATAATAATCTTGATGTGCTGCCACAATTAGCACAGGGTGGGCGTTTAATTCTCGGCAATTGGAAGATGCACGGTGGTGTATCGGCTAATAGCGAGCTTATTCTAGACCTATTAGCAGGTGGTGAGCAGCTACCTGCTGCTGTGGCTTGTGGCGTTTGTGTACCTTTTCCTTATCTCGTGCAGGCTGGGGAGCTATTAGGTGATAGTCGTATTACCTGGGGAGCTCAGGATGTCAGTTGCCATGAACAGGGTGCATACACTGGTGAGGTTTCTGCTTCCATGCTCAGCGATTTTGACTGCACATGGGTTTTAGTGGGTCATTCGGAGCGTCGTGCGCAGCATGGCGAGAGCAGTGAGCAGGTAGCTATAAAAGCACAGCAAGCGATTAAGCATGGTCTAACACCCGTAGTTTGTGTCGGCGAGTCTTTTGAAGAGCATGAGAGCGGGGTTGCGTTAGATGTTATACGCCAGCAGTTAAGTCCTGTTTTGGCCTTGGGTGCTGAGACAGTATCCAAGATGGTCATTGCTTATGAGCCGATTTGGGCTATAGGTACAGGGCTTACCGCTACACCTGAACAAGCTCAAACCGTACACGCATTTATTCGCTCTTTGCTAGAGGAAATTGGTGTTAGCGAGTTGTATATCTTATACGGTGGGAGTGTTAAGCCGGATAATGCCGCTAGTCTTTTTGCGATGCAAGATATTAATGGGGCTTTAGTCGGTGGTGCATCATTAGATGCCAAAGATTTTTTAGCTATTGCGACAGTTGAAGTGTAGTTAATTAGTTAGTACAAGTTATTTTATATTTAAAGTTTAGAGCTTTTTAGCTCGTTATTCCTTAGTTGGAGTTTTTAATGCCGTCATTTCTTTTTCCAGTATTAATTGTTGTGCAGGTTTTAGCCGCTTTTGCCGTTATCCTCCTAGTTATGTTGCAGCAGGGCAAGGGCGCCGATATGGGTTCTGCCTTCGGCGGTGGTTCTGCCGGTAGTGTGTTCGGTTCTGCCGGTGCGTCGAACTTTTTCTCACGCATGACAAAGTGGGCTGCTGTTGTGTTTTTCGCTTGTACCCTGGGTTTAGCCTATATCGGTACTAAGTCTACAGCGACATCAACCTCTAGTGGTCCTGATGCTGGTTTGATGGAGCAATTCAGTGATGTTCCGGTTGTGCCTGGTGCTGTACCTGCCGCTCCTACAGTAGATGATGATGCCGCAGTTCCTAGTGTACCAAGTGCTGAAGCACCTGAAGTGCCAGCAGCTACGCCTGAAGTATCTGCTACTGAAAGTGTAGAGACTGAGCCTGAAGCGACAGAGCAGGCTGAAGCTGATACCGCTGCTGTGCCTTCGATGGGCGCACCGGAAGCAGCTCCTGCCGCTGAGGAAAAGCCAGCTGCTGCACAGTAAGCTGTATTTTTGCGGCTTAAAGATCAATAATGCAGCTGTTAAGTAGGCTGCATTATTTATTTCTACTCATTATTTTGCAGATAAGTCAGAAGTGTGATAGAATCTATCTCTTTATTGCAAAGTAAAAATTTATAAAGTCTTCAAAATTGCTCACGTGGTGGAATTGGTAGACACGCTACCTTGAGGTGGTAGTGGCGAGAGCTGTGGGAGTTCAAATCTCCCCGTGAGC
>LSQX01372562.1_pt1 | contig 20988 bp, 21 predicted proteins | sample 654561 | NCBI WGS metagenome assembly LSQX01 (sample SAMN04489861, study PRJNA283612) | anaerobic digester metagenome | isolation source: 4 biogas reactors fed with cattle manure at either 37C or 55C with and... | place: Denmark: Kongens Lyngby | collected 2014 | reverse complement strand
AAATGTAAAGATAATTATATTATTAAAACTTTATGATGATTTAAACACTCAATTAAGAGCTGAATTGTAACAAAAGGTCAGGAAAATTTAATCTGTGAAAATTAAAAACGCAAATTATTTTGGAATTCAAAATTCAGAATATAAACGCACAGAGAAAATTGATAGGCTATATTCTCGAAATAAGTAATCTATGACTTATTAAAATAACTTGAAAGAATCTAAAACTAGTAAAGTCTGAAGCTTTGAATTAGGCTTTGAAATAATATACTATAAAGATAGAAATCATCCGTTTTCATTAGAGCCTATAAATATTCTCTGGGTTTAAAGAATACGTTGATTTTCAGAATTCTTTAAATGAGGGATTGTTTGATCAAAACTCAGTTGAATCCGACTTTTTCGTCTAAAAGCCACTATTTTTGTCGCGAAATGTATATTTCGCGACAAAAATTTAAAGCACCCCATTCTCTTAATTATCCATAACCTGGAAAAAACCGATTGAATCTTGGAGTCTTATCTTGCTCCACGATTCAAATCGGTTTAATTTATAGATAACTTATTTAATTTTCCGTAAGCTCTTTATGGATTTCTTCATTCTGTTTATCGTCCCTGCTTTAACCTGCGGAAAAGAAATGGTCAAAGATGTCTCGAGCATTTTGATTCAAATCAGTGATGTTATCAAAAGAATTAACTTTAAACCATCCAACGTTTCCATCAGCACCTTTTATCTGGACCCAGCCTAAATTGTCAGTCGCTAAAAATTCTACATTTTGTGGTTCCAGATCCATATAACTCGTAGTGTCACCAATTTCTTCATAAATTGGTAAAGCGACCTTTAAAACCACCGGTTCCATGTAATCGAAGGTTTCTGGCTTAAACATTTGATTTGGAACTAGTTCAATGGTGTTTGATTCTGTTAATTGCCACTCTGCTGGTGCAAACCAAGTCTGAAGTACCGACAGTGCCATTAATCCTGTTATTTTACCCTGACCATCAAATTGTTCCTCAAGAGATTCAATTGCTGTAGGTACAGAACCCAATCGTTTTAGTCCAGCTTCTGAATATTGATAGAAAAAGCCTTCAGGATCACCGCTTGGACCGTCGATATTCAATAGTATTTGGGAGTTTTTATTATTTTGATCAAGATTAACAATCATAAACTCATCAGTAATTGGCGAATTTCCTGGATCAAGATCGTTTTCAGCCACATTAAAATAGCTAACGTCATTGATGATTAAATCTCGATTGCTGTAAAGAATCTTCTCATCCAATCCATCTCCGACTAAATCCTTAACAATCTCCTGATTGGCTGAATACATAGCTGCAATTTCTTCTTTTTGGCTCAGGTGTTGTAGTCCCCTGTGATGATGTGACTTGACTTGTAGTAGTTGTCGTCATCGCAGTAGTACTGATCGTCGTGGTATTGGGCTGAGTAGCAGTCGTAATCGTCTGTGGTGAGCTTGTCGTGGTTTGACTATTTTCTTGATTTGGTCCAAGGCAGGCAGAAAGAGTCAAAGAACTTGCAATTAGTAGGATTATTTTAGTTTTTTTCACTTTAATCCCCTCTTCCATTCTAATTTTTACCTTATGAAATTATGATAAGACCTAATGAACCGAAGATAAAAAACCGAAAATCTAGATATTATCTGACAAGCTTTCGTTAAAATAATAGCTTTCTTCTAGATAGCCATTAGGGTATTTTTTCAGCATTTTTGTTAAATATTTCCGAACGATTCGTCCACTATCCGAGTCGGAAATTCCTGAATCCATGAGCTTTCTAAAGTCATTTTTTTCTTTATCCGTCGTCTGCTTTTTAAAATAACCCCATACGTGATCCGCAGCATTAACAGCATCACCTGGCGAGTGAGCAAGTTTTTCTGTTTGTTCAAAGAGTTCTGCAATGCGCTTAAAGTCCACATTGGTTTTATCCTTTAGGAGCTGACGAACTTCTTGGTAATTCGGCTGGGACCTTGATAACATGGAATACTTTTGTCTGGCCCATAGTCTTTCTGCCATCTTTAAATCTTTATTTAAAATCATTTGCAGCTTTTCAGTTGACCGGTTCTTATCCTTAACCTCTAACATGATATCCAAGGGTTCATCCAAGCTGTCTAAAAACTGCAAGAAAACTTGGGAATCAATGGTTGCCGAGTGAGCTCCCGTCCGTTTTCCCTCTGCCTGCTGGCTATAATGGATGATTTGCCGTCCATCTTCTGCCTGCCAGGTCCTCCCTGCTGCTTCAAGCCACTCTTTCATCGGTCGACTCTCTTCCGGTAAATTAATTTCATGATGTAAATTATCAAAAACCACGGGAAGTCCGGTTTGCTCACTAATTTCTAAAACATCCTTAATATTGTAGCTTCTATCATCATTCTCAATGATTAAGTGATCTAAGATGCTTTGGTCAAGACCATTTGCTACTTCGACAAACCGCTTAATGGCTGAAGGTTTGTCACCATAAATGCCACCGATGTGGAGTACCACTTTGTTTTTGCGCGTTGCACCTAACAGTCTCATTACCTTGACATGATACTCTAAGTCTTTAAGGGCTCGCTCAACCACATCAGCTGATAAAGAATTAAGCACAGTATATTGACCAGGATGCATGGAAAATCGAATCCTGTTCTTTAATAATTCCCTCAGTTCAGCAAATTCTTTTTGAAAGATATTTGCCCAGTCATAATCCAACACATCGGCTGACCCAAAAGGAATCAAATCTGATGAAATTCGGTACATTGAAAGTTTCATTTTTCGATTATACTCAATCATTTCTTTTAAAACTGAAAGGTTTATTTTAATTAGTTCATGCCATTTTTCAATGGTTAAATTGCGTTGTCGACAAGTTCTATATTTTGTTTTAACATCGGAGTTTAAGCAGGCATAGCCTACCCGAAACTTCCTTAATTCTTCATTTTTCAAATTAATCCTATATACTTTCCATGGAGTTTAATCAATACGTCTTAGCTGATTCCATGTCTTATTTAATGGGTTGGTTATTAAAAATATGTTAGTCCCAAAGATATTTAATGTCTTTGCATCACTACTAAATAGTTTCTACTTGAGTATTACTAACTTTTCCTTCATTTCGTTTCTTAAATCTTTCCTTAACTCGTCCTTAAACATTTTTTAATTCCGATAATTTTAAAGCTTTTGGAAGAATTCAGCCATGGAGTCATACATTCTTTGACTTTGTTTTAAATTGGGATGAGTGATCATAAAAATATGGTTTAAAGGTACTTTCATCGTCATTGGGAAATCATTTAGCTCATGATGTATCTCATTTCTTTTTAAGTCCTTAGCTAATGCCTTTGATTCGAGATTGAACATAAAGTCATTTTGGCTAGTTACTAGCCAGGTCGGTGGTAAGATTGAAGTTCCTAAAAGTGGTTCAAAAAAGTATCGGGGCGTCTTTTCTTGAGAGATTGTGCTTAAGTTTTGTTCCTGTGTCAGATGATTTTCTAGAGGATGAAAGTCTGGAATAAAATCCGGGATAAACCCTAAAATATCATTGCGCTTTGTTTCCACCATGGGGTGAATTAAAGCCGTGCCTTGAATTTTATAATCATGGGTTATTTTAAATTGCTGATGACTACTCGGATCATTAAGTACTGCTAGAGTTAATACGCTTAATAAGCCACCAGCTGAATCCCCTCTCAAGAATACCCGGTCTTTATCAAAGGGAATGCGATGGAGTAAATCCAAGGCCCCCATTCCATTTAAAATAGCTTGTACTTGTTCTGGAAGGGTCGCCGTCGGAATTAAGGGGTAATCTAATAGGACAACAGCATATCCTCGTCTAGCAGTTTCTGCTGCACTCCAGCGATTTAGTTCCTTATTGCCATAAACTAAGCCGCCTCCGTGAATATCAATGATTAACGGTAAGGGTCCTTTAATTGACTTAGGCAGATATAGGTCAAAGGGAAGCTCTTTTGTCTTATTTTCTGATTTTTTTCTGCGTATGTTTTTAAGCACAGCCACATCCGGATAATGAAAAGGCTGACTGCGTAGGCGCTTAAAATCAGTTATGGTTAAAACTTTTTGTACGATTGAAATCCTTGGATCTGGCATTTGTTCACCTCCCGATTCCATTCAGTTTTTAGGTTTTAGTGAGTCATTTATCATTAGTCGTTAGTTCACTATTCTTTTGCTGTTTTAGCTTAAGGAATATCTTTATTTTGTTTCATCTGAACACTTCGCAATTGACCACAGGCACCCTCAATATCAGTACCCATTTCACGGCGCCTGATACAATTCACCTTATTTTTCATTAAAACATCGAAAAACTCTCGCATATTATCTTCTAAACTTCGCTGAAAGCCATGTTCCTCTACAGGATTATAAGGAATTAAATTAACATAAGCTTTTTTACCCAAAGGCGTTAATAGTCCTGCTAGCTCTAAGGCATGCTCTCTTTGATCATTCACTTCACGAATCATAATATATTCAAAAAAGACCCGCTGATTCGTTGCTTCGATATAGTCTTTGATGGCCGAAAAAAGCTCTTTTAAAGGGTAAGCCCGGTTAATTGGCATCAATTGCGAGCGAATTGTATCGTTGGGGGCATGAAGAGAAATTGCTAAGCGAACGGCTAATTTTTCTTTTGCAAAGCGCCTAATTTGAGGAGCCAAACCACTTGTTGACAGCGTAATATTACTCGGTGTGATTACTAAGCCTTTTTGATCTAAGACAATATGCAGAAAATCCACTACGGCATCGTAATTATCAAAAGGTTCGCCAATTCCCATAATAGTAACATGGCTGACTCTAAGTTCAGAGTCAGAACTTTTAAGCCAACGATTGACCTGCATAATTTGAGCTACAATTTCTCCTGCTTGCAAATCCCGCTGTTTGGTTAGTAAGCCACTGGCACAAAACTTACAGCCAATATTACACCCAACCTGGGTTGTGACACAAACTGATACGCCATACCCTTTATACATCAGTACCGTTTCAATTAAATGCCCATCTGATAGGCGAAATAAGAACTTCGTGGTACCATCCGTTGCTTTTTGCTGGGTGACTAACTCCAAGGCATCGAACTTAAAATAATGTTCAAGTTTTTGGATTAGTTCAGTAGATAAATCGGTCATGGCAGAAAAGTCCTGTTTAAAATCTATGTACAAATATCGCCATATTATATCAGCCCGAGAAGGTTTTTCTTCCTGTTCTATGAGCCAGTTCTTCAGGCTTTTTTTCGTCATGCTATATATTAAAGTCTTTTTATTATCATTCATCGTTTATAATTTATCTCCAAATTTACAGTAATAGGATCAACTATTGTATTGATTCTAATACATTTTACCATATTAGCATTGTTCATAGTTGACAGCTTAAATCTCCTACCCCAAATATAGATTGATATAGAAAAATGAGTAAGAGTTAAAAGGAGAACCTAAAACTCCATTTAGCATAGAATTTACACTAATAGATTTTCTTATTATATAATATGTCTATATAGATTAGAGTTTTATCCATTTGTGCTTCTATCCTCACTTTATTCCGAATATATTAAAAGCACCTGAATCATCACTTTTAATAAGTGGTTATTCAAGTGCTTTTATTTTACGTTTTTTTAAGGCTAGAATTTAGCCACCCCAAGGAAGGGTTAGATATTCTTTCTTTAATCGATCGTATTCCCGTTTAAAGATGGTTTCGTGTCCCTTTTCCCAGTCTGAGAGACGTTGAAGAAGTTTTTTAACATTCTCATCGTCCACCATATCTTTGGCTTCATCATAGAACTCTTTGAAATCACGTTCAATGAGATAAGCCATTCGCATGATGTTTAAGTCTGGTACATCGGACTCTACTAAAGTGGTGTCTAGTGCCTCGCTACCTTTTCTTTGCGAAAATATTGAGGATTCATCCCGATCAAGAACTTCTTCATCAAGCTCAAAATCCTCTGGTGAGTCCGTGTAAGACTCTAGTTCACTTTTAATCAGCTTGTAATGCTCCAGCTCTACTTCAGCCAATTCTAAAAATAAGGCTTTAGTGACAGGACTTGTGAAGGTCTCAGCACTTTCTTTAAAGAAATTGTGGCCATTCATTTCCATGTCCATAGCATACTTTAAAATATTAACTACTTTCTGTTCCATTAAACAACCTCCTTTTCTAGACGAACTGCACAAACCTTGAGTTCAGGTATTTTAGCAATCTCATCTAAGGCAGTATTGGTTAAAACATTAGCGCCTTGCGCAAAGTGAAAAGGCATAAAGATGACTTCATCTTCAATAATATCTGTTATTTTTACAGAGGTTTGAATTCGACCACGGCGAGTGGCTAAGCTGATTAGATCCCCTTCATTTAGCTCATAGCGTGAAGCCATATCGGGTGATATTTCAACGTAAGAATCTCCAGTGAGTTCATTGAGCCCTTCTGTCTTACCAGTCATACTCATGGTGTGGTATTGATACAGGATTCGGCCCGTGGTTAGAATGTAAGGATACTCCGTATCGGTGGTTTCCATTGGATCCTGGTATTCAACTGGAACTAATAAGCCGATACCTTTCGCAATTTTATTTTTATGAAGATATTTAGTTCCTTCATGTTCTTTTGTTGGACAGGGCCATTGCAAACCAACTTGGTCAATCCGTTCATAGTCCATGCCAGCATAGGAAGGCGTCACCATGGTAATTTCATCAAAAATCTGACTTGGATTCAGGTATTTTTTATCATATCCTAGACGGTTCATGACTTCCATAAAGATTTCCCAGTCTGGTTTCGAATTGCCCCTCGGCCGAACGGCTTGACGAATTCGTTGAACTCGACGCTCCGTGTTGGTAAAGGTGCCTTCTTTTTCAGCAAAACTTGCAGCTGGCAAGATGACGTCAGCAAATTCAGCTGTTTCGGTCATGAATAAATCCGAAACCACCAAGAATTCACAATGATCTAGGGCATGTTCCACATGAGTGGTATCAGGGTCTGATACCGCTGGGTTTTCTCCAAACACCCATAACATCCGAACATCATCTTTGGTTACAGCATTAATCACTTCAGATAGGGTTAAGCCAACCTTCCCAGATAAGGGTCGTCCCCAATAGCCTTCAAAGGCTTCACGAACTGCTGGTTTAATAACTTTTTGATACCCAGGGAAGTCTGCTGGTAGTGCGCCCATATCACAGGCACCCTGTACGTTATTTTGTCCCCGCAAAGGGTTAATGCCAGCATTTTCTTTGCCGATGTTACCGGTAATTAAAGCTAGATTTGAAAGGGACATAACGGCATGAGTTCCTTTGGAATGCTGGGTAATACCCATAGCATAGTAAATTCCCGCAGCACCAGCTTCAGCATACATATGGGCTGCTTTCACAATATCTTGAGCTGGAACACCACTAATGGCTGAAGCATGTTCAGGGGTGTATTTTTTTAAGGTTTCTTTTAAATCTTCAAAGTTTGCGGTGTTTTCTTCAATAAACTCTTGATCCATCAATCCATCGCGGATTATGACATGGCACATTCCGTTAATTAGGGCAATGTTTGTCCCGGGTTTGATTTGCAGGAATAGGTCAGCCCATTCCGCCATTTCAATCCGTCTGGGATCTGCCACGATGATTTTAGAACCATTCTTTTTGGCCCGTTTCATCATGGTTGCGATGACTGGATGGTTTTCTGAAGTATTTGATCCAATAATAAAAATAGCATCGTTTTTTAATGTTTCAGCAATGGAATTGGTCATCGCCCCTGAGCCTAATGTTGTTGCAAGACCTGCAACGGTAGAGGCATGTCAGAGCCGAGCGCAGTGATCCACATTGTTGGTGCCAATAACTGCACGAAGCATTTTCTGGAACAAATAGTTGTCTTCATTAGTAGCACGGGCTGATGAGAAACCAGCAATGGCATCTGGGCCCGATTCTTCTTTGATTTGAGTTATTTTTTGAGCAATCAGTCGATACGCATCATCCCAGGTGGCTTCTTCCAAAACCCCATTGCGACGAATTAAGGGCGTTTTCAGCCGATCACCGTGGTTAATAAAATTATAGGCAAAACGACCCTTTACGCAAAGGAGCCCTTCATTAGGTACGGTATCAAAAGCAGGTTCTACCCCCACTACCTGATCACCCTTGGTTAATAGGTCTAATTGGCAGCCAACGCCGCAAAAACCACAAGTGGTTCGAGTACGCTTCAATTCCCAGCGGCGCAAATTCTTTGGCTTTTCAATTAAAGCACCTGTTGGACAAACGGCCACACAGTTTCCGCAGGAAACACAAGGTGAATCCGCCAGAAGTCCGCCTCCGGCTGCAGCAACTTTTGTGCCAAAGCCTCGATCAATATAGCCAATGGCGTCTGAACACTGAAGTTCTTGACAAACCCGAACACACTTTCCGCACAGAATGCACTTATCGGCATCGTAGTCATAGAACTTATTGGAAGTATCCATGGGGTATTGCTTCCGTTCACCACTCCGGAAACTACCATCTTTGACATCATATTCATAACAATAGTCCTGCAAGTCACACACACCGGACTTTTCACAATTTAAACAGTCATTGGGATGATTCGAAAATAAGAGATCTAAAACGTTACGACGTCCTTTAACCACGTGGTCATTTCGGGTTATAACTTCCATACCCTCCCTGACTGGGACAGTGCAGGAGGTATCCAGTTTTCCCTTGATCTCCACCAAGCACAAGCGGCAGGAACCCGTCGGGTTCAAGCGCTTGTCATGGCAAAGAGTCGGTATATGGATCCCGTTACGTTCACAAACCTTTAAAACGGTTTCTCCAGCTTGTGCTTCGTATCGGTTTCCGTCGATTTTGATAAACATACTTATTCTCCCTGTTTCGTATCAAAACGCGCCAAAAGATCTTCTATTTCTAGAGCTTCTGGCCAAGTAACTTCCTTAAAACGGCGTCCTTCTGGCGTTTCTTCCTTTATAAAAGCTTTTGGTAGGTCCGTATTGTAACGAGCTTCTGTGAAAAGCCGGCCTTTTAAGCAGAGAGGTCTTCCATTGGTAGGCTTTCTTGGCCGAGCTACGCGACGTCCTTTTTTCTCCAAGATGTCAAAATTACAACCATAATCACAGGATTTACATTTAACAATGGTATGGGTGCCTTCCCAGCTTCTAATCCGAGCTTCATAAGAACGGCGGTCAATTAATGCACCCACTGGACAAATGACAACACAGCGGTTGCAGGACACACAGGTAGACTCTTCCAAGGTTTGGTTTGAATCAGCTGAAATCTGAGTTTCAAATCCACGACCAGCATAGCCTAACACTGCTCGATCAGGAATTGCCGCGCAAGTGCGAACGCACTTTCCACAAAGAATACACTTGGACTCATCCCTTAGGATATAAGGGGATGAGGTATCAGTCCAACCGGCTTCGCCCGTTCCACGACGTGCGCCCTCATGTTCTCTAAACTTCACATCATAACGATAAGCATATTCTTGCAATAAGCAATCTCCTGCCGCTTCACAGGTTAGACAGTCGTTGGGATGGTTATCTAGATAAAGTCTTAATAGGTTTTTTCGAGTTTTTACCACGTCAGGGGATTCCGTTTCTACCACCATGCCTTCTTTTACGGCGGTGGAGCAACTAGTATCTAATCCATGGTGACCTTTGATTTCAACCAAGCACATGCGGCAAGATCCATCAAGGGGTAGGTTTTTATCGTAGCAAAGGGCCGGAATATCAATGCCATGGTCTCTACATACTTCTATGAGCATGGTGCCTTTTTTAGCTTGAACCGGCTTTCCATTAATTGTTAATTGAACCATTATTTCCTCCTTACCTTAGAACCACTGCGCCAACGGGGCAGACTTCCATACAAGTACCGCATTTAATACAAGCATCTTGATCAATCACATGAAGTTCTTTCACATTACCAGCAATACAATCCACCGGACAGTTGCGTGCACACTTAGTACAGCCGATGCACTGATCTGTAATAAAGTAGGTGGAAAGCGCTGTGCAGACACCAGCAGGACATTTCTTATCCACTACATGGGCAAGATATTCATCCGCAAAGTTTTCTAGGGTTGAGAATACAGGGTTTGGTGCGGATTCTCCTAAACCACATAAAGAAGCGTGAGCAACTGTCTCAGCGATATCTCTTAAAGTCACTAAGTCTTCCTCAACGGCTCGTCCTTCCGTGATTTTCTCTAAGATTTCTAGCATCCGTTTTGTACCTTCCCGGCAAGGAGTACATTTTCCACAGGACTCATCAACAATAAAGTCCATATAAAAACGTGACACGTCAACCATACAGGTATGGTCATCCATTACAATCATTCCGCCTGATCCCATCATGGAACCAATCGCTGTCAAGCTATCAAAGTCGATGGGCGTATCTAAGTGCTCGTCTGTAATACAACCACCAGAGGGACCACCGGTTTGAATAGCCTTGAACTTATGATTATTGGGGACGCCGCCACCAATTTCAAAAATAATTTCACGTAATGTTGTGCCCATTGGTACTTCAATAAGACCAACGTTCTCAATATTTCCACCTAAGGCAAATACTTTAGTTCCTGGACTACCTTCTGTACCAATGGTCCGGAACCAATCTGCTCCCTTTAAAATAATGGGAGCGATATTGGCATAGGTTTCCACATTATTAATAACGGTTGGTTTTAGCCATAATCCAGCTTCTGCCATTCTTGGTGGTTTAACCCGAGGCATGCCTCGTTTTCCTTCCATGGAATTTAAAAGAGCCGTGGCTTCTCCGCAAACAAAGGCACCAGCCCCGAGGCGAAGCTCAAGATCAAAGTCAAATCCGGTTCCAAAGATGTTTTTACCCAAAAGCCCATAGCTTTTTGCCTTATCAATCGCTTCATACAGGCGTTGAACGGCACCAGGGTACTCTGCTCGAATATATATATATCCTTCATGAGCACCAATGGCATAACCATTAATAATCATGGCTTCAATAACAGAATGAGGGTCACTTTCCAAGACAGACCGGTCCATAAATGCACCTGGGTCCCCTTCATCCGCATTACAAATAACATACTTGGTTTCGCCTGGATTCTGACGGGTATATTTCCACTTTAGCCCCGTTGAAAAACCACCGCCACCACGGCCTCGAAGACCAGATTTTTCCACTTCTGCAATGACTTCATCTGGTGTCATCTCAAATAAGACCTTATGAAGTGCTTGATATCCATCCATGGCAATATATTCATCCAAAGATTCAGGATTAATAAATCCTGCATTGCGTAAGACAATTTTCTTTTGGTATTTATAGAAAGATGTTTCTTCCAAAGGAATCGGTACATTATCAATCAAGCTTTGCGGATTAATGTGTTCTTTGACGGGATTACCACCAATAAAGTGTTCTTTAAAAATACGTTCCACATGTTCTGGTTTAATATGGGAATACAAGATTCCTTCAGGATAAACAACCAAGAAAGGACCTGCTGCGCAAAAACCAAAGCAGCCGGTACGTTTAACACTGATTTCAGACTCTAGGTCATGTTCTTTAACAAGCTCGACCAACCGGTCCATAACCTTGTCGCCTTTGTTGGAAGCACAACCGGTACCTAAACAAATCATAACTTCATATTTGTATCCAGATTTCGTTCGCTTTCCTAAACGAGTAGACATTTTAACTAGGGTATCAGCTTGAACTTGTTTCAGCTTTTCTAATGTCATCATATTAAATCGCCTCCTTAGCTAAAAATTCTTCGGCTTCTTTCCGGGCTTTTTCATCATATTTTAAATGAACCATCAAGTCGCGAACATCTTTAGCCGTGAGACGACCATGAACCTCGTGACCCACCGTAATTACTGGAGCTAAACTGCAGGCTCCAAGACAACGAGTGGAAGTAACAGAAACTAGCCCATCTGTGGTTGTATGACCGGCTTTTACTCCGACTGCTTTTTCTATTTCTTCCAACACTTTACCAGATCCTTTAACATAACAAGCTGTTCCCATGCAGATTGAAATGTCTGTTTTTCCCTTAGGGATTTCTGTGAATCTTGAATAGAATGTGAGTACCCCGTAGACCTCTGCCATTGGAATTCTTAATTCACTGGCAATCAATTCTTGAATTTCAGTTGGTATAAAGCCAAATTCGTCTTGGGCATGATGTAATGCCTGCATCAATTGGCCCGCTTTCCCCTTAAGCGGAGCCAAGAAAATCTTGAAATCTTTAAGGTCCTCTGCTCTTTCTTCTGGATTAAAATATTTTGACATATTGTCCCCCTTCTACCTCTACCTTTCAAATGTAAAACCAATCGGTTTACTATGAATAATTGTGAGATTAGTATTTCTTTACTAATTTATTATACCTTGAAAATCGTTTTTCACAAACGATTTCACTTGTTAATTTATTAACATATACCTGTTTTGTAAATCTAATTCCATCCGAATCCCATTATTTCACATCATCGCCTATGCAAATTCTTCCTTCAGTTACAACTTTTAGAAAAAACACATGGCCAATGAGCTGGCAGGATGATGGCTTTAAAACACAACCAGGGTGGCAGCGTTTCTGACGACTCGTCACTTTGAATTGAGCTTGACCAATTGAAAGCAACTGATCCGTTCTTAGTGGATCTAGCTTGTCCACCACTAAATCAGCTTTAAAGCGTTGAGTACATAATCCATCTTTACCCTCATTTAAGCAGTAGCTGACGACAGCTTGTTCCGTTAAGGTTACCATTCCATCGCCTTTTCTCAAGCCTTCAAGATGGATCTTTTGGCAATATCCCACTAAATTGACATGTTGAATCTTAGTTATCTTCATTGCTCAATAATTGAATGGAATCACCTGGCTTAATCGTGCCGCCCTTAATTATTCTTGTGAAAATACCTTCTCTTGGCATCACACAATCCCCCACTAGATTTCGAATGGCACACCCAGTGTGACATTGCTTACCTATTTGGGTCACTTCATGGATGGTTTCACCAATTGATAATTGAGTACCCACCGGCAGCTTATGCAAAACAACTCCCTTAGTTGTCAGATTTTCAGCAAAGGAGCCAATGGCAAGTTCCCCTGTACCTTGCTTTTTCATAGCTTCATAGGATTCAATGGCCAGTAAAGACACCATTCGATGCCAATCTCCAGCATGGGCATCCCCTTTTAAGCCTACGTGCTCCACAAATTGTCCTTCAAAGACCGGCTCTTTCACTACTCCTTTGGTTTCACTGATGTTAATACTAAGAACCTGGGCATCGGCAGTGATTAATTCCTTTGGATTAAGGCTGACTTCTTCTTTTGAAAAAGACAGTAAGTCATTTATCTTCTCATGGGTGACCTTCTCATTCGAGATCTTCTCATGTTTGCTTTTCTCATAATCAGTTGTTATACCATTTGGTTCTCCAACTGAGTTTTTTATCGTCTTATCATCCATATTTTTTCTCCTGCTGTTTAAATTCTAAATAGATAAACTATTTCGATGGTCAAAGCCATCTTGAATATCTACGCCATTTTAACTGTCTAAACCATCTTAACCGTCACTACACAAAAAAATAGTCTCTTAATGAGTTTCGGAACTGAAGGATTTATACCGCTGAAACACACCTTTTAAAGTTGCAGTTTAAAAGGTGTGTTTTAAATGCTTATATTTTCTTTAGTTTTTTTATTGTCGGCAGTTTTTGTATTGTCTTTAGCCTTTGCATTGTCTTTAGCTTTTGCATTGTCTTTAGCTTTTTTTAGTAAACTTAACTCTTCGTATGCTCGCGTTTAAAATCACCAGATTTGCCACCAGACTTTTCCAGCAGCATAATATCTGTGATTTCCATGGTCTTATCAATGACCTTACACATATCGTAAATAGTTAAAAGAGCAGCTGATACCGCAGTTAAAGCTTCCATTTCGGCTCCAGTAGGTCCTTGGGTGTGGATGGTAGCGATGGCTGTAATACCTGAGTCAGATACTTCAAAGGTCAAATCAACCCCACGCAAAAGGATGTTATGGCATAGGGGAATAATTTCAGGTGTTTTTTTAGCAGCCATAATTCCAGCTACTTGGGCTATGGCTAACACATCGCCTTTTGAAATTTTCCCTTCCTGGATCTTAGCCAGTGTTGTCTTTTGCAAATGGATGGTTCCTTTGGCTTGTGCTTTTCTCTTGGTATCTGGCTTTTCAGCCAAGTTAACCATGTGTCCACGTCCTTCTTCATTTAAGTGAGTAAATTCCATCATTAGCCTCCAATTTCATTCATGTTAGTTCCAGCTTCACTTTTTACATCCAAGCGGTGTGATTTTGGTTTTAAAGCTACCCATTCTTTAATTTTTGCTTTTAAAAGATTGGGTTCTGATACAAAGGGCTTTAAATTGCCAATTTCTCCAGAGTGAAGACACAGTCTTAAGTTGCCAGAGGCTGACACTCGAATCCGATTGCAATCAGCACAAAAATTACAGCTGACTGGGTTTATAAATCCAACGGTTCCTCCATATCCAGGCCGCTTAAAGCGCCTAGCAACGGAGTGGTCATCACTAATTTGTTCAATCAAGTCAGGATAGCTGGCGATGACTTCAGATACCGGCATAAAGCCCGCTTTATTATCCATGACCGGTCCCATGGGCATTAATTCAATAAAACGGACATGAATTCGTGGATCCTTGGTTTGGTCGATCAGTTGATCGATTTCATCATCATTAAAGCCGCGCATTAAAACCACATTGATTTTAATGGGGTCCAGTCCCACTTCCAGTGCTTTCTCAATTCCTTTAAATACTCTGCTAAGATCGCCGCCTCGGGTGATCTTAGCAAATTTATCAGGGTTTAAGGTATCCAAACTAATGTTAACTCGATCTAGTCCGGCTGCCTTATAGGTTGCAGCTAAGTCTTCTAAAAGAATCCCATTGGTGGTTAAGGCAATCTCCTCTACCCCCATCTCTTTTAAAGCTTCTATAATCTCCGCAAGATCGCCCCTGAGCGTCGGCTCGCCACCAGTGAGTCGTATTTTAGTGACACCTAGATCAACGAAAGCTTGGGCTATCGCAAGGATCTCCTCCTTGGTCATGATTTCTTCCGGTCGTATCAAAGGAATCCCCTTTTCCGGCATACAATAGGTGCAGCGCAAGTTACACTGATCCGTTACGGATAATCTTAAATAATTTAATGTTCGGTCAAATTGATCTATGAGCATACTAATTCTCCAATATGGTACCAAGGTCCTCCAAAAGATATCCGCCACGCTTGGTGAGCTTATCACTGAATTCCTCTGATGTCAGGTTGTTTATAAAGGTTTGGACACGAGGGTCTTCTAAGTTTTCTCGAGCCACTAAGAAATCGTAGTGTTCCTGTCCCAGTGGTATAAAATCCAGATCCAAGGCTAGGGCAGCTGAAAGAACGCCAGCGCCTGCCGTTGCATTACCTTCGGCCACAGCTGCTGCCACCGTAGTGTGAGTTGTAGCTTCTCGCTCATAGCCATTGATGGTGGTTGGATCAATCCCTTCACCTTTTAGTAGGTGATCAACAAAGATTCGAGTTCCTGAGCCCCGTTGCCGGTTCATAAAAATAACATCATCTCTTGTTAGATCTTGAATCCTTTGAATATTTGCCGGATTTCCTTTTTTCACCATTAAGCCTTGGATCCGTCCTGGTCCACGTATAATAACATGGCTTTGATTGGGGAAATATTTTTTCAAGATATGGAGATTATAGCTACCATCGGTCTCATCTAAAATATGAATGGGCGCTAGAAGCGCTTCTTTATTACGCATAGCCAGTACCCCACCCATGGAGCCTACGTGGGTTGAGTTAATAGGCATCATGTTACCTAAAATATCGATGGCAATATCATGGGAGCCGGTAATGGTTAAACGAGCATGAACTTCATCTAAGGGCCTTAACAAACGAACTTTAATTGTTTCGCCACGAGCTAAGCCCTCATCCTTTTGCTCAATAATCCCAATTCCATCGGACCGCACTAAGCTCATTGAGACCCCAGCACCACTTTTAGCGGGAGTGGCCCGATAAGCTCCTTCCTCAAAGTGGAGACTCAAGCGCACATACTCCTTATTTTTTAATGAGGAGTGAATATCAGCGTTTAAAATGGCTTCAACCCAAATATCTTGGCTTTTATGTCCCGATAAGTAGTCTAAAATTGGCGCTGCAAACTCTTGAAAACTAATATAACTGGATACAGGATACCCAGGTACCCCAATGACGGGTGTTTGATTAATTTTTCCTAGAATTGAAGGTTTGCCTGGCTTAATGGCAATGCCGTGAACCACCACTTCCCCCAGCTCTCGAACGGCTTTGGCTGTAAAATCCTTGGTTCCTGCTGAAGATCCAGCCCCAACTAACACTAAATCGGACTCTTGAGCCGCTTTGGCAATGGCTTTTTTTATGATTTCAAAGTCATCATCACAGGGTGGATAACGCTTAGCAATTCCACCAGCTTCTTCGACCAGAGCTGCCATCATCCAAGAATTTGAGTCTGGTATGTGACCTTTTCTGATTTCTTCTGGTGTTTCCACTAACTCTGAACCTGTTGGGATAATGGTTACGATGGGCTTTTTAAACACAGTCACTTGACTTACCCCACCGGCAATCACAGAGCCTAAATCAAAGGGTCGAATTTTATGACCTCGAGGCAGGATCATTTCGGTGGCCACGATATCTTCCCCAATGGGACGAATATGTTGCCAGGTAATAGCTGGTTGATGAATCAAGAGGCCATTGGCTTCAACCATGACATCTTCTTTCATAATAACGGCATCATAAGGCTCATCCACTGGGTTGCCTGTATTAACATAGACAAAATCTTTGCCTTCTTCTAGAAAAACCGGCTCTTGGGGACGAGCTAATAACGTCGCCTTGGTGACAACGGCAATTCCGTCCATGGCAGCGCAGTTAAAAGACGGTGAAGATAATAAAGCTTCCACCGCTTGAGCCGTAATCCTACCCAAACTGTCTTGAACTGGAATATCCTCTACACTTGGCTTTAAGTCTAGGGATTCCAGGTAAATGCGTCTGGCTTCATCTTCCTTGGTATTTCCTATATATCGATTTTCTTTAATCATAATAAAATCACATCCAATACGGTTCCTTCATCCACACCCTCTTCTTCTTCAGCAATCATGGCATAGCCTTGGGCTTGAGTTAATTGACTCACAAGGGCTGAATTTGAATAATAAGGCTTGCATAATATCTCATCTTTTGTTTCGGTTAGCGTTAAAAACTGACAAGTTAGTCGCCCAGCGACTGAGGGAAAGTTGACTTGAGTTTTCGCCTTAATCAGTGATTTTGGCACGGAGCAGCCCGTTGATTTCTGAAAGTATTCCATGACAAGGGTTTTAAAAATCATCATGGCAGAGACTGGATGACCAGGTAGGCCAATCACTGGCACGCCATCAATGGACGCCCCAATGGTTGGTTTACCTGGTTTAATCCGGATGCCATGAAAAAGAACCTTCCCACCTAAACCTTCTATTGCTTTTTTTGTAAAGTCTCGATCACCAGCTGAACTACCTCCGGATAAAAGAACTAAATCTGAGTCTTTAAGTCCTTCGTCAATGGCGGCTTTAATTTCCTCTAAATCGTCAGGTACTAGCATTGTTCCCGAAACTAAAAAGCCCGCTTCATCCGCCAAAGCAGAGATGGCATAGGTATTAACATCTCGGATTTTTCCATCAGTGAGCTCGTCTAAAGGTCCGGCAAATTCATCTCCCGTTGAAATGATAAATACCCGGGGTTTTTCAAGAACGGATACTTCCAAGTGATTTAACTGGGCTAGGGCACCTAAATCTTGAGGTTTTAAGCGATGTCCCCGAAATAAAACTGTTTCCCCTTTTTTTACATCCTCCCCAGTTTTAACTAGGTTTAATCCCGCGGAAGCCGGTTTTTGAATTAAAACCAAATCATCCAATAGTTGAGCATCTTCAATCATTACCATGGCATCAGCTCCATCGGGTACCATACCACCGGTTGGAATATACATGGTATCTTCTGGCGTTATTTTTTCATCGGTCATAGTTCCTATATCCAAGGCGCCCTTTAATTTAAGGGTGACAGGGATACTATCCGATGCTCCCTGAGTAGCTTGCGATACCACCGCATATCCATCCACGGTGGATCGATTGTAATAAGGAACATCCTCGTCTGAGAGAATGTCTGAAAACAAATATCGGCCCAAAGCTTCAACAATGGGTACCATTTCATTGCCTTGGTGTAAACTGGTATTTTTATCCATTAAGTCAATGGCTTGATCCAAACTTACTGTTTTAAGAAATTTCATGATGGAGTCTACCTCCTTCTAGGTAATTCTGTTTCATTGTCGGGTGTTCCAGCTCCCGATGTGAAATTAATAGGATGGTTGTTTGATTCAGTTTTTGATGTTCTAAAAGCATCTTGATTGAGTCGTCTCGCGATGTTCGATCCATGGCAGAAAAGGGTTCGTCGAGCAAAAGGATAGGTGTGTTCATAAGCAAACCGCGGATTAAGGATACCTTTTGAGCCTCTCCCATGCTTAAATGGGTGGCTTTTTGATCTAATAAAAAACCTAAGGGTAAATAATCCAAGTAAAACTTTAATCTCTCCTCAATAACCCCTTGAGGTACTTTTTTAAGTTTGAGGGGATACATTAGGTTCTCACGGGCTGTTCGATTTAACATCACCGGTTTCTGAAAAACCTGAGTAACAAGGGTTCCATCTTTGGCCAGCTTTTTAATGTTACTTCCCGCAAAAAAAACTGAGCCTTGATACTCATCATCTAACAAGCTGAGAATTTCAAACAAAGTAGTCTTTCCAGCTCCGTTACTACCAGAAATCTGATGGATTGCATTGCCACAAAAGTGGTACTCCGGAATATTTAAAATCTCACGAGGACCATGTCTTTTTACTAGTTGTTCAATTTTTATTTCCATTGACGATCCCCTTGGATAAACATTACGATCAGATTAATTATTAAAGTAATGGCAAAAAGAATAATTCCCAAGGCAATGGAAATACTTTGATTGCCCATGGAAGTATACATAGAAATAGCCGTCGTCATAACCCGAGTACTATGCTGAATATTCCCTCCCACAATCATGACGGTCCCTACCTCAGCGATGGCTCTAGAAAATGCTGTCATAACCGTGGCGGTCATTTCAGGAGTCATCTCTCGGACTAATAGAGCAATCATTTGAGCATTGGAAGCGCCTGATGTTCGGCCGAGTCTTAAAATATCCCGGCCATCTCGACGAATAATCGTCATGGTCAAAGCGCTGACCACTGGCAAAATCAAAAAAAATTGAGCGATAATCATGGCCCGCGGCGTGTACATTAAGCGCAAAAAGCCTAGTGGACCATTGCCAGAAATAACCAGCACCACCAATAAGCCTACGATGACGGAAGGAACACCCATTAAGATATAGGATAATCGGGTGGTAAATTCCCGCAGCCACCCGCCTTTTAGGTAAATTAACAATGCTAAGGGAATCATGATCAAGGCAGCTAGAATCGTTGCCACGCCAGATACCATTAAGGAAAGACCGGCAATTCCAGCTATTTCAGGATTCCAGTTCAGGATGAGATCAACCGCTTCCCGGATTCCATCTAAAATTGAAGTCATGTTGATAGATCTCCTTTTAAACGTTGACTGTTGCCAAATAAAAGACTCATACCACTTCTTACATCTATTTAATCATTGAAAAGTTAAGAAGTGGTAAAGCTTTTTTATTCCATTAATCTCTTTGATCCTTATTTAAAAGTGCCTGGGAAGAACAATTGTTGGCCATACTCAGCCTTGCCAAATTCTTTGATTAACTCGGCCGCTTGCTCTGATAAAAGCCAGTCGATAAAGACTTTTGCACCTTCAGGATTTCGAACTGTTACTTTTTCTTTGTTTAATTCAATGATTCCATATTGGTTCACTAACTCTTCGGAAGGTTCTGAAACCTCAACTAATTTGGTTGACTCTTGAGTGGCTAAAAAAGTGGAACGGTCTGCTATGGTAAACCCTTGTTTTTCAGCAGCCACTTGAAGTGTATTTGCCATACCTTGACCCACTGAGAAATACCAGTCTGATTCGCCTTCTGGTAAGGTGACATCAGCTGTTGCCCAAGTTCTTTTTTCAAAACCATGGGTACCTGAGTCATCACCTCTAGAAACGAAAGGTAATTTCTTTTCTTCAATAATTTTTAAAAGTTCTACAATGTTTTTTTCGTCACCAACTTGTTCTTTCACAGCTTCATCGCCAACTAAAAGGAAATCATTGTACATCAAGTCATGACGAACCACACCAAAGCCTTCTTCTACAAAAGCTTCTTCTCTTGCTTTGTCATGAACCATTAACACATCTGCATTACCAGCCTTAGCCGATTCAATCGCAGCTCCGGTACCAAGGGCTACCACTTTAACCTTAATCCCTTTTTCTTCTTCAAACTTTGGCAGAATAAAATCAAGCAGACCAGAATCCCTTGTGGATGTAGTGGTCGATAAAATGACCTCGCCTCCAGCCGTTTCGTTTGGTTCTGTCGTGGTCGTTGTTACTGTACCTGTACCAGTACTTGTTCCTGCCGCCGTTGTCGTGCCTGGTGTTGCTGGTGAGCAAGCGGTTAACAGAATACCTGCTAATAAAATCGAACTTAATTTCTTCATGTAAGACCCCTCTAAATATTAATATTTTATTCCCAGATTCATCATTCGAAATCCAGTAGTAATTAATACAATTATACGTCTTATTCATATCCTTAACAAGTTGTTCACCCTCTTATAGCGAGTTCCATTAGCCACTACCTACATTTTTACTCGAAACTCATAAACCCACGTATGTGAACTACTCACCACTTAGCTAAACCTAACGGTTTTAACGCTTGAAGTGGGTGCTTCTTGGGAATAGAGCATACTTGATAGCGTATTTCTTTACTAACAGCGGTGTCTCTTATTTACCAAGCTATCCCCGTAGTCCCTACGGTTCTTGTTATCTAAGATCATGATTTTAGTCTCAGTCCCTCGGCCAAGATGTTGACGCTAGCGTTGATATCTCGGTCGTGATGAGCAGAACATAAAGGACATGTCCATTCTCGAATATCAAGAGATTTCTTGCCATCTTTATGACCACACCCTGAACAAATTTGACTAGATGGGAACCATTGATCTACCTTGATG
>LSQX01390076.1_pt1 | contig 20993 bp, 18 predicted proteins | sample 654561 | NCBI WGS metagenome assembly LSQX01 (sample SAMN04489861, study PRJNA283612) | anaerobic digester metagenome | isolation source: 4 biogas reactors fed with cattle manure at either 37C or 55C with and... | place: Denmark: Kongens Lyngby | collected 2014 | reverse complement strand
TAACTTATCCGATAATCCTCAGGCTTTTGTGACTAACAAAGTAGTAAATAACTACATTAGACAAAAGGGAGTCGACGGGTTACCTATGGTTGTACTTGATGGAGAAATAATAATAAGCGGAAGATATCCAACCAATGATGAATTTACTAAGTTGCTTAGTATTCCTACCGACTTTATTAGAAATGAACAAATTACAGAAAGCAATGAAAAAACAAAAGCTGGAGAGTGTGACTGTTCAAGTGGTTGTTGCTGATAATTTAAAGTCAGGAGGGTAAGATTATGTCAGAAAGAGTTATTGTTGAAGTATTTGGAATTAAGGATCAATCCACAGCCTGTGGTTGCAACTGTAGTGGAGGCTGTGGACCGACGAAAACCATGGGAGAACTGTATAAAGATTTTATATATTTTTTATCCAGAACTAAGCTAAGAGATAGAATAGATATAAGCTTTGTTGATATTCTCATGGATGATATGGATAATTATCAATCAGTACTCGATGCAATGGAACAAGGATATACCCTGCCATTAACTGCGATTAACGGCGATATAAAGTTTTATGGTGGTATATCTAATAAAATGATTTATGATAGTATTAGAAAACTAGCATAACATACATTAGAAAGGTAGTTATTAATGAATAATTTTGATCCGAAAATAATCAATCTTACAAAATATCTATTTTACACAGGTAAAGGTGGGGTTGGTAAGACATCTGTAGCCTGTGCAACAGCTGTAAACCTTGCAGACAATGGAAACAAGGTATTTCTTATTAGCACTGATCCTGCCTCTAATTTACAGGATGTTTTTGATACAGAACTTAATAATAAAGGTGTACCTATCAAGGAAGTGCCAGGTCTTGTGGTTGCAAACCTTGATCCGATAGAAGCTGCAGCAGAATATCGTGCCAGTGTCATTGATCCTTATAGAGGTTTGCTTCCCGATTCTGTTATCACAAATATGGAGGAACAACTATCAGGCTCCTGTACGGTAGAAATAGCAGCATTCAATGAATTTTCGAAATTTATAACAGATGAGCAGATACAGTCAGATTATGATTACATCATATTTGACACGGCTCCAACCGGTCATACTCTTAGGATGTTACAGCTGCCTTCTGCCTGGAGTAACTTCATAAGTGAAAGTACTCATGGAGCTTCATGTTTAGGACAGCTATCCGGTTTGGAAAGTAAAAAAGAGATCTATAAAAAAGCTGTTGATACCTTAGCGGATGGCTCCCTTACCACATTAATATTGGTTTCCCGCCCGGAGGAAACTCCTTTACAAGAAGCTGAAAGAGCATCAAGGGAGCTTGCAGAAATCGGTGTAAAGAATCAATCTCTTATAATAAATGGAGTATTAAGTTCACATGATGACTTTATATCCGAAAGCTTATATAAAAAGCAACAAAAGGCACTTACTAATATACCACAAGGGCTAGAGGATATCGAAATCTTCTCTATACCATTAAGAGCATATAACATTACCGGTATGGAGAATGTTAGGGCATTTCTTACAAAGGATCAGTACATTATTAGTGACGAATCAGTTAATGCACAGCATCTTAATGGCTTAAAGGATGTTATAGAGGACTTATATTTATCAGGCAAAAAGGTAATCTTTACAATGGGAAAGGGTGGAGTTGGTAAGACTACTATCGCGGCAGCAATTGCCATGGGATTAGCAGCAAAAGGTAAGAAGGTTCATCTAACCACCACTGATCCGGCAGCCCATCTTAAGTTTGTTATTTCTGAATCAAGTAATATTACCATGAGCCATATTGATGAAAAAGCTGAGCTTGCAAAGTATAGTTATGAAATACTTTCGAAAGCTAGAGAGACTATGTCAGAGGAAGATGTTGCATATATAGAGGAAGATTTACGCTCTCCTTGTACACAGGAAATAGCAGTATTTAGAGCATTTGCAGAGATAGTGGAAAAGGCTGACGATCAGGTAGTAGTAATTGATACTGCACCAACAGGTCATACAATTTTACTTTTGGAATCCACTCATAGCTATAATCAGGAAATTAAACGATCAAGTGGAGATGTTCCTGAATCAGCTAAAAAGTTATTACCTAGACTTCGTAACGCCAACGAGACAGAAGTTATAATTGTAACTTTAGCAGAGGCCACTCCTGTATATGAAGCAATGCGACTTGAGGAGGATTTAAAACGTGCAAACATCAATACAAAGTGGTGGGTTATTAATTCATCTTTATATAATACAGGAACTAAGAATGTAATGCTATCTGCGAAAGCAAATAACGAAATAGCTTGGATTAATAAGGTGGATAACCATTCGGATGGAAACTTTGCTTTAATTAGTTGGAGTTTGGAAGAGCTAAAGGGAGAAAAATTACTTTTAATTTAGATTTCAATAAGAATTGCATCCTTAAGATTATCGTGAAAAGTTGATGAACTTACTAAACACCTATATGAAAATGAAACCATCACCGGTGATGAATTCATGGAGATGCTTACTGCTTAATAGTTCTTTTCATATAGAATGTATCTTTTCGTATAATAAGTTAAAATAATAGTAAAATACATGGAGACCTTCATTAATCTTGTTAATTCAAGATTACAGCTGAATGTCTCCCTTTCTTTTGTTTACTACTTAATAGAAGATTTTGGTAGTATGTGAAATAATACTATGATAAAATATAGATAAATTCATGCTATACGAACAAAGGAGGGTACTTATGAGTTTTAATCCAAATAGTGCGTTTATGTATATGATTGCAATTATTGTAATTCTATTTGTTGTTGCCCAATCAATCTTTTTCTTGATAAGGGCTTATAAGCGTGGAGTTGCTATTGGAATGACAAAGACCAAATTAAGAAAGACAATTATATCTACCGCGGTATTTACTATTGCACCTGCAGTATCAATACTACTTGGAGTGATTACCCTGGCTAAATTCTTAGGAATCCCTCTTCCCTGGATACGACTTAGTGTAATAGGTGCAATTACATATGAGTTACCTGCTGCAACTACTACGGCAAATGCCTTAGGTATTTCACTATCTGAAACTATTACAGACCCTCAAGGATTTTCAGCAATAGCATGGGTTATGACTCTGGGAATTATTCCTGGGCTTATATTAGTACCCTTATTCCTTAAGAAGATTCAGAAAGGTATCATAAAGATTAAGACAAAGGACAGTAAATGGGGAGATATTTTTATGACCTCTCTGTTTTTAGGAATGATTTCTGCATTTTTAGGAATGGTGTTTGCTGATATAAGGAGCGGTCTTTCGGGATGGATTCCGATATTTGTATTACTATTCTCTGCATTAATTATGGGTATATGTGGTTTATTGATAAAGGCACTAAAAATGAAATGGCTAGAAACATATGCACTCTCGATTAGTATGATTGCGGCTATGATATTTGCCGTAGTTATTACACCAATTATAGGTTAAGGAGGTAGGCAGATGAATTATAATTTTAATGATAGAACTCACCTTTACGGTAGGATATGGATTTTAATGGCATTTGCTGTTCTGCTTATAGTACCAGTAAGTATCTGTGCATATTATAATGCATGGCCGCCGATAACGGCAGTATTAAAAGGCTTATTAGGAGTTGCACCTATATTTTGGACAGTAGGTACCATAGAAGTATTTACCTATGGACCAATGCTAGGAACAGCTGGTTCTTACTTGGCCTTTGTAACCGGTAACATTACGAATATAAAAGCACCCAGTGCATTAAATGCTATGCAAAACGCAGATGTTAAGCCAGGGACTGAAGAAGGTGAGGTTGTTTCAACCATAGCTATTGCTACAAGCTCAATCATTACAACCATTATTATTGCACTAGGAATCATACTATTATCTTTCCTGACACCGGTACTAAACTCGCCGACTCTAAAACCTGCCTTCGAAAACATTCTGCCGGCTCTTTTTGGAGGCTTAGCTGTTGTATATATAAGTAAAAACTGGAAGCTGTCATTAGTTCCACTGTTTTTCATGATTTTGCTATTTCTGCTAATACCCTCACTGGCGAGCTCGGTGGGTATATTAGTTCCGGTAGGTGCTTTGATATCACTTGGTGCGGCAAGATTCATATATAAGAAAAATCTTATATGGATTAAATAATGGTTGTGTTATGTGATAATTTAGATATGAACTTATAGGGGGAGATACTATGCTTGGTTATGTGTTACTTGGTATTCTGATTGTATTTATAGCTCTTATCTTGATTCGTGCAGCTTTATATAAACCCTATGAAGAACCGGATAAACTGGTGGATGAATTAATCATAGACAGAGAAAAGATGATAAATAATATGGTTGAAATGATTCGCTGTAAGACAGTTTCTTATCATAATTCAGATAAGATTGATTGGAAAGAGTTTGAAAAGTTTCAGCAGCTACTAAAAGAACGCTACCCGCTGGTACATAGTGCATTCACACTCAAGAAGATAGGTAAGACCGGTTTATTATATCATCTCAAAGGGGAATCAAGTGATAAACCATCTGTCTGTATGGCGCATTATGATGTGGTACCAGTAGATGAAGAAGGATGGTGTAAGCCTCCTTTTGAAGGTCTTACCCAGGATGAATGTATATGGGGAAGGGGAACACTGGATACCAAAGGAACTATTTGCGGGATATTAGAAGCAACAGAGCAGTTATTACATGAGGGCTTTATTCCTAAAAATGATTTATACTTATCCTTTTCGGGAGACGAGGAAATAGACGGACCAAGCTGCCCTGAGATAGTCGATTACTTAGAGAAAAACAATGTAAAGCCGGCTATTGTACTTGATGAAGGTGGAGCGGTTGTTGAAAAGGTATTTCCCGGTGTATGCAAACCATGTGCCTTGATAGGTGTGGGAGAAAAGCGTACGGTAAATATTGAGTTAACAATGGAAAGTGAGGGCGGACATGCCTCCACACCTCCAAGTCGCACCATCCTGGGGATCTTATCACAGGCAGTTGTTAATATTGAGAAAAAGCCTTTTAAACCACAGTTTGTAAAGCCTGTAAAGGAAATGATTGGTGTACTAGGGAGACACGCTACATTTGCTTATAAGATTTTATTTGCTAATCTTTGGTGCTTTTTACCTTTGCTAAACCTATATTGTAAAATTGCTGGTGGTGAATTAAATGCAATGATGCGTACTACTAATGCAGTAACAAAGATGGAAGGAAGCAATGCTTTTAATGTTCTTCCTCCAAGAGCCTCTGTAGGAATAAACTTACGATTGTTAGGCACAGACACAGTAGATTCTGCTAAGGAGCATTTAGCAAGAGTGATTAAAAATGATAAAGTAAAAATTAATGTGTTTAGTGCGATGGAACCATCAGGATATTCTGATACTTCTTGCGCAGAATGGGAATTGTTGAAGCAAGTTGTACATACCACATGGCCTGATGCGATTGTTTCACCATACTTAATGATGGCATGTAGTGATTCCAGACACTATAGTAGGATTACAGACAGAATATATAAGTTTTCAGCGATGGAGCTGTCAAAGGCGGAGAGAGCTATGATTCATGGAAATAACGAACGTGTTCCCATAGCTACATTAGTTAAAACTGTGGAGTTTTATATACGATTAATTGGTAGACTATAAATAGTTAAGAGAGATTGCACATCTAGCCATTTTATTTATAGGTGCCCTTGTATTCTTAAATAAAAAGAAGGTTGATTTTGGTATAAGAACAATTGTAGCTTTGGTTTTTGGTTTGATAATTGGTATTACATTTGAAGGGCACACAATATATATTCAACCGATAGGATCAATATACGCCAATACAATTAACACCGATTAGTTCCATAGTAGATATGGCACGCACAGCCACTAATGTTACTACAGCAGCAGCCAGTGCATTAATTGTTGCAAAAAGTGAAAATGAACTAGATTTAGAAACATACAATTCTAAATAGATTAATAATAAGACTTATAAGATAAGAGAAAAGGGTGATTGTGCGTTTGCGTCAATCACCTTTTTCTCTTTCAACTTAATATTATCATACTTATTCATGAACAACAAGACTATTATTTGGAAAATAACTGTGCTAAGCTATTTAGGAAGCCTTTAGATGTGGTGATATGTTGGAGGAGTTTTAGTATGGATAATAATAAGTCTGAGTTAGAATATGAATTAAAAAGACTTGATCAAACGATAGATTTAGCAAGAAAACAACTGGATATAGAAAGACAGCGCAGAGAAGAGAATAAATCGGCAATTATGACTGCTAAGCAGGAATTACGAGAAAACACATCTCATTCTATAGCAAGTCTTTGGAATTCAGAAGAATTTGAAGCCCTTGCTGAATTAAATCAATATGCCAACCCAATTACAGAAAAAATTGCAGACCATGAAGCTATAGAAAATAAAATATCAATACTTGAAAACACGATAAAATCTCCATATTTTGCTCGAATTGATTTTAAATATGATGATGAGGATTTCTATGAGCAAATATACATCGGCCGTTCTTCACTTAAGAAGGATAATTCATATGAAATGTCTGTTCATGATTGGAGATCTCCTATTGCAAACGTATTTTATCGGTTTGTCACCGGCAAGGTATACTATGATGCACCTATAGGGAGGATTACGGGAGATGTCAATCTAAAACGTCAGTATGAGATTAATAATAGTAAGCTAGAGTATTTTTTTGATGCTGATGTTCAGATAATAGATGAATTCTTAAGAAAGCTATTATCACAGAACACTTCTACTAAGATGAAGGCTATTGTTGAGACTATTCAGAAGGAACAGGATATTGTTATAAGAGACATGGAATATGATTTAATGATGGTCCAAGGAGTTGCTGGAAGCGGAAAGACCTCAATTGCCCTCCACCGGGCTGCATATCTAATGTATCAGGGATTGTCAACAAAATTGTCTTCGAATAATATAATGATTATTTCTCCAAATACATTATTTGAACAGTATATTTCTAATGTATTACCGGAGCTTGGTGAAAGCAATGTGATTACGGTGGTATTTGAAGATATATTTACAAGCGTTTTAAATAATAGGCATATACAATCAAGAAATCAATTCTTGGAGAGTCTAATTACTAGCTCAGGCTACCGAGGGATTATGAAAGAGAGCATAGAATTAAAAACATCGATTTTATTCAGGGATATTTTAGACCGGCTAATAGATGATTTACCCCAAAGATGGATAGATTTTAATGATGTTTATTATGACGGTCAGTGTATATTAAGTAAGGACATAATAAAGACAAAGATAATTGAAAGATCGGATATGCCTTTGGGGGTAATGCTTAGACAAATAGAGGATTTTGCTCTTGAGCTTATATATGACACAAAGAATAAGCGTATAAGAAAATCTGAAAAATTAGCTTTACAAAAGGAACTGCAAAAATTCACAGAGCTAGATATATTTGATATATATAGAAAGCTTATCTATGATAAAGAATATTTTAAGAGCTTAGCTCAGAAAATGGAGCTTAGCAGGAACATAGAAGTAATTCTTGACTATACAAAGGATAATCTAAATGCCAATTGCTTATTTTATGATGATGCCATAGTATTAACCTATCTTAACCTCAAAATTTATGGGACTGATGAATTTAGAAATATAAAGCAAGTTGTAATTGATGAAGCACAGGATTATTATCCGCTTCAATATGAAATATTTAAATTAATGTTTCCCGCATCAAAATATACAGTTTTGGGTGATATAAATCAAACACTTGAGAAAAATGAGGATTTAGCACTATACGAGCAAATAGCTTATATTTTAGACAAGAAGAAATCATCCTTAGTAACTATGGACAAAAGCTTTAGATGTACAAATGAAATATTAAATTTTAGCATGAGGTTTATTGAACAAAGCCCTGATATAAAGAGCTTTAATCGTAAAGGAGAGGAGCCTAAAATATATGAGGCTTCTAATCGACAAGCTTATATTTCAAATATCCTAGAAGAAGTAAAAGCTTGCCAGGACATGGATTACAGGTCAATTGGACTGATTTGTAAAAGCGAAAAAAATGCACTAAAACTTTATAAGCTTATAAAAGAAAAAATTGATGTTCATATTATAAGTAGTGAGAGTGTAACGGATTTGCAGGGGGTATTCATAATACCTGTATATATGTCTAAAGGTCTGGAATTTGATGCAGTATTAATATGTGATGCAGATAAGATGAACTATAATAGTAAAGATGACAAAAAGCTTTTATATATAGCAAGCACAAGAGCACTTCACAGGCTTAATCTGTTCTGTGAAGGTGAGATTAGTAGTTTTCTTAACGAGTTAATATGAAGAATAATGTTGTTGCATATCGGTAATTGCACATAAAATTAATGCTCCTTATTGATAGACAGTTATAAATAAAACTGCTATCATATAGGAGTATTATTCATGTGTATATATTATAGGACAAGCTAAATATGGAGGTTAAAAAATGGACAGAAAAGTAAAGCATCAGATTAATGGATTTAGAACACAGGACGGTGCCGGCGTGAATTTGGTAAGGGTTCTGGGAAATCAAACCGTGAAAGAGTATGACCCTATACTAATGCTAGATTCCTTTGATAGCATAAACCCTGATGAATATACGGCAGGATTTCCATTGCATCCCCACAGAGGTATAGAAACTATAAGTTATATATACCGTGGACAAATGGTGCATAAGGATAGTCTTGGAAATGAGGATGCAATTTCTGATGGTGAGGTCCAATGGATGACAGCGGGTTCTGGGATTTTGCATGAAGAACAATTACCAGCATCAGAGAGGATGCTTGGAGTTCAGCTATGGCTGAATTTACCTGCTAAAAACAAAATGGTGGATCCGGCTTATCATAGTATTAAGAATGATGTAATTGAAGAAGTTATGCTTGAGAATGGAAAGCTAAGGTTACTTGCTGGTAAATACAAGGAAAGTAAAGGATATATGAGCAAGAATCTACCACTTGATTATTATGACATCCATATTGATCCTAACTCTACAGTTAATATAAGCACTGAAAGAGAACGTTCAATAATGATTTTTACACTTGTAGGAGAAGCTTATATCGGCGACGAACTTATTAAAGAAAAGACAGCTGCAAAGCTTACAGAAGGAGATAATGTCGAGATAAAGACCAAGGATAAAAATGCTCAGATATTATTTATTAGTTCTGAAAGATTAGATGAGTCTGTAGCTTGGGGCGGACCTATTGTAATGAATACAAAGGAAGAGCTACAAAAGGCTTTCAATGATTTAAGACAGGGGACTTTCTTACAGAAAGGTATCTCTTATTAATAGAAGACATGAGAAGACATGGGGACCTCAAGGTCCCCATGTCTTTAGGAGAAACGTCCCTATAACCATATTCTTTTGTACTTACACATTTAGCTATACTGTGTTGTGACAGAATGCGGCAATGTTTTCAAGTGGTATATCACATATTGAACCAAATCTGCGATGATCATCTCTTCTGTGTCCGCCCATGCCGCCTCCGACACCGTCAAGGCCTAAATTTCTGCCTTTACCATCAAATTCACCACAGATATTCTCTGAAATAGGACTTGATGGAGGAGAGCCTTGCTCTGTAATTAATCGAACAAAGCATGCATTAACTGACAGTACTACGCCTGTAAAACCACATCCGGATACTCCGCCACTTGTAGTAAAGATTGTTACAACTTCGCCAACGAATTCGCAAATGTGTCTTGCTAGACTTAGATTACAACTTCCGTTATTACATCCACTATTTAAGAAAGCCATATATTACCTCCTATTAATTATTATAAATTTTCTCCATCTATTAAATCTAGATGTGATAATATATAATATGAAAAATATCTACCTTATGTGACATTATATGACACAATAAAACAATAAAAATATCATTTTTACCCATATAATATTAAAAGGAAAGATAAAACACTATGAACAAGAAAATAATAGTCTCTAACATAGAAATAGAAATAAGTAGAAAAAAAATTAAGAACATATATCTGAAGGTTTCAGGACATGACGGCAAAGTACGTATTTCTGCCCCTATAAGAACTAAAGATGAAGCGATTATTAAATTTGTCACAAGTAAAATACATTGGATTGAGAAACAAAAGAACAAATTTGAAAAGAGCTATATTCAAAGTCAAATTAATTATGTTGATGGTGAAACACACTATGTATGGGGAGAACCATATGTCTTAAAAACTAAAAATGGTTCTAAAGATAGAATAGAAGCTGTTGATAATATATTGATCTTAACTATAGGCTATGATAGTACGTTTGAGCAAGGTGAGAAGATTATTATGGAGTGGTACCGAAACCAACTAAGAGCTAGACTCCCTGAGCTTTTCGAAAAATGGGAGAGTATAATTGGTGTCAAGGCTAAGACAGTAACAATAAGAAACATGAAAAGCAGATGGGGATCTTGTAATACAAGGGATAATCGAATAAGTATTAATTTACAGCTGGCCAAGAAACCAGTAGAATGTCTTGAATATGTTGTTGTGCACGAGCTTGTACATCTTCTAGAAGCTAGTCATAATGCCATATTTAAGAAATATATGGATAACTATCTACCTAATTGGCGCGACATAAAAAGATATCTCATTTAAGAAACACACATACATGCCATTCTCTGAATAAAGATGAATGGTTTTTTATTGTAAATAGAAGTAGAATAAATATCTGACAGCAAATGATAATGTATATATTAAATAAAAGATTACTTGAAATAACTGAAAAAAATCATTAATTGTGCTATAATACAAATAGCGCTAAAAATTAACACACAAATCAGTGCTTCTTTGTTAATCTATAAAGAACATTTCAGTATTTCATTTATTCACTGAAAGTAATTCTTCAAACAACTTTAACTTTACGAATTTTTCATTTTGATAAGCTAAATTTTGCGGCTTTTTCAAACATGTTCTTAAGTATGCCAAAAATATAATAAGGAAAGGATGATAGAATGCATTTTAACATTAATCAAGGGGGACGATGGGAAAGATTCTGCAAGTCCATTTACCAGAAGGTTGACCTATGTACAGAGGGAAGAAGAGCAGGAAAAAGCTGCACCCGTCAGCTTAATAATATAGGGGGAGGCTTTAAGGGCAGCAATTATGAATTCCGTTCTCAGGTGCTTCCGTTTTGGAGCCAATATGGAATAAAGCCAAATAAAATGTGGTATGACCTATATTGCTATAAGGATAATAAGTATGATCCACGATATATACCTGGCGATATTTATTGGAATAAGGTCTATCCGGCATTGAATAAAGTCAGCTTTCGTCATGCATATACAGATAAATGTTTTTATAATCGACTCTTTCCGTTCTTAAAACAGCCACGAACTATTATAAAGAATAGCAATAGATGCTTTTATGATGGAACAGGAAACATTATTAACTATAGTCAAGCAAAGTCTATCTTGGAATCAGAAGATCGCTTTGTAATTAAACCAGCTATATATAGTGGAGAAGGTGTGAATATCTTTTTCTATGATAGAGAGGTTAATCATGCATTGGAGATAAACAACTTAATGGACTTATATAATTCAGACTATATTGTTCAAGAAATTGCAGAGCAGCATAGTGTCTTGGCTAATATACATAGCAAGTCACTGAATACAATTAGAGTTATATCATTTATTTTTCAGGAAAGGGTTCATATATCTTCATCAATATTACGAATGGGAGCGGAGGGGTCTCGTCTTGATAATGTCTCAGCAGGAGGCATAGCTTGTCCGATTCACCCTGATGGAAGACTTGAAGAAAAAGCTTTGAATAGACGTTCACAATGGATAACAAGTCATCCCGGTGGAGCCGTCTTTAGCGAAATAAAAATACCATCCTATCATCATATACTTGAAGCCGTTAAAAGAGCCCATAAGGACATACCACATTTTCGTTTAATCGGATGGGATTTTTCCATAGATAGAAGTGGTGAGCCGGTTTTGATTGAATACAATGGTGCACCTGGTCTGAACCAAGTGACCTGCGGGCCGCTTTTTGGAGAACTTACAGAGGATATATTGGATTCGATTTTTGTAAATAAGGCAAAGCCTGCAGCATATATGGCAGTTAATTAATTATAGAGAAGGAGAGATGTAGAATGAATATATCAGTTTTAGGAGCAGGAAACGGTGGCACGGCAGTAGCCGCCGAATTAAGTTTAAGAGGTCATAATGTAAATCTTATTAAGACATCCCATGCCATGCATGATGATAATTTTGACTATATTATTAAACAGGGTGGGAAGGTTAACCTAATTGAAAGTGGTAATAAGATTACTGCTAGAATAAATAATGTAACCAGAGATATTTCACAAATCAGTGATAGTGAGATTATTATTATTTATATACAAACCAATTATCATGAAAATCTAATCAAACGTATTAAGCCTTATCTATGCGACGGTCAAATACTTCTAATTAATCCTGGATATCTGTCTACAGCATATGTCATAAAGCACTGTGATGATGTAGATATTACTGTATGTGAAGCACAGAGTTCATTCGTTGATTGTAGAATTACCCAGCCAGGGACTATAAGAATCGGCTTTCGAAATGTACGTAATCCTATTGGAATATACCCTAAAAGTCAGAAAAACTATAGCAAAGAGAAATTAAATCAACTGGGATATCCTTTTGTATATCTTCCCTCTGTTGTTGAAGCAGCACTTCATAATCCGAATCTAATAGTACACACTGTAGGAGCAATTATGAGCATTCCTCGGATTGAGAAAACCAAAGGTGATTACTGCATGTATCATGAGGTCTTTACACCCAGTGTTTGGAGTATTCTTGAGTCTCTTGATAACGAAAAGATGAATGTTATGGAGAAGTTGGGATGTAAACGCATTTCTTATGTGGAAGCCTGTAAATTCCGAAACACGTTAGATGATAAGCGAAATGCTAAGGATGTATTTTTCTGGTATGCAGGCATGCCTACAAGGGCAAAGGGTCCAACCGTAGTCGATTCAAGATATATAACTGAGGATGTACCTCAGGGATTGGTTCTTCTAGAAACATTGGGATATAAGCTTAAGGTTAAGACGCCAATATGTACCTCGTTAATTAATATGGCATCCGCTGCTCTTGGTCGTAATTTTAGATTGGAGGGCAGATCAATTGAGCGTCTGGGTTCTGAGGTTTTGGAAAATATTATAATTGATAGAGAAGATGTGCTGTCAATAAATTAGATGTGCAATCAATTAATTAATAAGAATATTGACAAATTTAATTTCATAGAGTATTATTTCTATATAAATTTAGTTAAGAGGTCGTTTATGTTAAGTATTGTTGAAAAGGTGAATAGAGCAAATTAAATATTTGCAGAGGGGAAATCTTCTAGACTAGAAGAAGTTTACCCTCATGCCGGTCTTTTTATTGACGGCATTTCTGCCCTACATGATGCTTAATATATTTATATGAAATTGATTTTAAAAGCATGGCTGTATGGTCATGCTTTTTATTAGTTTCATATATTAATTATGGAATTTTACTAACCATGAGTATTATGCCTGTGGAGCAGATACTCATGTTTTTTATATGGTTATTGCATGAAAAAAGAAAAGGAAGTGTAGAAATGATACAAGTAGAACGAGATATTGAATTTGATAAAATAAAGCTAATGTGGATGGATCAGGCCCTTACTAATTGGGCTAAAGAGGAGATTGAAAACACATTTCCCTATATGTCGGAAAATGAACTTAGAGCGAAGCTTAGGGATACTACAGAGGCAAGACTATTAATAGAGTGTATGGGCAGACCACCTCTGGTGTCCTTAGCAGGAATTAAGGATATGATACAAAGTGCTAAGAGAGGGGAATGTCTAAGTGCATTGCAATTAGAGGAGATAGAAAAATCGCTGGTGGCAGTCAGAAGACTTAAGGATTATCTATGTAGAGGTAAGCAATATGAGGTGTCACTACCATATTATGAGGAAAATCTTGATAGCTTAGAAAGTGTTCAGAAGATTATCCAGATACAAATTAGAAGTGGTGCTGTAGATGATTATGCATCAAAGCAGTTAAGAACTCTACGAAGCGACATAGAAAGAGCAAAGGACAAAATGAAGGAAAAGACTGATAACATCATGCGAGTCCATAAAGATTGCATGTCTGAAAACTTTAGCACTTTTAGAAACGGAAGATTATGTGTACCTGTAAAAAAAGAATATAAGCATAAGGTAAGTGGAAGTGTTATAGATAAATCCTCTACAGGTAATACATTGTTCATAGAACCGGTCTCAGTAGCAAAATATTATGAGGAGTTACAGCTACTCATAATAGATGAGGAAAATGAAGTTCGTAGAATCTTATATTCTCTTACGGCTATGGTTTCAGATAATTCGGAAGTTATGGATCAGAATATGAGAATGATCGAAAAGCTGGATTATATATTTTCTAAGGGTAAGTTAAGCTTAGAGCTTAATGCTACATGTCCTAAGATTAATACGGACAGAGTAATTACCCTTAAGGACGCAAGACATCCTCTTATGGATGAAAGAATCTGTGTGCCCTTGCAGTTTGAAATAGGAAATGGAGTATCAGGTATAGTAATCACCGGACCAAATACAGGAGGTAAGACTGTTGCAATTAAAACAGTCGCATTAAATTGTATGATGGCACAATGCGGTCTTCATGTTACATGTAAAGAAGCTAATATATGCATGAATAGTAATTATCTATGTGATATCGGAGACGGTCAGAATCTATCAGAAAACCTGTCTACTTTTTCAGCTCATATTACCAGAGTATTAGACATATTAAAAAATGTTAATAAGGATAGTCTCGTAATTATGGATGAGCTAGGGTCGGGTACGGATCCAACAGAAGGAATGGGTATTGCTATAGCTATTCTTGATGAACTAAAGAAAAGTGATGCTTTATTCTTGGTTACTACTCATTATCCTGAGGTCAAACAATATGCACAAAATGAAGAGTCAATAGTTAATGCTAGAATGACCTTTGATAAGGAAAGCTTAAGACCACTATTCCAATTGGTAATAGGAGAAGCAGGGGAAAGCTGTGCCTTCTATATATCAAGAAGACTTGGCATGCCTGCTTCAATGCTTAAAACAGCAATAAAGGCAGCCTATGGAGAAAACATTCCAAATGATCTGGAAGTTAATACTACAGACGTAGAAAGAACCTATAAATCTAGGTCTGGAATACGCAAAATCGTTAGCACTTCAAAAAGAAACGATCCTTTAGATAAATTCCAGTTAGGTGATAGTGTAATGGTATATCCAGATAAAAAGATAGGAATTGTATGTCAGACTGTTAATGATAAGGGGGTACTTAGAATACAGCTAAAAGATAAAAAGATTTGGATTAACCACAAAAGAGTCAAGCTTCATGTGGCAGCATCCAAGCTTTACCCAGAGGATTATGATTTTTCAATTATATTCGATACTGTCGAGAATAGAAAATTAAGACATCAGATGGATAAGAAGTTTGTTGAGGGTGCTGAAATCAAAATTGACTAAACAATGGCAGAATACTATGGTAAAATATATAAAATTAGTTTATAATAGATGAGAATTGCGAATTTATAGACTAGTTTATTATTGCATAATACAGAAATCTTACAAAAAGAGAGGGGTAGAAGGTAATGATACTTGAAGGAAAAGTTGTTGTAGCACAAGGTGGCGGGCCTACCGCAGTAATTAATCAATCACTAGTCGGAACTGTACTTGAGTCAAGAAAATTTCAGCAAATCACAAAGGTTTATGGTGCTGTAAATGGTGTGGAAGGTATTGTTAACGAGGATTTCTTAGATCTAACTCAGGAAACAACTCATAATTTAGAATCGGTAGCAAAGACACCTTCATCCGCATTGTTTTCTACCAGAGACAAGCCTGATGAAGCCTATTGTCAAGAAATATTTAAGGTTTTTAAAGCACATAATGTTAGATATTTCTTCTATATTGGTGGAAATGATTCTGCTGATACAGTAAGAATAGTTAATCAGCAGGCTGAAGCATCTGATTATGAATTCAGAGCTATTCATATACCTAAAACAATCGATAATGACTTAATGATGAATGACCATACACCTGGATATCCTTCGGCGGCAAGATTTGTAGCACAATCTTTTATTGGGCTAAACCTTGACAATCGCGCACTTCCCGGTGTGCATATCGGTGTAGTTATGGGAAGGAACGCCGGATTCTTAACAGCTGCGTCCTCCATAGCACAAAAATATCCCGATGATGGTCCTCATTTGATATATTTACCCGAGCGAGAATTTTCTATGGACAAATTCCTGACAGATGTTAAAGGGGTTTATGATAAATATGGCAGATGTATGGTTGCCATATCCGAAGGAATTAAGGACAAGAACGGACATCCTATCATTGCTAATCATGTAGCTGGTGATGTTGATGCCCATGGTAATAGACAGTTATCAGGAACAGGATTTTTAGGAGACCTTCTATCACAAGAGATTAAGGCAAAGCTTGGTATTCAGAGAGTTAGATCAGATACATTAGGATATTTACAAAGATCCTTCTTTGGCTGTGTATCCAGTGTCGATCAGCATGAGGCCAGAGAAGTGGGAGAAAAGGCAGCTCAGTTTGCTATATGGCATAATATAGATGGTTCCATAACTATTAACAGGACAGGAAACTATTCTGTTGAATATAGAATGACAGACCTTAAGAATGTAGCTGCAAATACCAGACTTATGCCAGATGAATATATCAATCAGGAAGGTAATAATGTAACGGATGCCTTTAAATATTATTATCTGCAGCCCTTACTTGGAGATGATATGCCACAGGCAAGTATGTTAAGAGCTCCAAGAGCAAGAAAAATACTTCAACATGACTAGTTATTATTATTTGACATACTCAGGAGGACATCATGTATTCTATTTTACTTATGATTATCTATATAGCTTTTATTAGTCTCGGACTGCCGGACTCATTACTGGGTTCGGCATGGCCGGCTATGTATGGGCAGCTTGAGGTACCGATTTCATACGCCGGAATCGTTACAATGATGATTGCAAGTGGAACAGTAGTATCAAGTCTTTTATCCGATAGGCTTACCAGAAGGCTTGGAGCCGGACTGGTAACTGCAATCAGTGTGCTTATGACCGCTCTAGCATTGTTTGGATTTTCTGTATCTGGTTCCTTTATTATGTTATGTGTGTGGGCCATTCCTTATGGATTAGGAGCCGGTGCTGTTGATGCGGCATTAAACAACTATGTAGCACTTCATTATGCATCAAGACATATGAGCTGGCTGCATTGCTTCTGGGGAGTCGGAGCGGCTTTAAGTCCCTATATTATGGGCTATAGTCTGACCCGTGGCTATGGATGGAATAATGGATACCGAATAGTCTTTGTCATCCAGATTGTGTTGACAGTAGTACTATTCATAAGCCTTCCCCTTTGGAAAAGGAGAGGAGATAAGGATATCGGTTCTAAGGAACATTCACGTGCCTTAAGTCTTCCAGAGATTATAAAGATACCTGGTGTTAAGTTCGTGCTTATAACATTTTTTAGCTATTGCGCCCTTGAATCAACAGCAGGCTTGTGGGCTAGCAGCTATCTTGTTGAGTTTCGTGGGATTGATACTGAGATGGCAGCAAGATTTGCGTCACTATTTTATCTAGGTATAACCCTTGGTCGTTTTCTATCAGGGTTTATATCCGATAAATTAGGAGACAAGGCACTTATTAGATACGGTTTAGTGGTTATTTTATTTGGTATAATCTTAGTTGGACTTCCTTTATCAAGTAATATTATGACCTTGGCAGGGCTAGTTATTATCGGATTTGGATGTGCACCCATATATCCGTCTGTAATACATGCAACTCCGTCCAACTTCGGAGAGAATAATTCTCAAGCAATAATTGGGGTGCAGATGGCAAGTGCATATGTCGGAACTACCTTAATGCCACCTATTTTCGGCTTTATAGCAGATAATATTAGTATTGGGCTTTATCCATTATATTTGATATTATTTGCAATTCTTATGATAATAATGTCAGAGAGACTAAATGCCGTAGTGAAATCCCGATAAAAGTAGGCTTTCGAGTTTGCTCCGTTTAAATAAGCTAATAATTAACATCTAAAGGAGGATAGATAAGATGGAGCTATCAACTGTTTTATTTGCATTTGCTCTTACACTTTTTGCAGGTCTTGCAACCGGTATAGGCGGGGCTCTGTCCTTACTAACCAAGAAGACAAATACAAAGTTTTTATCTGCAGCTCTAGGATTTTCAGCAGGAGTAATGCTATATGTTTCTTTTGTTGAAATATTTCCTAAGGCTCAGGAAGCCCTAAGGGCTGAATTAGGAGTAGTTAAAGGCTCATGGGCTACTGTAGGGGCCTTTTTCCTAGGAATATTATTAATTGCCTTAATAGATAAACTAGTTCCTTCAGCAGAAAATCCCCATGAAATACATACGGTTGAAGAAATGGATGGTAAAAGTGAATCACACAAAACCAACCTTATGAGAATGGGGTTATTTACAGCCCTTGCAGTAGGTATTCATAATTTTCCTGAGGGCTTAGCTACATTTATTGCAGCCTTAAGTAATCCTCAGCTTGGCATATCCATAGCTGCGGCTATAGCAATACACAACATCCCGGAGGGGATAGCTGTGGCGGTACCGGTTTTCTATGCTACAGGAAGTAGAAGGAAAGCGTTTAAGCTCTCATTTTTGTCAGGGCTTGCAGAGCCGATTGGTGCATTGGTAGGATATTTATTACTCTTTAGGTTTTTCAATGATATTACATCTGGAATAGTATTTGCTGCTGTGGCCGGAATAATGGTATATATTAGTCTGGATGAATTATTACCGTCAGCAAGGGAATATGGAGAGCCTCATCTCTCTATCTATGGTTTGGTTGCCGGAATGGTAGTTATGGCTGTAAGCCTATTGTTATTCATGTAATAATATAAAAGCAGTAATAAAGATAATAAAAAAAAATATAAAGAATGATAAAACAATACCTATACTGAACTAATTTCAGTATAGGTACTGTGTTTTTTAGATATTTATTTGTAATATTATAAATTAGTCTTCTTTCTTCTTAAGAACTACAGCACCGGTACCAAGAACAGCAGCACCTAATCCTAAGAATAATGCTGTGGAGATAACGCCTGTCTTAGGAGCTGCAGTTACTTCTGCAACTTCTTCTTCAGCATCTTCAACAACTTCATCTTCAACAACTTCTTCAACTTCTTCTTCATCTTCGCCTAAATCTACTTCAACACCTTCGGCATATTCAATATCTACTAATGTAAGAGTTAAGTTGTTTAAAGGAGCGTCCCATGCAGGAGCCTTAAAGAAAATTTCTGTTGAATCAGTTACATCAGCATTAGCTGTAAGAGTAAAGGTTTCGTCAAAATCACCTGATGTAAAACCGTGCTCTGACATCTTGTAGATAGTAGTATTAGTTACTTCTTGCTCATCAATAAGCCATACTCTGAAGTCTCCATCACTTGACCCTGTAATATGTACAGTTACTTCTTCGCCTGCCTTTACAGGTGCAGGGAGATAGAAGGAGATATTTGATGTTGCTGTTGTAATTGAACCATCAGCATTTTCTACTACAGTTGAGTCACCAGCACCACGGCCAAGGTTATCTGCAGCTATTGATAGTTCTTCTGCAAATGCGGTCATACTACTTCCAAAAACAATTAAAGACAGAGCTAAAACAATTACTAATAATTTCTTCATAACATATTAACCTCCTATTATAATTGATATTTCTAATATACATATAATGTTAGGGGTTGTCAAACACTTTCTGAGAAAATGTGGCAATATATAGAATGATATTTTTAAGAAGAAAACAATAATAGTATTGATTATTGATTAAATATATATTACAATAGAATATATATGAAAGGAGGTAGAAGATGATTAAATATGTGTGTTCTGTTTGCGGATACTTATATGATCAGGCGAAGGGTGACCCTGAACAAGGTATTTCACCTGGAACAGAGTGGAATGATATTCATGACGATTGGGTATGTCCTCTATGCGGTGCAACAAAAGCTGAATTCATTATGCAGGATGAGGCTGCAAAACCTGAAGTAAAGAAGGCCGTAGCAAAAAAGACACCATCAGTTATTGAAGAAACTACAGACATGATAGAATTAACTCCCTTAGAAATTAGTGCTCTATGCTCTAACCTGGCTCGTGGCTGTGAAAAGCAGTATAAGCCTAAAGAGGAGGCCTTGTTTAGAGAGCTAGCAAAATACTTTAAGAGTGCATCCGCACCTGCAAAGGATTCAAATTTTAGTCAGCTAATCGAATTAGTCGAAAGAGATTTGGAAGAAGGCTTTGTGAATGCAAATGCTGCTGCAGCTGTTTCAAATGATCGCGGTGCAAAGCGTGCCTTGGTATGGAGTGAAAAGGTAACCCGTATATTAAAATCCTTGCTTACAAGATATGAAAAAGAGGGGGATGCATTGTTTGAAAATACAGGTGTATATGTATGTACAATTTGTGGCTTTATCTACATTGGAGACAATCTCCCTGAAGTCTGCCCTATATGTAAGGTTCCGAACTGGAAGTTCGAAAAAATAGAAGGGGGGCTTGTAAATGTCTGAGAAATATGCAGTAAGAAATATTCGTTTATGTACTAAGGATTGCTTATGCTTATATGTTTGTCCTACCGGAGCTAGTGATACTGAGAACAGCATAATTGATGTTTCAACATGTATTGGATGTGGAGATTGTGCTGATGCCTGCCCATCTGGTGCTATATCAATGGTTCCTCATAAGTATCCCCAGCAACAAACAAAGACTGAAGATGTAGTAACTACTATGAATGCACTTTTACGAAGTAAGTCCAAGCAGGAAAGTATTGCCGCATCCTTATCAGGAAGGCTTGCACTAGCACTTGAAAAATCTAACCGAATTATGGCAGAGGATATTATTAGAGAAGCAGGATATATGCTTCCGCAAAGTACTAATGCAAGGAGCTTTTTACAGTCGCTCTTAGATAAAGAGCAGCCTGAGGATTTTCCAAGAGGAACAGTTCAAGACCTAATAGATAGTTTTGAGGAGGATAAATCCTCCGTT
>LSQX01291578.1_pt1 | contig 20993 bp, 16 predicted proteins | sample 654561 | NCBI WGS metagenome assembly LSQX01 (sample SAMN04489861, study PRJNA283612) | anaerobic digester metagenome | isolation source: 4 biogas reactors fed with cattle manure at either 37C or 55C with and... | place: Denmark: Kongens Lyngby | collected 2014 | reverse complement strand
GATCAATTGAATCACGCCTACGCAGATCGGGTCATTGCTTGGATTGAAGGGAGCGGTAGCGAAAAGCCTCGTAAGCCGAAAAAACGGTCTGTACGCGCTGTTGAACGCGTGCTTGGAAAACACATGAAAATTTACTTGGATGAGCCTCCGGTGGTAAAAGAACAGTTGGAGACTATGGCGAGCGTCTTTCAAGAACACATTTCTTTTGAAACATATTTTAAAGAGGGAAGAAAGAGCAGGAATGACAGGATTTAAAGCAGTAGAAGTAAACGAGCATCTTCAAGACTATATTGATAATTACAAAACCTTGATCCGCGAAAACGAAAAACGTCTTTTAGTTATAGGGTCGCAATTTGATCAAGAGTTACGCGCCTTTCAGCAACGTGAATTTTTGACCATCGCTTTCATCGGAGAATACAGTGCCGGTAAATCGTCCATGGTCGCGGCGCTGACGAATCGACGTGACATCAAAATTTGCCCTGATATTACAACAGAGACGACGACGGCCTATGACTGGAACGGCATAAAACTAATTGACACACCCGGCCTTTTTACAGACCGACAAGACCATGATCAGATTACCTATGAGGCGATCCGACAAGCGGACCTGCTTGTCTTTTGTCTGACCCATTCGCTTTTTGATGATGTGACTGTTGAAAACTTTAAGAAGCTTGCCTTCGAAGAGAAATATGCCTCTAAAATGATGCTTGTTGTCAATAAAATGTCTTCTGAAGCAGGCGACGACGAGGTCAAAATTCAACATTATAAAAAAAGCTTGCAGGATGCTTTGGGCGAACATTCTTTGGATCAGTTTCCTGTGTGTTTTGTTGATGCCCGTGATTATCTTGACGGTATTGATGAAGACGACGAGGAATTTAAAGAAGCGAGCAGATTCTCCACGTTTATTGACGCCTTAAATGAATTCGTCTATTCAAAAGGGATGCTTGCGAAATTGGACACGCCTATTAGGATCACCATCAATAGTTTGCATGAGGCGTCTTCCGCACTTTCCCGAACGACCGAAGAAGACAATGCCTTTTTGGAATTGCTCAATAAGTTGTCCCGTGGTGTTGCGCGTGAACGTCAGCGGCTGCAGCGCAAAGTAAAAGAAATCTCTGCAGATCTCTCTTTGTCCGTAACCAAAACAGGGATGATGCTTTCCTTGTTGGTCGGTTCTGATGCAGAGATTAAAAGCGAATCGAAGATCGCTGATGCGCAAGTGGCGAAAGAGATTGAGGCGGCTTGCGCGACCCTTGAAAGTGTCGTCCATGAGGCGCAACAGACGCTTCAAAACGAAATTCAAAACACCCTATCGGGGGAACTGATGTTCTTGTTTTGCGCTAAACTCCAAACCGACGAGTTCAATATTGAAAACTTCACCGAGAATAAGGGGGGAAATCGTTTCACCGGTCAATTAAAGATCCTTGGAAAGATAGGCAACTTAGTGGGCGTGAAAGTAGGGCGTATGGCTACGGGTACCACGAGAGCCACCCAAGGGCTCATTGCTGCCCGTGGAGCGAGCGGCAGTATCCTGCATCAAGGCTTAACCTCGTCGACGCGGTTCATTGGCTTTTCGGTGCGCCCCATGCACGCAGCCAATATTGTGAAGACTATTGGAAGGATGGGCGCGGTCTTGGCGATCCTCGGCGTTGCCGTAGAGGTGGGCGGCGCGCTGCAAGAAGTCAAAAATGAACGGAAACTGGCTGAGGCGCGAAAGTATGTGAACAGTGAATTCACGAAGCGGGCGGAAGCGCTGGAGAAACAATTCAGTGATCATCTGAAGGAAGTGGAGACGGCACTTTACGATGTTGTGGATAAGGATATCGCGCAAGCGCGGGAAGACGAAGAAAACGCTATTGCCGCATCGAACGAACAAGTGGCGGCAGCTGTAAAAATAAGGCAATCCTTGGAGTTGTTCATGGAAAGCCTACACAACCCCTTGCCTGAGTGATGCCGCTGTGACCGTGGCGGAATTTTCGCTTTGCTCAGAATGAGCGCTGCGCGTGGGTTATGGCGAAGCAATACAAATGAGCTGTGTGGCGGTACGTGCGTAAAGTCGGTTGTCCATATAGGCGGGCGTGGCGGCAGTATCTTCATCAAATGAGAGTGAGGCGATTTCTTCGTACTCATTCGCATTTTTAAAGATGAGTACAGTGCCCAGGTGGTCGATAGCATAAATACGTTCGCCGACGAGCACAGCAGAGGCGAAGAAGGCTTCGTCATGTTCGTGTACCCAGACGACTTCACCATCCTTGGGATCCAGACAGATAATTTCTCCCCGTGAGGTGAGCAAGTAAAAGAAGGCGTCCGTGGCAAGGGGGCTCGAAATATCAGGCAGTGAATCATAAAACTGCCAGACAATTTCAGGCTCGTCCGTTGTCGGATCGGCGGGGGGACGGATGGCGCTGCTGTCTGCATAATCATTGGCGGTGAAGTACATGCCTGCGCCGAAACCGGGACTGGGACCGATCTCACCGGCGAGACAATCAACCTGCCATAGTAAAGCGCCTGATTGCGGCGCGTATACATCCAGATATTTGGTGGAAACCACGGCGAGCTGCATGCCTTGTTCTGCGTTCACAAGAATCGGTGACGCCCACGAGATATCTTTACGTTCTTCTTTCCATGCTTCTTTGCCCGTATCCAAGTGGAAAGCGTATAAGGAACCGTTTTTGCGCTGATCATATTGCACGATGAGCAGATTGTCGTGAATGATGAGGGAGGAGCTGTGTCCGTAATGATTATCGGGCATGCCCAGAAATTTGTCCCAACGTATTTTGCCGTCTTTATTGATGCACGCGAGATGACCTGTTGCGAAGATGGCACAGACTACATCGCCTTGGGTTGCTACTGAAGGGGCGGCGAAGCCGGTGTCGTCATTGACCTTTGGCAATTCCAAGGGGGCGTTAGGCGGCGGGCCCACGGGCACGCGCCACAGCAATTCCCCCGTATCGGTATGGAAACAGAATACCTCTCGGTTCTTGTCGTCGGCGCCGCTCAGATAAATATGATCGTCCCATACAACCGGTGAATTGAAACCGCTTAGCGGCACTTCCGCTTTCCACAAGACATTGGTGTTGGCGTTTATATCCCATTGCGTGGGGGCGGTGGTATAAAAGGCTTGGGCGATGCCGCCGGGTCCTCGGAAATTGGGCCATTGTTTTTGCACTTGTTCCCAATCGGGGTTGGTCAGCGCCGCTCCTTCCGATAGGTCGTCCTGGCTATGAGAATCAGTGCCGCTTGCCATGGTGTCGCGAGGTTCTGGAAAATCCAGCCGTGTGAATGCGGCGGCGAAGAGGGCCGCCACCAGCCAAAGACCGCCCATGAATACGATGAGTTCGCGGGAGCGCTCTTTATCGTGCCAATATTTTTGTAGGGGCCGCTTCAGATCGGGTTCGGGTACGGCTTCATTAAAATAGGCTGCCAATCGGAGGGCTCCGATAAAGATCACGGCAGAAATGAGTGCGAGTAATCCGCCTGTGCGCAACATACGCTGGGACGTGAAGACGGCTCCCCGTGCGAGCAAATCCAGTTGACGTATGGTTTCGATGGTTTCATCTGCCGCTTCCGTTCCGGTGGAAAGCCGTTCGCGCAATTCGATTAATTCGGGAAGGTTCATGGGATCGTTGAGACGGATCAACCAAGCGTTGAGGAGCAGTAGTCCGCATAAAATAAAACAAAAGAGTCCGGCTGCAATCGCCACAGCGGCGCACGTGCGCATGATGAATTCGTTCTTTTTAAAGGGGGATGGTTTTTGCCGGAGCATTCTCTTTCTCCACAGGACAATATTTAAAACACCGGGCACAACTGAGGCAGGCGTGCTTGTCCGGCACATAATCATTTTCATGCCGTAGTCTGGACAGGCGATAGAGGCGTACACACAGGACGAGTCCGAGAAAGGCGCCCAAGCCTGCGCTCAACGGTTTAAATTGCCGCCGGATCGACCATGCCTCAGCGTACAATTCATCGATTGTTTCTCCGCCGTCGCGAAAGGCGTCGCTGGCGATGGTAGTACCTTCCACGCGTCCGGCCTCTTCCGCTGCGATACGTTCGGCGAGAGCGACGCGATGATGCAGTCTAGACAGGAAGGGGTGTACGCTCCAGCCGGTGCCTGCCGCCAATAATACAACAATGGGCGTAACCAGAAGGAGGCGTCCGATCCGCTGCGTGCCCCGTTTACGCGATTCAATCTTTTCTGCCGGAGCGGGGATCACGATGGCATTGTAGGGACATGCTTCTTCACAGAGGCGGCATTGTATACATTCTGCCGGGGTCACGGTTGCATGGCGTCTGGAAAAAGTCGATGTCCAGCCCAGCAGTACACCGTAGGGGCAGAGATAGCGGCAGTAGGGCCGCGCGATGAAGATGCCTGCGAGCAACAAGAGCCCGCCTGCCAGCAGAATATTCACATTTTCGCCTTGTCGGAAGAAACCCACAAAAGGATCGTAGCGGCAAATCAAATAGCCGCATCCGGTCCAAATGCCGACCACCGTAATGCCCAGATAGGCATAGGCCAACATGCTCAAGGCCTGATCCATGGCTTTGGGTACTTGTACGGGATGAATGGCGCAGAGTTCTTGAATGGCTCCCAAAGGGCAAACGGCAGCACAAAAGATCCGTCCGAAATATAGGCTTGCGAGTAGGGGGATGAGGAAGAAAAGGGCGATGAGCAAGGGTAATGCTTCACCGGAGCCGATAACCGCATCGAGCACATTTTGCAAAGAGCCAACGGAGCAGACGCAGCCGTGCCGATAAAATCCAAAATAGCCCAAAGATAAGATTGATAGGAATAGAACCCAATTCCGTGAACGGCGGTACAAGACTGCCCAGGCGGTGCACGCCAATAAGAATAGGAGCAAAAAGATGTCCAGCTCCGGCGGTGTCAGGGCCGCGGGGGGCAGACTCATTTCTTTGTGTTGGTAATCGGAACTGAATTCCGGACGGGGGAAACGGAATTCTGTTTGGCCATAGGCGGACAGGGCGCTCAAGATGAACAAGAGCACAAAGCCGACGAGAACCAGCATGGAGAGAGTGGATTTTACGGCGCGGCTATTCATGTGTCTGATTCATGCTCCAGCCCGGCGTCCTTGCGCAGATAGGCACGGCTCAAGGGGATGCGTTGTATCGCCTCGGCGGGGCAGTCGGCGGCAATGGAACATTCATTGCAGTTGCGGCAGAGATCCCGTTTGATTTGTAGAAACAAGGAACCGTTTCCGAATTGGGAACATCCCTTGACGCATTTGCCGCATCCGATGCAGAGTTCTTCATCAATCGTGTAAGCGAAATAGGGATCTTCCACGAAAGTGCGCACGATGGCAGAGGTGGGGCAGAGTTCGTTTTCCGCGCCCGTATCCAATCGCAGCGCACCGGGCTGCAAAAATCCGCTGCATAAATCACAATAGCCGCAAATACGGGTGGCATGAACACATTTCACGGCGGAAGGGTTCATGACGCAATTGGTGGCGCACTGGCCGCATTGCACACACTTGGCGGGATCAATTTGCCAGACCGTTGTCTCTGCGGACGGCGTTGCGGCAAGCCACACACCGCTGCCCAACGCTGCTGCCGCTGCCGCTCGTATAAATTCGCGGCGTGCGGGTTTTTCTTTTGAAGTCATTCCAATTACGCTCCTTGATCGATCTCCTCAAAGATAAGAAGACAATGCAAAGGTCCGTGAAGTACTACGATACGATCTTGTCGATCTACTGCGAGATCACGGATCGGTGCGAGTTCCAGCGTTTCCCCGGTAGGGGTCCAGCCTTCATTTAAGTATTTAGGGGTGGCTACAACACCCTGAAATTCATGGACGGCATCAAAGACTTTGACGCGGTTAATGCCCTTTTCCATAGTGACGAGTGCATTGTTTGCTTTGAAGGTGAAATGGGCAGGATTGCAGCAGCCTGTGAAGGTGTCAATCGCCATGCCCGGGTGATACCACGTGCTTGTCAAGCTGCCGTCATGACGGTAATTCTCAACGCCGAGCCGGCCGGGATTCGCGATCCAGAGGCTATCCATCGTGTCAATGGCAACATCAAAGTAGGGGCTGGGCACAATAAACTGTTTGGGTCTTTCCACATCATTTTTACCGCCGATCTCGCGCAGCAGTGTGCCGGACTTGTCATATTGCAAGACCCTGGCATTGCCTGAATCGGCGGCATAGACGAAGTTTTCGCTCGCCGCGAGCGAAGTGATCCAAGTGTTATCGTCTAAGGCTTCCCAAAGGCTTACTTCGCCCTCCGCTGATGGCAAGACCATGATTTGTGCCATGGCACTTATATAGAGGGAACCGTCGGGCGCTGCTTCAACGCAGCGAGGCGCGGGCTCTAGGGCACGCCGGCTTATCTCGTTGCCTTCGTTATCCAGCACAATTAAAAGAGAATCACCAACGATAAGAAATTGATTTTCTTGGTTTATCGTCACGCCATAGGCTTCTTCCANNCTCTTCTACCACTTCATAGGCCGACACGTCATAAAGCATGGAAGGACCCGGTTCGGGAAAGCGTCGGGTGAAGAAAAGGGCAAGGGTTATGCCGATTACGACTAAACCGATGATTGCCCACACCCAAGGGGGAAGTGTCTTTTTAGAGGGAGTATTCATAAGTATTTCTTTTGGTGTTTTGGTGATTGTACACAGCGGGACTCTTATTCAGACAGACAGGTGTTCCGCGAAATCGGACGTCTCAAGACGTCCCTATATTGTACGGTTTGTAAGGGTTCTTTTTGCAATTATTTCCGCAGGGTTCCCGTCAAAGGGGGAGACTGCTTTATTTTTACGGCCGGGATCCTTTCTCTCGTAAAATGCAGTATAGGCAATATTTTAGTATGCGTTCAAAGGCATGGCGTTATAAGGTTAGTCTTTGCCGACAAAGATACACGCCAAGGTGGTCATATCACGGAGCAACAGGCGATCATAGGCGAGTGCCATGGGCGCCCAAGATTCATGACCTGACAGGACTTGCTTATGATCCAATAACTCGAAACTGTCGGCTTGCGCTCGGATCAAATAGAGCATGCCGTCATCATCGAGTGCAAAGAATTTTTGGTCTGCAAGGAGCCATGGCCCCAATCCGAAACGCTGTTCTTTACCGCTCGTCCAAACGACGGTGCCGTCGGTACGATAGCAGGCAAACTGTTCTCTTAAGTCGCTGGCATCTTTGGGCATGATGGTGTAAATATGATTGTCGTAGAGGATGGGGGTATGCTGTTCCGAGGCGATGCCTTCCCGTGGACTGTGGCGTTCCAAAATGTTGCCTTCAAAGCCGGCGGCACTTCGCTGTACCTCAACGACTATCCCGCCGACGCCGTATCCAGCCAGGGCTAAAATGCGGTCGTCGCCGATATACAGCGGTGCCGGCGCCACTACCTTCGCATCCCACGGCGTTTGCCACAGGAGCGTGCCCAAGTCGGCAGCTTCTGCTGATACGCCTGCCAATCCGCCTATGGCGGCGTAGACATACATTTCTTTGCCGGCAAGCGTCATGGGTACTACCGATGAATGGGACATGTGCCATCCTTCGGGATTGGGTGTTTTCCAAAGAACTTCGCCCGTGGCGAGGGCAACGCCTAGAAGGAGCTCTTGCGGTCCGCCGGGAGCCAGTACCACGATATCTTCATCGATAAGAGGGCATTGTCCCGTATACCAAAGGGGTTCCGTGGTCCCATAATCCCGCTGCAGATCGATGCCCCATTGTAATGCGCCCGATACGGCATCCAAACACAGTACATGGCATCGGGGACCGATGGACACCACATGGGTATCAGTTACGGCGGGCGTGGTGCGGGACATGCCGTGGTTCCGCCTGATTTCGACATGATAGGCGTGCCGCCAAATTTCTTGGCCGTCGTCCAGGGAAAAGCAACGCAGCGCATCGGCACGCAAGTCCTCGTCATGATCCAGAATATAGACCCGTCCATTGCGCACGACGGGGCCGGCGTAACCTTCGCCCAACATGGGTACCGTCCATAAGACCGGCGGTCCGTCGCTGCCCCAATGGTCGGCGAGGGGCGGCGCATCGGCAGCGATATTATCGGCTTTGGCGCCGCGGAATCGGGGCCATGTGCCCGGTAATGTGCCGGGGACCCCATCAAATTCTTGGAAAATGCCGGTAAAATCTACTTCTTCGATGCTTGCTGATTCAGCAGGCGGACGACCGTCATAACCGGGAAGACGCAACGCGTGATCGGTGGACATAATACGATTCATCCATGTGAAAAGTATCGTTGTCGCCACAGACAAGCCTAGGAGCAAAACGAAGAAAGCAATGGCTTTGCTATATGAAGAACGAATGGCCAAGTTATCCTTTATGGTGACTGAGAATTGGGCTGCTAAGGTACCGGCGCATACTATACAATGAAAGAAAGAATGAATGAAACTTTATCCTATTTGACGCCGGAATATTAAAAATTATGATAGCATAAGTTGGGACTCGGCCGGGGTTTGGATTCCGTGCTGCGGCTCTGGTACAGTTCAGGATACAGTGGCGCCGACGCAATGCGCCCTGCGATCTTGTCTGTCTATGTTTAAAACAATAAGGAATATTCATGGCATCGGTGTATTTATTTGATCTTGACGGTACCCTAGTGGATACAGAGATTTTATGGGTTGAGGCAATGGAGTTGCTCGCAAAAGAGCGGGGCTATGAATTGACCCGTGAAGTAGCGCTCAACATGGTCTATGGCATTTCTTGGCCCGAAGTGTACGAACGTTTTCTCAAGCGTTTCCCCGAATTGACCATGTCCATTGAAGCAATGGGCGAAGCCATCAATCCTTATTTCCTGCAATTGCGCGACAGTCAAGACGTACGAATTCCCGGATCCATTGCACTCGTGAAAGAGCTTGCGAAAGAGCACACGGTGGCGGTGGTGTCCGGCTCTTATCGTTACGACGTTGAAGCAGGCATACGCATTGCCGGCATCGAGCCCTACCTCAAGTTTTATTTGGGGCATGAAGATTATACACCCGGAAAGCCTGATCCCGCGTGTTATGTGGCGGCAGCGAAATTGGCAGGTGTCGAGACTGCTCAATGTGTTGTCTTTGAAGATTCCTGGGCTGGTGTTACGGCAGCCAAAGAGGCAGGCGCCTTTGCCGTTGCTTTATCCCGGCCGGGCCGCCCCGCGCAGGACTACTCACAGGCTGATCTTATCCTCAGCGATTTGAGCGAATTTGATCCGTCGCAAGTGAAACGCTGATCAGGAGGGGATGAAAACCTCCGTTATTGCGACGCTTTTCGTATCTCATTGAAAATCATTTTTTGCATGGTCACCGCTCCCTTTTTTTTTAAAGTTTAGTATGCTAAACAAATGGTAGGGAATATAAAATTTGAGCGCAATGTTATCTCCAACAAATAGGAAAATAACACAGAAAAACAAACCTTAAATGGAAGGGATGTACCATGAAAGATTCGAGACGAGATTTTTTGAAGATTGCCGGCGGTGTAGCCGCTTCCGGCGCATTGTTGAATGCTATGAGTTCTGAAGCGGTTGCCCAGACAACGGGCGCTGTGGCAGAGCACGTATTGCCCGATCTGCCCTATGCCTATGATGCCTTGGAGCCTTATATTGACGCGGCGACCATGGAATTGCATCACAGCAAACATCACGCCGCCTATGTGAGCGGTTTGAATGGCGCTGAAGCGGCCTTGGCAAAGGCGCGCAAAGACAACGATTTTTCGCTGGCACAATATTGGAGCAAACGGGTTTCATTCAACGGTGGCGGTCATTTCCTGCACAGCATGTTTTGGAAGGTGATGGCGCCTGCCGGAAAGGGCGGCGGTGGTGAGCCCGATGGCGCGCTGCGCGACGCTATCAATCGTGATTTTGGAAGCTTTGACAGCTTCAAAAAAGAAATGAGTGCCGCCGCGGCACAGGTGGAAGGCAGCGGATGGGGTTTGTTGCATTACCGCCCCGAAGATGATCGTTTGATTGTCTTGCAAGCGGAAAACCAACACAAACTATCTCCGTGGGGTGTTTGGCCGATTTTAGGGATTGATGTGTGGGAACACGCGTATTATCTGAAGTATCAAAACAAACGAGCCGACTACATCGAAGCCTGGTGGAATGTCGTGAACTGGAAACAGGTGGCCGATAATCTCGCGTCCTTAAAGAGTGCGCGCTAAGCGCCTGTTTCAGCCATAGCCGTAGTTTGAATATGCTTGCCGATTGTATCGCATAGATTGGGTACAGTCGGCAATTTTTTTGATTGCAACATGTATCGAAGTTTTAGGGAAGAGAAATCAACAAAGGCTGCTGTCAGGGTGTTGCAGCGAGGAGCGCACTTCCTTGCTCGTAAAGTTCCTGGATTTGGGCAGGGGACAGGGCTTCTTGGTAAAGACGGAAATCGCGCATGGAACCATTAAAATAATCACCGGGGCCTTTGCCAATGGACAGCGCTTCGTCGGTGCTGACATCGAGGAGAGCATCACCCGTTTTATTTACCACCTGTACACCGTCCACATAGAGGCGTACTGTTTTGCCGTCGCGGAGGGCGGCAATATGATGCCAGCCCGGTGATAGGGCATGATCATAGGAAAGGGAACAGCCTGTTTCCATGGACATGACATTTCCTGTTGGCAAGGTTCCGCAAAATAATTTGCCTTGGTAGAGCGCCATGGACCAGGTGCGTCGGTATTTGCCGGGCGCCGTGTCGAGCTGTTCGCTTACCGCGGTCCACGTAGCATCATCATCAAGACGGTAGACGCGGCTGGAAGGTAAGGTGCCTGTGTACAATTTCCCGTTGTAGACCATGAGCGCCATGGTCTCCAGTTCATCTTTCGGATTGCCGCGGGCAGACCAAGCCCCTGACGTGTTGTCCATGCGATAGATATAGGCTTGGGGCCAGGTGGATACATGGAGCTGTCCGCCGTAGACGGCGAAACCGTAATCTTGATGGATAGGCGGATCAATGGTCGCGCCCACATAGGCCCATTCGCTGCCGTTGTATCGGAAGGGACCGCCGGGCGAATCATAGGAGACCATATAGAGATCTCCATTAAACATGCTCGGGTTCAGGACGCGCCGTTCGGGATTGCCGCAATAGAACCAGTCCGTGCCGCCTTCATATCGGTAGAGGCCGAAGCCGTCTTCTTTGAGGGTTGTTGCATAAAGAGCGCCTTCGTATACGCCCAATCCGCCCAAGGTTGAGGCGGCGCCCGTTTGCGGATTTTCCAAAAGACCGCAGTAGGTCCAGCTGCCGTCTTCTTCATACCGATATACTTTGCCGCCCGCTGTGGTGTTTTGCGAGGCCTCCAAGGCGGAGCCTGTGGTGTCGTATCGGCCTGTGCCTGCGTAGAGCTGTCCGTCGAAAACAGCGAGGGCTTTCACTGCATTACTGGCGTCGGGACTTCCGCAATCGATCCACTCCTGTCCGCCGTCATAGTGGTAGACGTGTCCGCTCTCCTCTTCGCCTGCTTCGCAAGTGGCTGCGAACAGCTTGCCTTCATACACGGCAAAACCGAAGATCAGGATGGCGTTGCCGGGTCGTCCGCAAAATTCCCACTGCGGCTCAGTCTGGTTATCCACACTAAAAAAGAGATTACGGTCGTTGGGCTGCGAGTTGCCCACACCTCCATAGCAGGCGAGTCCTAAGGTGAAGCCTTTGCGTTCTTTGGTATCAAAATTACTGGCCAGATCACCGAGCCCGTCGGATAACACAGCATCGGTATGAATCCACATCGCAAGGCTAAAGTCTTGGGTTCCCGGAGCGGGAGGCTCTTGTATTTCTAACCACGAATCCCGTCCGTTAAATCGGGCTGCCGTGGGGGAACCCTCAAATTGGACGCCATGGTTTAAGAGCTTCTGCTGCGTCTCATCGGGACTTTGGTCGAGGGGCAGCGTAATATAGGCTGCAGCCCTCGCTTCACCCTGAAAAAGCACGAGCCCTATGACAAGACAGATATACGTAAAGACCGTTATTTTTTTCATAATCCTTGCCCTTATTGGTTGCAGCCTAAATCCGTAAATTATAGTAGCACAGAGGGATTTGGATAATCTATAATTCTTTGTCCATCGGAATCGAAAGTGTCTTGAAGAATTCGGTTCGTTACTATTTCGGAAAAGAAAACAAAGGACCGCGCCCTACGTAATATTTCTAGATTTTCAAGGGTTTATTCCCTAGGTTTTCCATAAACGCCTTTTACACACTTGTAATGATAGGCGTGAATTCGTGGGCGCTCTAAAAGTTTTTCTTGCATTCTATAGTCATCTGTGTTACCATAACGTCGATATGTAGTGGTTTGTTGAGAAATTGCGTCTATATATTGTATGGTCTAGATGGTAACGCTACTATGACACGGACATATACCGCATGCTGTATCAGAATCGCTGATACCGTATTAACGGGGAGGAATCATGGATAAAGGCGTCCGACTGGTTTTCTTGCCTGGCAGCCCTTGCACCCTTAAGGCCTTATGCCCCAAATCCCAATTCCTGACGTTACAGAGCCGGCTCGCTGCCCAGGGTATCTCTTGCGATTTGGTTGATTTTGGTGTTCTTGAAGAGCCGTCTCGCTATTCCAAAACAAGTATTTCTTCGACCATCGGTTTCCATAGCGGGTGGGCACGTCAACACAAGTCCGGGTGGGGAGGGATACCGGTACTTCACAAAATCATGGGCAGCCGTGATCACGGGATGCCGGAAATGAATACAGATCAATGGATGGCGCAGCTGGAAGCCGATGCGCCGTCTGTCTTTGTGTTCTGGATCGACGACCGCGCTATGTACCGTCGTTTCGCTGCCTATGGCGGGCGTCTGCACGAAACATTTCCCGAGGCAAAGATACTGTTGGCAGGTTCTCATGCCCGTCACTTTGCCGCCTACGCGCTCCACGATTATGCCTTTGTGAGGGGTGTGATTGTTGGCGACCTGTTTCAGTCGCTGCTGAAGTTTTTGGCGCTGGCCGACGATGTCCCCCAAGACCCCCACAGCATTCAAGGCATGATACTTCGAGCGGCAGTTGAAGGTTCTGTTCCTTCCAAACGTTCTGAAAAAGCGCCTGCGCCCGGTTATTTTTCTAAGAACAGGCTGCAAAGCCGTGTTTCCGGTATACAATTTCCGCTTTTTTATTTGGGGTTCTCCCATCAGCCCCAGCGTTTTATCTATCAGGAGGGAAAAGTATCCTTATCCTATTGCAAGTCTGCAGAGCTACTGCTGGAGGAGATTATCTTTTTACAAAAGCATCATAAAGCGCATGCTTTTCATATCGACGCATCTCATGTTTCTGAGTCCCATCTTGCCAAATTTGCGGACTTGCTCCTTAATCGAGATCTGTCGATTATCTATGCTTTAGGCAATGTGAGCGAAGCCATGGAAAAGAGCTTGGCTGATCGTCTCTTCGCATCGGGCTGTCGTTCTATAGGCTTTTGTATCCCCACGGGCAGCCAACGTATTCTGGAAGACTTCTACGGTTGTTCCTTTAGTATCAGCGCCATGTGCGCAGGCTTGCAGCGCTGCCGAAAAGCGGGTATCTTTACCGTGGTACACGTCTGTTATCCCTGTCCCGTCGACGACTATCATACCCGCGCGGAAACAGAACGCTTTTTGGAACTAGCCCAGCCTAAATCTGTGTGCATGGATATGCCTGCCTTGGTTCCCGGTTCAAAATGGTTCCGGCGTCCCTCCGAATTTGGATTTTTGATTAACCATCAAGAATATATTTTTAATGGCTCCGCTTCGCCGGTAGAGGTGGCATCTTTGCCCTACACCATGCGCGGTTGGAATGTAAAGCGTATTATTCAAGCGCGTGATGCCATGGCGGAATCTTTAATGAAGCTCGACTATTTCATTGATGTGACGGAAGAGCAGGGATTACTCGCCCGTTTGCTGCGCCATCAGTTTGATGAAAGCGATTTCCTGCAATCACTCACAAGATCGCTGACTGATTTTGATGTAGATCATTTAAGTGGTCTTGCAGCGTATCTTGCAGACAGCCTTCAACGGCTTGACTGTGATGATCTGGAAGATATGCTCCCCGGCAAAGCCGTATCATTTTCTTAAGGGGCGTCTTCCCGCGGCGGCGCCGTAGTTTTTGCTTCATCGTCCACTTCGCGCTAACGTTGAGGCGCATCCCGCTTTTTTAATTCCTCCACAATACGCCGTACCTCTTGGGCGCGGTCGCGGGGAAGAACCAATACACCGTCGGGAGTGGTCACCACCACAACATGGGACATGCCGATGACGCCTACTGCCATTTCTTTTGCGCCCGCGGCGTTGTAGATGACACAATGGTCACAGTCCAGCACGATGGGATCGCCTCGGGTGTAATTCATCTGTTCATCGCAGGCTTCGGGCGTGGGCAATCCGTTCCAAGTGCCCACATCATCCCAGGAGAAATCGCCGCGCACCATGGCAACATGGGTTGATCTTTCCAGTAGGGCGTGGTCAATACTGATTGTTTCGAGGCTTTCAAAAAGACGAGCAGTCTCTTCAGTCCGTCCATCTTGCAGTAGCGGGAGCAGCGAGGAAAAGGTTGCCATTAAGGAAGGCGCTGCCGCCCGGAGTTCTTCCAAAAAGACGGACAGCCGCCAAAAAAACATGCCGCTATTCCAAAAGTACCGTCGCGATTCGAGATAGGCGCGGGCACGGTCGGCGCCCGGCTTTTCGTGAAAGGCTTTCACCGGATAAAGGGGGAGCGGCGATTCTTGATCGGGCCTTAAAGGCGCGTTAAGGTTGGGCTCAATATAGCCAAAGCCGGTATCGGGTCGGGAGGGAGTAATGCCGCAGGTGACCAAGCAGTGGTGTTGCTCTGCGCCCGTCAACGCCGCCTCCATCATCTCGTTACACAAGACGGTTTCCGTGATGCGCGGGTCTGCGCTCAAGACCGCCACCGTGATTTCTTCGGGGCGCAAGTGGTTATAGGTTTTGGACAGCCAAGCAGCCGCGAAAATAAGTGCTCCTGCCGTATTTTTCTTGCAAGGCTCAATGATTAGCCGCTCGGAAGGGAAGTCAATGTTCATTTCGATTATGGCGTCGGCAAGTCCGCTGCCCGTGACGATGTACACATGCTCTTTTCCCACGACGGCTGCGGCAAGGTCAATGCTTTCTTCCAACATGCTTTTATCGGGTCGGTTCAGGGGCAGCAATTGTTTCGGTCTCTTTGCCCTGGACAGGGGCCAGAAACGCTCTCCGGAACCACCTGCCATGATGACCGCAACACGTTGTTGATTTACGGCAGCCATGATCTTTTACCTTTCACGCGAGGTCTATACCCTTAAGTGTGTCCTTGCCGTTCACCGGGGAAACGCTCTCGTCGCGCTTTCAAGTAATGCGCCGGCACGCGGAAGCGCGCCACAGATTCATCATAATAGAAGCCCATGGAAACAGGCAAATGGCGGAGCTGTGCACAGACCGGGTAAACCTCGGCTATTTCCAGATAAACCAAATTAATGCCGCCGCCGGGATTACTGCAATGATGGTGAATGGAACGGATACGGCCATAAATTGACGGAAGGAAACAGGATGTCCCTCTTTTTTGAGAATGCCGCAGCCAACAATATTGGCGGAAGCGCCGATAGGCGTAAGGTTACCGCCAAGGCTGGTTCCTATCAACAAACCAAACATGAACAGGGCAGGATGCAAGTTTATTTTATCTGACATTTGCATGGCGACGGGGAGCATGGCAGCAAGGAAGGGCACGTTATCGACAAATCCGGAGACGAGAATTGAAATACCAACAAGGAGGGCATAGCCGAAAAATATGTTGTTGCCAATCTGTGCGGATAAACTTTGCGCTATGGTGTCGATCCATCCCGTGACGGTGAGGCTTTCCACAAGAATAAAAACACCGAGCAAAAAGATGGTCGTATCCCAATCCAGTTTTTTGAGATAGTGCCAAAGAGAGCCCTCATTGACTTGTTTGTGCCAGAGGAGGGTGACTAAGCCAAAGAGCATGCAGATGAGCCCCGCCAAATAGGAGAACTCTTTATCATAGAAAGAAGAGAGGATGAGCGAAACGATCAACAGGGTCAGCAAAAGGCTGGGCGTCCACGATTTGACGGTTTCCTCTTTCACCAATTCGACTTTTTTTCTGTGGTGCCGAAAGACAAAATAAAGATAGATCGAAGAAGTCAATGCGCCGAGCTGAACGGCAAAGAAAATACCGATTTTTCCCCGATAGAAAAAGAAGTCCATGAAATTCATTTTGGCATAACCGGCAAGAAGCATGCTGGGCGGGTCGCCGATGAGCGTGGCGCAGCCTTGCAGATTGCTGGAGATGGCAATGGCAACGATCATATTGACGGGGTTAATCTTCAGCTTTTGCGCTAAGGACAAGGCGATGGGCGCAACGATCAGCACAGTCGCCACATTTTCCACAAAGGCGGATAGGATACTTGTGAGGGCGCAGATGAAAAGAATGGCAAAGGCGATGTTAGGGGCATGGTTCACGATACGTTCAGCGATAAAGGCGGGAAAGCGGCTTTCCATGAAGGCTTCCGCCACGACAAGCATGCCCACAAAAATGCCCATGACATTCCAATTGACACCGACAAAGGCCGGTACAGGGTCTAAAATTCGGAAAAGGAGCAGTGCTGCAATGGCTGCAATGGCGGTTAAGCTCTTGCGGTTGGGCATCAGAATAAACAAAAGATAGGTGACGGCAAAAATAGCGAGTGTAATTGCTTTGGGAGTCATCATGTTTTTATATCTTCTCTACAAAATAACCCTGAGATTAGGGGTTGCAGCAAGAGGCATGAATACGGTTCATTGCCGATGCCGGTAGCCTTCCACAGTCTTTTTTGTGTACGTACAGGCTTCATCTTTTGCAGCATAGTGTATCACGTTGAGCCTAGAATTTTCATGATTCGCTTCGCCTTAGTTCCGCTGCGGGATGGATCGGATGGACAGGATGGACAAGATGGACCGGATGGACGGGATGGACCGGATGGACGGGATGGACCGGATGGACCGGATGGACAAAGAGAGTGCATAGGAGAAGGAGCGCCAATGCCCTACCCATCACCACGCGCTGGTTCCCAACCCTGTTGCTAGCTCCGCTTTCCCGTGTCATTCTGAGCGGAGCGAGGAATCAGCCGGTGGTGTCGTCATTTTGCAATTGAGCGCTACGCTTGACAGCGGATCAATTCTCTTTCTCTGAACCGGCAAGGAGGACGCCTGCTTCTTCTCCGGGCTCAAAATAATTTTCTTTAGGCAGGTGGCGGAACCAAATAAAATAGATGGCGATCATGCTCACGATGCACACAGCCAAGGTGGGGTAAAAGGCTCGCCACGCGCCGATGACCGCCTGCATAGGCAAAATAAATAGGGTAATCTGCCAGAGCAACGCAAAGGGGCTTGCCCCTATATCGTGGCGATGTTCGATGCGCAGCGCGGCCTGGTCTTCTGCGGAAAGGCGTTTGCGATAGGGACCCCAAATGCCGAAGGGGCGGGTGATCCGATAAAAGCGCATGACAACTTCATCATCTTCAGCTTTGGTCAAATAGGTACCCGCCACCGCTGCAACAAGCCCTATAATACCTAAGAAAATAAACTGCAAGCGTTCATCCAAGTTTGGATAATAATAGCGCTGCAGTATGGCGGCGAGCAATCCCACAAAAGTGCCCGCGGCGAAACCGCCGCCGTTAAAACGCCACCACAGCAAGCGCAGTACACCCGGAATGAGCAGTCCGCCGCCTAAGCCCATAATGATCCAGCCCCAAATATCATTGATGCTGCGGATGGAATAGGCGAAGACAAAAGAGACGACTACGATGAGGCACACACCTGCCCAGCTGATGTAGATCAATTCGCGGGTGGCGGCGCGGGGCCGAAGGTACTTCTGGTAAATGTCACGGGTGATGTATCCCGTCGTAAGATTGACCGTGGCGTTAAAGGTGGACATGGCGGCTGCTAGTAATACGACCAATAAAAGACCGCGCAGCCCGGGCGGAATATTAAACAGCAATACAGCGGGCAAGATACGTTCCGGATCCACATTGCCTTCGTAGCCCATGAGCAGCAGCTTTTGCTGCCATCCTTCAGCGCCCACTGATGCTTTGATACGGTCGAGCAGGGCAGGTTCGTAGTTTTCCGGATGGTTGGTAATGGATGAGAGCGTATCTGCCCAGTGCGCTTTATCGGTTATGACAACCTGAGACTTGATCAAGTCCGTTGTTTCGGTGATCACGGATTGATCCGGGAAAATGTCATGGACGAGAAAAATGCCCATGACCGCAAAGGCCATCATCATGGGCCAGCGCACGGTCATGAGGGTGGTCCAGAACAGGGTGAGCAATCCACATTCCCGGTCATTCTTCGCGCCGAAATAACGGGAGTCGGCGCCGGAGGTGACCCCGAGAAAGATGTTTTTCATGAGATAGAAAAAAGCGAACATCATGAGCGCTTCGTATTGTTCATAACCGGAAGGCATGGACGTTTTCCATTGGGGCAGCCCCGACATCCAGTTCGCATTGCCCGTTACTTGTGTGGCGATGAGCCCGAAATCTTCCACGCCGCCGATGCGGACCACAGCCATGGCAGTGACGATAACGACGCCGATAACGATGATGACCGCTTGGAAGAGGTCTGTAAATACAACGCCGTAAAATCCGGATATCATGGTGTAGAGCGTGGTAATGGCGACCATGATCAGGGTGCAGGTAAGCGGGGAGAAGGGGAAGAACATGGTTAGAAAAAGGCCGGCCCCTTTGATCAAATAAGCGAGCATGCCCACAGCGCTGACGATACCTGCCAAGGCGGAAACTGCTTGTGCGAAGCGGCCGCCCAGTCCATCGCCGAAACGGAAGACCATCCATTCTGCCGGGGTCAGGCATTTAGAGCGTCGATGCCATTTACCGCCCCACAGCATCATGAACGCCAATACGAGGACAGCGCCGCCGCGGAATTCAATGAATAGGCCGCGGGGTCCCAAAAGGAAGAGGAAGGAGGTGATGATCATGGTGCCTGTCATATCGAGGAAATAGGCCATGCCCGAAACACCCAGCGCCCACCACGGTAAACGCCGCCCGCCAATAAAGTAATCGTCCAGACTTTTGGAGGCAAAGCGTTCCAACACCAGACCCAGTACGATCAAAGCAAGAAAGTAAATCGAAATAACCGTATAGTCTATAGTATTTAAATGCCACATAGGGTCAGCCTCCATTTTTTTATTTTAACACGGGAAAGCCTTGCTATAACACTTTAATAACGATAGAATCATAGAACAAATATTTATAGGTGAAATGCCGTCTGTTACAAACACAAATACACCGCTTCGGTTGTTTAGAGAATTCCTCTGGAAGTCGGAAGCCTGATGGGTTCCAAACAAAATTTATCGACCAAAAATAAGTTGAAATAGATATTACGGCTTGATTGGCATAATGCTCAAAGAGTTCTATTTCCCGATTATTCTCAGCAACAATGTATTTGTGGCCACACTTAATTTTAAGGGTCTTGGATCGACCGCTGGATTTGCTTGCATCATGCTGAAGAACGCAGTTATCCTAAGGGAAGAAATAGATGTAAGCAATCTGGTGTCCAATGGCTTGCGGGACAACTTTTACTGTACGATATTAAAGGGGTGGAGCCTAGCATTACCATGCCAGATCGATCCTTGGGTCACAATTCTCAGGAATGGTATTGTTGACTCTATTATAAAATCGGAGTGGTGTTGTCCGTTTCGACTGGTTCTATATTACTCTCGATCATTAGGAGAATCTAAGCGTTATGGCTGAATTGGTAATTGATAATCAAAAACAAGTAAAACAACACTTTTTAAAATTGTTTTTGAGGATGATAGGTTTCCTTTTTGTATTAGGTTGTCTTACAGCCGCAACGCTCTTTATATATTGGTATTTTCTGGCCCCCCCCTATTGGGATAAAACTTTCGGTCAACTGGATGAACGGTTTTATTTCGCTCCTCAGGCTTTCTTTCTAGATGTTTCACTGCAAAAAGGGGAATTTCCACTTTGGAATCCATTAGCCTATGGCGGTATGCCTTTTGCCGCGGATCCGCAGGCAAGCGCCTGTTATCCACCGCATCTTATCCGTGCTCTTTTAACCCCCTCCTTTGACCCTTTTGCAACAGCAGTAAGCCTGCACCTCCTTCGTTTTCTGCACCTATTATGGGCGGGATTGGGCATAGTGTGTCTTGCACGATTGTACCGGCTGAGTCTGCCCGCGTGCCTTGTGGGCGCTCTCGCTTTTATGTTCAATATGTTCAACATCATTTACTTTACAGAATTCTATGTATATTCCTTGCTAGTGGTCTGGGTACCCTGGGTGCTTTGGGCTGCCAAAAAAGCGTTTCAAGCGCAATCATTACGTGCCAGTATCTCATTTGCAATTTTGGCTACCTTGTTTTTTGCTCTGAGTACACTAGCCGGGTTTCCCCAATTGAGTTTGTATTTAGGATTGTCACTCGGTTTTTACGGACTTTTTGATTTTCTACTGAACTGCCGATTTAAATTCAAATTTACTGAACTAGTTCGTGCTTTTTCATGGCGTATGATCTTGATAGCGGGCATTGGTATTTTCACCGTTCTTGCCTCCTGTGTGTTGCTGCTTCCTGCGATTGAACTGGGCTCGGGAAGTGCAAGGGTTGTAGCGTCAGGTGTGGAGGTTTCCACCATAAAACAAAACTTCGAGGCTTTACACCTCTTGAAATGTTGGTTGTTTTATCCGGGGAATACTTGGCTGCCCTTTGGTCCTCGAGCAGTTGGCATCGGTTCAATATTAGTGGCGCTGACAGCTTTTATTCATAGAAAACGTTGGCGCGATGCTATGGTATTTTTCTTGCTTTATCTTGTCCTCACCGATTGCTCCTTGGGCCCACCCTTTCCGGTCGGAGCATTGCTGCATCGGTTTGACATATTGAACATTACCGTTTCACCTTGGAGGGCGGGCTCTTTCGCAGCGCTGCCCTTTGCTCTGTTGGTAGCCTTCGGAATAGATGCCGCGGGTCAGAGACCGGTCCGATGCTGGCTGCGCAGTGCAAGAATGCTGGTGTTGGCTGCTGCAGGTGCCGGTATGCTGTACATGTTATATCCTGTCTCTTATACACATCT
>LSQX01330522.1_pt1 | contig 20998 bp, 18 predicted proteins | sample 654561 | NCBI WGS metagenome assembly LSQX01 (sample SAMN04489861, study PRJNA283612) | anaerobic digester metagenome | isolation source: 4 biogas reactors fed with cattle manure at either 37C or 55C with and... | place: Denmark: Kongens Lyngby | collected 2014 | reverse complement strand
AGAAAATCTGTTTTACTAATATTCTACTAAAGCAGGGATCACCCCTGCATACGCGGGGAACTCGCCGGTAAATTCATAGGTTGACTTAGCGACATAGGATCACCCCCGCATACGCGGGGAACACGGCTTTGTTAAGGCATTGCTAACAGCTGTTAGAGGATCACCCCCGCATACGCGGGGAACACAGCAACAACGATTTTTTCCGGCCCTCAAACCATTGGTGCACAATAAGTTGGCCATTTTTTTCATCATCACAAATATTGGTGCTGCCCCCGGGCAAGCGAGTGTAGTCTTCGTTGAATTGTGCTTTACCATGGGCGAGGCGGATGCTATGCTTTCCGTCTCCAAGTGTTTCCGCCCAATCCCGAATGCGAGGGAAGATGCCGTCCGATGTCGCTTGCGTTGGCAGCGCAAAAAAAAGTCCCGATCGTCCAGATTTATGCGCGAAAACTTCTACCGCAGCAAGCGCTGCCTCTGTCTTTCCTTGACCCATAGGAGCTTCGATGACCATGATTCCGGGTGCGTTGATCCTACTAGCCACGTCATGCGCGACATCCTGCATCGGTCGCGGCACAAAGACGTTTCCTGGTTTAGAAAACCTTTTCGTCAAAAACTCATTTCTCATCCAAGAGTTATCTGCAAACCAAGGATCTGTCAGCTGGAGTTTTCTCCACGCTTCGCCCACTCGCCTTTTTATGTTGACTTCCTCAAGAAGATATCCCCACGGTTCATCCAGTTCGATGTAAGGAAAAAAATGCTCATTGCTTGCGATCCAGTCGGCCATAATAACGAGCCCGCTTAAGAGAACCTGAGCACTCATATCCGGTATCGGCAAACTTTGCAAAGAATCATACCCTGAGATGTTTAGGATATAGCGAATCAGTTCAATGTGAATGCTCTGCCACGCTTCTTTGCCAAAGGGCCCACTATGGTAGACTCTAGCGTTTTGACAGATTTTCCCTTTATTATACGTGGCATAGTCAACCGGCTTTCCGTGATGTGATCCTAGAACAGAAGCAATATTTTGATGGCACTCATGGTCCTCCAATATGGTTTGCGACGCTAACGCATGTGGGATTTTAATTGATGCGTTAAAGTAATTGCGATCGAACGTATCGGGCAATAAGTCATGCTCGAACAAAGCACTTAGAAGCTCACGATCCGCCATATTGGGCGGATAAGATGCGTATTGCGTTTGGAATAGAGGGGTGGCTTTACCTAAATCATGCGCGCTAGCAAGGAAATAAAATAGCTGTTCGGCCACTTCCTCCTGATCACCTATATCACGAGATATCACTTCTTTATGGTAATGCGGCTCACACTGAATACCTGAAGCAATCGCGACCTTCACGCCTTCAGGCAACCAGTTTCGCCAAAGATGTCTAGCCACCTCCGCGGCATCGCGCATATGCACAATCAGTGGCAACCACTCCTGTTCTCTTTGTCGCGATTTTTTCGCCCAAAGTACCTGAGCTTTAGTAGCAGGTTCGTTCAAATAACATTCTCCTGGACCATCTCATGAGCGTTTTGTTATCAAGCTGAAAACTATTACAGGGCTGAGCGTTTATTATGATCTACCGCGCAAGCATTCTTATCTTTTATAGCATCTATATCGCCAATTAGCAAAACTTTGGAAGTTTTTTTCTTATTTTTAGTGTATATTGCGTAGCCACAAACATTTCGGAGCGGCAGTACTCCTCAATCGCTCGTCTCTTCTCTTTTCTTTCGTATCATGAAAAAAATAGGCTATTCGTTGATACGACCCTTGAGCAAAGGAGATCCGCAGGCGGCGCAATAGTCGGCTCGTGCGTCGCACATGGTTGCGCAGGACGGGCAGAAAAGAACTTGGTCGCGACGCTTATCGTATTTTTCTAAAGTCCGAAGATTGGCTTTCTGATGGCTTTTGATGCGATCCCCGATTTGATAGTAATCGTAAAGTGTTGGGCTGTTGCCAACGGATCGTTCGATTATTCTGTTATCAGAAAGACGGACAAACAGGACATTATCTCGTTCACCGGAATTTTTGACACGGGTCTCCTTGTCCTCGACAACGCCTTCCCAATCTTTGCCTTTTCGCAGGGTGCTTCGTATTGCGAAAACCGCGATGAGCGCAAACATAAGTGCGATCACGGTCGTTACCACAAGACCTTCGCTGTCAAAGGATAAATCGCCTGTGGCAAAGAGAATGGAGGGTATAGCAAGTATCAAACCCAACGCGAAAATAAAACTGTATTGGCGTTTGTGTTTTTGATACCTTGCATATAGGGGATCGTCCGCCCTGTCCGACCAGCCGATACCCCCGGCACCAACAGCCGGTACATAACCGTAGGGATGGATGCCATTGGGATCAAACCCGCATTGAGTGCAAATTTTGAGCTGTTTTTGCAAACGAGTTCCACAACGGGAACAGAAAAATATTTTTTCGAAAGCCACACAAGACCTCCCAGCGGCTAACAGCGTTGAATGCAGCCAATTAGCTACATTATAGAAGACGAAATAAACAATTGTAAGGCGCTAAACGCCAATGATCAAGCAAGCAGGCTCGTCAAAAGCGACTACATTCTTGTGATGCAAACAGGCGCTTGCCGCCGTATCATACCGGCTGTGGTAATCTGTAAGAGTAGGACTTTGACCACAGCAAACCGATTCGTCGAGTAATTATCACCTTCAATAAGATTATCCCCAAGCTCTCCAGAGTTAACAGCTTAGTCTATTTAACAACATTTATGAGCGCATTGAGCGCAATCATAAAATAAAAAACAACACGTCCCCGAAAGTGAAAAATATATCACGCTTTTTGCCAACATATCGGGTATTTAGGTGAGAGCGGCGAGGATGACACGGTAAGGAGAAAATTAAATGGATTTAATAGATCAAATAGTACTTCATGAAACGTTTGGCGAAGGAAAAGTAATCAAACACGTAAAGGGATATATTACCATCTTGTTTTCTATAGGTGAAAAAAGATTTTTATATCCGTCAGCTTTTAAAAAATTTTTGAAGATGAAAGACGACAAAGCGTCCGAAGTTGTGCAAGCAGACTTAAGCGCTTCAGAGGCAAGAAAAGCAAAAATTGCTGAAGAAAAGAAAAAACGTTTACTTGAGCGGCAAATGGCTAACCTCAATGCAATTCAAAAAACACGCAAACCTGCGCGCAAGCGAAAGGCAAAACCCAGGCCCAATATCGCGTTCAAATGCAATTTCTGTGATGGCGGCAAATCATTAGATCAAGTTGGTTTTGATGGTGTTTGCAGTGACGCCATAATTCGAAATAACATCGAGGTTGAGAAACGCACATGGTGCAGTGATGATACGTGCGCATGTAGACAATACCTCAATGGGGAAATCACTCGCACCTATCTTGATGAACGAAATGCCGTGTGTTACGAGAGCGAGATGCTAAGGGATTGGAAAGCTTATGCAGGAGTCGTTCAGAGTGGCGACAGGAAAAATGAACCTATGAAACTCCGGCAGGTGCGGGACAACAGTCTTTGTGTGTTAACCACACGTGATCCCGGTTCCGATGAGACCGATAGATATATCTTCGCCGTTTTCTTTGTTGACGAGGCCTTCGAGGGCAATGACCTTGAACAGGGCTACGTTACATCAAACGGCCCTTATAAAATCAAACTCACGCCCGCAGAAGCTCATAAAATGCTTTTTTGGAATTATCACGCCAATGCCAACCGATCGCATATCGCTTCATGGAGTTCGGGCCTGCACCGCTATTTCGAAGACAACAAAGCAGTGCAAATATTGCGAGATATTGCTGTGATGAAAACTGGGACTGCCGACGAAAAATTGGCACAGGAATTACTCGAGCATTTTGTAAGCATCAAGCACATCGACATTGATACAGTGCCGGAAAAAAATGGCGCCCTCATGAGGAGCGAATAACCCTCGCCGATAACTGTATCGACATTGCAAGTATTTGCCAAATAAAGCCCCGGCTGTTCATAAAACAATCGGGGCTTTTGTTTCCAATCTTAGCCTGCTTAATCGAGAGTCTTCACCGCAGTAAAATCCCTGCTATAAGTTGGAATCATCTACGGTGTAGCGAAGATCTGTCCCCAATAAGTCCCGTACGGTTGCGTCGAATCGTAATGGCAACCGACCCCGATCAGTGTGAAACAAGGATTCATAATATTCGATCGATGACCTGGAGATTCCATCCAACGCTGGACAACGCGCGCAGGTGTGGGACATCCGGCCCCAATATTTTCACCCACACGACTATAGGCAATAGTGACCGCTGTGAAAAAACGAGTACCGTTAGGTCGCGTGTGGCCCCACACATCGACAATTTCACGCGCCCGGAGTCGTGCTGACGCTCTAAGTGATGAATTCATCGTGAGTGGAGGCAAATTCTCCTTTGATCGTTCGTCGTTAACGAGTGCCACCACCTGTTCCTCAAAACTTGCGTAGGAGATACTCTTTACAGTTGTGGTCAATGTGATTTCTGGAACCGTTGGTTTTGTTGTGATTACTGCCGGCACAGTTGTTTGTGGGCTAATACTTTTCGTGCTTGTGGTAGCGACCGAAGTGGTCTTTGATGTCTGCGGCTTTGTTGGTTTCGCCGTGGGTTTGGTTGACGACTGTCTTTCTGTATGTGTTGTGGTTGAGGCTGTGGTTGTTGTTATGGATGCTTCTGTCGTCGACTGAGACGTCCTATCGCCTTGGCGTTCAATCCACGAGCTACCAACTGTCGATAACTCTCCATCGGTTGGCATCATCATTTTTGGCGACACAGTAGACGTTGAACCTGAATGCTCGAGTCGAGCTAAAAGGCCTTTGCCGCCCATTTTATCGTAATGCGCTCCAACAGTGAGCAATAAAGCGGCTAAAATCGCGATGACGAGAGTGACTGATTTTCTCATATAAATTGCATTCTTTTTCTATGCTGTACTTTCCTACAATTGTCTAGGCACTTCATGAAAGTCGATTGGTTCAATTTCTCGGATCAAACCTACCTTATACCTACCTTATAATGACGTTAAAACAATCCCTATCAGAAAGAAAGGGATTAAGGGCGCACTATGGGTCAATCGAGTTACAGCCTGGATACATTTCGACTTTCAATCAGATACTAGTGATATTTACTTGCAAAACAGATTACCCTACTGTTGATTTTGGCAAGCACTGTTAGACGCCACTGATACGATCGGGAATACTCGGAAGATGCTAGAATGAACGACGGTATGAATTTTTTAGTTGAATAAAGTGGATACTTTAGAGATATATCAGATCCAGACGAACATTAAGAATGCAGAAAGGCAAAACATGGATGTTTTCACGTTAGCGATATGGATAGGCACCTTTGTTTTTCTTGGCGTCTCTTTTATCAAGGACAAACAGAAAACAGGTCGTGCTTTGAAAATGGCTTTCAATATGGGCATGAAGATGGCAGCCAGTATCTTCTCCATCGTATTGGCGATCGGATTGATCCTGACAATTCTACCACCTGCAGACATCGCGACATTTGTCAGTAGGCAATCCGTTCTACTGGCAACCATTGTGGCTGCCCTATTCGGAACGATTACACTCGTTCCGGCCTTTATCGCGTTTCCTCTCGTGGGGCAACTAGTTGGCGCAGGAGTGAGCGTCATGCCTTCCGTCGCATTCCTAACTACGCTGACGATGGTAGGTGTGGTCACCTTTCCTCTCGAGAGAAAAGAATTCGGTTCAAAATTCACAGCTGTAAGAAACGGTCTTAGCTTTTTGTTTGCCATATTGATTGCGTTAGTGATGGGGGTACTGATTTGAATATCTCAAAAAGTATCCGCAAGAACCTGTTCTTAATTGTTGTTGTTTTCGCCTACATTGCGCTCTTCATCGCGAGGCGTGAAATGGCGGTTGAATCACTGCGAAACAGCAGTTACTACATCAAAGAAATGCTCCTGATTATGCCGGTCGTTTTCGTCCTGACGGCTTTATTGGATGTGTGGGTTCCCAAAGAAAAGATACTTCAACTTTTAGGCAAAGACGCCGGCACGAAAGGCGTTTTTCTATCCTTTGTAATCGGCAGCATCTCAGCCGGACCTATCTACGCAGCGTTCCCCATGTGCGTCATGCTTCACAATAAAGGGGCTTCTATCCGCAATATCGTCATCATCCTGAGCTCGTGGGCTGTGATCAAGGTACCTATGCTGATCAACGAGGTCAAGTACCTCGGACCCAAGTTTATGACAGTGCGATGGATGCTAACGGTTATCGCAATCCTCATTTTCTCGTGGATCACATCGAAAATCATTAAAGACGACGATATCCCAACGGGAGAAGACTCGCTAGAACTTGAAGAAACAAAATAGGTTGCACTCTCTTTCAACAATTGTCAAAGAGTGGGCACATCTTTTTTTTCCAACTCATAGGAACCCGACAGATAGAGACCTAATTTGGCGCTCGCAGGCCCGATCAATTCATAAAGTACACTAGAAGCCAGAATAATCGTTTGAAGTGTGCCGCCGACATCCTGGCCAAGTTGACGCACACATAAAGCGGCAAGTCCGATCGCTACCCCCGCCTGAGGGGCGAGCGCGAGGCCTAGATAATTCCGAACCTCTTTTGATTTACCCGTTACAAGTGCTCCCAGGTATGAGCCAGAATATTTGCCAATCAGGCGCACAACGAAGTAAAGGACAGCGATGAGCACAAGCGAAGTTGATCCGACCGTGCCTTTCGCGGTCAGGGTACTTAGATCAAAACTCAGACCGGATCTCACAAAAAACAACACAAGAATCGGCGGACTAAAATAATTGAGCTGTCGGAACAGCTTTTCATGGCCTTCGATATTGGCAAACACCAGGCCCATCGTCATGCAACCAAGAAGAGGCAACACGTCGAAATAGGCGCTCACCCCCGCAAAGAAAAGTAAAATTCCCACCGCGATAATCAAGCGATTATCGGCAGTACGCCTTGTCGGAGTTAACGCTTTGAGGAGCCAGGCAAAACCGATTCCAAGCGCTATGAGCAGAAGATTAATCAGAAGCGGTTGAATGACGCTACTGAAGGCACCGCCTCCCGCGATACCTTTAACAAACGGCGAGATCGCCGCGATGACAATACTGAACGCGACAAGTCCGACCACATTGTCCATCGCGATTACCTGGAGTAGCGTGTCAACATAATCACCACGAGCGCCCGTCTGCCTGATTGTCATCATGGTTGAAGCGGGGGCCGTCAACGAAGCAAGTACGGCAAGCACGATAGAAAAGACAAAATCCAGTCGCAACACCACAAACATCAGAATAAAGACAAGTAGCGACGCCGTCAGTGCTTCGAACAAGGCAATGATAGCCGACTTTTTACCTCTTTTTTTGAGTTTCGCGAAATCAAGATGTTCGCCGACGCTGAAGGCGATGAACGCCAAGGCAATATCTGTGAGAAAATCAGTGTTCGCGATGAATGATGCCGGGATCAAATTTAGGACATAGGGGCCCATCAAGATGCCCGTCACAATATAAGCTGTCACATTGGGAAGCCTGAGCAATTTGGTGAGGCGTGTCATCGCGAATCCCAACATCAGCATCAAGGACAGAGAAATCAGGATCTCCGCTACACCCGTGGTGCCACCGCTTTGACTGTAAATCCAGTTCATCGTCGCTTTCCTCTCATCTCCACGGCCCTGATTGCTCATCGTGCAAACACATGATCATTATTTGTTCATTAAATGCCTATCATACAGGGTTTTCACGCATTCAGCGACCATGTATAGGCATGATAAAGTGAAATCGAGAAAATGTAAAATAATGATCAAATAAACCAGTGTGCCCCCTCAAGAGCACACCGGTATCAATTCATATATATTCCGAACTTTTTTGTGGTCTGACTGTAAAGGTAACGCTTACGCTGTGAACTCCTTTATGTCGACTTCGCTCAATTTCTCAACCCGTACCGCCGATATCTTGTATGCGCCAGTCAGCGTAATTGGATCAAAGGCTGATTGCGTGAGCTCGTTGGTCGGTGTTTCCGGATAGTGGAAGGTCATGAACATCATACCCGGCTTGACGCGATCCGTCACAAGGACGCGCGTCATGACGCTGCCGCGACGACTTGTAACTCGCACAAAATCGTGTGTAACGAGGTTCAGCGCTGCGGCATCCTCTGGGTTGATCTCTGCTTCCTCAAAGGGATTGATCGACCCCAAGAGTTTTGAAAAACGAGTCGTTACATTGTAGTGACCGAGTTTTCGACCTGTCGTAAGCAGAACTGGATACTCGTCTGACACAGTTTCAGTTGGCGCTTCATATTCAACTGCCACGAGCTGTGCTCTGCCTCTCGGGAATAGCCCCTTGTGGAGGAATTTTGTGCCGGGGTGGGAAGTCGTCGGGCAAGGCCACTGCAGACCGTTTTCTTTTGCCAGGCGTTGATACGTCATCCCTCGGTAAGAGGGCGTCGCTAAACGGATCTCTTCAAAGATCTCTTCCGCGCTCTCAAACTCGAATCCCTTAATTCCCATGCGCTGGGCAAGTTCGCAGATGATCGCCCAGTCAACTTTCGCATCACCGGGTGGGTCGACCGCTTTGCGGACAAGCTGGACACGTCGTTCAGAACATGTAAATGTCCCATTTTTTTCCGCGTAGCATGTTGCCGGGAAAATAACGTCGGCAAGCTTCGCCGTTTCAGACATGAATATTTCCTGCACAACGACAAAGTCCATGTTCTCGATCGCCGCTCTGACATGATTGGCGTCCGGATCGGTTAGGACGGGGTCTTCCCCCATGACAAACAGCGCCTTCACTTTACCTTCGTGCGCTGCGTCCATCATTTCGGGAATGCGAAGACCGTTATTCTCATTGACCGCGACACCCCACAACTCAGTGAAGAACGCGATCGATTTCTCATCGGTCACAGGCTGATATCCGGGGTATGTATTGGGAAGCGCGCCCATATCACATGCGCCCTGAACATTGTTCTGGCCGCGCAACGGGTTGATACCGGCATTTTCCATGCCGATGTGACCGGTCACGAGCGCCAGATTGGCAAGACTCATGACGTTGGCTGTGCCTGTCGTATGCTCCGTGATTCCCAACGTGTAATAGATACCCGCCTTCTTGTAATGTGAATATAATCTGGCGGCCAGAACAAGATCGTCTTCGGAGATCCCTGTGATTTCGGAGACCATATCGGGTGTGTAGCGTTTGACGGTCTCCCTCAATAGCTCGATTCCCTCTGTACGAGATTCAATATAGTCGCGATCCTCCCATCCCTCGCGGAGGATGATGTGGATCAGACCGTTGACGAGCGCGATATCGCTCCCCGATTTTAAAGGCAAATGAAGGTCGGCCATTCCCGCAAGCTCAGTTGTTCGCGGATCAACGACGATGAGTTTAGTACCCTTCCGCACTGCCTGTTTCATCTTGTTGCCGATGATTGGGTGTGCCTCTGTTGTGTTGGAACCGATCACGAAGAGCAGTTCTGATCCTAAGACTTCATTGACGGAGTTTGTCATGGCCCCGCTGCCAAGCGTGGTTGCAAGACCTGCAACCGTTGGGGCGTGTCACGTTCGTGCGCAGTGATCGACGCTGTTCGTGCCAATCGCTACGCGCATAAATTTCTGAAATAAGTAGTTTTCTTCGTTGGTACAGCGTGCGGAAGATAACCCCGCCACTGCGTCAGGACCGTGCGTGTCACGAATCTTCGAGAAACGCTCTGCTGTTAATGCCAACGCTTCGTCCCACGTGGCGGGCACAAATGTTCCGTCTTTACGAATGAGCGGGGTTGTAAGCCGCTCTTCTGAGCTGATAAAGTCGGTGTGAAATCGTCCTTTGACGCACATTTCGGTTCCGTTGATCGGTGATTTAGGAGCAGGGGTCACGCCGACCACCTTATTATTTTCCACATCTACATTGAGATAAAAGTTGCAACCCGTTCCGCAGAAGGGACAGGTCGTCCGGACTTTCTTCAAGTCCTGCATGCGGTATCCAATGAAATTTTTATTAAATAAAGCCCCCGTCGGACACACCGCGATACACTGACCGCACATGCGGCAGATCTCTTTATCGATCGGCCGGTTATTGGCGGTCGTCACCGTTGAGGTAAATCCGCGTCCGACGTGGTCATATGTGGACGTCACTTGGATTTCCCGGCACACGCGGACACATTTGCCGCATTTGATGCATTTTGCCTGGTCACGGACCATGATCGGGTTGAAGTCATCGATGGTGAAGACTTGTTCCCCTCTCTTGTAAGAAGGAGCTTTGACACCGTAGTCGTAGCAGAGCTTCTGTAGTGTGCAGATGCCTGCCTGTTCGCATGTCAAACAGTCTACAGGGTGGTTGCTGATCAGAAGATCGAGCAGTTCCCGACGGATCTCGCGAATCTCCGGTGTATTTGTGTGAACCACCATGCCGTCGACAGCCATCGTGGAACACGATGTTTCAAGCTTATGGTGCCCTTCGATTTCGACCAGACACAGACGGCAGCCGGCAAACGATGACAGCTCCTCCATATAGCAAAGATTCGGGATATAAATACCGGCCTTCTTAGCGACCTCTAAAAGATTGATCGGTTTTTCTAGTTCGATTGAACGACCGTCCATCGTGATGTGAATCATGCGCTTACCCCCTACCAGACTTCTGCAAATGCGACATTCATGTAAATCGATTCGAGCGCTGTTTTATGTGATTGTTCCATGTTCTTCAAATTGATAAAAAGTGTGCGCAACTCATTATCGCCTGCGGCATCGCGAGCGAGCGTTTCATACGTTGCCATAGCTTCTTCTTCACGTTTAATCGCAAGCGCGATCGCCTCATCGAACGGCATGTCGACGGTGAGATCTGGTTTGTCGGCAATGATTTCCTCCGCCAGATGATAATCTACGGCCTGGGGCTTGATGGTCATGGGCGGCGCATTGTCTGCTAACAATTTTTTAAGAAAATCTCTGTGCCCAAGTTCGTCTCCGGCCAGTTTTTCAAAAAGCTCGCTAAGCGCGCCATTGTTCACTTTTTTTGCGGCAGCTGCGTAGAAATCGTGCGCGTTCTGTTCTGCTTGCACACTGTTCTCAAGAGCTCGTCTCATCTCGTCTGTTATGCTCATGGGCAACCTCACTTATTCGATGCCCTATTAATAGGGGTTATCTGTGGCGTAAACCAGGAATCGATCGCCCAAGGGCAACCATCGCCTTGTCGGATCTTAGCGCTTTTCCCATTTTAGCACAGGCCAATTTGTCAATCGGCGATCTTTGCGCGCACATACTGTTCGACGGAAGCATAGTTATCCTCCGTACAGAACAAGACAATCGTGTCCCCGAGCCCCGCCTTGAGACTAATCATTCGGCTCTTGGGATTATACGCGATTTTTCTCACACGCCCCCACGCAAGAGTCTGCTCTTGTCTGCTCTGTGCCAATGCGCCGGCACCCGCGGCGGAATAGTTGCGGGCAAATAACCCGAGCAATATGGCCATCTTGTTGATCGTCCCACTTTTTCGAGCCTGATCTTCCTGCATTTTGCCGCGCACGCCTTTACTGTCAAGGATAAACTCGACATCGTACGTGCCGCGAAAAATGACAAAAATTATGAGGGTAGTCAATACGAGGAGTGCCCCGATTATCCCAAGCGCGTAGTAGATGTAAGGGACTTTCCGAGCTGTGAGTAATAGAACGAGAATGATAACCCCAAACGGAATCCCGATTGCCAATCCCAATTGCTTGAGTATCAAGGGGTTTTTGAAAATTGGGATACGGATAGCCCAGCTAATAGTAGGCGGCATCACGTCTTCGTTGTGTTGATCCAGTGTTTCTTGGCTCATAGTCATCCTCCGTACACTAAATTGCGATAACCACGGCGGCCGTCTCATTATCCCCCGGCAAATCGTATTTCCCGGAAGTTTTTGCAAACCGCAGCAACTATTACATTATAACGAACAAGCCCGCCGAAGCGGGCCTCTAATGAAGACAGCTCATTTTTCGTGGGCGGCGACACCGTGCGCTATAATAAACAAAAACGTTGAAGGAACCTACTTATGAATAAAACAGTCGCTATTCTGCTTACACTTTTTCTTTGCCTCACCCTATTGTCATGTGGAAAAACAGAGCCTCTCGAAACCGAACCAACAGACATGACGACGGTGACGACAACGGCGAAAACAACAGCTCTCACAACAACAGCCCCCACCATCTTACAAACGGATCCACCCTTGATTGCAGCGGACTTTATCTTCCCCGGCCGTTTTCCCGTAGCTTTTATGATTAATAACACGGCTTCGGCAAGACCTCAGTCAGGCCTTGACAAGGCCAAGTTGATTTACCAAATGATGACAGAAGGGCGGACTACGCGCCTGTTGCTTTTAACCGATGCAGAAGAAGGCGTCATCGGCCCTGTCCGAAGCGCGCGGCCAGCCTTCCTTGACCTTGTCGCGCAACATCAAGCTTTCTACTGTTACGCCGGTAATTATCGCGTCATTGAGGCAAGCTCCGTCGTCAACGACATTCGTATCCTGGACGCTCTCAAAGGACATTTCGGTATTTTCTATCGCTCGGATCATCGCGTGGCGCCGCACAATCTCTACACAACAATGGAAAAGGTATATCGCGCGGCCGAAAGGGATCGTCCCCCGCTGATGCCGAATGAACCGGTTGAAGGTCTGCGCGCTTATCATAAATTTCTACCCCGCGATGGTGGAGAGGCAGTTACAGCGGTCGATTACCGTTTCTCGGGCCTCTCAGAGTCATTCCGCTACGACCCCGAGAAAGTGTGCTATTTCAAATATAACAATGACACTCTACTTGTCGACGAACAAACAAAAAAAGCGCTAGAGATCGCGAATATCATCATCCTCAACCGTCCGCATAGCTTGATGCCAAACGGCGTTCACATCAAGATCAACTGGGTCGATAAAGGTGAGGCGATCTACTTGACGGGCGGCATGAAGTATGACATCACATGGGAGAAAAAATCGCACACCGACCCGATCGTTTATCGATTGGATGGAGAAGAATTAATTTTCAACCCCGGTTTGACGTGGGTCATTGTAACAGACGCCCAAGCGCAAAAAAGCGTGATGTTTCATCCGTGATGATGCTCTGCCCGCAAACAGTGTCCCGGTGATTTTGCGCATTCTCCACACGGTTACAGCGTAATTATTTGCAATGTTCAAATGAAAGAGCCCGCCAAGGCGGGCTCTTTGTAATCGGTCACCGTATGCTATTAGCAGTATTCAGTGGTTCGTTGGTTTTTGACAATAATCTTGCCTTCGCGAATGACGTATGGACGATTCGGGCAAAGGGCGATCGCTTCGCGGATATTCTTTGCGTCGATCACGACGAGATTGGCCATGCAACCCTCTTCCAGGCCGTAGCCTTCGAGGTTCATAATCTTGTTCGCGTCGGTCGTGATCATATCAAACACTTTCTCGAGCTCGTGCGGAAGACTCATCTGAGCGGCGTGAACAGTGACGTTGGCCACCTGCAACATATCAGCACACCCAAGAGGATAGAAGGTGTCATTGACACAATCCTGACCGAAACACACGTTGACGCCCGCTTCGAGTAGTTCTTTGACTCGCGTTATGCCTCTTCGGATCGGCTGCTTGTCAAGTCTGCCCTGAAGCATCAGGTTGGTCACGGGGTTTGTGATCATGTGGATGCCTGCGCGGGCAACCTTTTCGATCACGTAGGCGGCGTAGTGGTCATCGTATGCCGCAAGCGCGCAGGTATGGCCGGCCGTCACACGGCCTTGCCAACCGCGTTTGATTGTTTCATCAGCGACCATTTCGAGTGTCCGATAGAACGGATCGTCCGTCTCATCGACATGCATATCGACGTCAGCGTCGTATTTCTCAGCGAGATCAAAACAGAATTTCACATGTGCCAAACTGTCAGCTGGTGTGAGTTCATTGGCCGGCATGCCACCAACGATGTCACAGCCCATGCGCATAGCTTCATCCATAAGCTCGTCACAGCCGGGATCTTTGATGATGCCCTCCTGTGGGAAGGCGATCAGCTGCAGAGTCATTCTGTCTTTATAGCGTTCACGAAGAGCCAGAATACCCTTCAGCGGCTTTAGGCCCCCGATCGTGTCAATGTCGACATGTGTCCTAACGGCCAGTGTGCCGTTCATCAGAGCTTTGTCGAGAACGGCTCCGGCGCGTTCGATAATATCTTCGTCTGTATATGTTTTTTTACGATCCCAGATGATCTCGATCGCCTCCGTCAGCGTACCGCTGACATTTTTGCGAACACTGTCTAGAATATTGACCTTATCGAGGTGAATATGTGGCTCAATGAGCGCAGGAACAAGAAGCTTGCTCTCCACGTCAATCGTAGTTTCGGCAGCTTGATCGAGACCCTGGCCGATCGCTTTGATCTTCTTTCCTTCGCAGAAAACATCCCATAAACCTTCACGGTGTCTCAACGTGCAATTCTTGATTAGTAATGACATGACAGGCTCCTTTAATGTCCAAATATTTCTTATTTCATTATACAGTCAGCTGGCTTGTTTTCACCTCATACTGACCGTCAAGCGCGAATCGCCGGGCATTATCCCGGCGATCCACTCAATTGTCTCAATTTCGTATTACTCTTCCCGCATGTGATGAGCGGCATTTTCAATGGCATTCACAATCTGGATGTAGCCGGTACAGCGACATAGATTTCCCGCAACTCCTTCGCGGATTTCCTGCCTTGTCGCATCGGGATTCTTCTTGAGAAGCGCATAGGCGCTCATGATAAACCCCGGAGTGCAGAATCCACACTGGACAGCGTCCTCTTCGACGAAGCTCTCCTGCAGGAGGTTTCCGAGTTTGAGTTCGCTCATGGCTTCAATGGTGAGAATATCGGCGCCCTGCATACTGCCCGCAAGGACCATGCAACTGGCAACGGCATCACCGTTCAGAATCACGGTGCAAGCACCACATTCACCTACACTGCAACCTTCCTTGGTACCAGTCAATCCAAGATCGTCGCGGATCACATCAATCATGCGGGCACCGGGATTGGCCTCTATGTCGTACGGTTTGCCGTTGAGTGTAAAGGTTAAGTTAATCTTACGCATGTTGTTCATCTCCGATCAGTTCTTGCAGAATGCGTACGCTAAGCCGGCGGCATACTGGTTGCTTATAGCGTGTCGAGGCGCGGATACCGGCAATCTCCGGAATCTTAGCAGACAAGGCGCGAGCGACTTCGCTAATATCCTCTTTCGTGGGACGTTTGCCGACCAGCATCGCGGAAATATCCGGGAATGTCATCGGGCATGGGAACGTGGCTCCCATCGTCATGTCAAATCTTGTCACGACGCCGTTCTCATCAGTTTGAAGGAGTGTCGCGATAGTCATACGCGAGATAGAGAGCGCTTTTCTTCTGCCCACTTTCGTATAATCGTGCCGAACGTCTGCCGAAAGCTTGGGAACACGAACGCTGACGATCAGGTCACGATCGCCCAAATTGGTTTTATACGGACCTTCAAAAATCTCGGCGAGCGGAACAACGCTTTCGATCCCATCTTTGAGAATCACAACTTCAGCGTTGAGCACCGCCAGGGGCGCAAGTGTGTCAGCTGCCGGTGAGGCATTCGCGAGGTTTCCGCCAATCGATGAGTGGTTGCGAATCTGCACGGATCCGACCGAAAGCGCCGCTTCCGCCAGGATCGGCGCGTAACGGTTCACCAGTAGTGACTGTGCAATGGCTTCGTGCGTCACGCAAGCACCGATTACGAGATGGCCTTCTGTATCTTCAATTGTGCGAAGTTCCTCAATGCCAAAGATGTCGACCACGGTATGGTCTTCATAGCGATCATCCTGTCTCGCCTGAACGAGCAGATCACTCCCGCCCGCTAACAGTAGGACGGGTCCTTCAATGGACGCGATGGCCTTTTCATACTCCGCTTTTGATTCGACTCTTATATAGTCACGAAATTTCAACATCGTCTTCCCCCCAAAGTTCTTGTGCGGCCGCGAAGACACGGTCAAGGTCATACGGCAATTCATGGATCATGCCCGGCTTGCCCAGCGCCATATTGACGGCACAGGTAATCGCCGCGGCGCCCGGTTCTGTTGACGGTTCGCCAATAGAACGGCCACCAAACGCGGATCTGGGATCGGGATGCTCTTCAAGGATTGGCACGTTCGTATCCGGTACGTCGAGCACGGTCGGCAGCAGGTAACCTGAAAAGTTGAGATTCTTCAATGCGCCTGTTTTGCTGTCATGGCCCACATCTTCAGATAACGCCATGCCCTGGGCCATAGCCAGGCCTCCGTAAATTTGCCCGTGGACAAGGACAGGATTGATGGCACGGCCCATATCATGGCATCCGACCATCTTGATCACATCAACCGAACCGACATCGAGATCTACCTCAACCTCTGCCGCTTGACACGAATATGAATAGGTATAGAACGGCTCGCCGAAACCTTTTTTCGGGTCCCAGTTTGTGATGGGCACACTGTAGGTGCCAACAGCCATAGGCGTAAGGTTCGCGCCGTAGCAATTCTTGACCACTTCGACAAAAGATAGATCGTGATCATCAAACAGTACGCGATCATTTTCAAAGACAACGGGGCCTATATCTTCGCCGTATGTCTTCTGCAAGCCTTCCACCAGAATCGCATGAACGCGTTTACAGGCGTCAAGCGTTGCGCCACCGCCCAGCAGTGTGCCTCTGGAGGCAATGCAGGCACCGGTCACAGGAGATCTCGACGTATCGGTCGCTCCCATCGTGACACGGTCAACATTCACGCCCATGCCTTCCGCAACCATCTGCATCTGACATGTGCGAAGTCCCTGACCGAGCTCGACAAGGCCAAGGTTGGCATGAACGCTGGCGTCTTGCATGACTTCGATCAGGATGCGAGACACGTCATGCCCGTTGCCATCCGCGCCGATACTCACGCCGCGCATGCTTACCGCAATGCCGACGCCGCGTCTAATTCTGCGATTAGGGTCTTTGTTTTCTTGTTTGTACTGCGTGAACTTACGGTCAAAATCAAGTTCGGCCGCTGCTTTTTCCAAGAGAGACAGTACACTGACTTCGTGGAAATCAAGCACATGGCCGGCGGGACTCGTATCATTATTTTTGAGAAGGTTTTTTCTCTTGAATTCTGTCGGGCTCATGTCCAGCTTTTCGGCCAGTTGATCCAACGTATTTTCCAGTGCAAATAGCGCCTGAGGCACTCCAAATCCACGCATTGAACCAGTGTGATTATTGTTGGTGAGGACAGCGGTTGCTGTGACATCGACGTTGTCCAGACGATAGGGTCCGGCGCCGAGTGTAGCCGTCTTGTAAGCAACGGGTGGTGACATGTTCGTATAAGCGCCGCCATCTGAAATCGAATAAATACGCATGGATTTCAGCGTTCCGTCCTTAGTCGCGCCAATCTCCATTTCAAATTCGATGGGGTGACGTTTATAGCTCTCCCGCATTGATTCTTCACGCGTCAGCGTGTATTGAGCGGGGCGCCCCGTTTTCAGGGCGATGAGGCCTGCCCTGATGGACATTGCTTCCGCTGTTTCGATTTTGCCGCCAAATGATCCACCCACTGTGCTGGGGCGAAGGATGATCTGTGACATCGGGACATTGAGCGTGCGGTGAAGTGAAATACGCGCGTTGTAAGGTGCCTGCATCGATCCCAGAATGGTGAGTTCGGGACGCATCGGGCTCGGGATAACCGTCACAGATTCAGGCTCAAGGTAAGCGTGCTCGATGTAGGCTGAACGGAAATTGGTTTTCACAACCACATCCGATTCTGAGAATCCCTTCTCAACATCGCCTTTACGCATGTGGACTTCTCCACATATATTGCCCGGATACTCCTCATTGATCAGGTACTCGCTTTCCATGGCGACTCTCGGCGATCCGAGAACCGGCAATGGTTCGTAGTCTGCAGTGACAAGTTTCGCCGCCGCATCTGCCTGCTCCTGCGTATCCGCGGCAACCACAGCGATCACATCGCCGAGGTACCGCACTTTATCGTACGCAAGCGGATACTGGTCGATAAAGAGTTCACCGATCATGCGCTCGCCGGGAATATCCTGCCCTGTGACAACGCACACGACTCCTGGCATATTTTCAGCTTGTTGTGTGTGCACTGCCAGAAGTTTGGCGTGGGCGTATTGACTGTAGACACCTTTCAAGTAAAGAAGATCAGGCAGACGGATGTCCGCTCCGAACTCCGCCCGCCCCGTTACTTTAGCGTGGGCGTCTATCCTTCCGATAGATTTTCCGATGGTATAAGTTTTCATCTATTGGCTCCCTCCATTCGATGTGTCGGAGATTTGCTTGTTGGTTCATTGTAACTAATTTCATAGAAGATGTCCACGTTTGTTTATTCACTGTGGCACAGAGGATTGGCATGGAATATCGTCCATTTTATATGCATGGAAAGATCGTCATTCCGATCAATGTATTGATAAAAGTGAACTTAGCGCAAGACCGTACAGTGGAAACTTGCAGTCACACGTTTCATCGGCGGTAAATTTAAGTTTTAAAAACCTGATTCAACGCCATTCAAGTGTCAGCAACCCATGCGGGCACCGTTCGACGCAAAGTCCGCACCCGTCACAACGGTCAGGGTCGATCGCAATAGTGCCGGCCTCATCAAGGTAAACGGCATCTTGCAGGCAGCTTTGCGCGCAAATCAAGCACTCGGTACGACGGCATTTTTCATTTACAGACGCACAGAGAGATCTGGGGACGATATCCTCGAACGCGCGAAGTGACCGAAGCGCGGTGCCTCTTAATGTGTCAACACTCGAATAACCGTGTTCGGTAAGCCAATGTTCGAGATTGCGAACTATTTCCGTAATGATTCCGTACCCGCTGCACAAGATCGCAGATGCAAGCTGAACGGCCGTGGCGCCAAGCATAAGAAACTCAATCGCTGTTTCGTGATCGAGCACACCGCCGGAACTTACTACCTGCAACGGTGTGTACTGATGCAAGGCCGCCGTCGTCGCGAGCGATACCGGGCGGATATGTTGCCCTGTGTAACCGCCGTAAGTGGGCATCAGGGAACGCTGGTTTTCGATGTCAACGCCTGCGAGGCCTTTTAGGGCATCGATTGCACTGACCGCGCGAATTCCCGAAAGCTCAAGTTCCCGAAGAAAATTGGGGGAAGATGCCGCTTCGTAGGAGAGTTTAACCATGACAGGAATGTCCACTGCTTTGACAGCAGCTCCCATAAACTCTTGTATATCGCACGAATGCCTCAACATACGTAGATTGCGGCTTCCGATTGGGGCAGAAATGCTAATTTCGATCGCATCCGCTCCCATATGCTCTACTTTTTTCGAAAGATAAGCAATTTCAGACGCTGTGGAACCCCAGATACTGCATATCAGTTTGGCATCTTTTCGGTCGATCGTACTGAGCTCTTCCTCCCACTCCTCGAGGTGCATATTGGAATAGAGCATGGTATTAAAAAGTCCGTCGTCATCACAAAATAGTCTGGGACTGATCCGCTGTTTTGCCTCAAGGGAGATTGTTTCTGTGATCACCGCCGCCGCGCCTGCGTCAATGCAGCGCTGGATGCCCACTGCATCGCCCGCCCACGGGCCCGAAGCGGTCATAATGGGATTTTTTAGTTGAAGTCCCATTAAATCGATTGTATGTGACATAGTTACCTCTTCAATCAAACAGTTCAAAAATATCAGTGGTGTTTCCACAGGATTCGCGGATTTTTAGTTTTGGTTGCAGAATCATCTCCTGCGACACTCCCATATCTTGATCATCGTCTTCAATCCGATCAAACAGGAGTCGGGCAGACGCCATCCCGAGTTTTGCCGCTGGCATCTCTAGGCACGTGATGGCAGGTGAAACCACGCTGCAAACGGGAGAATCGTTAAAGCTTGCCAGCGCAAGATCTCCGGGTATGCTGAGATTCATATCACGTGCCGCTTTCAGGGCACCGATCGCTTGAAGGGCACCGGCTGTTACGAGAACATCAGGAAGATCCCCGTTTTGAACCATTCTCTGAACAGCCAGATAACCACCCTGCGCACTATTTTCCCCCGCAAAAGCCGTAAAGCGGATGGACCGCTTCAACTCGCGTGATACCCGGTGCAAGCCAGCTTCAATTTCAGGCGTGATATCGTCGCCTTGATTGTCATACAGCAAAACGATCGACTGATGTCCTAGTCCCGAAAGATGGTGGATCAGGCGATATGCCGCCTCTTCGTAGTCAAGGTAACACATCATTTCGCAACCGCACTCGCGATTTTTGCCGATGTGTACGCGCGGGATATTAAATGTTTGGAGCTCGGCCGCCATTGAAGGAGTGAGAAGCGACCGCACTTGGATGATCCCGTCAACTTTTCTGCTTTTCATTATTTTGAGAAAATTAAACTCTGCTTCCGCGTCGCCCCGTGTCTGACAAAAAATGACAACGAATCCCTTGTTACCAGCTACTGTCTCGACTCCTGAAATAATATTTCTGTAAAGATCTGAGTCGATTCCCGGGATTAGAAGCGCAATTGTTTTTGTCGAACCGAGCGTCAAATTCCGCGCGAACCAGTTGGGTGTGAAATCGTACTCTTCCGTGATAGCGAGCACGCGGTCTCTTGTCTCAGGTAAAACGCGTTCCGGATGATTGAACACACGCGAAACGGTTGCGACCGAAACACCAGCCAATTCGGCAATTTTCCGGATGTTCACGCGCTACCTCCTTCGACTGTATATCCTAATTATCATTATAGCGTCTGATGATCCATTTCGACCAGAACGAATCTCGGACATCAATTCGAATAGCGCTAACATCTCACTTATGTATGTCGATACGATCTGGCAACTGTCATAATTCAACATTATTTGACATCTTGTATATATAATTAGCCTCACTACGTTGACAAATGAGTGCATATTAGATTAAAGTAGCATTATCTACTCGTTGTAATTAGTTACAAAACGAATATGAGGAGGACTCTTAATGGAACAAGACAAAACTAAAATGGAGAAGAAGCAAGTAGTTGATATCGACTATTCGCTAGAGCCCGTGCCGCAGTCAGCGCGCAAAGGCTTCTTGTCCATGTTTGTCATTATGCTCGGCTTTACTTTCTTTTCAGCCAGTATGAG
>LSQX01010893.1_pt1 | contig 21004 bp, 17 predicted proteins | sample 654561 | NCBI WGS metagenome assembly LSQX01 (sample SAMN04489861, study PRJNA283612) | anaerobic digester metagenome | isolation source: 4 biogas reactors fed with cattle manure at either 37C or 55C with and... | place: Denmark: Kongens Lyngby | collected 2014 | reverse complement strand
CCTGTCTTAATAATTGCATACATATTAATATTTCCTCCCTAACCAGACTCGCCGAGTTTATTGGGTGCTATGCTTAAAACCCTACTCGTGCGGCTAACTACGAAAGTTTAACACAGAGGAGTGCCCTTGTCAAGCAATCTAGTAAAATTGCTGAAAGTTGCTGAAAGTTAAATCGCAATAAAAAAGTCAACAGTAAATTGCAAAGTAAATGCGAAGTAAATCACTAGAAGATAATTAATCGATAACAACTCCATCTTCATCTACTTTAATCTCATCGTTATCATTATTCTTCTTTCTCTCAGCTTCATAATGGTCCATTACTTTTGAACGAATTTCCTCTAGTACATCAAGATGTTGCTCGAGATAGTCTTTAACATTTTCTCTTCCCTGACCAATTCTTTCACCTTCGTAGCTATACCAGGAACCAGCCTTATCAACAATCTTTAAATCTGATGCAATATCAAGAACATCTCCTGAAAGCGAGATTCCTTTGCCATACATTATGTCGAACTCAGCTTTCTTAAATGGTGGAGATACTTTATTCTTAACTATCTTAACTCTAGTTCTATTTCCGAGCATCTCATCACCCTTCTTAATTGTCTCAATTCTTCTAACATCAAGTCTCATAGATGCATAGAACTTTAGTGCCTTTCCTCCAGTTGTAGTCTCAGGGTTACCAAACATTACTCCAATCTTCTCACGAAGCTGGTTAATGAATATAACACAAGTGTTAGTCTTGTTAACTGTACCAGCAATCTTTCTTAAAGCTTGTGACATAAGTCTAGCTTGAAGACCCATATGTGAATCTCCCATATCGCCCATAATTTCAGCCTTTGGAACAAGAGCTGCAACTGAGTCTATTACTATTAGATCAACTGCTCCACTACGAGCTAGCATCTCACAAATCTCAAGCGCCTGTTCACCTGTTTCAGGCTGAGATACTAATAGTTCATCAACATCGACGCCAAGATTCTTGGCATAGACTGGATCTAAAGCATGTTCAGCATCAATAAATGCAGCCTTACCACCGTTCTTCTGTGCCTCCGCAATTGCATGTAAAGTAAGTGTAGTCTTACCAGAAGATTCAGGTCCATAGATTTCAATAATTCTTCCCTTAGGATATCCTCCTACTCCACTTGCTACATCAAGGCTTAATGAACCTGTAGAAATAGTCTCCAAATTTGCGAAAAGACTGTCATCTCCAAGTTTCATAATTGCACCCTTACCATATTGTTTCTGTATTTGTTCAAGTGCTGCTTCTAGAGCCTTCTCCTTAGCAGCAACATCCACATTATTAGCCATATATCCCCAACCTTTCTAGAACATTTGTTCTTATTTATATATTAACCGCTCTTTATGGAGCTGTCAATACCTGATTTAATTATAATTGCTTAAAAAATCTTTTTCTACATTTAATGCATTATTTGAGACATTACCATCCCTTTATTTCAAATCCTCTTTAAGCAAAAGATATATGGTTTTCAACATCTCCGTCATAAAAATATTTCTATTCCACGCACGAATTATTCTAATTTTGTGGATTTCTATGCTTCCAACTTTATCTCTATAAGCATATCCGACAAAAGCGTCTCCGGGAGTATATCCAGATTCAACCTCAGGGCCAGCAAAGCCGGTAACCGAAACTGCAATGTCAGCTTTTGCTTTTCTTTGAGCGCCCACAGCCATTTCCTTTGCAACCTCAGCACTTACAACACCAAAGCTATCAATAGTTTCTGGTCTAACACCAAGTTCAGTAGTTTTTGCCTCGTTACTATATACAATAAATCCTTGTTTAAAAACAGCTGACGCACCTGTTACCTCAGTTATATTAGCCCCGAACATTCCACCAGTAGCAGACTCAGCACAAGTCAAAATAAGATTTTGCTCCTTAAGCATTCTTACCACTACCTCATTTAGATTCTCATTATCAACGCTATAAATATATTCTCCAACAATCTCATTAATGGATGCGATCATCTCTTCGACAGCGTCTTCCGCCTCTTCCATTGTATCTCTTTGAGAGGCAACCCTCATTGTACATTCGCCCTCTTTGGCATATGTTGCAATTGTTGGGTCAGTTTGATTATCAATAAGAGGTAAAAGCTTCATCTCAAGATCTGACTCACCGATTCCAATAGTTCTAATGATGCGATAGAACATTTTTCGGTCTACAAGCTCCATTAAATATTGTCTTGCTCCATGCTCAAAAAGCCACTTCATCTCCCTAGGTGGTCCCGGGAAACACATAGCACACTTTCCTTCTTTGAGAAGTGCAAAACCCGGAGCTGTTCCACTTGGATTATATAGAGGCGTACAACCAACTGGTAAATAAGCTTGTTTAAGGTTGTTTTCCGGCATTTTAACGCCACGCTTTGCAAAGTGCTCGTCCAAGTCCTTAATCACAGCCTCATCGCAATATAAATCTGCATCCATATAGTCAGCAACTACTTCTTTAGTCAAGTCATCCTGCGTAGGCCCAAGTCCTCCAGTCAAGAGAACAACATCAGTATTCTGAAAAGCTTCTGCAAGTGTCTCCTTAAGTCTTTGTGGATTATCTCCAACAACATAGTGATACATAACGCTAAAACCCATATGATTTAACTCTTCTGAAAGAAAAGCTGCGTTTGTATTAATCGTTTGTCCGAAAAGCAATTCGGTTCCAACAGCAATTATTGATGCTTTCATAATTATTACCTTCAATTTTTTAAAGAAAAAGCTGGATTGGTTATTATCCAGCAATTCTCAAGTTCTAGTATAGTTTTGTATTACATGGAAAAAACGTCTAGGTTCTGCGATACATATTCAACGCCAGAGTATACTGTCATAATCAGTGAAGCTATGTACACAATTAGACCGCCAAGAAGAATCCATGCCTGTGTTGGGAATGACAGTCCAACAATAATTATAATTACAGCAGCCATCTGAAGCACTGTCTTGATTTTCCCAGACATTCCAGCAGCAAGAACCTTGCCCTCAGAAGCTGCTACTGTTCTCATTCCAGATACGACAAATTCTCTAATAAGAATAATAATTAATGTCCAACCTCCAACAAGTCCCATCTCTACGAAAAGGCAAAGAGCAGAATATACTAATATTTTATCTGCAAGTGGATCCATAATTTTGCCAAAATTAGTTACAAGACCTCTTGCTCTTGCAATCTTGCCATCAAGCAAATCTGTAAAAGATGCTGCTGCGAAAATAATCAGAGCAACAAGATACCACTGCATCATAAATGCGCCTATAAAAAACGGAACTGCAATCATTCTTGCAACTGTCAACTTATTTGGTAAATTCATTTACACTACCTCCTCGCCTTCTAAATCATATTCAAAGGCTTTATTAATTATAACATTAACGTAATCACCAGCCTCATGATGCTTTGTGCTTGTAAAACTTACCTCGCAATCAACATCAGGAGCATCATATGAAGTTCTTCCAAGATAATATCCATCTTGAACCTCGTCTATAAGTACCTCATAAGTCTTTCCAATTTTCTTTAAATTAAGTTCTTCACTTACACTTAATTGGTTAGACATAACGGCATCTCTTCTCTCAACCTTCGTCTCTTCATCCAGTTTGCCATCCATCTCATAGGAAGGAGTCCCTTCCTCATCAGAGAAAGCAAACGCCCCAAGTCTATCAAGTTTATATTCATTGATAAATTGAATCAATTCATCAAAGTCCTCTTGTTCTTCTCCGGGGAATCCAACCAAAAGAGTTGTTCTAATATGAATCTCTGGGATTCTCTCACGCAGTCTCGTAATGCAATCTCTAATGGACTTTCCATCAGATTGTCTTCTCATCCTTTTAAGTACATTATCTGAAATATGTTGAATTGGAATATCAATATATTTACATATCTTGGATTCAGACGCCATTACTTCAATAAGTTCATCAGAAATTCCATTATCATATACATACATTAATCTAATCCAATGGATTCCGTCAATCTTGCACAATTTCCTTAAAAGCTCAGGAAGTTTGATCTCACCATATAGGTCTCTTCCATATTGAGATGTATCTTGAGCAATAAGAATCAACTCAGTAATACCCGTTTTTGCCATGTCTTGTGCCTCATGAATGCAATCTTCCATTCGTTTCGACCTATAAGCCCCACGAATCTTAGGAATTGCGCAGAAAGCACAAGCATTGTAGCATCCCTCAGCAATTTTAAGAACCCCTGTATATGAAGACTTTGGAATGATTCTTTTGCGATAAGCTAGATTATCTTCAATATTTGAGACACAATCTTTAGAATCAGATTCAGAATTTACGTACCCCTCGGCTTTATCTTCTTCATTAAGAACAGTTTTAGGTATGTCAGCATATTCATTTACGCCAAAAAACATATCGACTTCCGGCATCTCTTTGATTAATTCATCATGATACCTCTGCGACAGACATCCTGTAACTATCAGCTTCTTATCTTCATATTCGGAATATTCAAAAATCCTGTCAATTGATTCAACTTTTGCGTCATGAATGAATCCGCATGTATTGACAATAATTATTTCTGCGTCAATAGGTGAATCTACTATCTGCGCGCCTTCAGCTACAAAAGAAGCTGCCAGCACTTGCGAGTCATAATCATTCTTTGCGCATCCAAGTGTGTCTATATAGACTTTTTTATTCATATTCTTTAATTTCTCCTGAGTCAGTATTGTAAGAGGTTTCAGAAGAGGCTTCATCAGTCTCATTTTCAACCTCGCTGCCGTAATAATCGTCCTCTGTCATAAGAACCTGTCTAGGTCTTGATCCATCAGAAGGACCAATTATTCCTTTGGCCTCAATCTCATCTATTATTCTAGCAGCTCTATTATACCCAATTCTGAATCTTCTCTGAAGCATTGAAACGCTCGCCTGCTTTGACTTTAAGATAAATGCAATTGCATCTTCTGTAAGTTCATCTTCAGGCGCATCATTCTTTGTATCACCAAGCTCAATTGCCTTTCCAAGATTCTCATCATATTCTGGCTTGCCTTGATTCTGCCAGAAAGAAATAAGCTTCTTGGTTTCAGCATCTGAAATGAATGGTCCTTGAACTCTGTATGGCTTAGTACTACCAACAGGAGAAAACAACATGTCTCCTTTACCGAGCAGTTTCTCAGCGCCGGCCATATCAAGAATTGTACGAGAGTCAACTTGTGAAGCTACACTAAAAGCAATTCTCGAAGGTATATTTGCCTTAATCAAACCAGTTACTACATCGACTGAAGGTCTTTGCGTAGCTACAATTAAGTGCATTCCTGCAGCTCTTGCCTTCTGCGCCAAACGGCAGATAGATTCCTCAACCTGGGAAGGTGCTGCCATCATTAAATCAGCTAACTCATCAATGATAATAACAATTTGAGGCTTGCATGCCTGTGGCTCTTGATTTGCAATCATAAATTCATTGTATGAGAACAAATCCTTAACACCAGTTTTTGCAAACTCCTCATATCTCTTGTTCATCTCTGCAACAGCTTCCCCTAGAGCTCTAGATGCTTTGCGAGGATCTGTTACAACCGATGTTAGAAGATGTGGAATACCATTATAATTACCTAGCTCAACGACCTTTGGATCAATCATAATAAGCTTAACCTCTGATGGCTTTGCCTTATAGAGGAACGAAGCAATGATCGAGTTAATACAAACTGACTTACCAGATCCAGTTGCACCAGCAATTAGCAAGTGAGGCATATCCTTGAGATCAGCTAGAATATTATTATTACTAATATCTTTTCCAACTACGAAGCTAAGCTTTGAAGGAGATTCTTTAAACTCTTTAGACTCAATTAGTTCTCTAATTAGAACCGGAGCCGGCTTATCGTTCTCAACCTCTATTCCAACCGCTGCTTTTCCTGGAATTGGTGCCTCTATCCTGATGCTTTTGGCTCTTAAATTAAGTGCAATATCATCTGCAAGACCTGTAATCTTTGATACTTTTACACCAGTAGCTGGTTGCACCTCATATCTTGTAACTGATGCACCTTGCGTAACACTGAGAATAGAACAATCTACACCAAAATCATTTAAGGTCTTCTTTAATAGCTGAGCCCTTTGTTCTAACTGATATTCGGTCATCATCTGCTTGCCGCCTCGACCTTTTCTCAATAAGTCATATGGAGGCAATTGAAATAGCTCATGAGATCCGCTTCTCTCAAGCCCACTATTTATCTCACTTGCAACATCATCCGTATCGATGCTTTCTTGCAATTCATTTCTAGCTTGAGCCTTTCGAGCTGCAGGGCTATCATACTCTAACGAATCTGACAGATTGTGGTTGCCAAGATTCTTTTTCTTTTGTTTAATTTCATTCTTTATATCATCAAGCTCGGACTTCTCACTAGATGCAATTCCATGTTCAAGTCCCGCTAGTGCTACCCCAGCGGAAAGCCCCACTGCAGCAGCTGTCTTATCAATTGTGGAACCACCTAATCCATATCCTCCGCTTGAAGCACTTGCTACATTACCTAATCCAGTCAGCCCATATCCATCAGAAGAATTGGTACTATTCAGTCCATTATCTACTACTTTTACCTCTTGAGGCTTTGCCCCTCTGTAGTCTGACATGATTTTCTCTTCTTCAAGTGATTCTTTCTCAGCTTCTACATCTCTACCCACTGCCTGATTGCTGTCCTTAAATAGATTTGCAAAAATACTTCTCTTCTTCTCATTCTTCGCAGCTGTTTCCGAAGAAATTATTTCTTCTCTTGGCGAATTAGAAGTCTTCGCAATCGGAACATCAAAAATAGTTGTCGAATCATCGACACTTCGGTAGTTCGACGGTAAATCCATTATTGGTGGCTCGATTTTTTTCTCCAAGAAGCGAGATTGCTCCCCGTACTTTGCTGGATCAGAATATGTAAAAAAAGTATCTTGAGGCATATCCTGCATTGCTTGCTCATGAGCTGCCATCAACTGTTTCTTCGACTCAGCTGCCTCAAGTTCTTTGATTAGACGCTTTCTTTCGTGATTCTCTAGCAAATTGGAAATCCACTTTGACAAAGGTGTATTTGCAACTAGAAGAAGTGAAATAACAAGCAGTGCAATAGAGAAAATAATCAAGCCCGGTTTACCAATAATCCTAACCAGAATTGAACCAATCTCCATGCCAACAGCGCCGCCATAATTCCCCTTGATGCCTTCCCGGTAATAGCCCGTAATATCGGAAAATCCATAATGCAAAGTTTTTACATCTATGAATCTATAGCAATTTAAAAGACAAATGCTGAGGTAAATAAAAATTGAAAAAGCAACTGTTCTAATGTTAAAGTGCTGCAATTTTTGGAAGATTAAAAGGCCACCATGCAATATGAAAAAGAAAGGCAACACATAAGCCATTATGCCGAAAAGACCTAAGCATATATCATGTACAGCTCGCCCAAGTGCCCCAGTATTATCAAGCACAATTGTAAAGAAAAAGAACACACCAATAGCGACAATAGATAGTCCCCAGACTATGTCTATTGTCCTGTAATCAGAACCTCTCTTATCTTGCATCTCGCGAATCTGTTCCTGCTTCGTCTTTGGTGTGGACTTAGCGGTAGCAGATTTTGAATTGCTTTGAGATTTTGTATTCTTATTCTTGCTTCCTGGTGGTCTTCCAGGTCCTCTTTTCTTTTCAGCCATTGCTTATAATTAGTCTCCAATTACACAGAACTCAAATAAAAATAACTTGTTTAGTTAAAAATGTTATATCCAATTAGCGCAGCTCCAACGACCCACACATATATTGAGAAATATCTCAAACTATATTTGCTTACAATCTTAATCATAACCTTGATTGCAATAACTCCTGAAATTAGTGAGCAAATAAATCCAGCAATAATTGGTCCAAGACTGTTTGATACTACTGTATCTAGGTTGCCTCCGCCACCTTCAAAAATTAGCGAGCCTAGTACCGATGGAATTGAAATAAGGAAAGCGAACTCAACTGCAAACTCTCTCTTAAGTCCTGTCATCAAACCTCCAAATAGAGTTGAGCCAGATCTTGAGACTCCCGGAGTAATCGCAAACCCTTGCATAGTACCAATAATTATGGCTGATGCAAATGTCATTTTCTCAATGCCTACACCTTCCTTCCTTGGTCTTTCAGCAATCCATAGCAGAAATCCTGTTATTATCAATCCAATTGCTGTAGGAAGAGTAGACTTGTAAAAGCTCGAGAACACATCTTTAAAGCAAACACCAATAATTGCTGTAGGAATAGATGCAACAATAATCATTACACCGAGCTTTCTAATTGGGCGTTCATCCAATTTCAAACCCTTAAGCCTTACAAGATCCCAGATTGTAAGGAAAAGCTCCTTAATAAGAGCCCATATATCACTCCAATATACAATGAAAACAGCCGCCAGAGTTCCGACATGCATTAATATAGTAAATAGTAATACCGAGTCACCTTCAATGCCAAAAAAATGTTGAAGTATTGTTAAATGCCCCGAACTACTGATAGGCAGAAACTCTGCCAGACCTTGAACGATTCCAAGTACTATTCCATTTAAATAAGTCAAATTAATTATCCTCCCTTTATAGCTTGTTTTTGCAAAACAAGCTATATGTAGACATCTTTGTCTATCGTATTATTTTAAATCTTTTCATCAGTCTATGCAACTGAACATATTGTGAAAATCGATGTGATATTCGATGCTAAAATTTGATGTTAAAAAAAAAGATGCAAGCACATGCTTGCATCGTCTTCCATCATTACTATTCAGCGCTTACAACGTCTTTGCCGTCATAATAACCGCAAGTTGGACAAACTCTGTGTGGAAGCTTAGGCTCGTGGCACTGAGGGCAAGTTGAAAGTCCTGTAGCCACCTTTTTCATATTAGCAGCTTTTCTGCTACTTGTCTTAGCCTGTGAAGTTTTTCTCTTAGGTACTGCCATTCGTCGACACCTCCTTATATATTAAAGTCTCTTACTTGTTAACCATTTCGATTGGCACCAAAACATTATATGCAGAATATAGCATTTTGTCAACAAGAAAAAAATTTACGCAACAAATTTTAGTGAAATTTAATGAATAAAACCTTCTCCGGTAACCGGTATAGTCATATAGTCTGAATTCTCTCTGATATTGACACCGCTAACTAGATTATATACATCCATAGCATGAATGTCCAAATTTAAAAACTGTTTTGATTCGTCGCTGACATCAACTATGTTCTTATTAATATTAGTAACAATAGGAATAGAATTCAAATCATTTCTCTTCATGTTCTTAATTGCATCTCTTCCCTGGCTGCTAAGACCAAGAATCCTTGCATATGATGGAAGAATCTCTCCATCCTTATCAGTGATATAATCATATCTTCTAATATTAAGCAAGGTTTGCATTAGGAGCCTAGATATTCTTGTATAAGTATATCTTTTAGATTTGGTTAAAGAGATTAAGTCTTCAATATTATTTGACACACGGGCAGACTCAATCAGTTTATTGCTAATACCTTCACCAGCAGAAGGCGTGTCTTCCAGATTTGATTCCTTAGATGAGAGTAGAATCATTCTAAGCATATCATGGATTTTATTATTTCTTTCTTCTATTATATTATCCAGTTTTAAAATATCCTCATATACATAGGAAGGAACAGCGTTTTTAATCTTCTGAAGCGCATCATCTCTCGTTTTATAACCTTGAGCAGCTTTGTTGTTGGCACAGACACTTTTTAACGCAGAATCATTATTGGTTAATTCTTTAATTAATTCCCTAATTGCCGTAGCAGATTGAAATTCTGCATCCAAATCATACTCATTTAAATACCCAGCTCCCATTCTCTGTATTGCTATAGGCTTAATTCTGCAATTTCCCGCACTATTATCATTCACTTCATTATCAGAATCATCATTTAATGCCGAGATATAAGATAGTCCTAGTATATCATTAGGGTTTGAAAGCACATTAAGTTCTTCCTGGCTCGCACTCTTAAATCGCTCCTTGTATGCCTCGAATCTCGCCTTTGGATAACTCATACCAGCAATGCTTTTTGTATTCAGCTCAGTTTGAAAACCAACATCCTTCAAATTCGCACTTACTTTCTGCAGAAGTTTTATATCACCGCACTCACTTCCAAAAGCAATATAATTACAAATTCCAATATTTTCAAGAATTTTAATGCCAGCTTTAGCAAATCGTCCTGCATCTGACAACGCGTAATAAGTGGGAAGTTCAAGGACAATATCAGCACCTGCCGCAATCGCATGGGATGCTCTTTGCCACTTATTGAAAACTGCCGGTTCCCCTCTTTGAACAAAACATCCACTCATTACAACCACTACAACATCAGCGCCCGAAAGTTCACGCGCTTGTTTAATGTGATATACATGTCCATTGTGCAGAGGGTTATATTCTGCAATAATTCCTACGCCTGTCAAAATCAATCCGCCTTTACTAATCTAATTGTGACACTATCCCGCTGTTTTAAAAAAAATAAGAGGCAGCAAAAGCCACCTCTAGAAAGTCATTTACTACTCATTCACGCTGTCAGTTTCCGCACCCTGTAGCTTCATCTGTTCAGCAAGAGTTCTCATCTGACTACGATCTTCACTTAGCTGTGTTTGCATATTTCTATAAGAAGATACTAGTTGGTCTCTCATTGGCTCAACATAAGTAGCTTCTGTAACATTTATATTGTTCTGCAAATCATAAAGGATCTTATCAATATGTTCATAGCACTTTAGCTTCATATACTTGCTATGCTTTTCTGCCTCTGTAATTAGGGCATTTGCTCTCTTCTGAGCATCTTTGGTAATTGCGCTATTCTCAACAAGGTATTCTGCCTGTTCTTTAGCTGAGCTTAATACCTTATTATATTGCTCTCTTGATTCATTGATAATTCTATCCTTCTCGCCAATAAGCCACGCAGCCTCGTGCAAATCTCTTGGGATAGCAACTCTAATGTCTTCAATTAGTTCTCTTGTAAGCTCTGCATCAATAACACTCTTATCCGAAAGTGGTAGCTTGGACGATGTATTAACAACATCCTCAAGTTCATCAAGCAGTTCAAAAACCTTCTTAGTCTTTGCTGAATTATTCATTTCATCACTCATAATATCATCCTCCTATTGTACTATTGTCCAAGTTTTTCTTTTATCATATTTGCAGTATATTCTGGAATAAGTCCCTCGACATCTCCGCCCAAAGAGACCACTTCCTTAATAAGCGACGAGCTGATGAAAGAATATCTTGGATCAGTCATAAGAAAAACTGTCTCAATTCCTTCATTTAAAAGTCTTGCATTCATCTGCGCCATAGATATCTCATACTCGAAATCGGTTGTAGCACGCAAGCCCCTTATTATCGCTTGGAAATTATTGTTATTTACATAGTCCGCAAGCAAGCCACTAAAGGATTCAACCTTTACATTTGGAATATCTGCTGTGACCTCTTTTACAATATGCTCTCTATCCTCGAGCGAAAAAAGAGGCTCTTTGCTGACATTCTCAATTACGCCTATTATTAATTCATCGTACATACTTGCAGCTCTTTGAATAATATTCAGATGTCCATTCGTTATCGGATCAAATGACCCCGCATAAAGAGCTTTTCTTTTCATTTAACAATCCTTCTTTACTACTGCAATTTCTATAGCCAGAGTCTAAACTTAGTCTATGGCAATTGCAACTTACCTATACCCTCTCATTTTAGAATGAAAGCTAGATGTATGCAAGTAATAATTGATAATTACGCCTCAAATCGCACTAATTCTTCAATTACTCCACAATATACACATCTACTGCAATCGTTCCATATTTCTTCGCCTTAAACCTAACCAGTCTTCCATACGATTCCTGAAGAGGCTTTTCGTTAAGATGCTCTGCTACAACAATACTTCCTTCATCAAGAAGTTCGTACTTATTGATTAGATCGAACATCTCCTCATAGTAGCCATCATTGTATGGAGGGTCTGCTAGAATAACATCCACCTTCTCAGAAATATTTGCCAAAGCAGTTCTGAAATCATTGTTTGATACAACTGCTTTATCTTCTGCTTTGCAATTTGAAACATTTGCATTAAGAACTTTATAGTTCTTTCTGTTGCCTTCATTAAAATAGCATCTCGCGGCACCTCTAGATAATGCTTCAAGCCCAAGAGCTCCAGAACCTGCAAATAGATCGACACAAATTCCGTTTGGAATCCATTCTCTTATCATGCTGAAAATTGCTTCTCTAACTTTCTCCGTTGTTGGTCGAATTCCCTCTGGAATCTCCAACTTTCTATACTTATATTCTCCTGATGTTATCTTCATTAAATAAACTCCTCATATTTAAATTACTTCTGTATTATCAATTTTGTCATAGGCAAGAACTCTATAATTGATTTCAGTCATATCGTTTTCTTGCGCATCGGCCAAAATCATATCCGCACTCCTCGTTGCCCTTTCGAGAATCTCTTCATATTTACACAATGATAGTATATGACTCTGATAAGCTCCATGCTGCATGGTTCCGGCAAGATCTCCCGGTCCTCTCAGCCTAAAGTCTTCTTCACTTATCTCAAAGCCGTCGCTCATCGTCATCATTGCTTTCGCCCTAGCAACAGCAGTCTCACTCCTGCTGTAATTGATTAAATAACAATATGATGTTCTGTCAGAACGCCCGACCCTTCCTCTAAGCTGATGTAGCTGCGCAAGTCCAAATCTCTCGCTATTCTCAATTATAATTATTGTCGCTTCAGGCACATCAATGCCGACTTCAATTACAACAGTGGATACTAGAATATCAATTTTCCCATCTGAAAAATCTTGCATAATGGACTCTTTCTCTTTAGAGAGAAGTTTGCCATGAACCAGCCCTATATTGTATTCTGTGAATTTTGACCTAATTTCTTCATATAACGCATTTACCGATGATATATCCTCATCTTCGCTATCAATGCTTGGTGCAAGTACATACCCTCTATTCTTATGTTTAACCTCTTCTGCTAGTGCCACATAAGCCCTCTCCCTAGAGGACGGACTAAGAACTCGAGTAACAACAGGCTTACGATTCTTTGGGAGTGTTCTAATAATGGAATAATCCATATCTCCATACACCGTTGCCGCAAGTGTTCTTGGGATAGGAGTAGCCGTCATAACCATAACATTTACCGCTCTTCCCTTGTCTGAAAGACTACGTCTTTGATTAACACCGAATCTATGTTGTTCATCAGTAATAACAAGCGCCAAATTCTTGAATTCAACATCCTTTTGAATAATGGCATGTGTTCCAATGACAACATCCACGCTTCCATCGCAAAGGCCTTGCAAAGAATCTCTTTTGTCGCTAGTCTTCATTCCACTAGTAAGAAGCTTTACGCAAATTCCATATTTCGCGAAATCTTCCGAAATCCTTTTAAAATGCTGGTTAGCCAGTATCTCCGTTGGGGCCATATATGCGCATTGACATCCTGCCTTAACAGCCTTATAGATTGCCGCTTCAGCAACAACAGTCTTACCGCATCCAACATCTCCTTGAACCAATCTATTCATTGGATTATGCGATATTAAATCTGCTTCAATTTCTTCTATGCAAGTTTTTTGACCGCTTGTCAATTCAAACGGCAAGCCACCAACGAAGTCATCTATAGATAAGTCATCGATAGACGCATCCTCTGTACTTCCTTTGACCCTCAATCTGTTTTTTCTAATAGCAATCTGGTAGATTAACAGTTCATCATAAATCAATCTATATCTAGCAACCTTGTACTCATTTGTCCCAGCAGGAAAATGAATATTCTTGTAAGCATATAGTTCATTGCAAAGCTTGTTATCTTTAGCAATAGAATCGCTGAGCCAGTCATCTTCCAAGTTCAAATTATCAAGGACAAATCTCAGCCATTTGATAAAATCTTTATTGCTTATGCCTTGAGTGCACCTATAAACAGGAATAATTCCTCTAATGTCATTCTCGGAGTTTGTCTTTATAATCTCCGGATTGTTGAAAACCTTAAGCCCGTTCCTCTGATGCATTCTGCCAAAAACACTATATTGGCACCCAATATCCAGTTGCTTTGCGATATAAGGCATATTAAAGAAAACTACTGCAAAGGTTCCAGCTTCATCTCTCATAGTTAGCTCTACGAGGCTCTTTCTTCCACCGAAAGGCCTCATGCTTTTCTTTATTAGGACAGCAGTTACCAGAAATTCTTTATCTTCATTTAATTGCGACGATAAGACAGGCTTTCTTCTATCCTTGTATCTATATGGATAATGCATTAAAAGATCTCTCACCGTTCTAATGCCAAGAACCGAGAGCCTCTCACATTTCTTCTTTCCAACGCCCTTTATACAAGAGATATTATCTTGTAGTGTCAGTCTCGCTGTCATATCTTCTCACAATTTCAGAATTTCTAGGTGATATCTGTTTAGAATAAATTCCCTTAACATGCATTGTAATCATAGTGGGTTTATCAAGTGAAAACATATCAAAAATTTCCTCAATTCTATCAAAAATGATATTGCTCAAAGATTTAATGCTCTCTCCAAATTTTACGATTACATAGAATTTTATTGAAACCCCTTCACTTCGCCTATCTATCTCAACTGGATGAATAAACTTCTCGGATGCAAGTTTATATACTCCAACGATAGATTTGCCTTGCTTCGTGCACACAAACATATAAGGAGACATCTTCTGAATCTCCTCGTAGATTAGATTAGACAACACATTGTCCTCTACAGATATTGTTCCATAATCATTTTCATTTATCTTAATCATATTGGTATTATATCATAATAAATAGGCAAATAAAAAAGGAGCTATGCTCAAATGAGCATTGCTCCTATACCAAGCCTGTATATAAACTAAACGGCACGGTTTACCTTGCCTGATCTCAGGCAGCTAGTGCATACTGAAGCCTTTCTAACGCTGCCGTTCTCCTCAACTCTTACTGTCTGAATATTAGGATTCCACTTTCTTCTTGAGTGTCTGTTTGAGTGAGAAACTGCATTACCTGAAGTCTGAATCTTGCCACATACTTCACATTTCTTAGACATTTACCGCACCTCCTTACTTAATTTCTTAAATATACGCCTCTTCAAAAGGCGCTCATTTATATTAACAAAACATATCCTACTTTGCAAGCCTTTTCAGGAAAACTTTGGAAAAAATTCTATTTTTTCCAAAATGCAGTAAATTTTTTCACTCTAACTACAACTTCAATCTCTTTAATATAAGAGTTTTATATAGTATAATAAAGAATTATAAACTGATTAAACGAGAGAGTGTGTAAAGATGCAAAAATCAAAGAGTCCAGTAAGATATATTATCTACTTTATTATAATAGTACTAGCAATTATTGCTTCCATTTCTTTGTATAAGAACAGCAAGAATAAGCTGCTAGATAAAACTAGTTTTAGAGATTTTAAAACCGACATAGTTACAGCTTCAGAAGGATTTACTTCCAATGAAGACATGTTTGCTTACTTAAAAAAATGGGCAGACGACAATAAGCTTAACTACGAAGTCGATGACAGTAACAATATAATTTTCACTTCGGATGCTATTTCTGGAAAAGAAGATGTATCTCCTACGATAATTGCGACAAGCTATGACTATCTTACAACAGAGACAGATGCCAGTTCCCTTTCGACAGCCGCTGCTGTAGCAAGTTCGAATATCGACGCTGGGAAATACACTGTAATTTTCTTCAATAACGATGCCAACTCTGGAATCGGCTACAAGAATATCAATAGTAAGTATTTTTCAGATGATGCCAAAGTTATTTATCTTGATTATGGTGATAAAGGATACCTTTCGGACAAGTCGTTTGCGAATGCAACTAGTACCATCCAAGTTCCTTACTCTACTCAAAGTGTAACTTCCGATACTACATTGAAGCTTCGCATTGGTGGAGTTAGTCCGGAAAATATTACTTCAACTATTTCATCCCAACCAAATCCAATTACAGCATTTGGAACTGTTCTATCAAGGATGAAGAACAAGCATTACACTTACCAAATTTCTAATATAAATGTGGTAGCTAACTCAAATATGTACCCTAGCTCAATTGAAGTAACTATCACAATGGATTCATACTCTGTAGAAGCTTTTACTGAGTGGCTTAATGATAAATCTCAAAGTTACATTGACAAATATAGTGATGATTTCCCAGATATTTACTACGAATATGAAATGGTTGATAATAGTACCGATGTTCCAACAGAGGCTTTATCCGATGAAGCAGTTGATTACTTGAATACACTTATCTATACAATAAAGAATGGAACATATACATTTGATAAAGGTGAAGCTCCTGATGGTTCCGAAGATGGAGATAGCTATGCTATAAATTGTATAGATAATTTAACAGCACAAGATGGCATACTTTCACTTGAGGTTTCAACCTCGGCTCTTACTAAGACTTATTTGGACAAGGTACTTGATGAGAATGCAACTGCGGCTGATTTGGTTGGAAGTTCTGCAACTGTCTCAAATAAGAATGATGATTGGAGTAACACCGATAGCAAACTAGCTCAGAATCTAGCATTTACTTACCAGAAAGTAAATGATGTCTCATTTATGGACTTTATCCAAGATGATAAAACTGATGCATTCTTTACTCCTTGCAGCTATTTGAACGCAAAGAATTCAAATATGGATATAGTGCATATGAGATTATCCGAAGATACAGAGAAATTATATGCTAACACAGTGCTTTGCTATATAAATGATAAAGGCAACATCTTATCAATTTAATCAATTGATAGGATAACGAAAGGTAAACTATATTAATGGAAGATAACTTAGAATCATTATTACTTGTAAATGATGTCTGTGGATATGGTAGAGTGTCAACTTTTGCAATGCTACCAGTATTAGCACACTATGGGCTTCACCCTTATGTGCTACCGACAGCTCTCGTTTCAAATACTCTTGACTATGGGACTTCAGAGATACTAGATACAAGTGATTTTATGAAAAGGACTATAAGGAAGTGGGATGAACTAGGCTTCAAGTTTAATTGCATCTCAACTGGGTTTATTAATTCCGGTGAACAGGCTTCAATCATTATTGATTTAATTGAAGCGCAAGACTCCCCTTTAGTCTTTGTTGACCCAATAATGGCCGACGATGGGAAGCTCTATCCGGACATGTACAAAGGAGCCATAGACAGTAACCGGAAGCTCGCATCAAAAGCCACAGTCATAATGCCGAATTTTACTGAGGCACTCATGATTAGCGGATTATTTGAGGGTCGCGCATCTCTTACAAAAGAAGAGTATAAACTTGTTATCGATAAGATTTGCGAGCTAGGTCCCAAAGATATCGTTATTAAAAGTTGTATAGACAACGACGGCATATCATTCAACTTAGTTTATGACGCACGAACGGACAGTATTAACAAACTAGAATACGAATATATCCCTACCCCATTTATTGGCACAGGTGATATATTTTCTTCAGTTCTAATTGCAGAATATTTGTGTGGCAAATCGCTAATCGAAGCAGTTAGAATTTCGTCAAATTTTGTATGTGATGTAATAAAAGCAAATAACACAAATGAAGATCGTTTTGACATAAGGCATGAGAAATGTTTGCACCTGTTAAACATAAAATAGTAATTATTCTTTATATAACTAATTGTCTTATGATATAATTTTATAATCAAAAATCAAAAGGAGGCTTGTAATGCGAAGCGATGATGATAAACGAACTGACAAGATGACGGAAATCGATGATTTTCTATCTCAGTTCGAAAGTCCAAGCGACAACTTTACAACAGACATTGATTCCTATCTTGATGCAACTAGCGATGCAAGATATACAGCTGCAAAAACTTTCCATGGCAGAAGTAATGATCAGACAATGTCGAAGATTCAAGAAGGTGCCAAAGATTCGGCAGCCGGCAAGGCAGAGAAAGTTGCTTCTACTAAAGATAAAAGTGACAAGAAAGCCGAAAAGAGTTCTCGCCTAGGAAGAAAAGGCAAGAAAGATAAAAAGAGCAACTCTAAATCCAACAAGAAATTTAAATATAGTAATATGAGTCTTGATTTAAAAGGTCTTACTCTAAAGGAGAAGATCAAGGCTATTTTCATGTTCCTATTTTTTGATACCAACCCATACTACAATCCATCTGAAGGTGAATTTGTAATTGTGAATGGTAAGAAAGTTAAAAATAAACCACTTCGTTTCAGTCTAAAAAAGTTTATTTTAAACATTGTGATTCTAGGTCTAACCTTTATTCTTGCATTTATTATCTACGCACTGGTAATCATTACAACAGCGCCCAAGATAAATGCCGATGACATTTATGCAAGTGTTGCGGAAAGTTCTCAGATATATGATTCCGATGGGAATATGGTTGACACGGTGTATTACACAGAAGATAGAGATGTAGTTTCGTATGAGGATTTACCAAAAGATTTGGTCAATGCCTTTGTTTCAATCGAAGATAAAACATTCTGGAAGCATCATGGATTTAACTGGACTCGTATGGCGGGTGCTGTAGTCAGCTCTATTACTGGCGGTGGCGGTATCAGTGGTACAAGTACAATTACTCAACAGCTTGCTCGTAATGTATACCTTGAAGATATTAAGAGTGTTAGAAGTATAAAGCGTAAAATAATTGAAATGTACTATGCAGGTCAGATTGAAAGATGCATGAGCAAAGAGGAAATAATCGAAGCCTACTTGAATACAATTTATCTAGGATATGGTGCTTATGGTGTTCAATCTGCTTCAAACGCATACTTCTCAAAGGATGTTAAGGATTTGACAGTAGTTGAATGTGCTGCACTTGCCAGCCTGCCTCCTGCTCCTGATAGTTATGCTCTAGTACAGGTTGCTGATAGCAGCACTGTTACAGATGACGCTGACAATATTATTACAAGAGATCCAGTAACTTTGGTTGCTAATGATATTACTAAAGATCGCCGAGATACTACCCTTTCACTTATGTATGACCAAGGATATATTACTAAGGAACAATATGAAGAAGCTAAAGGCAAAGACTTAATTAGCTTTATTAATCCAACATACAGCACTGGAAATTCGGATTATACATATTTTAATGATTATCTTGTAAGTGAAGTAATAGATGATTTAGTTAAAAAATATGATATGACTGAAGAAGATGCCGAGAAGATGGTGTATTCTAAAGGTTTGAAGATTTATTCTACTCTTGATTCACAAGCTCAATCTATAGTTAACAAGGAGTTTAATGATTCAGATAACTTCCCGAATGTTACAGGATATTCAACAGATGGTAACGATAATATAGTTTCCGATGGTGCTATTAAAATGTACAGTTACGGAACGTACTTTGATAGCAGTGGTAACTTTGCACTTGGCTCCGATGAATGTACAGTAAATGACGACGGTTCAATTACTCTTCTAAAGGATAAGCGATTGAATTTATATAAGACTGAATATTCTGGCACAGTTGATTACAGTATTGAATTTAAGTCACTTTACACAAAGGAAGATGGAACACTTTACAATATTCCTGGTGGATATATTAATGTCCCTGTAGAATACAAGACAGCTGATAAAGACGGAAATGTCACAATCTCGGCTGACTACTTTAAAGATCATGAGGGTATGATTACTATTTCAGATGGAACAGTGGTTATAACACCAAATGTATACACCCTGCAGCAGAAGGTTGTTCAGCCACAATCAGCAATGGTCATTACAGAAGTTGGAACAGGTCAGATTAAAGCAATGGTTGGTGGCCGTTCTGTTACTGGTAGAAAGCTATTTAATAGAGGTACTACTACAAGACAACCTGGTTCTTCCATTAAGCCTTTAACAGTATATGGATCAGCACTTCAAAAGAGTTTCGAACTTGAAGCAGCTGGTAAGACATGGGATTTCACAGACTTTGGCTATGACAGTCAAGGTACGCAAGGCTGGGGTTCTTACATAACTGCTGCATCAACAGTTATCGATGAAAAGATGACTGTAAACGGCAAGGTATGGCCTCAGAACTCTGGTGGTGGGTATTCTGGTCGTCAAACATTTAGAACAGCACTTCAGCAATCACTTAACACATGTGCTGTAAAGATTCTACTTCAGGTAACTCCTGATTACGCTTTCAGCATGCTGGAGAAATTCGGTATAACTACAGGTGTGTCGACTTCAGATGATAGTTCTGTTAATGATGTTAACGCAGCGTCTATGGCTCTTGGTGGTCTTACAAAAGGAGTTCAGCCTCTAGAGATGGCTCTTGCATATGCAGCCTTCCCTAACGGAGGAGTTAGAAATACTGCAATAGCATATACAAAGGTTGTTGACAGAAATGGTAAAACAATTCTTACTGCTAAGTCTAAAGAGCATAAGGTTCTAGACGCAGGAGTTGCTTGGATTATGGCAGACTGTCTCAAATCAAATGTAACTCAAGGTATCGCTGGAAGTGCTTATCTTAACAATGTTCAATCTGGTGGTAAGACAGGTACAACAGATGATCAATATGATATTTGGTTTGATGGATTTACACCTACCTACTCTGCTTCACTTTGGATTGGTGTTGACTGTAACCTGGCCCTGACATCCATGTCTGGACCGGCAGCTAGTCTATGGGGCAGAATAATGCGTCAAATCGATAAAGCTGATACCGGTACCTATAAAGAAATGCCAAGTAATGTTTTATATTCAAACGGCGAATACTATACAACTGGTACGAATGTAGGTTCAACCAAATATCAGACCGACGCTGAAAAGAAAGCTGAAGAAGAAGCTGCTGCACAGAAAGCAGCCGAAGAAGAAGCTGCTAAGAAAGCTGCTGAGGAAGAAGCTAAGAAGAAAGCCGAAGAAGAAGCTGCTAAGAAAGAAGAAGCTGCTGATCCAGCAAACCCTTCTAATCCTTGATTTAGGGATTGCCGTTAAGCTTTCTAAGTAAAAATTACAGCTAATTATTCAAATTTAAGAATCTGACACATACTACAATTTGTGTCAGATTTTTTTATAAAAAATTTTTTATTTTTTTGACTCTCTAAAACAGTTGAAATTTCAAATATTATTAAACTATTCTATTTGTGTTCAAATTGTGAAAGAATTAATCATATTGACAACACATTTCCAAAAGGATAGAATAACTAC
>LSQX01037963.1_pt1 | contig 21009 bp, 15 predicted proteins | sample 654561 | NCBI WGS metagenome assembly LSQX01 (sample SAMN04489861, study PRJNA283612) | anaerobic digester metagenome | isolation source: 4 biogas reactors fed with cattle manure at either 37C or 55C with and... | place: Denmark: Kongens Lyngby | collected 2014 | reverse complement strand
GTGTCGGGACGCGATTTCCTGCCCCGCGTAAACCAGTGCCGCGCCCGGAAGCAGCGTGTAGAAGACGGTCCAGTTCATAAGGGAATGCCTGTCCCCGATAACCCTAGCGGCGCGCAGGTTGTCATGGTTTTCAAGGAATCTCATCTTGACTGCATGTGCCGGGTAGAGGACCTCTTGTATGTGGACGTGGTTGAGGTAGTCCCTGAGCGGGCGCGTTCCCTGAATGTACCCATTGAGGTAGTCGAATCCGTCGTAGTCGTATGTGAGGTCGAAGGCGGCGTGGAGCTCCGGATCGGAATGGGCTGTCCATCCGCTGTCGCGCAGTATTTTGACGAAGGACTTGTCAATGCTTTCCGCAAGCCATATGAGCTCCTTCGTCCTTCCCCTGGCAAGCTCTTGGCGGGCTGTGATCCAGAAATCCAGGGGCACGAGGGACGCCACATCACAGCGGAACCCGTCCACTCCCATGTCCGCCCATTTCCGGAGGGTCTCGATCTGGTATTCCCAAAGGCCATTGTGGCTGTAGTCGAGATCGTACACATCCCACCAATCAGGAACTTTGGTGGTGGCGTTCCCATGGGCGTCGCGGAGGAACCATTCAGGATGTTCCGCCAGGAGGGCGCTGTCACGGGAAGTATGGTTGAATACTACATCTATTATCACCCTCATGCCCAGTTTGTGCGCTTCGTCGAGCAGCATTTCGAGGGATTCCGCATCGCCCAGGTCAGGATTGACGGCCCGATAGTCATGGATTGCATAAGGACTGCCCGCGGTCCCCTTGCGCCCGACCGCGCCTATGGGATGGATTGGCATGAGCCAGAGGATATCAGTATGCAGACCGGCAATTCGCTCGAGGTCGCGACAGAGCCCGTCGAAGGTCCCGTCGGCAGAGTGGTTCCTCGGGAAGGCTTCGTAAATGACTGCACTTCTGATCCAGTCCGGGGTATCAATCGCCATAGTTGCGGCCTCCTACATCATGTCCTCTCAGCTGAAGCCGGAGGAGCCTTCAATCGGTCAATACCTGGGCTGTCAAGAGCAGCCCCTCGCATCAAGCATCGACGCATATCATTTCGCCCGAGGCGGCGCCATTCCTTCTCGTATCTGACTTGTGGCGGGATGTCGGCGCAATTGAACCGAAAGCGCCCGAGGCCCGACTTACTCAGTGAAGGGGTTAACCGCCGAAGGGGATCGGCTAGCTCTCATGAGAGGGCCGTCCAGCAGGAAGTTAAATATTTTTAAAAAGACTATTGACATTATCAATGTAAGGCTTTATGATATTGATGACGACACGAACAAGATTGATGAGCTGACTCAGCTCGAAGGGGAGGGGCAAACATGATAATCACTCTGGGGGATGTGAAGATCGAGGTCACACGGACCAAGAGGCGGGATCATGGGAAAATGGCCAGGCGCGTGCATCAGATGAACACAGCAGCGAAGGCGGCCTGGGATGCCCGGCGAGCCCATGAGGATGCAGCCAGAAACTATGTTGTAGGACTAATGTAGCCTGAACTGCCATGTGGGATCCGAAGCGCGGCCGAGGCCGCGCTGCTGCCTTTTGTGGCGGCTATGAGTGCTGGAATCGCTGTAGTGTGGTCTGTCGAAAAACATTATTCTTCAGGCAGCTTTTGCGAATAAACCATTCTTGCCTGTGCCAAACTGGTGGGTGAGGTGGTGTACTTGACGAACAAGCTTACGCAAAAAGAGCAGTCTTTGCTCCGCGACCAGCTGAGCCACGAGAAACTCTGTATCCAGAAGTACAATAACTATGCTGAGCAAGCGGAAGATCCACAGCTGAAGCAGCTGTTCAGCCAGTATTCATCGCAGGAGCAGGAGCACTACGATACCATAAACCAGCTGCTCCAAGGGGGGCAGATGATCGTCAGCCCAGGCCAGGGACAGGCGCAAATGAGGCGGGACGGCCAGGGGGTTGGGCAGTACTCGATGGAAGTGGGAGCCATGGGCCAGCAGGCGAATCAACCAGTCAAGCAGGGCAAGACAGGGTTGCGCAACCAGGATGATGCGATGCTCTGCATGGACATGCTTGCGACTGAGAAGTACATTTCAAGCGCTTATGATACGGCTGTTTTCGAGTCAGCGAATACAGAGGTGCGCCAGGCACTTCAACATATTCAAACGGAAGAGCAGCAACACGGCGAGGGGCTCTTTAACTACTTGAGTCAGCGCGGGATGTACAACCCAGAGTAGAATCGGTTTTGAACGGCCCGGGAGGGCTCTCGCGGCACAGGGTGACAGGAAGGAAAACGAACAGGTCGGGGGGCGCAATCGGAGGAGGGTGTCGGCTGTTCGGAGCCTGGCACCCTCCCCCGGCATTCACCTGGCATTCACCTGGCATGCTTCTGACTTTGGAAGTGCGCTATGCACCTCCTGCTAGATTCTTCGTGTCTGCTCTAGCTCTACCTTCCTCCGCCGGCACAAGCGGCAGATCCTCTGGCCCGAGCGACCACCTCACGCCCTCATCTTCCCAGGCCGGGAACCATGGCAGTGGGCCCAGGTCTTCGTAGCGGATCTTCTTGCTCAGAGCAATGCCTGCTTGGGCCAGGTTGGGATACCTGGTGGCATCAGACAGGAGTGCTACAGGCACACTGACTGGAGTGGCGCCAACTGATCCTACCGACAAAACTGAAGAGAGCATATGCCTCGCCGACTCGACTTCGGCCGGCGAATACTGAGCCAGCGTGTAGCCGATTCCATCTGAGGGGGCGAGGTAGTATACGAGCGGATTTGCACTCAGGCCAAGTGCATTGATGTAAGCGAGCGCCGCCGCAAGCTGCGATGCATCGTCAGACTCAATCAGGTAGATGAAAGCGGGAAGATCAGAGACGTCACGTTGGATACGGCTGTAAGTCTCGCTGGTTGCCAGAATCACCGGAACCATCCGATTCACCAGGGGTGCAGATACCTGGTGCTCCATATCCCGGCCTTCGCCTTCAGTTTGAACCCGAAGATCAACCCACAAGCGGGTTGTGCCTGGAACCGGGCGCCTGACATCTTCGATGAATCGATACCCTGGGCTGGCCATGAGAACTGACCCGGGCGGCGTTTCGCCGTACGAATCCGGCATATGGCTTGCCAGGAATGATGCCGTAAGGTACTCGCCTGCGTAGGCCGGGAAATAGTGATTGCCATTTGTCCAGATCTGCTCTGCCTGGCCAAGAGTGTTGTACAGCCGGAGTGCTTCTGTGGAAGCGATGATGACGTCGTCTGTTGCGTTCATCATCAGAACCGGTCTGGGATAGAGGTCGGGGACGTTAATGGGATCGACAATCTGGAGGGCATCGACAAACTTCTGTGGGTCAAGAATCTTGATCCTGGCAGCCTGCCTGAAGGCGGCGATTACTGACAGATCGCTGTTCTCAACGATCCCGTCAACTCCTGATCCTGCCACGACGAATATCCCGCTTCGGATCCTGGGCTCCACCTTGTAAGTGAGGGAACCGACGATTCCGCCAAGGCTTATGCCTGCGATGGAAATAGCTTCAGAATCCACTTCCGGGCGCATGGTAAGCCAGTCAACTGCACGCCTCTGGTCGACTACTGACTGCCTCAGGTTGTCGCGGATCGTCTCCGGTGGTCCCACTACAAACCTTTGCCCGGATATCAGCTGTGTTCCCTTGGCTCTGCGATGGTGCTGTGGCAGACTTGGGGCGATCCCTGCTATGCCACGCTTTGCGAGGAAGTCGGCCATCATCCAGAACTGCTCTTCAGAAGGGGAGAATACTCCGTGAAGTCCAATGACGCATGGGACCGGCTGTTCTCGTGCGGTTACTGGAACGAAATAGTGGGCGTAAACCGTGTCGCCCTCGCTTTTGTAGGACACATCATAATGAAGGTACCACTGGTTGTCATGGAGCAGTGCAAAGGACTCTTCAAGAGGCTGTGTTCTGTCATAATCATAGAAGCTTTCAATCTTTCCCCGCCACATGCTGGCGCTGTCTGAGCCTGCTTTAACTAGGCCGGCCATAAAGACCAGCAGAATTGATATTATAAGTGTGGCGATTCGCTTTCTCCTCATTTTGGTACCACCCTTTTAACTGGTTATTCGAGTTTGCTCTATCATGATACAACTTTTCCCCGACGAGGAGCAAAGAGTATTTGCGTAGAAAGATATCCACTACTGGCGATGCTGGAGATTTGGAGGTGCGCGAGTGTCACTCAAGAAGAGGATGCCTGAGAGGCCCTGTAGTGTGACTGGAGTGAGAGAGATTGCAAGCCCTACCGATCCAGAGCTAGGGCTGGCTTATGTCCATCTGGGAACGGTCTGTGAGGAAGCGGGTGAGGACAGGGGGTTCAACTTCGGCCCCCTTGAGACTGTAGCGGTCATCATGGCCGGAACGGCTGAGGTTCTGTGGGAGGGCGAAGACGGCGTCGAAAGGTGCGAGAGGATTGGCGGCCGGAGGGATGTATTCGACGGTCCTCCCTGGGCGTTCTTTGCCTACCCTTTCACTACTTTCGGTGTTCGAGCGCTGTCTCCGTTTGTGGAGATGGTGCTCGTGAGAGCTGAACCGCCTGAACCTGAACTTGAACCTAGCCCCGGGTTCGAGGCCGGGCCCTACGGGCAGGGCGGCCCTGGCTTCAGTGAGCATTCATCGGGCGAAAGGGGCGGATCAGGGCGTTGGAGCCGAGGATGGCCGGAGGCGCCGCGTGGCGTGGAGATAGTCTCGCCTGACGATGTCGTCTGCGAGAAGGCCGGGAAGAAGGAATGGGAGCGGAAGGTCAGCCTGATTGTGGGGCCGGAGAGTCGGGTAGGGGCGCGTCGGCTCATCGTGGGGGAGTCCTTAGCCCTCCAGGGCAACTGGCTGGCATACCCCGGGCACAAACACGACGAGGACATCACAGGCGAAGAGGCCAGGCTGGAGGAGGTATACCATTTCCGCTTCAGGCCCCAGCGGGGATTTGGAATGGGAAGAGTTTACTCTCCCGAGCGGCGATTTGATCAGGCCTATACGGTGGAAAACGGTGATACGCTGGCGATCCCCTTCGGCTACCACACTGTTGCGGCAGCGCCTCGATACGACATGTACTGCCTGTGGGCTCTTGCTGGCAAGAAGCGGGAGATGCTATCGAGGGAGGACGAGTGTCACGCCTGGGTCCATAATACCCGGTGACGGAAGCCGCCGCAGGCTAGAATAGGCTCAGGGGTTTTGCCAAACCACAGGTGTCCGAGAATGTGGGATTGGACTGCCCTAGCCTAGCCTGGCCTAGCCAGGCGTTGGCCATTGCCCGCAATCCAAAGCCTAGTCGCTCGAATGGGCCGAGGTATTTCTTGCGAGTTACCTAGAGCCGGTATGATGCGAGGCGGCTTCCGATTGCGCCTGCGAATGCCGCTTTGAGCAGGTCGCCGGGAAGGTACGGAAGTGCGCCGACTGCTATTGCACGCGTTACGGGGAGTTGCGTCGCCAGGCTCAGCTGAATTACTCCCAGTATGTAGACTACTGCCACGCCGCCAATTGCAGAGGCTGCAGCAGCCAGTTTCCAGCTGAGCCTAGTTCCTCTGGAGGCGTACATACGGACGATTGACGACGACACGTAGGCCCCCGCCGCCATGCCCCAGATGTATCCCCCGGTGGGGCCCAGAAGCACACCTATGCCCGCGCGGCCTCCGGCGTAGACCGGCAGTCCCACTGCGCCTGCCGCCAGATATGCAAGCTGGCTTCCTGCCGCGGCTTTGGGCGAAAGAAGCAGACCGGCCAGCATTGCTCCGAAGGATTGCCCTGTGATCGGAACTGGGCTGAACGGGACTGGGAAGGAAACGTGGGCCAGCACTGCTGTGACGGCGCCCAGCATGGCGCCTCTGACAAGCAGCTTGATGTCATGCTCTCTTTCCTTGTGTGACACAGATTCATCACTTGCCTCGAAAATAGTGCGGCATGTTCGCGTGGGGACTAGATCGTCCCTAGTTATTCTATCGTGGAGCGGTGAATCTGATCAACCAGACGCTAGAGGTTCTTCAAGACCGGTTGGGCCTGTCTGAATAGGGGAGTCCCGGCGGCTCCCACCATTTCGAACGCCGCTGCCTGAGCTGTGGTAATCACTGCTCCCGCCTGGCGCATTCTCTCCATTGCCAGCTTCCTGTCGAACGCCTTGACGGATGATGAGGCATCTTGAAGCACGTATACCTCGTATCCCATGGCCACAGCGTCAAGGGCGGTCTGCGCCACGCAGATGTGGGCCTCAACCCCAAGAAGGATGAACTGGTCCCGCCGCAAAGCGCGTACCGCTGATTCTACCTCAGGAGTCCTGAGAGCGCTGAAGGTCATCTTGGAGTAGACCTGCGAATCTCCCAGGGCCTCCCGCACCAGGTCGGTTGTGGGGCCCAGGCGATCAGGGTTCTGCTCCAGACGCAGGACTGGAATGTCAGCCATGCGGGCCACTCTTATGAAGCTCGCTGCCTGGGCGATGACCTCATCACGATCCTCGACCGCTGCCAGGATCTTGTCCTGAAAGTCGATGGAGAAAACCAGGGCTGTGCCTGGATCTATCATCTGGGGCCTCCGCTTCAAGTTCAATGCAAACACCCCCTCATTCAAGACAGGTATTCGGTACTCGAGGCAGTCTTCCTTCGAGGATGCCCTGGCGGCTTTTTCAGCGGTTCAGGGTGTAGGTCTCAATGGCATGCCTGCCTGAGCAGCAAGAGAAACCCCGCCCGCAGGATAAATGTGAATTAGGTGGAACCACTAGAAACACAGAATGGGATTTACGGGAAAGGGCTATCCGATGCCGGCTCCGCCCGACCAGGCCTGTCGCTGTAGTGAAGGCTTCCGGTTTCGCGTCTAATGTTCCATGGCATGCTGGGCGCAAGCAGAGGGGCGGGCCGGCTGGCGTGCGGCATAGTATGATGTTACACCGTACGGATAGGCAGTAGCCTGAAGAGTATTCCCTGACGGAGTTCTACCGCATCAGGCAGGAGGTATGGCAGTGCAGATCGACAGCGAAAGCAAGCTCCAACAGGTACCTGAAAGGCGCAGAGTGTGGAAGGCGTTAGTGTTAGCAGTACTGCTGATAGTGCTCGTCATTGCAGTGTTTTGGGCTGCAGGCGAGATGATCTTTCGTCACGGCGCGGCTCCCCTGCCCGAAGGCGCCGACTCCGGGCAGGTATCATCTTTGAGGCTGCGCAATCTTGACGGGGAGTTTGAGGTTGTGGCCATCGATGTCGGACGGGCCCAGGGCATGCGGCCCACCCTGGATCTGGGCATCAGCTTCTGGGCCCAGCTGGCCGACTTTGAGATTACCCTTCTTGGCCCGGGCGGAAATGTGATGTGGCAGGAGGATTTTAGCGCGAGGATGGCACAGGTGAGCGCCCCGAAGATATCATTTGAAGCGACTGCCAGAGGACAATGGCGGTTGATCCTGAGCGGCCGGGCCAAGAATCTCATGTTGAGTGTGGCGTGGGAAATCGAAGAGTAGATTTCGGGGAAAGGTTGTGAAGGTGCTATCGCCAGAATGGACTATTTATGATATTGGAGAGGCTTGCTGCGCTCTGGCTTGTAGGCGGCAGCGGGCTGAGCAAAGCCTGGAAAGGGGGTGAACGAATTGGCGCGTGACTACAACGAGATCAAGACGGAGTTCGTCCGCGACAGGCTGAAGGAGACGAGCTTCGAGGAGCGAAGCTACATCAATGCCCTGATGGCGCTGGAGATCTTCGTGGACAGGCAGATGAACAAGAAATACATCTCCAGCACTGACGGACGCTACTTCAACGAACTCTCCCGAAGGTTCCCGATGGAGTACGAGTGCATCAAGAAGGAGATGCGGGAAGGAGTCACAACCTCTTTCAGCGACTTCATCAACATGCAAGTCGAACACGACCGCGCAGAGCGGCAGCGGGAGGTGGACGCATACGAGGAAAGCCTCCGGCGGCTTGAAGAGATGAAACGCAGGGAGATGGAGTTGCGCGAGCAGTGGATGGAGCTTGGCGGCAAGGACTAGCCTGGTGCCGCGCAAACGGCGGGGACCCCTCACCTCGCCCTCTCAATAAGAACTCTGTGTCAATTCAATCATCCCACCTGTCTTGACTGGATCATCAGGATCACCTCTTACATTCATGTCACATTCTTGATATTTCCCTGAGAGTTTGGACTTGCCGTTGCCAGGAAGGGCGAAGGTCAGGCAATGAAGGTATGCGCACGTAAATGGGTAATAGATAACAGGGAGGCATATGACTGGACACGGAGGAGATTACTTGAACAAGTACGGGCGTCTGGAGAAAACGGTGCGGCGAAGGGTTGTGCTCTCAGCACTAATTGTCTTGATAGTATTTGCATGTTCTGTTCGGTTGTGGGCGGCGCCGATAGTCGTTAAAGAAGAGCAGTTCGGGGAACTCATGTCAGAGCTGCTTGACCTGACATCCGACCTGGAGGAATCCATCGAGAAAATCAGAAGCCTTGTGGATTCGGGGAACGGATCTTGCGGCGACTGGGTTAGGGCGGGGGAGTCCATCGACACCCAGTTTGACAGGGCGTGGGATGCGGCGGTGCTTTCCGACGAATACAGGGATGGCGGAGACATTATTGAGGGGCAGATCTACGGGTTTCTTGGAGCGTGGGCCCGAAGCATCCTGTCGGGGCTGCGTGCATTGGACCAGGCAGTCTCGTTGGTATTGGACGCGCCCGGAGGGCTAGACATGGCGTCGGACGGGACAGCTCACAAGTCGGCCATGACTGCACTGATCACCAGCGCTGAAACGTGCGACAATGTGGCTGTAATGTGCGGGATATCTGCGCTCAATACCCTCCTTATGGCAACCGGGTTCAGGATGATTATGGGCGGAAATGGCCAGTAGCCCAAAGCAACCTGGAGATGTCGTTGTGGGAGCATTGGGGACGAGGGTGTAGAGCCAATATCCGGTATGGTATAACGAAGTAGTTTGTGCGCAGGGAGGTGTTGTGTGATGAGGCTCGGGTTGCGAGCGATTGCATTTACTCTGGCGCTCTTTGCGGCGATGGCATGCGTATCCACAGATTGCATGGGGGCTGCTACGGTTCCTTCAAGTAGTAGGTTGAGGGTGGGAATCATCAGCTTTACGGGTTCTTTCAACTATCAATACGTTCAATACGCCGCGAATTGTCTTTCAGACGCTTTGGTTGGCATGGGCAGGTTCGAGGTCATTGAAAGGGAGCATATCCAGCGGATACTTTCGGAGCAGAGATTTCAGGTGTCAGGCGCTGTCAACCCTGACACGGCGGTGCGGCTGGGCGAAATTCTCGGCATTGACTACACATTCATCGGATCCCTCGACAGGTGCTCGGCCAAGAGCGATTACTGGACCGATAAGGACGGTAAGAGGCACTACTACTATTCTGGATCTGCAGAGGTATCTATCAGGATTGTAGATGCTTCCACAGGGGCTATTCTCTCAAGCTTCCGCTTGACAGGCAGTGGCACAGACAATTCGTCTACATCCGCTGCATGCATGAACGCCATAAGGTCGTGCTTCGACTCATCCTTCCAGAGCCGGCTTGCCACTGCATTTCCGGTGATTGCCCGAGTGCTGGAATACAGGGGTAAAGACGAGGTCTACATCTTCACGGATGAGAGCTCCGTAATCTCCAAAGGGAGCGATTTTCGCATTCTGCGCCCCAATGTTGCGGAGGTCGGAGAGCCGGGGTTCGAGCACCGTTTCATGTCCAGCGACGAGGTGGCTATAGTAAGGATTGTTTCTGTTTACGGCACCGTGGGCAAGGGGAAGGTCGTGAAATCGTCAGGGGAGATCATGGCAGGCGATTATGCCGTTGAGCTCCAGGGATATGCCACTGCTGGAGAAGTGATCGCCGGCATTATCGGCATAGCGGGGCTGATTGTTTTGATCCTCCTGGCTTCGATGCTCGAGCAATAGCAGGGCAGGTTGCGCCGCGTTTCCGCGCAACCTGGCAGCAGAAAGGGCCATGCGCGCTGATTGCGATTGCGTGGCCTTTTTCACCGATGGCATTGGTGGAATCCAGAGGTTATACAGGGATGATAGAGAATATTTAGAGGCAGAATGTCAGGGGCGGTGCAATGGAATTGAGAACATCTCCTTGTTCATCGAATTACCTGGCTCAGGCAGTTGATGCTGCCAGAGCCGGAAGATCAGGCACGTTCGCGCTCGTCTGCCGAGGGTCGCGGGAAGCTGCGCGCACGTGGCGAGCCATCCTTTCGCACATGGGCGAGGGGGCGGTGTTCGATGCGCCGGTATACACATTCGATCAGCTGGCGGCTGTGCTCATGCGAAGGCTCGATATTGAGCCCCGGGGCAAGATCGGCGACCTCCAGCGGGAGCTTCTGGTAGCCGCGGCGCTTGCCCAGTGCAAGGCCATGGGCGAGTTGGGCCCGCTTGCGCAGGGGGCAGAGAAGCCGGGCGTAGCCAGGTCGATGGCTGAGCTCTTTGTGGCGCTCGATGAGGCCGGGCTCGATCCTGATGGGCTTGAGCGTGCCCTCCGCACTTGGAGCAATTTGAGCCTGTCCGGGAGCGGAGGAGGAAGAGCGGCTCCGGCGGCACCGCCGAGCATGCGGCTGACCCCGAGTGCGCACGCCCTTGATGTGCTCGAGGTCTGGAGAAGGTATTGTGGACTCCTCGACTCTACGGGCCGGGCTGAGCGCGGGCGCCTGTACTCAGCCCTCACCGAACGGCTTCTCTCTGCGGAGGGGAAGATGCGGCATGGCCTCGAGACTGTAAGAGTGTCAGGGTATGTGTGGATCGGAGGACTTGAGGCGTCGCTCCTGTCTGCCCTCGCCAGATCCGGAGCTGATGTTGAAATAGAGCTGCGCTCTCCGCCTGAGCACAATGGACGTGCTCTTGCCTCCATGGAGGATGCGGTGAAACCCGCGAGGGTTGTCAGCATAGAACTTCCGGCCAGGCCGGAGCCGCCCAGGCTTGTTGCCGCTGCTGGCCCTACGCGCGAGGCCCGTGAGGTGGCCCGGGAGATCAAGAGGTTGATAGTGGACGAGGGCGTGCGTCCTTCGAAGATGTGTGTTGCCAGCGCGGATTCCGAGGGGTTTGTGCCCCTGCTGCTTGAGGCCCTTGAGGAATTCGGCGTGCCTGTCACGGTCTCCCGCAAGCGGATGATGATAGAGTCAAGCCTCGTCCTGGATTGCTTTGAGGTTGCCAGGCTGATCTCTGCGGCAGGACGTCCATTCGATATCATGCCATTGATGTCAAGCCCATACGTGGGGCTCGGCCCGCACCGGGCAGGGCAGATCGCGCGGGACAAGATAGAGCTTCGGGGCCTGGAGCTCTCTCTTGCCAGGTGGAGAGAGCGGCTGGCGGCTGATGATTCTTCAGGAGAGTGCGACGGGCAGCGTTACGTGGAGCTTCTTGCCCAGGCTCTGGAGCAAGCTGAGGATGCGAGGCGTGCAAGCGCCGGTACACGGTTGGCTGGACATGTTGAAGGCTTCAGGGCCGCACTAACCTGCCTGGGAATGCCGCACCGCATTTTCACTCTGGAAGGAAGCCCCGGGCGGGCAGTGGAGGAATGGATGGCATGGGCCGCTCTTCATTCGTTACTCCTGGAGATTGGCCATGCTCAGGAAGTGCTGGATGTGTCACACGGATCGGCCCCAAGTTCAGGCGAAGGCTGGGCGGAATTTGTCTCCTTACTTACTTTCGCTGCAGGCAGAAGGTCATTTTCCCTTGACAGGCCGTCGCCGCATGGGGTGGAGGTCATGGGCCTTGAGCGAGCAGCCTCGTCTGACCATGAGTTCCTCTTCGTATCGGGCCTGGGAGAACAGATGCTGCCACGGCGCAGGAGGAGCCCCTGGATGCTCCAGGACGGTGATCTTGAGGCTCTGGCCAGGGCAGGGGTGAGCCTTGAGCCAATGGGCAACGGAGCAGAGGCTGACAGGCACATGTTCAACATCCTTGCACATTCGCGAGCCGAAAAGATCTACCTGACATACGCCACTACCCAGGAAGACGGCTCGGTTGCCCGCCGCTCTTTCTTCGTAGATGAGCACCTGACAAGCCTTGGGCTTTCAGAAGCTGATGAGGGCGAGATTACCAGGGTTGTGCCTGCCAGTTCGGTTTTTCCCAGGCAATGGTCTGATGTGGCGAGCAAGCGGGAGGCAAGGATGAGGTCTCTTTGGAGTATTGGGAGGGCGGGTAGCGCAGACGCTGCTTGCGGGCTGTGGCGCGTTGCTGTCGAGCCCGAGGCTGTTTTGTGGCTGAGCGTATTGGACAGGGACTTTGCTGAGATTGCTGAAGCATGGCACGAGCTGCAGGTGCTGGATGGGGCGGGGATTGAAGCTGCCAACCGCTTCAACGGGCACATCGGCTGCTCTGAGCTTCTTCGGCAGATGGCAAGCATCAAGCTGGATGCGAGGCCCTGGTCTGCGAATTCTCTCAACCAGTACATAGGGTGCCCGTTCAGCTTTTTCTGCAGATATGTGCTGGGGATTGAGCCCGCAGATAGCGTCGGCGACGACGTAGATGCAAGGGACAGGGGCACATGCCTGCACAACATCGCCAAAGAGTTCATTGAATCCCACATAGGAGAAGTGCTGGATCCTGCGAAGGCTGACGAGTACGCCGAGGAGATCCACGAGATAGCCTGTGATGTTGTGGGGCGCACGCCGACGGAGCGGTCTGGGATTCCCGAGTCTGTGTGGAATGCGTATTTTGCCGGGATTGTCGCTGCATCGCGTGACTTTTTGGCCAGGGAATTGGAGTTTGTTGAAGCTACCGGCGGGGTGTGGCGGCCTGCTCGCCTGGAATGGTCGTTCGGCCCGCGCGTTCGGGAGTTTGCTGTAGGCGAATGCCGGGTGCCCGTAGCGGGCCGGATCGACAGGATTGACGTCGGGCCCGGCGGCGCTCTTGCGATATATGACTACAAGTCAGGGAAGAAGGCTCCGTCGTCCAAGGAGATCAAGGAGGTTGCCGACATTCAGCTCGGGCTCTACGCACTGGCAGCAGAACACTTGCTTGGAGCGGAGGTTGCGGGAGTCTGGTACTGGCAAGTCCCGTCCAAGGGGAGGACCCAGGGGGTCTGGAAGGCAGGCTATCACCGCGACTTCAACGCGGGCAGGAAATGGGCCGGCAAGCTTGATGATGACGAGTGGCGCGCTTTCCAAGAGCGAGTGAGGGAGGCTGTCGCCAGGTGCGATCAAGGGGCGAGGCAGGGGATGTATCCTCCTACGCCGTCTGAAGATGCATGCCGTTACTGCGATTTCCCCGACATATGCAGGGCGACTGAATCAGCCGCCAGTGATCTGCCTGAGGAAGGGGGCGTTGAGGATGTCTGAGTGGACTCCGGCTCAGGGCAGAGCTGTTTACAATACTGACAGGTCAATGGTTGTAGCTGCAGGAGCAGGCTCAGGGAAGACGAGGGTGCTTGTGGGAAGGTACATTCACCTTCTCGAATCTGGTCTGGCTGGCCTGGACGAGATTGTCGCAATCACGTTTACCGAGAAGGCGGCTACTGAGATGAAGGGCCGGGTTTGGTCGGCCATCGTCCAACGCCAGGCTGAAGCAGAGGCCCGGGGCGAGGAGAGCGAGCGATGGCGCGATCTCTCGCGGCGCTTAGCAGGACAAGCCCGCATAAGCACCATCCATTCCTTCTGCGCCCGCCTCATACGCGACTACCCTCTGGAGGCAGGGGTGGATCCGCACTTTGCAGTCTTAGAGCCGCTTGATGCCAGGAAGCTCATAAGCCAGGCGTCAATGGAGGCCATCGATGACCTGATCCGGTCGGGCGATCGCAACATGCAAAGGCTCATAGCAGATTTCGGCGTATCGAGGGTTGCAGGGGGAATCGCGCAGGTCTATGAAAAGGCTCGTGGAACAGGGAGGCCGTTCCATGAGTTCGCCCGCACAAGCGCGAGCAACATACGTCGGTGCGCAGGAATTGCAAGGCAGAGTCTGGCCGGGGAGTGGGGCGACATCGCGGCTGCGCTCGTTTCAGCCGGAGTCGATGAGGACTTGCTGGGCGCACTGGATTGGGATTCTCCCAGGTTCATTGACGAATTCCTGGAGCTTCATTCGACTGCACAGCCGGTGAGGAAAGTCGTCACCCAAACTGAGCTGAACAAGATCCGAGAGCGTGTGCAGGAGACGGCGGCCAACTGGGTCCATGCCGACATGATGGCAGCCACCGTGGATACGATTGTTGAAGCATGCAGCCGGCTGGATGCGGCATACTTGCGGCTGCGGGGTGATGGGGCGGCAATAGACTTCACTGGCCTTGAACTGGCTGCGCGCAACCTACTTCGCGATACTGATGCGGGCGAACGGGTGAGGCGGCAGATCAAGTACGTCATGGTAGACGAGTATCAGGATACGAACAGCCTCCAGAATGAGATAGTCATGCTTCTCGTCGGAGATCCGCCTGGAAACCGCCTCTTCATAGTGGGCGATGTGAAGCAGTCAATCTATGGTTTCCGCGGGGCTGAAGTGGAGGTTTTCCGGGGCGCGATGGACCGCGCAGGCGGGAGCGGGGGCCGTGTAGGCCTTGAGAACCTGGGCAAGAATTTCCGCTCAATCGATCCCTTGGTGGAGCTGACCAACACTGTGTTCAGCGGGACACTCCAGGAGATCTGGAGTGAGGACGCGGATGCATTTCGGAGTATGCCGGAGACGTCGTCTCCCCGGACTGAGCTTCACGTGGTTACCCATGGCAAGTCAGAGCTGCCTTCGGCATCTCTGGCTGAGGCCGATCTTGTGGCATCCCGGATCGCCCGGATGGTGGAAGACGGGGAGCAGCTCGTCTGCGAGCATGACAGGGAGACAGGCGAGCTTGTGGGAACGCGGCCGGTGAGGTATAGGGACATAGCTGTGTTGCTCAGAACCACCAGCAGGTTGGAGAGTTTCGAGGCTGCTCTGGATCGCAGAAATGTGCCATATTACGTCGTAGATGGCCGAGGGTTCTACGGCCGCCCGGAGGTAGCCTGGATAATGAACATGCTCAGGGCTGTCGACGATCCATTCGACGACGCGGCGCTTGCGGCAGTGCTGAGACATCCGGTGTTCGGGCTTTCTGATGAATCTCTCCTGCGGCTCGCTCTGGCGGGCAGCGTATCTCAGGCATTTTCCGGGGCCGTGGCTGCAGGCGATGAATGGGGCGGTGGCGCGGAGGAGGGGGCGAAGCTTGCCCGGGCGCAGGAGTGCATGGAGAGCCTCCGCCAGCTTGCTGGCAGGTTGAGCCCGGATGAGATGATTCAGGCAATACTTGAGGCAACCTGGTTCGAACCGTATCTGGCGCTTACAGCCGATGGCCCAAAGGCCATTGGGAATGTTGCGAAACTCGTCGACATGGCCAGGGAAGCGTCTCGGTCGGCACTTGCGGTCAGAGAGTTTATTGAGATGATAGAACTTGCGGCTACAGACGATGCCAGAGAGGCTGAAGCGGCGCTCGTTGAAGAAGAGGCGGATGTTGTGACTGTCATGACAGTCCACAAATCTAAAGGGCTGGAGTTCCCGGTGGTGATAGTGCCCGAGCTGAACCGTGCGACGGGCCGCCGGAATTGGCCCCTTTTTGAGTTTGCAGCCGAAATGGGTATTGCCGTCCCGATCTCGCCTGAGATGCGCTGCCGCGATACGATATTCGGCAGTGAAGTCGTAGACGAATTGAAATGTGCGGAAGATGAAGAGAGCATGAGATGCCTCTATGTGGCTTCAACTCGCGCATCCGACTACCTGGTGCTCACCTCCACTTTGAAGGCGTCTTGTGATCTAGCGTCGCTGGATGAAGCGCCTGAATGGCTGGGCCCATATGGCCAGGCTGTGGGAGCAGCCCTGGCAAGAGGCGCAGCTGTCGATGGAGCGAGTGAGGTTGCAGCAAGCATCGAAGTTGCGCCGGGGCCAGGTGCTGTTCTCGATCGATCGGATGATGCAGACGCGGCCGGTGAGGCAGAGAAGGAATTCCAGGATGTCGTAGCGCTGGGGCCTGACGGCGAATCGTCGATCCTGGTGAGGATGGTTCCCCTTGCAAGCTACGTGTGGGACCCGGGGGAGGAGGCGGCAGGGCAGGGGCAGATTGAACCTGGAGCTCGGGCCAGCAACTGGCCGGACATGATCCCTGAGTCCGAGTTCAGGCTGGTCGGTCCGGTTGAGGCTATGGCTGACATCGATGATCCGTTCCAGGTGTCAGTTTCGGCCTTAATGTGCCTTGACAGATGCCCTCGCTGGTACGTATACGAGTACGTGCTTGGCCTTTCAAGGGTGCAGGGCAGCCTGATTGCGCCCTCATTTGGCGAGGAAGTCGAAGTGCGGCTCAATGCCGCCCAGCGAGGGTCGGTGGTCCACCATGTGTGCCAGTGGGCGCGGGATGAAAAGCATGCAAAGGCTCTTCTTGGCAAGCAGCTTTACGAGGTATACGGGCTCAGAGGCGATGCTCTCGCCAGCGCAGAGGAAGAACTCTGGCCATTGATCTGCAACTACCTTGTGAGCCCTGAGGCATCAGCCGATGGCAGGAGGGAGCAGGCGTTTCTGCTCGACCTCGGGGCTGCGGTGGTGTCGGGAATCGCAGACTACATTGCAATTGATGATGACAAGTCAGGAACCGTTGTTGACCTCAAGAGCAACAGGCTGAATGAAGAGGGCATAGAGCTGGCTGCCAGGGATTACCGAACGCAGATGGATGCATATGCGCTTGCTGCCCACAGGGGGTTGGGGGCAGAGCGGGTCACTGCGGTACTGAACTTCCTCCATCCCAATGTGCGTGTGGCCCTTGAATACGGTGAGGAGGGATTGGCTGAAGCTGAGGAGAGGCTGAGGCAGCTTGCGGAGAGAGCGGGTCGTTGCAGCCTCGAGTCGACAGAGCCTGAATTGAGTCGGCACTGCCGTGTATGCTATTACTCCAGGATGTGCTGGCCCGGCAAAGAGGATATCGGCGCACCGCTGCTCCTGGATGACTGGCATGAAGTGGAGCCTGAGCCTGGGGTTGAGGGCGACGGCGCCCTGATTGACGTTGGATTGGGCGAGGAGATCGAGTAGGTGTGCGGGTGCCGTCGGTGGTCAATGGCAGCTGGCCTGTTGGTGATGGGTTGACTGGCCCACTGGCGGGTCGAGTTCTGAGGGTGCGACCCGCGTATGAGTCGATTCCGTGAAGAATGAACTGTTCGTTTTTCCAGGGAACGATTCGGGGCGGCTCCATGGATCCGTGCTCGGGTTGTCCTCACACGGATGGGGGCCGGTTTATGCATTAGAAATGGCGGCAGGATAGTATCCATCAGCTTGCGCCTGTAGAATGTGTCTAAAATTTGAACGCTTTTCGGGCGAGGGTGTATAGCTTTTAGACCGAGCCGGTCCAATTTCTAGACACTCAAGACCCAGAGGCAAAACTAGGCAGGAATAAGTAGGGGGATTATGGAATGTAAAGCCAGGGTACGCCATTAAGTGGATATGCAGAAGCGCATGGCCCCGAATATTGGGTTGGCGCGTGGGAAAGAGTCTAGTCTTTAGACTCCCACCGTTCAAAAACTGATCATTTGCGATCGCCAAGTGACTAAAAATTAGACCCTTGGCCCGCAAGCTCGATCCACCCCCGCACTGGCATCCGCACCCGCACCCGCATCCACGCCCACCCCCGCACCTGCACCCACACCAGCGCCAGACATTGGCCGCATCTACACGATCCTTACCCGGAATCGCCCCGGGTTTTTGACTGAAGCCAGGCAACTCTCAAGAAACGTCCTATCCAGGCCGAGCGGACAGGGTCCGAGGAAGATGCACGTTGTCTCTTGGGCGGCCTTATGCTGTCACATCCTGTCCCAGGTATGCCCGCCTTACCGCCTCATCATGCAGAAGGTCGGTTCCTTTTCCCTGAAGGACTATGCTTCCTGATTCCATAACATAGCCGTAGTCGGCGATGGCCAGGGCTGCCTGGGCGTTCTGTTCTATGAGGAGCAAGGTGACGCCCTCGGAGTGGATCTCCTGGATTACCCGGAAGACCTCTTCTACAAGGATTGGGGCGAGGCCCAGGGAAGGTTCGTCCATGAGGAGAAGCGAGGGCCTGGCCATGAGACCCCTTGCGATGGCAAGCATCTGCTGTTCACCGCCGGAAAGAGTTCCGCCTTTCTGGGCGGCGCGCTCCTTTAGCCTCGGGAAGAGGTTGAAGACGCGCTCCTGGTCGAAGGCGATCCCTTCCTGGTCCGTTCGGGCGTAGGCGCCGAGGCGGAGGTTTTCCATAACGGTGAGGTCTGGGAAGATCTGTCTTCCTTCGGGCACCATGGTTATCCCCATCTGGACTATGCCAGTCACGCTCATGTCGAGCAGGTTCTGCCCTTCGAAGACGAGCTGGCCTGATGAAGGCCTCTTCAGTCCGCAGATCGTTCGAAGCAGGGTGCTTTTTCCTGCGCCGTTGGAGCCCACCAGGGTGACCAGCGCCCCCTGGGGTACGGTAAGCGAGACTCCCTTTATAGCGTGGATTCCGTCGTAATATACTTCGAGATCCTTAATTTCCAGCAACTGCTCCGCCCCCCAGATAAGCTTTGATTACCCTCTCGTTGCACTGTATCTCCGCCGGGGTTCCCTCGGCAATGGTTTCTCCGTGGTCGAGGACTGTCATCCGCTCGCATATGCCCATCACGACTTTCATTTCATGCTCTATTAGAAGTATCGTGAGATTGAACCTCTCCCTGATATCGGTGATGAGGCGCATCAGGTCTTCGGTCTCTGCCGGGTTCATTCCAGCTGCAGGCTCATCCAGCAGGAGGACTCTGGGCCCTGTGGCCAGGGCTCGCGCGATCTCAAGGCGGCGCTGCTGGCCATAGGGAAGAGCGCTGGCGCGGTAGCTCGAGAAGTCTTCCAGCCCCACGTCTCGAAGAAGCTGCGTTGCAGTTGAAGCCATACGGGCTTCTTCCGCCCTGTGCCGGGGCAATGCAAGGAGGGCCTCCGCAAGATTGGCCTCTCGCCTCACATGGAGGCCGACCAGGACATTGTCGAGGACTGTGAGGTTCCTAAAGAGCCTGATGTTCTGGAAGGTTCGGGCGATGCCGCGATGCGCAATCCGGTCGGGGCTGAGCCCGGCGATGTCGTCGCCGAAGAGCTTCACCGCTCCGGCGGACGGGTGCAAGACTCCTGATACGACATTGAAGACAGTTGTCTTGCCGGCCCCGTTTGGCCCGATCAATCCGTAGAGAGCTCCCTCCGGCACGACCAGATTGAACTCGCTCACTGCTGTGAGCCCGCCGAACCGCATTGTGACGTTCTCGCAGACCAGCGCGGGAAGGCCTTTATCAGACATCTCTCACTACCCCTGTCTGCTAGTATTTGCGCGGCGCAGTCGCGTCGCAAGGCTTTTTGCCCGATCGAGCGAGAGCTCCCTGTCGCCCATGAATCCTCTGGGAAAGAAGAGGATGACTATCATCAGGGCGGCTGAGAAGACCACCATCCGCATCCCCGGGATTCCCGGGAGCGTGAGGCCGAAGATGACCCTGGGTTCTTCAAGCGCCCGCAATGCCTCCATGGCCACAGTAACCAGGGCTGCAGAGATCACCGTGCCTGTGATGCTCCCCAGGCCTCCCAAAACTGCCATCATCAAGACCGTGAAGGTTAGCGGGAACCTGAACATGTTCGGGTCGATGGTGGTTATGAGGTTTCCGAGGAGCCCTCCGCCTACACCTGCCATCATGGCCGATATGACGAATGCAAGGCATTTGTGGGAGAAGAGGTTGACTCCCATGGCCTCGGCGGCTATTTCGTCGTCGCGGATGGCCTTGAGGGCCCGGCCGAACCCTGATTGCATAAGCCTTGCCATGACCGCGACGCATACCAGGGCGAAACCCCAGCTCCAAACGAGATTGGTGTGGGGAGGGATTCCCTTGAGCCCCAGGGCGCCGTTGGTGATGGGGACTATGTTTGTGAAGACGACTCGTATGATCTCGGCAAAGCCCAGGGTGGTGATGGCCAGGTAGTCGCCGCGGAAGCGTATGGCGGGGGCGCCCACGAGGAAACCCACTATGCCTGAGACGACTGCCGCCATGAGAAGGGAGGGCAGGAAGCCCCATTGGATCGAATTCAGCGGGTATATCAATGGTTCGATGAAATAGACTGCCTGCTTTATTGCAGGCGCCATGGTGAGGAGCGCAGTGGTGTATGCGCCGACTGCCATGAAACCTGCGATCCCTAAGGAGAACTGGCCTGTGAACCCGTTGCAGAGGTTGAGGCCCAAGGTTATGCCGATGTAGATTCCGCAGAGATTAAGGATCCTGACGGTATAGGGGTCCCAAGTTTTCTGTCCCCACGATAGAAGCAGGAAGAAGAGGACGAGTGCTGCGCAGACGGCCGCTATTTTCAATATTGAGAGGACCACTCTCTTTCGTGCCATCATATTCTCACCCTTTGCTTATCGCCAAGTAGACCCGTCGGCCGGACCAGGAGGATCAGGATGAGCAGGATGAAGGCGAAGGCATCCCTGTATCCGGCAAGCCCTGGAAGGAAGGCTACGAGCATGATCTCTCCGAAGCCGAGTATGAATCCGCCAAGCACTGCTCCGCTTATGTTGCCGATGCCTCCGAATACGGCGGCTATAAAGCACTTTAACCCCGGGAAGAGGCCCATGTTCGGGTTTATCTCCGCAAACCTGAGGCCCCACATGATTCCACCAACCGCTGCAAGGGCGGAGCCGATGGCGAAGGTGATGGAGATTGCGCGGTCGACGTCCACGCCCATGAGGCGGGCTGTGTCGAAGTCCCACTGGGCGGCTCTCATGGCGAGGCCCGTCTTGGTCTTGTAGACGACGTAGTTGAGCGCGACGAGGAGGATCGCAGTGAGCACCGGGATTACGAAGAATAGTGCTACTACTCTGACTCCTCCAAGCTCGATTGGGACCTGGAAGATGGGAGGCCGATAGAAGGTCTTCGGCCTCCCACCGAATATGACGAGCCCTAGATTTGCCATGAGGAATGAGACGCCTATTGCGGAGATCAGGGCCGAAATCCGAGGTGCGTCCCTGAGCGGCCTGTAGGCGGCGCGTTCAATGACGACTCCCAGCAGGGCGGTGAGGACGATAGCCAAGAGAAACGATGCCTGCCAGGGGAGCGTAAAGATTGCTGTTCCGTAGAAGGCGAAGTAGGTGC
>LSQX01080020.1_pt1 | contig 21010 bp, 25 predicted proteins | sample 654561 | NCBI WGS metagenome assembly LSQX01 (sample SAMN04489861, study PRJNA283612) | anaerobic digester metagenome | isolation source: 4 biogas reactors fed with cattle manure at either 37C or 55C with and... | place: Denmark: Kongens Lyngby | collected 2014 | reverse complement strand
AATTAAAGCACTATTTATCATAGTATTTCTACCTATATGGGCTTTATATTGGCTTATGTATGAATTGATTAAAAACGCATGATAAGGAAGTTGTCCATGATTACTGAGATTATATTAAAAAATTTTAGACAATATTTGAGCTCCAAAGATTACCAAAATAATTACAAGAGATACTAAGACACGCGGATGTGCGTGTTTTTAGTTTAAGTCCTAAGTTCTAAAAAAAATAGTGGAGCGTTATAAGCCTTAGGAAGGTAAAAATGACCAATACGAACAACATTTAAAAGATCGCATTTTATTTGAAACTTCATGAATATAAACAACAGAAAGTTGATATTAAAGGCTGTAAGGGTTAAGTGTTCTAAGTATAATTTTGTTCAAATTTAGTTTGATAATTCACTAACAATATGTTATTGTTATAAAGCTGACAAGTGATTCTAACACTTCGGTACAACTTACAAACAAAGGAGGAATTATTTAATGAAAATTTTAGAACAAACAAAGATTGGAAGCATGAAGTTACACAACAGAATGTACATGGCTCCAATGGGAACATCATCAGATGTTGATGGTTCATTCTCTGATCGTTCGATTCGTTATTATGAGGAACGCGCAAAGGGTGGATTTGGTTTAATTATCACTGGTGCTAACCAAGTTACAACTAAATATGAAGCAAAAGCTTGTAACATTCTTGACACAGCTAAGTCTTTTGAACAATTAAACTTCTTGGCTCGTCGAGTTCATAATTTTGGAACAAAACTATGTGTTCAATTAACACCAGGTTTAGGGCGTATGCAATTTACAACACCTGATATTCAACCATATGCAGCGAGTGAAGTTGATTCATTCTGGTTCCCAGATTTAAAATGTAAAGAACTATCACACGATGATATTAAATATGTTGTAGGAAAAATGGCTGAAGGTGCAGCAAAAGCTAAAGCAGCTGAAGTAGACTGTGTTGAACTACACGGTTATGGTGGATACCTAATGGACCAATTCCAATCAGAACTTTGGAATAAGAGAACTGACAAATATGGTGGAAGCTTAGAAAATAGAATGCGCTTCTCTGTCGAATGTATTCAAGCAATTCGTGAAGCAGTCGGACCAGATTATCCAATTCTATTCAAATACACTCCAGTACATGGTGTACCAGGTGGACGTGAAATCGAAGAAGGCATCGCAATGTCAAAAATCCTAGAAGAAGCAGGTGTAGACGCACTACACATCGATACAGGATGCTATGAAGCTTGGTATAAAGCAATCAATACAGTTTACCAAGAACCACAAACTCAAATTGACGTAGCAGCTGAAATTAGAAAACATGTAAGTGTTCCAGTCTTATCACAAGGTAAGATGAACAATCCAGCAGACGCAGAAGCTGCATTACAAGCAGGTAAAGCAGATATGATCGGTTTAGGACATATGGCAATTTGTGAACCACACTGGGTTAATAAAGTAAGAAGACAAGAAACATATGACATTAGACCATGTATCGGTTGTAACGAATGTCTATATGCTGGATTCACAGGTAAGATTTTACACTGTGCAGTAAACCCTCACGCATTTGCTGAAGATTACTATCCAGTTACTCCAGGTAATCCTGATACTCGCGTTCTAGTTGTCGGTGGTGGACCAGGTGGACTTGTCGCAGCATTAACAGCAGCAGACAGAGGCATCCAAGTAGACCTTTGGGAAAAACAAAATGAATTAGGCGGACTATTATTAGCAGCTGGTGGGCCACGCTTTAAGAAAGATGTTAAAGAATACGTAGACTACTTAGTAAATAAAGTACACCGCTCTAATGTAAACATTTCTCTCATGAAAGAAGCAACACCAGAAAGTGTATTAGCAGGAAACTATGATAAAGTAATCGTAGCCACTGGAGCCAGCGCAGTTATGCCAACAATCGAAGGCATTGACGAAGATTATGTCGTAGGCGCAAACGATCTATTAACAAACAAAGAAACGTATGGTAAGAATGTTGTCGTATTAGGTGGCGGACTAGTCGGTTGTGAAACTGCATGTCACGTTGCAGAAAAAGCTGATAATGTAACAATCGTTGAAATGTTACCAGAAATTCTAATGAACTGTGATCATAGTAGAAACAATGACCAAGCACTTAAAGCATTAATGGAAGAGTGTGAAGTTAAATCAGTTACAAACGCTAAAGTTGTATCATTCAAAGACAACAAAGTTGTTTACGAAGTTGATGGAAAACAAGCATCAATCGAAGCTGATACAATCGCAATCGCAGCAGGATACAAATCAAGAACATCACTATATGACGCAATCAGTCAAAAAGTTGACTGTCAATTAGTCGGAGACGCAGAAAATCCTGATAAGATCCTTACAGCAGTACACCACGGATTCAATAGTGTACGTTGCATCTAATTAATTAGATTTAAACAAGTTAAGAACAAATTTCTAAGTTAAAGAAATTTGTTCTTTTATTTTGGTATGATAGTAACTATGAACAATAAACTATTTGATCAATGGGCTAAGACCTATGAAGAAGATGTCAAAAAGACACAAGACAACAATGAGTATCCATTTGCTGGATACGATGACGTACTAAATGAAATCGTTTTAAGAGTAAGCAATATGAAAGCCACTACTATCTTAGACATAGGCATCGGAAGTGGAACACTCGCACACAAATTATCTGAACTAAACTGTGAAATAACAGGCGTAGACGCATCAAGTGAGATGTTAACAATAACAAAACAGAAAGTACCTAATAGTATTCTGCATCAGTATGATATTGAAAAAGGATTACCAGAAAACGTCTTAAATAAAAAGTATGATGTCATCATTTCAACCTATACACTCCATCATTTAAACGATGAAAAGAAGGCTCAATTTATTAATATGTTATTAGAATTATTAAATGAAGGTGGAAAGATTCTGATAGGAGACATTTCATTTGAAACACGAGACTTAGAAGAAGACTGCAAAACGAAATATTCAGAACTATGGGACAATGATGAATATTATTTTATTAGTCAAGAGTTAAAAGAGATTATTCCTAATTCATTATTTATAAAAAAATCATTCTGTGCAGGTATATTTGAAATCAACAAAGAATGACATTTCTTGAAATGTAAGCGTTACAAAGATATAATTTAGGTACGAAAACAGGAGGAATTTATGGGATTAAAAGAAAAATTAAGTGGTTTTATGAATAAAACCAAAGAAGTAGCCGAAGATACAATCGAAAAAACAAAAGATGTGTCAGAAGATGTTTGGGAAAAAACAAAAGATGTCACAGAAGATGTCGTAGAAAAAACTAAAGACGTATCCGGAGATGTCTGGGAAAAAACAAAAGATGTCACAGAAGACGTCGTTGATAAAGTTCGCGACAAAACTTTAGACGTTGTCGGCAAAGCACGCGAAAAGCTAAATGATGGCAAAGAAAAAGCAGAAGATGTCGTCGAAGATGTTAAAGACAAAGTCGAAGACGTAAAAGAAGACGTAGAAGACAAAGTTGAAGACGTTAAAGAAGACGCACAAGAAAAAGTCGAAGACGCGCAAGACAAAGTTGAAGACGTAAAAGAAGAAGTTCAAGAAAAAGTAGAAGAAGTACAAGAAAATCTATAAACTAGGTTTCTAAAGAGCTAAATTGACTTAGCTCTTTTTTGTTAAGTGAATTTTAGCTATAATAATACTATGTTACAAGATACAATCGTCGCAATCTCAACCAGTCTAGCCGAAGCAGCCATTTCCATTGTAAGAATGTCTGGTCCTGACTCAATAGAGATTATAAATAAATTGTTCAACAAAGATCTAAGTGAAGCTGATTCTTTTACAATTCATTATGGACAAATAACAGATCCTTATTCTGGAAACTTTGTCGATGAAGTTTTAGTCTCAGTTTTTAAAGCGCCCAAAACCTTCACCACCGAAGACATCATCGAAATCAACTGTCATGGTGGAGTCGTCGTAACTCGACAAATATTAACACTCTGTTTATCACTCGGCGCTAGGTTAGCCGAAAAAGGTGAGTTTACACAACGAGCCTTTCTAAACGGACGAATCGACCTGTCTCAAGCAGAAGCCACACTCGACATGATCCAAGCCCCTTCAACACAAGCAACACAATTAGCAGGACAAGGAATTATGGGTAGTGTCAAACGCTTAATAGAGCCTCTCATGGTCCATATTATGGATATGATCGCACACATTGAAACAAATATCGATTATCCAGAATACACCGATGTAGAAGAATTAACCCACGAGGAACTATTACCAAGAGCCTATGACTTTAAACAACAAGTCCAGCAGATTCTACGCCAAGCTCAAACCGGAAAAATAGTCAAAGAAGGCCTAAAAACAGTCATCGTAGGAAAACCAAATGTCGGTAAATCAAGCCTGCTCAACGCACTCCTAGAAGAAGATAAAGCCATTGTCACAGACATAGCAGGAACAACAAGAGACTTAGTAGAAGGCTGGATTCGCCTAGAAAATGTCACACTCCATTTAATTGATACTGCCGGTTTAAGAGAAACAGACGAAGTCGTCGAACAAATAGGAATAGACAAAACAAAACAAGCACTCCATCAAGCTGAACTAGCCATTGTCGTTATAGATGGTAGTGAAATTTTAAGTGAAGACGATAAAAAACTATTAGAAGATACAAAAGATTTAAACCGAATCGTCGTCTACAATAAATCTGATTTAGGAGAACTATACGATGATGGCATAGTCATAAGTGCTCAAAACAATCAGATTGAACCATTAATCACTGAAATTAATGACCGATATAAAGAAACAGTCAATTTAATTAATACACCACTCTTAAGTAATGAAAGACAAATCTCACTCATGAGACAAGCCCACGACTCAATTGAACGTGTTATTGAAGGCTGTGAAATGGGCTTAGAACTCGACTTAGTCAATATCGATTTAACAGCCTGCTACAAACAACTAGCAAGCATCTTAATGCCAGTCGATGAAGTCAATGTTATAGGGGAAATCTTCTCAAGATTTTGTTTAGGTAAATAATATGTTAAGTAGAAGGCTTAAAGCACTAGTAATAGATTTAGGAATTATATGGCTGTTCAGTTTAGTCATAACCATTCCATTAGGCATCATTAGAACAATAATTTCCTTTATTCCATTCTTTGGTATACTCTCACGCTTAATCCCAGTCTCATTAATCAGTTTAGTTATTTATGGGATTTATGAATATTTTTGTCTACTAACCCATGTTCCAACCTTAGGACGACGAAAAATGGGATTAGTCATAGAATTTAAAGAAGAAACACGATTAAATATTTTTATAAGAGTTTTAGTTAAATGTCTCAGCATAGGAACATTTTTCTTAGGAGTCTTAAATCTCTTAGTCATGATAATTAATGATGATCAAACAATATCCATCCACGATTTATTAGCGAGGTCCAAAGTATGGCGAAGTTAAAGTTTATCGACAGTCACGCTCATCTATCCGATGAAGCATACGATCAAGATTTTGAAGAAGTAATAAACCGTTTATATGAAAATAATATAATTAAAGTTAATCTTATAGGCGTTGACATACCAAGTTTAAACGTCTCATTATCAATGCAAGAACAACATCCAAATTTATTCGATGTCACAGTCGGTCTGCACCCGCAAGACATTGCCTATTACACTCAGGAAGATATCGATATTATTTTTGACATGTTCAAAGACCCAAGGATAATTTGTATTGGAGAAATAGGACTAGACTATCACTGGCATCCAGAAGAAAAAGAACGCCAAAAAGAAATGTTCATAAAACAAATTGAACTCGCCAATGAAGTCCAAAAACCAGTTATGATTCACTGTCGTGAAGCCATCCAAGATACATACGACATCTTAAAAGAACATCGTCCACAATATGGATGTGTCATGCACGCATTCTCAGGCTCAGTCGAAATGGCCCGTGAATTTGTTAAGTTAGGCTGTATGATTTCATTAGGCGGACCAGTCACTTTTAAAAATGCCAAAACCCCAAAAGAAGTCGCAATAGACATCCCACTCGACTACTTACTCACCGAAACAGACAGTCCATATTTAACACCAACACCTTATCGTGGGAAACGAAACGAGTCATCCTATGTCAAATATGTTGCCACTGAAATAGCCAAATTAAGAGGCATCTCAGTTGAAGCACTCACTGAAGCAATCATCCAAAACTATCAACGTATCTTTAAAACAATTAAATATAATAAGGAGATGAACCATGAAAACTGACATTCAAATTGCCCAAGAGAACCAGACAGAACCAATTGTTTCAATCGCTTCAAAATTAAGCATCGGCGAAAGTGATTTACAACCTTTCGGACACGATAAAGCGAAACTCTCACTAGAGTTAAACAAGAAACTAAAAGATCAACAAGACGGTAAACTCATTCTAGTCACAGCCATCACTCCAACACCCGCCGGTGAAGGTAAAACAACAACTACCGTCGGCTTAGGAGATGCACTCAACGCTCTAGATAAAAAAGTAGTCATTGCCCTAAGAGAACCAAGCATGGGTCCAGTCTTTGGAGTTAAAGGTGGAGCAGCAGGTGGTGGATATGCGCAAGTTGTCCCAATGGAAGATATCAATCTACACTTTACAGGGGACATGCACGCAATCACATCCGCCAATAATCTGATCGCAGCCTGTTTAGACAATCATTTATATCAAGGCAATGAACTAGAATTAGACAAAGAACAAATCACGTTTAAACGCGCCCTAGATATGAATGACCGAAGCTTAAGAAGCATTCTAGTAGGACAAGGCGCTAAAAGTAATGGTATCGAAAGAGCTGATGGATTTAATATCGCAGTCGCCAGTGAAATCATGGCCATCCTATGTTTAAGCAAAGACTTAGACGATTTAAAAGAAAAAATAGGCTCGATTTTGTTAGGCTATAGTACCAGTGGCAAATCAATTCATGTCAGAGATCTAGGCATTCAAGGTGCCGTCACAATGTTACTAAAAGATGCCATCAAACCAAACCTAGTCCAAACCCTAGAACATACACCAGCCCTAGTCCATGGCGGACCATTTGCGAATATCGCACATGGATGTAATTCCCTCATGGCCACTAAGATGGCACTCAAACTAGGCGATTATGTTGTCACAGAAGCAGGTTTTGGCGCAGACTTAGGCGCTGAAAAATTCTTAGACATTAAATGTCAAATTGGCTCACTAAAACCAAATGCGGTTGTAATCGTCGCAACCATTCGAGCTCTAAAGATGCATGGCGGAATCGAACTAGACCAATTAAAAGAAGAAAACGTCAATGCCCTATTATCAGGCACAGACAATCTAGCCAAGCATATTGAATCAATCCAAAAATTTGATCTACCATATGTTGTCGCAATTAACCGCTTCCCAACAGATACTGACGAAGAAGTCAAAGCACTACAAGAATGGTGTGTCACAAACAATCACCCAATGGCTTTATCAACCGTCTTTAGTGATGGCTCAAAAGGTGGCATACAACTAGCAGAACTAGTCTTAGACGCTGTCAACAAAGATTCTAACTATAAACCTTTCTATGCTAAAGAAGATAAGTTTATCGATAAAGTCACAACAATTGCTCAAAAGATGTATGGAGCCAATGGTGTCATTCTCACTGACAATGCCCAACAACAATTAAATCAAATCATTGAAAATGGATGGGAAGATTTATATGTATGTATGGCAAAAACACAAAACTCACTATCGGATGATCCAAAGAAACGTAATCGTCCAACAGATTTTGATATCACCATAAGAGAACTCCGACCATCATTAGGCGCAGGCTTTATTGTCTGTCTAACAGGAAAAGTCTTAACTATGCCAGGCTTACCAAAAGTACCAGCCGCTAATCATATGGATATTGACAATGATGGAAACATTAAGGGGTTAAGCTAATGAAGAAGAATAGGTCTTCAATTATCACCAGCGCTTTGATGCTCATCATGTCATATTTTGTCGTAAGATATGCCTTATTTGAACAACACGGAATGATTCAATGGACCAATTTTATGGCCATCTTAGCAGTCGTCGTATTAGTCATAGCAGCTCTCGTAGATAAAAAAAATACGATTATGTTCGCATCTTATGGGTATATCCTTAGTTTCGTACTAGGATTAGTATTTAATACTGAATCAGTCGACCAAGGAGGCGGAACACTGAACAATCACTGGCAGATATGGCTAGTTACCTATGCCGCAATCGTATTATTTGGAGTCTATTTAGACTTTAGAAAACCAAGAATCAAATAACCTCAACGCAACCAAGTGTAAGAGGATAAGATTATTTAATCCAGATTTTGTTTATTGGATACACAATTAACAAGAGAAGTTTCTCAAAAATAGATAAATAAAATCTAGTGATTTGGAAGTAAAAACCTGAATCACTTTTTTTACTAAATCCTAATCATTCTATAGTTGCTATAGATCTCGCTCAAAGTCAATAAAACGCTTACGTTGGTACGTCAATTGACCTGTATCATTCACACTCAAAAAGCCATATTGTGACTCTTTAACCTTTAGTTCTAAACGCTCTTTATCAACAAATTCAAACGTAACAAAATAAGTATGATGCACATTCATGTGATTGTTATGATGATGTCTTTTCGATGTATAACGTTTGTCCTTAATAACAACCGGTTCTGTAATGACTTCAGCCGCATTATTTGCGCGCCATTCACCAAAACCCTTAATGCCAGCCACAATCAGTATCCCAAAGACTATTATAAACCCAATCAATATAATTACTGGTACCACACTAAACATATAAAAGCCCATAGTCAACCTCCCAAATATATGATAATTATAACATGATATGCAGGGTTAAAAATGGTATAATTACAATCCATAGGAGGACTATATGAACACGAGTGATATTGCTAAAAACGGATTTGTCGCAGCTATCTATGTGGTTTTAACAGTCGTTGTCGCACCACATCTTTCATATGGTCAAGTACAATTTAGAATATCTGAAGTCTTGCTGATATTAGTCTTGTTTGATAAGAAATATTGGTTAGGCTTATTAATCGGGACATTTGTATCAAATCTAGGCAGTCCATTAGGGGTCGTTGATTGGGTAGTAGGTACCGGAGCCTCAGCTATATCAATATATTTAATGATACACCTAAAAAACAAGCTATGGTTAAGCTTGTTAGTGCCAGCTGTAGTCAATGGTGCTTTAGTTGGCATAGAATTATATGTGGTCCTAGGATTGCCATTTTTTATAAGTATGGCAACCGTTTTTCTAGGTGAGTTTGTTGTGGTGAGTGTCGTAGGCGGCTTATTGTATAAAGCGTTACAACATAATGAAGGATTCTTAAGAGTTATTAATTAACTCTTTTTTTCTTGTTATAAGAGATATAAATCAATAAAGCTAACGAAATACTTAAGAATACAATGGAGAGAATTTGAGAATTTTCTCTTTGCTGTGCATGTACGGTCATAATTAGAGAAGCACCAGACAGTGTTACATCATACGCCATACTATAGAAAAGTGTTTTTATTGTAGTTCGATACACCGGGACTTCGATATCAAAAACAAAATCTTCCTTAGCAAAATGTTGTGTAAAAGGATTACGCGTAAATTCAAAGAGATTATATGTGCCATCTTGATTCACCTGACCAAAGACTCTATAATCACGATGCTCATTTAAAGGAATAACCATACCCGGTGAGACTTCTTGAACAGTCGGAATTAAATCTCGAGTTGCCAGTGTAGGAACTTTGAATGAATTCTCAAAGAAGACTGAAAAGATTAAAAGCGCTGTAATAAGACCAATCATAATTTTACTAGAAATTCCACGTTTCATAGGATACCTCCACCTTTGTTGTTAGTATAACATAATGAATGGTGTATAATAATAGCATGGAAAAGATTAAACAAGTCATTGTCGTCGAAGGACAAAATGACATCAATAAGCTTGTGTCATGTGTTAACTGTGATTGCCTAAAAACGAATGGCACACATATCAGCACAAAACTCATCAAACAACTAAAAGTTTTGAATAAAACAAGGGGAGTCATCATTTTTACCGACGATGACTACCCAGGTCGATATATCCGAACCATCCTACAAAATGAATTAGGCCATGTAGGTCATGCGTATATAGATAAAAAAGTAAGTCGCACAACAAAAAAAGTCGGCGTTGAACACGCCAGTTGTGATGAAATACGAAAGTCTTTATCAAAAGTTGTCATCATGGAAACATCCAACGAGAGTTTCCCTTTTTCTGATTATGTAGACATGGACCTAGTCCTCAACCATAAGAAACGAAACAAACTCATTGAAAAACTAGGCCTACCCATTATGAACTCCAAACGATTCTATAAAGTGCTCAATATGATGAGCATCACACCACAGGAGTTATTCTTATGAAGATTATCTCAAATTATTCAGTCACACAAGAACTGTTGAAAAAATATGATCTATTCGCCAAGAAAAGACTCGGCCAAAACTTTATCATCGACCCATCCGTCGTCAAAAAGATTGCCAGAGACTCAGGCGCAGACTCAAATACAGTAGTCCTAGAAATAGGACCAGGCTTAGGTGCACTGACCCAGCAATTATCAAAAGTATCCAAAGAAGTCATCAGCATCGAAATTGATACAGATATGGTCGAAATTCTAAACAATGAACTAGACTGTGATAACTGCACAATCATTCACCAAGATTTCTTAGAGTATGATTTAAATCAATTACAAGACCAGCAGGAACTCGTTGTTTGTGCCAATGTTCCATACTATATTACAACACCTATTTTATTCAAACTAATTGAATCAGACATTCACTTTAAACAAATAACAATGATGGTCCAAAAAGAATTAGGTCAGCGCTTAGTCGCACAAGTCGGAAGTTCTCAATATAATGCACTAAGTGTCATAATTTCTATGTTATTTGACTATTCAGTCGTCATGAATGTTGATAAGAGATGTTTCTATCCAATGCCAAAAATTGATTCAATTGTCGTCGCCCTCAAAACAAAAGAGTTAGACAAATTATTCGACTATGAAAGATTCTTTGAATTTGTCAAGAAATGTTTCACTCAAAGACGAAAGACACTTGTCAACAATTTAAAAGAGTGGGGCAATGTCAGCCCCATCTTAGAAGAGTTGGGGCATTCCCAAACAATTCGCCCACAAGAATTAACACCAAGTCAGTTTAAGGAGATTTATGAAAAAGAAAGCTTATGGAAAACTTAATCTAGGATTAAATGTTATACGAAAAAGAAGTGATGGCTATCATGACTTACAAATGGTCACTGTCCCAGTCGATCTTTTTGATACTGTCGAAATAATACCGAATGATACATTATCTGTTGTAACTGATAAATGGTATTTACCATTAGATGAGAAAAACACCGTCTATCAAGCCATTAAATTAATGCACGAAGAATATGGAACACCATTAAATTATCATGTAAAACTCGTTAAAAACATTCCAACTCAAGCCGGTATGGCAGGCGGAAGTAGTGATGGCGCAACAGCCATCAATATCATTAATGAAATGAACAATTTAAACTTAAGTCAACAACAACTCATTGACATTGGTGTAAAGATTGGTGCTGATGTCCCATATTGTTTATTTAGCAGACCATCCTTAGTGACAGGGATAGGTGATCAGTTACAATTTCTAGATATTTATACTGATTTTCATTTATTTATAGCCAAACCAAAATTTGGTATTAGTACCGGATCATTATTTAGTAATCTAACAATCGACAAGGCAAATCAAGATGAATTTAACCAATTAGTAGAAGGCTTAACAAGAGGTAATTATAGCCAAATTGAGAAAAATCTAGTCAATGATTTACAAGCAGCAGCCATCAAAGTACGCCCCGAAGTTCAAGAAATTATCGATGACTTAAAAGGCTTTGGTTTTGATAATGCGTGTATGACAGGCGCAGGCTCAGTCGTCTTTGGAATTACCCAGTCTGAGTCACTCGCAAGAAGTGCTGTCACAGAGTTTTATTTAAAATATCCATTCGTTAAAAAGACAAAAATAATAACCAATAAGTGATACAATAAATACGGAGGAATCATTATGAAATATGCAGTAATTTTAGCAGCTGGAAAAGGCAGCCGCATGAAATCTTCAATCAATAAGGTAATGCACAAGGTTGGTGACAGACCAATTATTGGACATTTAGTCGAGAAACTCGAATCAATCGGAGTTCAAGAAATAGATGTCGTCGTTGGCTATCAACAAGAACAAATAAGAGACTATTTACAAAACAGGGTCGAGTACTCAGTCCAAGAAGATCCAATTGGGACAGCTGATGCTCTAAAGAAAGTCACATCACTGAAAGATAAAAAAGGGAAAACAATTATATTGGTAGGTGATGCGCCACTCGTCCAAAAAGATACAATGGAATCTCTCTTTGAAGCGTCACAAGAGAGTGATTTAGTTATTTTAACAGCACAGTTGACTAACCCACTTCACTATGGTCGCGTGATACGTGATAATACAGGTGAAGTTAAAGGAATCGTTGAATTTAGAGATGCCAATGATGAACAAAAGAATATCAAAGAAATATTCACAGGGGTGATGGTCATTGATAATGAACTATTGTTTAAGTACATTAATGATGTAGAAAATGATAACTCAAAACAAGAATATTATCATACGGATTTAGTGAAGGTATTATCCGACAATCATCATACAATAAGAGCCATTAAGATTAGTGATGTCAATGAAACAATGGGTATCAATGATCGAATTCAATTAGCCTCTGCCAATAAATGGTTACAAAAGACAATCAATGAGCACTGGATGAACGAAGGTGTCACGATGATTAATCCTGAACGTACCTATATATCAATCGAAGCTGAGCTGGAACAAGATGTAACAATCTATCCTAATGTTCATATTAAAGGCCAATCAATTATTAAAACAGGGTCAACCATCTTACCAGGATCATGGATTGAAAATAGTGTCATTGGCGAAAATACAACCATCGACAATAGTAAAATCATGGATTCAGAAGTAGGTAATTATGTGACAGTCGGTCCATATGCTCACTTAAGAATGAACACAGTCGTATCAGATTATGTTCGAATTGGTAACTTCAATGAGTTAAAGAAAACAACTATTGGTAAAAAGTCGCGAATGGCACATCTAAGTTATTTAGGGGACACTGAAGCTGGAGAGGATGTCAATATTGGATGTGGGGTTGTCACCGTTAACTATGATGGGAAAAACAAACATAAAACAATTATAAAAGACAAAGCATTTATTGGATCAAACGTGAATCTGATTGCGCCAATTACAGTCGGGGAGTATGGTGTTGTCGCGGCTGGCTCAACCATCCATCAAGATGTAAATGATTCAGACATGGTCATTGAAAGAAGTAATGTTACGATTAAAGAGGGCAAAGGTTTAAAGTATGTAAAGAAAGAGGGTAAGTAAAGTAATATGAACAACAACATTATCGTATTTTCGCTTAACAGTTCCGAAGAATTAGCCGAACAAATTTGTGAACACTTACAACTACGTAGAGGTCGTATCCAAGTTAATCACTTCGCTGATGGTGAAATTATGGTAGAACCAGATGAATCCGTTCGAGGTAAGAATGTTTATCTTGTTCAGTCAACAAGCTATCCAGTTAGTGAAAACTATATGGAAGTACTGATAGCTTTAGACGCATTTAAGCGTGCTTCAGCCGCTGAAGTAACAGTTGTTATGCCATACTTTGGCTACGCAAGACAAGATCGCAAGGCAAGAGCACGTCAACCAATTACAGCTAAATTAATGGCTGATTTACTACAAACAGCTGGAGCTGACCGAGTTGTAACACTAGATTTACATGCTCCACAAATTCAAGGATTCTTTGATATTCCAATCGACGATTTAACCGCAACATCATTATTTGGACAATATTATCGCCAAAAACATTTTGATCAAGATGTTGTTATCGTCTCACCAGATCATGGAGGCGCAACTAGAGCTCGTAAATTATCCGATGTTATACCAAACAGCACCATTGCGATTATTGACAAACGCCGAACTAAACCAAATGTTGCTGAATCAGTCAACTTAATTGGGGATGTTGATGGTAAAATAGCAATCATCGTTGATGATATTGTCGATACAGGCGGTTCACTTTTAGGTGGTGTTCAAATGCTTTATGATCGAGGGGCTAAGGAAGTGTATTGTGCCTGCACACATGGTATTTTATCTAAAGATGCGTGTCAGCGTATTGATCAATCACCAATTAAAGAATTAGTCATTACTAATTCCATTCAACTATCACCTGTAAAGAAAAAAAGCACTAAGATTAAACAATTATCCATTGCATATATGTTAGCTAAAACAATTGAAGCCATTCAACATAATGCGCCAGTCTCAGATATTTGGAAGATATTCAATGAAGATTAAATGGATTGTCCTTGATATGGATGGAACGCTTCTAGATTCTCAGAAGAATCTTCCATTGAGATTTTTTGAATTAAAAGAACAATTAGAAAAACTAGGCATTAAATTTATATTAGCAAGTGGTCGACAATATGCGCGAATGCGAGAAGTTGTTTCACCACTAGAAGATGATTTTATTTATATTTCTGATAATGGCAGTATTGTCTATGAAAATAGAGAACGTATTTTAGGTGTAACAATTGATGATCAGTTATCTCAGCAGATTATTCAAACATCCTATGATAAGATGAACGTACACTATGTTATCAACTCATTAGCTGGTGCTCATTTTCTTAAGAATATTGATCAAAAAATAGAAACGGTGTTTAATGAATTTTATTCACAACGATTCTTTGTGGATAATTTTGATGACATCAAAGATATTGTTAAAATATCGTTCTACCATGAAGATGATAATTTTGATGGATCAGAGCATTTAAATAAATATCACGATCAAGTGAATATTACACATTCAGGCCCTACATGGTTGGATGTTGTTGATAAAGATATTTCAAAGGGAATCGCATTAACAACAATCGCCAAAAGTCATAATGTTGATTTATCATCAGTCATTGTCTTTGGGGATGCCATGAATGATGCAGATATGTTAGCCGTCGCAGGTTTTCCAATCATTATGGAAAATGCGGACAAACGACTAAAAGATTTAGGGTATTACGAAACTAAATCAAATGATGAAGACGGAGTTGTGCTTGTGTTAGAGAAGTTAGTAGAAAAGAATGGTGATGGCTCATGGCTAAAGAAATAATCTTTTTTGATATTGATGGAACTTTATTAAATCCCATAACATTTGAAATTGATGAAACAACTCAACCGACTCTTCAGAAACTTAAAGACATGGGGTATCTCTTAGGCATTGCGACAGGCCGAGCATATAATGCTGTCCAAGATGTTGGTGTCTTTGACTTAGTTGAGTGGGATATCATTGTGGTTAATAATGGCCAAAGAGTTTTAAATGAAAAACACGAAGTGATTTATGAAGACTTCATTGCACCTGATTTGGTTCAAGAATTTATCACGAAAGCTCACGAAAGAGGAATTGCTGTGATGGGGCAGGGAGAACGCTGGCATTTCTTTTCAGAGGCAAATGATTATATGCGAGAAGTCCACGATGAAATTGGTGGATTTACTGAGAAAGAAGAATTTGACCCAAATATTGGACTCTATACATTAATGGTCTATGGTTATGACTATGACTTTATCGATACGATTGATGGTCTACGCTATGTTCAAGTAGTTGGCCCCTATGCTGATGTCATGTTAGAGTCAATTGATAAATTTGTTGGTATTTCAAAGGCTCTTGATTACTTAGGGTTAAAAGAATACATCGGAATGGGAGATTCAGCAAATGATTTTGAAATGGCAAAACATGCCAAGACATTCATCGCCACACATCATGCTTCAGAGATATTAATCCCTTATGCGGATTATCAAGTGGAATCTGAGCATGAAGAAATTAAGAAAGGTTTCGATTGGTTTTTAAAAAAATAATATGAAAAAAATTACACATCCAGTATATGCTGATTATCCAGAACAACCTTATATCTCACCAGATAGAGATTTAAAGTTGTGGGAAGAACAACCAGAGAAATTCCCTTATAAAAAAGTAGAACGCAGTAAAATGGTTCGCTTAGATGAGGGTGTTTTACCAGGTGATATTGTTATGTTATGGCGTGTCGGATTTGGTAATTTTACAACTGATACCCATATTCCAGATTATTTTGAATATCGCTATGGTGTCAATTCAGATGAGAGTTTAGAGTTACTTATTGACCTAGGTTACATCGAAAAAATGGGTGCTCAAGACACATTGCATCTACTGAATTCAGATGTTATTAAGAGAATTCTGAAAGCGAATGCGCTTAAAGTTAGTGGCAAGAAACAAGAAATACTTGATCGTGCACTCACTCAAATAGAACCACAGGAATTAGAAAAAGCGTTTGACACAAGACGCTATAAAATTACAAGTCAGGGTAAAGACTTACTCAAAAAATATGATGATATCATCATTAAACATGGCCCTAAAATGTTATAGAAAATGGAGGAAAAATTATGAAAGTTGGAATTGGAAATGATCATGCGGGAGTAGAATTAAAAAATGCTTTAATTGACCATTTAACTGATCAAGGAGTTGAAGTTGTTAACTTTGGAACTGATACAGCAGAGTCTTGTTCATATACTTTAGCTGGAAAGGCAGTTGCTCACGCAATTTTAAATAAAGAAATTGATTATGGAGTGTTAATTTGTGGAACAGGTGTTGGAATTAGTTTATCAGCTAATAAAGTTCGTGGAGTGCGAGCAGCAGTCTGTTCTGAGCCAGTAACGGCTAAATTAACGCGCTTACACAATGATGCTCATATTGTTGCTTTTGGAGCAAGAATCGTGGGTGTTGAAGTTGCCAAGGCAATTGTTGATGAGTTCCTATCAGTAGAGTATGAGGGAGGACGCCATCAAGCTCGTGTTGATGCAATTGAAGATGAACACGATTTTGAAGGGAGTGAGTTGGTTGAATAAAGAAAAGCTCTATATCGATGGAGACTATGTAGATAGCGCAAAGGGCAGAACAATTGCGGTTGTGAGTCCGATTAATCAAGAAATATTAGCTCAAGTTGCTGATGCCACAAAGAAGGATGTTGAGCTAGCTGTTTTAGCTGCCAAGAATTCTCAACGAGTGTGGAAGAATGTTCCATTTTTAGAAAAGATCCAGTTAGCATCTAAATTCTTAGATTATTTAAAAGAACATCGTGATGAGATTGTGAAAACAATGGTTGAAGAATTAGGCTCAGCGATTACGTTTACAGAGAGTACTCAATTTGATTTCTATATTAGAGAACTTGAAGATTTATTAGAACTGCTGGATGGTTTTGAATTTATTGAATCATTTAGAGGCTATGATATGGTTAAAGATCCAGTCGGTGTTGTGGCTTGTATCACCCCTTGGAACTATCCATTAGGACAGATTACAAAAAAGATTTTACCAGCATTATTGATGGGTAATTCAGTTATATTAAAACCATCTACGCAAACACCATTAACAGCTCATTGGGTCGCAAAAGCCATTGATGCAGCTGGATATCCTAGAGGTGTCTTTAATCTGTTAACAGGTAAAGGATCTCGTTTAGGTGATTGTTTAACCACTCATCCTGATATTAATATGGTCACCTTTACCGGGAGTACAGAAGTTGGGACTAAAGTTGCTGCTTCAGCAATGACGCATATGAAGCGCGTAACAATGGAGCTTGGTGGTAAATCAGCAAGCATTATCTTAGAGGGTGCTGATTTAGATCTAGCATTAGATAAAACATTAGACACTGTTTGTTACAATAGTGGCCAAACATGTTCAGCCTTAACACGTTTACTTGTGCCAGAGAAAATGAAGCATCAAGTTGAACAAATGCTGTTAGAGAAGGTTGAAAATTATAAAGTAGGTCATCCATTTAATCGAGATGTTCAAATGGGGCCTGTCCAATCATTTAGTCAATTAGAAAAAATCAGAAATTATATTGCAATAGGTTTGGATGAAGGCGCAAAACTTCTTTATGGCGAATCACCTAAAGATATGAAAGTTAAACCGGTAATCTTTACGAATGTTAAAAACAATATGAAGATTGCTCAAGATGAAATCTTTGGGCCAGTCTTATGTGTTATCTCATATCGAGATACTGATGAAGCAATTAGTTTAGCGAATGATTCAGAGTACGGTTTGTCGGGAGCTGTCTTTGGTGAACAGGAAGAAGCCACGGCTGTGGCTCGTGAATTAAAGACGGGTAATATATTTGTTAATACAGCATCCAAAACAACCAATGTTCCGTTTGGCGGATTTAAGTATTCAGGTGTAGGCCGTGAAAATGGAATTGAAGGTGTCCTAGAGTTTGTTGAACTTAAGGCATTAATCAATCCACTGGACTAATAAGATTCTTAGTAATGATAAAAAAGAGGCACTGAAATGGAGTTGTAAACTAAAAGTAGACATGTAAAAAAACATGTTTACTTTTTCTTATACTTAAGTTAGAGGAATTGACCTTGAATTCTACTGACTTAGAAATGATATACTGTCGATGAGATAGATGTCACCGTAAAGCTAAGACTTTGTGTTTCTCCATTTGGTATTAATGGAACATTATCTCGATGTGGTCAGGAGAAGTGGTGATTCTTCTGGCCTTTTGTTTTAGGCATAGGACAAAAGTAGTATCTTTGTATTTTGATGAACATTTAAGTATGTCTCAAATTGCAGTAGAAGAAATGATTCCACTAGGAACAGTTAAAGGTTGGATTTACAAATTCATTAAAGATGGTGAAGAAGGATTGATCTATAAGAAAAAAGATAAAGTCCATATAATTGAGTAAAAGTAAAAGTAAGGCCACTGGCTCTGTTATGATGTTAGTACGAAAAAACACATAAGGAGAACTCAATGGCACAACTCAATTTTACTTTGAATTTAGAAGACTTACAAGCAATTATCCAAAAATCTGGAGCAGACGATCTTTCAAAGCAGCTACTAACAACTATTTTCAATCAATTAATGGAAAATCAGCGAGATGAATATATTCAGGTGGATGAATATTCTCGAAATCAGAATCGAGTCTCACAACGAAATGGTTATTATCAACGAAGCTATATCACTCATATCGGAACATTGGAGTTAGAGGTACCAAGAACTCGGATGGATTATTTACAACGGATGTCTTCGAACGCTATCAACGACATGAACAAGCCCTCATCACGAGCATGCTAGAAATGTACATTCAAGGTGTTTCAACTCGAAAAGTCTCTAAAGTTGTTGAAACCCTCTGTGGTAGAACTGTTTCAAAATCATTTATAAGTACACTGACAACCAAGCTCGATCAGCATGTTGAAGCCTTTCTGTCTAAAAAATTTGATGTGACCTATCCAATCTTATTTAGTGATGTATTACACATCAAAGTACGTGAAGGTATGCGTGTAGTCAGTAAAGCGTTCCATATTGTGATGGGTGTAAACGCCTGTGGATATCGTGAAATATTAGGATTTAGTATTCAAGAGAGCGAAAGCACACAAAGTTGGAAAATGATATATGAAGATTTAATTAAACGAGGATTAAAAAACGTTAAAATGATTACTTCTGACGCACATAAAGGAGAAGTTGAAGCAATAAAACAATGCATTCTTGGAGCGAGTTGGCAACGGTGCCAGGTCCACTTCATGAGAAATGTATTTGACCGTTTACCTAAGAAGCAGACAGAAATGATTCGAAGTGAACTTAAAGGGTTATTTAAAATGAATGAGATAAACGCAGCGAGAGCGTTTAAAAATGAAATAGCCAATCGATATGAACAAAAGTATCCAAACATGATTGAAGTGTTAGAGTCAGGTTTTGAAGATGGATTTCAGTACTGTAGTATTCCAGAGATGAATTATAACCGGCTCAAGAGTACCAATATGTTGGAGCGAGTGAATGAAGAAATACGTAGACGAGAAAAAGTCATTCGAATATTTCCTAATGAAGCATCCGCTTTAAGACTCATTGGTACAATACTCATTGATATAAATGATGAATGGACTACAAGTACTAGACAGTATATTCAATTTACACAACAGACCAAAAACTGGTTATAAACATTAGCCAGTCTAGCTCATAACACTTTTACACAAGATTGTGGACTTGACAAGAAAAAACCAGGCAATCATTTTATCCACTCATAAGAGGGTTTTAGAGAGCTGAAAGTATTTAAAAAGATTTAAAAAAGAATATAAGAAAGGGGCTAGTAGCCCCGATAGTAGTTATTTTTACTGTTTGTAATTATTTTTTAATATATTCTATAACAAGTATTCCTAATCCAATAATTATTAAAATGATACTAGAATAAAACCATATATTCATTCCTAAAGGATTCGAAATATATATCATAATATTAGACGGTAACAAAACACTTTCTGTTGATGTTTTAGTAATAATATATAGTTCATATGCTTTTTCGATTATAAATAAATTAATAATAATTCCACATATAATCGAAATAACCCCAATAATTGTTCTTTTCATAAGCTTAATATAAATTTTGATGAACAACAATTCCAACTGGAGTCCAATAACGACTAATACCATAATAAGCGCTACCGTTATATACATAAAATTTGTATTTATTATAGTTTGTATAAGCTTTATATGTTAGCCTTTTACCTGCTGGAATTGGATCAAATTGTAGTTCTCTAGTTAAAGAGTGAACAGTACTAAAATTAACTCCAAATTTAGCTGTTATCATCCATGCCTCTACACCAAATTCACCATTATACTGTGACTTTGATTCATTATAAAACGTTATTTTTGGACCTGTTGACATAGGCCCATAAATTGTATCTACGAGATATGGATTATCTCCATAATAAAATTGCCCTTCTAGAACTAATCCAGTCAATATTAAAGAAGACTTTGAATTATTTTCACTCTCAACAATAACCTTAAAATCACTATTTCCATTTAAGTTGTTTAATTGTTCCTCAAGTGATTTAGCATACCTGTTAGCAGCTTCGTCAGCCTCTTTCATGAGAACTGGATCGTTGAGAACAATTATTCTTGTATTTTCTCCAAATTCATCTGTTTCTTGAGAAACAGATGTAGGCTCCTCAATTAC
>LSQX01107963.1_pt1 | contig 21014 bp, 21 predicted proteins | sample 654561 | NCBI WGS metagenome assembly LSQX01 (sample SAMN04489861, study PRJNA283612) | anaerobic digester metagenome | isolation source: 4 biogas reactors fed with cattle manure at either 37C or 55C with and... | place: Denmark: Kongens Lyngby | collected 2014 | reverse complement strand
GCGACCGATGTCGGACAGCACCAGATGCTGACCGCACAGTATTTTCCCTTCAGACAGCCCCGCTCGCTGGTGAGTTCCTGCGGACTCGGCACGATGGGATACGGGCTGGGCGCCGCGATCGGCGCCAAAGTGGCCAATCCGGACCGCCCGGTGATCCTCATCACAGGCGACGGCAGTTTTCACATGAACCTCAACGAACTTGCAACCGCGGTCTCCGAGCACCTGCCCATCGTGATTCTTGTCATGAACAACCGGGTGCTCGGGATGGTGCGGCAGTGGCAGAAGATGTTCTACCAGAGCCGATACTCCGAGACATCGCTCGGACGGCGCACCGACTACATCAAGCTCGCGGAAGCCTTCGGGGGCAAAGGGCTGCGGATCCGGGAAAAGAGCGAAATCCGCGACGTGCTGCGCGAAGCACTCGCTGAGACGAACGGTCCCGTAGTCGTCGATTGCGTCACCGACTGCGACAACAACGTGTTTCCAATGATTCCACCCGGCGGTTCGGCCCGGGACATCATTTTCTCGGAGTGAAGGAAAGGAGGCTTCCCATGCGCAACCAACTGCTGTCCTTGCTGGTCACCAACCACTTTGGCGTCCTCATGCGGGTCACCAATCTGTTTTCCCGGCGCGGATACAACATCAAAGCCCTGACAGTCGGGGAAACCGAGAATCCGGAGATGTCCCGGATCACCATCCTCACGGAAGGCGACGACAACCGGATCTCCCAAATCACAAAACAATTGGAAAAACTTGAAGACGTCCACCGGGTCGCCCGCCTGGAAGACGGCCGGCACATCGCCCGAGAGCTTTTGTTGCTCAAAGTCTCCGCCCCGGAAGACGACCTTGCCACCTTCACGGACCGCGCGATTACCATGGGCGCCAGACCGGCCAATCGGGAGGAAGGTTCTCTGATTCTCGAGTTGACCGGGACATCCGACCAGGTCGACGCTCTCATCGAAGCAGCCCGGACCGCGGGCTTGGCAGAAATTTGCCGCACTGGCGCCACCGGTATGCAAACCGGGGACGACACGCTGGCTTGACACATCCGCCGGATGGTCCGCTATCACAGCGGATCGGACAGAAATGAACCCACAATAAAGGGACAAAACGGAGGTACCCCGCCATGGCCAAGATCTATTACCAGAAAGATGCCGATCTCTCGCTGCTCCAAGGCAAAACCGTCGCCGTCATCGGGTATGGCAGTCAAGGACACGCACACGCGCTCAATCTGCATGAAAGCGGTGTCGATGTCGTCGTCGGGCTGTACAACGGCAGCCCGTCCTGGAAACGCGCGGAAGCCGCAGGCCTCAAAGTCGACACGGCGGCAGGCGCCGCGGCGGCGGCCGACGTCGTCATGATCCTTGTTAACGACGAAAAACAGGCCGCGCTCTATACCGAGAGCATCGCTCCCAACCTGTCCGCAGGCAAGACGCTGATGTTCGCCCACGGGTTCAACATCCACTTCGGACAGATCGCCCCGCCGGCCGACGTGGATGTCATCATGGTGGCACCCAAAGGTCCCGGTCACACGGTACGCAGCGAATATCTCGCGGGCAAAGGGGTCCCCTGCCTGGTCGCTATCCATCAAGACGCAAGCGGGCATGCCCTCGACACCGCACTGGCGTATGCTGCCGGCATCGGCGGTGCCCGCGCAGGGATGTTGCTGACCACCTTCAAACAGGAGACCGAAACCGACCTGTTCGGAGAGCAGGCTGTACTGTGCGGCGGCGTCACCGCTTTGATGCAGGCTGGATTTGAAACATTGGTAGAAGCGGGATACGATCCCGAAAACGCCTATTTCGAATGCATCCATGAAATGAAGCTGATTGTCGACATGATCTACCAGGGCGGATTCAACTACATGCGCTATTCAGTGTCCGATACCGCAGAGTATGGCGATTATGTCACCGGGAAACGGATCATTACGGAAGAGACAAAAAAGGAAATGAAAAATATTCTTGCGGAAATCCAGGACGGCACCTTTGCGCGCAACTGGCTTCAGGAGAACCGCGTGAACCGGCCGCATTTCAACGCCATGCGCCGGATCGCGTCGGAGCACCAGCTTGAAAAAACCGGCAAAGAACTCCGTAAAATGTATTCCTGGGCCAAAGAGGATCAGGACTGAGGGGGCATCACATGGCGGGATTAAAAAGCGACAAAGTCTTCAAAGGTCCGGAACGGGCACCGCATCGGTCCCTGTTCTACGCGCTGGGCATCACCGACGAGGAAATGAATCGTCCGCTGATCGGGGTGATCTCCGCATTTAGCGAAATCGTTCCGGGCCACGCCCACCTCGACAAGGTCGCGGAAGCGGTCAAGGCCGGGGTCCGGATGGCGGGCGGCACACCGATCCTCATGCCCTCGATTGGCGTATGCGACGGGATCTCCATGGGGCACGAAGGGATGAATTACTCCCTCCCCTCCCGCGAGTTGATCGCCGATTCGGTCGAAACCATGGCGCTGGCGCATTGTTTTGATGGACTGGTGCTGGTGCCGAATTGCGATAAAATCGTGCCCGGGATGCTGATGGGGGCGGCACGGATTAACCTTCCGGCGATCGTCGTGAGCGGTGGGCCCATGATGGCGGGGATTGAACCGGGTGTGCGCGACATCTCGCTTTCGACGATTTTCGAAGCGGTCGGCGCAAACAAAGCCGGGCTGATCGACGAAGAGCGGCTCCGATGGTTCGAACAATCCGCCTGTCCCGGTTGCGGCTCCTGCTCCGGCATGTTCACTGCCAACAGCATGAACTGCTTGTCCGAGGCAATTGGCATGGCATTGCCCTTCAACGGCACCGCCCCGGCGGTCTCGGCAGAGCGGATCCGGCTTGCAAAACACGCCGGTATGCGAATCCTCGACCTCGTCGCCCGGCAAATCAAGGCACGCGACATCCTGACGCCGGCCGCCTTTGAGAACGCACTGTCGGTCGACATGGCGCTCGGATGTTCTACCAACAGTGTGCTGCACCTGCTCGCCATCGCCAACGAAGCGGGCGTACAGGTCGATCTATCCACAGTGGAGCGCCGCTCCGCAGCGACCCCCAACCTGTGCAAACTGAGCCCAGCGGGCGATCACCACATCCAGGATCTGCATCGCGCGGGCGGCGTACCTGCGGTGATGAAGCAGTTACTGGACGCGGGATTGATCGATGGCACTCTACCGACGGTCACGGGCAGTCCGGTTGCGGACAATGTTTCGATGTCGGTGGTGCTGGATTCGACAGTCATCCGTCCGGTATCCGATCCGCACAGTTCCACCGGGGGCATCGCCGTACTGCGGGGGAATCTTGCGCCCGAAGGCGCGGTCGTCAAGCGTTCCGCGGTGGATCCCAAAATGATGGACGTCACCTGCAACGCACGCGTTTTCGACAGCGAAGACGATGCGATCGAAGCCATTTATGCCGGCAACATCCATGCGGGCGACGTCGTGGTCATCCGCTACGAGGGACCGCGTGGCGGCCCCGGCATGCGCGAAATGCTCGGTCCTACCTCAGCGCTCGCGGGTATGGGGCTGGACAAGGAAGTCGCACTCATCACGGACGGTCGCTTCAGCGGCGCCACCCGCGGAGCCGCGATCGGTCATGTGTCTCCCGAAGCCGCGCTGGACGGGCCGATCGGCCTTCTACAGGAAGGCGACAGGATACGGATCGACATTCCGAACGGGGTGCTGGCGATGGAAGTCGACGACGCGGAGCTTGCGCGACGCGCCGCCGCAAAACCCGCCTTTGTCCCACGGGTCACCACAGGCTGGCTTGCGCGCTACCAGCGCCAGGTCACCTCGGCATCCGAAGGCGCGGTGCTGCGCTAACTGGAATCCACAAATAACTGCGATGAAGGGGGGGCCATCTGGCCCCCCCCTTCTTTGCTTTCATGTAATGGAACTGTCTGGATTATTTCTTCCAGTGCACCATCGGGAGTCCCGCCACCGGCGAGGCAAAATACGGGATGTTGGTCGCGCGGAGAGATCCGATGTAGACCGTCTTGAGGTCGGGTCCGCCGAATGTGACGCTCGCCATCCAGGGCGCGATGCCGCGACCGGTCTTGAACAGGATTTCGTTGGTCACGCATTTTGCATAGAACGCGTCGTCCAACGCCTGCACCAGGGCGTGATCACCTTCATCAATCAGCACCTTGAACTCGCCGTCGGGCGTGATGACCCAGAGTTTATCCGAGTACACGCTGGTGCCCCACAGATTGCCGTAGCTGTCGAACGCGATGCCGTCCGGATACGCGCCTTGGCCCATGTGCGTGGGACCGTAGATCTCCCGGTCGTGTAGATCGCCGGCCGCGTCCACCCGGTAGCGCAGGATGCGTCCGCCGGTGGTTTCGACGACGTACAGGTGCTCCTCGTTCGCATCCATGCGGACTTCGTTGGTGAAATGCAGGCCGGTCGCGACGATATGGATGCCGCGCTCGTCATAACGGGCGATATAGCCGTCGTCCAGGTCGGGGCGCAGCGCGTCCAGCCAGTTCTTTTTCATGGTGGTGATGGTGATCCAGATGCGGTTCTTGGAGTCGCGGTAGACAAAATTGACCTTGCCGATCTCTTTGCCGTCGATGGTGTCGAACAGCACTTCGGTTTCGCCCGTGCGATTCATCCGCTCCAGACAGTCGGTCCCGAAGTTGGAAATCAGAATGTCTCCGTTGTCCGCAAACGCCAGGCCGTTGGGGAGCGTTCCGACAAAGAATCGGTCCACGTCGGACGTGGGGTTGATCTTGTCGGCATATTTCTGTGTGATGATCTGCTGGGACCCATCGGGCTGGATATGCACGACGCCTCCGCGGGCGTCTGCCGCCCACAGGCTGCCGTCGGGCTCGGCCAGGATGCATTCCGGCCGGGACAGGTCCGTCCCGATGGTCTTCAACGAACGAGGATCGATCTCAAAATCACGGATGGGATTGTCAGCTTTCATGAATTGGCCTCCTGCTGTCGTTTCTGGGAGTGGAATACTGCAAAGATTCCGCTTTTCCCATTATACAGGAGAAACGCCATGCCATTAAGCTCCTCTCCGCTTCAAAATCCATATGAATCCACCGGACTGCCTGGTTATGCGGACGGGATCAGGATGCCCCTGCCGGTTCCCGGATTCTTCCCTGGGCACGCAACCACGCGACCATGTCTTCCAGGGTTTCATCGAGAGGCCGCGGATGGTAACCCAGTTCCGCTGTCGCTTTCTCGTGACTGAACTGAGCGTTGCTATCGAGTGTATACAACGAGTAGCGGGTGAACAGCGGGGGCTGTTTCAGCAGTTTGTACCACAGTTCCGCGAGAGGAGCCGTCAACCGGGCCAACGCCATCGGAAGCAGCGTGAGAACCCGCCGGTGTCCACTGATACCGCGCAGCAGTTTCATCAATTCGCCCAAATCGACATAGCGGTTTGACAAAATGTAGGCTTCGCCGCTTTTCCCTTTTTCGGCAGCCGAGATCATCCCGGCAGCCACATCGCGGACGTCTACAAAGTCATATCCTCCGCGGACATAGGCGGTCAGCCTCCCCTGCATATAGTCGAGCACCATCTGGGTCATGTGTGCGTTGCCGTAATCTCCGGGTCCGACAATACCGGAGGGATGCACCACCACCGCATCCAATCCGTGAGGTACCGCATCCAGAACGATCCGGGTTGCCATGGCCTTGGTTTTTGCATAGAGACCGATCACTTCCCGGCCGGAAAAAGAACCTTCGATTTTACCGTCCAGTTCAACGATCGTTTTACCTTTCGTCAATTCGGGAATCGCATGGACGGAGCTGGTGTAGACCAGCCGTCCGATCCCGGTCCGGAGACAGGCGTCTACGATGTTGCGGGTTCCCTGCACGTTGACATCCACCACTTTTTGCTGGAATTTCGAAGCGATCGAGACGATACCGGCGGTGTGCATCACCACCGTGCGATCCGGTGACACCCCCGTGTCAGACATATCAAACAACGCGTCCAGCGAAGCGGGATCCCTAATATCGCCCTGTACCAGTTCCACCGGTACATTCTCCAACGCGGAGGAGTCGTCTCCGGGCAACACCAGACCCCGCACCCGGGCTCCGCGATCGATCAATTGCCGGACCAATGTATTGCCGAGATGACCCAGCGCTCCGGTTACGAGATACAACCCGAACCGTTTTTCTGTGGTCCTTTCCATCATGCATACACCTCCAGTCACGCGATACATCAGTAATTCAAACGCGTGTTTCAATTTCATTATACGACGACTCCGCACGGATGTACGTACAAAGGACGGCCCCAATCACGAACAATTGTGAAAAGCAAAATGTGTGACAATGCATGCTCAACTGTTGCATTTACAACAGACAGGTGCTTTCACGATCTCTATGATGGAACCGTTGGTTTTGAAAGGCTACAATATACATACAGGAGGATTTGAACATGGTCGAGAAAGCCACCCCTTTTACACGTACTGACACGAAAACGATCGAACGAGTGGTCTCGAATGAAAATTTGGACATCAACCATATGGTGTTGGGCAACGGGGACGCCCTGCCCGAGCACAATGCGAATTCACATGTGCAGATGATCGTGGTCCGCGGCACGATCACGTTGCGCCTGGACGACCAGGAACCACACGATTACCCGGCAGGACACATCGTCGCAATTCCCTTCCGCACCTTAATGAACGTTTCAAACACCCACGATCCGATCGCGGAGATTTTTGTCGTCAAAGCACCCGCTCCCGCAAGCATGGCCTGATTCCCGTCGCAGAAGTTCCCATCTCATCCGAACCGAACCGGTGACACCGGTCCGATCATACAACCCACAGGAGGTATTCTATGTCTATGTTCTGTTTCCAGTGCGAGCAAACCGTCGGTGGCAAAGGCTGCACCGTCGCGGGAGCCTGCGGCAAAAAAGCGGACGTGTCCAATGGTCAGGACGAACTGACCGGCGCGCTGGTCGGATTGGCCCGCGCCGCTGACGGCCAAACTCCGCCCCGCAGCGCCATCGAAGTCATGCTCAAAGGCCTGTTCCACACCATCACCAATGTTAATTTCAGTGTCGAAGACGCCAACGCTCTCACCCGCGAGATCCATCTCGAGAAAAACAAACTGGGCGGCGCGCCGGACATGCCTGCAGACACCCTCTGGGCGGGCGACGAAGATATCGTCTCTCTGCGCTCGACACTCCTGCTCGGCATGCGCGGCATGGCGGCCTATGCCTGGCACGCTTATGTGTTGGGCCACTCTGATCCGGAAGTGGACGCCTGGTTCTTCAAAGGGATGAAGGCACTCGGGGAAGACCGGGATCCCGGCGCCTGGCTGGACTTGCTGATGGAATTCGGCCAGGTCAACCTCGCATGCATGAAACTCCTGGATGCCGCGAACACTGGCGCCTATGGCACCCCGACACCGGTCAAGGTCCCCCTCATGATTGAAAAAGGTCCCTTTATCGTGATCACCGGACACGACCTGCTGGATCTCAAAATGCTGCTGGAGCAGACCGAAGGCAAAGGCATCAACATCTATACCCATGGCGAGATGCTGCCGGCCCACGGATACCCTGAGCTCAAAAAATACCCCCATCTCAAAGGTAACTACGGAACCGCGTGGCAGAACCAGCAGAAAGAGTTCGACCACATCCCGGCACCCGTGCTGTTCACCACCAACTGCCTGATGCCCCCGCGTGCTAACTATATGGACCGCATCTACACCACCTCGGTGGTCGGGTACCCGGGTCTGGTCCATATCGACGAGAAATCCGACGGCACCAAAGATTTCTCCGAGGTCATCGCCAAAGCGCTGGAACTCGGCGGCTGGGACGAAGACAAGCCCATGACCGGTATCAACGGTGGTACTGAAGTCATGACTGGGTTTGCGCACGGCACCGTACTGGGAGTGGCCAACAAAGTCATCGACGCAGTCAAAGCCGGAGCGATCAAGCACTTCTTCCTGGTCGGCGGCTGTGACGGTGCCAAACCCGGACGCAACTACTACACCGATTTTGTCAAACAGACACCGGACGATACGGTCGTGCTGACATTGGCCTGCGGCAAATTCCGGTTCAACGACCTCGACCTCGGCACCATCGGCGGACTCCCGCGGATCATGGACATGGGGCAGTGCAACGACGCCTACTCCGCGATCCAGGTTGCAGTCGCACTGGCAGGTGCCTTTGAGTGCGGCGTCAACGACCTCCCGCTCACCCTGGTGCTGTCCTGGTACGAGCAGAAAGCGGTCTGCATCCTGCTGACCCTCCTCGCGCTCGGTATCAAGAACATCTATCTCGGACCCACCCTGCCCGCATTCCTGTCCTCCAACGTGCTCCAGATCCTGGTCGACAAATTCGACATCCATCCGGTGAGCACTCCCGAGGCCGACCTCAAAGCCATAATGGGATAAACTTAACTTTCAAGATATTCCCTCCGAAAAACACCGCGGACTTGCGAGTCTGCGGTGTTTTCTTGTGATGACAGGCGATATCCAACGATCACATCCGGCGTGCTAAGCCCACAATTTCCAACGTATCCGGACGGACATAGGCTCGTTTCGGGCCCAGGATCGAATCATCGACCGTCCGGAAGGTGACGGCCACGAGAATCCCGTCATAGGGCTCTGCTTCCCGGTTGAGCGAAACGTAGGAGACATCCCCGGCGTCGACCAGCTCGACTTCCGCCATGCACCAATCGTAGAGCATGGTTTTGCGGGAGGATACAAGCAAATCCCAGACCCTTTTCCGATACCAGTCCGCATAGCGTATCTCCGTTTTTCTATGAGAAAAGGCAGCCCACCCCTCTCCCAGGTCGGTTTCCTGTATCACCGTATTGTAACTGTCCCCCTCCCGGATCATTCCCGGAGGCAAGGTTCCGTACCAGATTCCGCTTTCGTATCGGCCAGGTTCTACTTCGACAAAGAACGCCGCGTAATGCCGGGGTCCGTCGTTGAGTGATTCGATCCCCGTTACCGGTCCTTCATACATCAACCCGGAAGCCAATGCCCGTATCCGTTCGTCGGGCACCCGGTCGAAATATGCTGTCCAGCCGCGCCGGAGATATACCGGCCGCGAGCCGATCTCTTTTTCATGAGTGAGCAGATAGGCGGCGACTTCCTCAAACGTTTTTCGTTTATCAGAGAAGTAAGAGAGCACATCGGTTTCCAGCTGGTTCGGTGGATCGACCGATTCCGGGTCCAGTAAATCCTCAGGTCGAATGTCCGGATCGGAATTCCCTGAATACGCGACTACCTGGCAGGACAGCGGCAACAGAATCACATCCGGGCACTGGATCCACTCCTCGGCAGTCTGCATCGGCTGGAACCGAACCACCGCCAGCCAGTCGCTCTGCACCTGTCCGCTGTCATCCGCGGGACGTGTCATGACCATCGCCCGATCCCGGGACTGAAGCGAAACCATCCACTCGCCGGCCTCCATTTTCGCCCGATCATATCCCTGTGCTTCCAACCAATCTGTGGCGGCTGCGATATACCGGTCGCGATACTTGAGTTCCGACCGGATGTCGAGACAGTAGTACCATCCGTTGCCGAGATCGCGGGTCGAACGTACAAGGTCAGCGGTGTCGTACAGTCCCATTGCTGACAGTGCTTGTGGATCCTTTGTGTAACGGATGGATTGGTCGTAGGTTTCGGCATCCCCGCGAAGCCGGCACACGATCCGGGGACGGGGCAAAGAAGTCACCAGTGGAAACGTGACGGGGAATCCGTACTCGTCGAGTCGCTTGGCCAGCGGTTCCCACTCCCATTCCGGAGCTCTTTTCTCCACCGCTTCCGCCAGGGCAGCATACTTCTCAGCATGCCTTTCGAATCTTTCGATGACGACCTCTTCCGGCAGAATCGGCAGAGAAGCACTGTCGGCAGGCAGCAGGAGGTCTTCCAATAAGACGTTTTTTGTGCGGACCGATCCACACCCGGCCACAACCATCAGCAGTACACCGATGAGCATCCCCATCGCCAAGACGCGTTTTCTCATAAGCCCCCCCTGCCTTGGCATCACACAATGCCAAATACCCCCCAAAGCATATATGATGTTCGAATTTGTGCCATCAGCACAATGCATCCGGGAATATTATCCCATATAACGTATAATTGCACAATGTTGGCGGCAAAAAAAGGAGCGGCCCGATGGGGCCGCTCCCTGTACCTTGCTCGCAAGGCAGTTGTCAAAGACCGATGTTAGAGAGACGATTTCCAGAGTCCGTGGAGGTTACAGAACGCATACACATCCACGTCCGGGCGATCGCAGAACACCGCTTTGGGCTCGTCGCCCGGCTGCAGCGCGATCCGCTCGGTTCCTTCGTCACTGACGACCGCAATCCACTCGATGTAATGGGCTTCGGTCATCGGATGCGCGACCGATCCGACGGTCACGACGATTTTGCCGTTCTCACGGACGGCGACCGGAACGTGTTTCTCCTGGGCCGCATCTGTGGTGTTGGCCTCCAACTTTTTCATGGGCTCGTTGCAACAGACCAGCTCGCCGCCGCCGTCGCGGATCAGGCCTACCAGATTGCCGCACACTTCACATACATAAAATGCCACTGCTTTCTTCATGGGTCATACCACCTTCCTTCTTTTTGATGATGCTTCTTTATGATACTCCAAGCGGCCCCGCTCAACAACTTGCGCGGATCCGCCTGGCAATAGGTGAGGCAGGATGTTGCCTGCCTAGTTTTTCTTTTCTCTCTTGAAGCACATAAACCAATCCAGACAATAGATGTCGTCGGAAGGGTTCTCCATGCGATCCTTCGCGGTTCCGCAGGAACCTGCAGTCGGTACGATCACGTCGTCCCCCGGACGCCAGTCGGCAGGCGTTGCGACGCCGTCTTTATCCGCTTTCTGCAGGGCAAGGATGATGCGTTTGATTTCGTCAAAGTTGCGGCCGGTCGTAAGCGGATAATACAGCATGGTGCGGATGATGCCTTTCGGATCCACAAAGAAAACCGCACGGACCGCCTGCGTGTTGGACTGGTTCGGCTGGATCATGCCATAGAGGCGGGCGACGTCCATCCGGATGTCCTCGATCAGGGGAAACTTGACTTCCATGTTCTTGAGTCCCTTGTATTCGATTTTTTCCTGGATTGTCCGCAGCCACGCAATGTGCGCATAGAGGGAGTCGACTGAAAGACCGACCAGTTCCGTATTGAGAGCTTTGAACTCTTCGGTCATGGCGGCAAACGTCATGAATTCCGTCGTACACACCGGTGTGAAGTCGGCGGGGTGGGAAAACAAAATGACCCATTTCCCTTTGTAGTCGGCAGGGAAATTGATGTCGCCCTGGGTTGTCTTGGCCTTGAAGGCGGGGGCGGGATCACCGATCAGCGGCATACGATACGTGGTTTGGTCTTCCATGGTCGTTCCTCCTCATACGTTTGTGTTCCAGATCGGAAACACTGGATTGATTTGATGACTTCACTTTATCAATCACCAATGTTTCTCTCCGTAACGTTGTCACGTATGCGTCTCGGCCCGGCGATAGATTTCCCTTTTCTGTGCGTCCGACAAGAAGCGCTCCGACAGAAAGGCGATCACGGCGATCCCTCCCACGTTCAGGACGAGGCGGAGAAGTGTGAACTTGATCCCCATCGCGGAAGCTTCAAACAGCAACAGCGGAATTTTCGTGGTGGACCAGGCCCCCAGCATGATGAACACATTGGAGAGGCGGCTTCCTTTGCGGAGCAGGACCCCCGCGACGGGGAACGCGGCATAGAGAGGCCCGGCTGCGACAGAGCCGAGCAGATAGGCGATCACCACTCCGATCCACCCTGCGTGCTCTCCCATGTACTTCACCATGGTCTCCCGCTTGACCCAGACATCCAGTAGTCCTAAAAGGATAAAAATGGGTGGGAGTACCGACAGCATCTCCAATAGATTGCGGCCGGTCAATTCGAAGGAACGAACGCCGGTTTCGGGCAACACGATGAGCAAGATCAGGTTGATCGCCAGCATCAGCGCAAACAACCGATATCGTTGCCACAGACTCTTGCGCTCGGGCTGACGAGGTGTCGCTCCGGGCGTTGTACCGATCTGCTGACCAGTAGAGGAAACCGAAGCCGGAACCAGTTCCGGCGAGTTGATATGTTTTTTCACAACACCACCCCCATCACCAGAGCGGCCACAAGCGAAAACAGATAGGCGGAGAGGTTTCGGATTGCGGCGGCCTTGCGCCCAAAATAGCGGATCTCGACCGGGAGGGTGACGATCCCGACCATCATCAACGTCGAGACAAACGCCGCGATCTGCATCGTACCCGCACCATTCTGGAGCAGCGCGGCTGCGAGCGGAAAGGCGATAAAGGCCGGCACCAGCGTGATCGACCCGATCAAAGAAGCCACCAGCACTCCGATCCATCCGGAGCCGCTGCCCAGCAGGGCGGAGATCTGCGCGGGCGTCAGTACGGCCAGCATCATGCCGATGAGCAGCAAAATCACCATGAATTGAGGAAGAATGTTCTCGAAGGATTTCCAGGCCTTTTTGAGTGCGAGCAGTGTCTTTTCTCTGCTTTTGGCAAAAGAGAAAGTCAACCCTGCCGCCATCAGCATATAGAGCGCGATCGTCACGTGTGTGGTCTCCTTTTCGTTCCTATTGGGAAAGTTGGTGCGTATGATAAAGGAGAAAAGAGGGACAGAACAGTGACCGGCGTCACAGGAGTGTGAAGCCGGTCACGGATGAGATACATAAGGGGCCGGGTCTTGACCGCGGTCTAGTGATCTCCGCAGTCGTCTGCGTGCTTGTGCTCATGGCAAGTGGAGCCGTCCGATACCAGCTTTCCCTCCAGCCAGGAGCGCACTACATCGTCGACCGAGCCTGCCGCGCCGGTGACCACATCGATCGCCGCGGCGTTGAATAGTTCGATAGCGCCACCGCCCATCCCGCCGGCGATCACCACGTGTGCACCGGCTTCCTGCATCAGTCGGGGTAAAAGTCCCGGCTGGTGACCCGGATTCGCAATAAAGGATTTACGGAGGATCTCAACCCCTTCCGTCTCGTAGACAAAAAAGCCTTCACAGTGGCCGAAATGTCCGGATACCGCGCCGCCGTCCGACGCAATTGCAATCTTTTTCATTTGTTGTCTCCCTCCAGCACTTTCTCAAATGCTTCGATGGTCTCGTCCAGATCGTGTCGGTCATATGCTTCGATGCGTCCTTCGTCACACAGTGCTGCCACCCCGGGATGGACAGGAATGCGACCCAACAACGGGATATCCATGTTGCGGGCGACTTCTTCCGCTTTGCTATGTCCGAACAACTCGATCCGGCGGCCGCAGTCCGGACATACGGCATAACTCATGTTTTCAATAATCCCCAGTACCGGGATGTCCATCATGCCCGCCATCCGATAGGCTTTGCGGACAATGTTGGTCACCAGATCCTGCGGGGAAGTCACAATCAGGATCCCGTCCAGCGGAATCGACTGAAACACCGTCAAAGGGACATCCCCGGTGCCCGGGGGCATATCGATGAAGAGGGTATCCAGTGTTCCCCACACCACATCGGTCCAGAATTGCTTGACGGTTTCGGCGATCAACGGTCCGCGCCAGACGACCGGCGTGTCGGCGCCGTCCAGCAACAGATTGATCGACATCACACGAATGCCGCCCGATGTGACGACTGGAAACACGCCGCCTTCCGCTTGCTCGGGACGTTGTCCTTCGACCCCGAACATCCGTGGGATCGACGGGCCGGTCACATCGGCGTCCAGAATTCCAACCTCTTGTCCGCGGCGACGGCTAAGTACCGCCATCAGAGATGTAACGAGGGATTTGCCTACCCCTCCTTTGCCGCTGACGACAGCGACGGTTCTTTTAAAATGATTGAGCGGATTGGGTTCGAGATGAAATGGGTCCGCAGCCTCTTGCGGTGTGTGGGGACGATCGCTCATGGTGACTCCTTCCGGGACATCGACGACGCGCAATATGGTCAAATGCCCATAACTTCAGACACCATTGTAGTCCTCAAGCAGTGGAGCGTCAATCCGAAAATGACAAGGATACACCGGATATCAACCGTTATACGATACCTTCCGATCCCGGCCTCCGTCGACCGTGTCCGCCAAACCGGCATCGCCCGCCCGGACACCCGGTATGCCCTTCCCCGGGCTGACATGCCGGAGTACTGGAACCGCAACGAGGACACGCGACCGATCCGCGGGAACGCTCGTGCACTTGCTCAAAAGGGGCCGCCCAGGTCGAGCCGCACGCAGCGCAATGCACCGTACAGAGATTGCGCGTCGCATGCCCGCCTTCGATTAAGATGGATTTGCCGTGTACCAGACTGTCCGCCACCTTTTCGCGTGCTGCGGAAAGGATGCGCTGGAATGTCGGGCGGGAGACCTCCATTTCACGAGCACACGCTTCCTGTTCCAACCCTTCCAGATCTTTCAGCCGCAGCGCTTCGAGTTCCTCCAGTTTGAGGACGTTTTCCTCCCGTGAAACCACATCGTCCGATCCGGACGGAACAAAATGATTTACTGTAGGGATTTGTCCGACTTTGCGCCATTTGACGGGTCTGGCCATGGTGTTCTCCTGTTTCTTCCCGGGACAAAACCCGGTGAAATCTATAGGACGGTTGATTCCGGTTCTTGCACTGCGGTTTCATAGAGGCGCAATCGCCCGACTTTGCCGACCACACAGATCCGGCCGGCAGCCAGGAGTACATTGATCGCGCGCTGTGCGTCGGATAACCGCATCCCCGAGGCGTCCGCATACTGCCTGGATGTGAACGATTCCGGCAAATCCGCAGGCATCAGTTGATCCAATCCTCCGGGAAGAGTGACCCGGACGGCGTCGGCAATTCGGGTCGGTATCCGGTCAAATCTCGAAGAACCCCGCTTTTTGTCAGTGCTCCACCCGTTGAGCAGCCGGTACTCCTCCATGTCGATCAGCAGGATCAACAGGGTAAGCCGTTCTTCTCCGAGGCAAGGCTTCATGTAGACCAACTCCCGAAAAACCTCGGAGGGCCGCCCCACCTTGGGTGATTTTCTCTTTTTTGTGATCTCACCCGTTTCCTCGTCGACCCACTGGAGCCATTTCACGCAAGGCACCGGATAGACGACCGTGACGGGATACTCCGGCAAAAATGCTTTGAGTTTCGGACGCAAACGCGAAAAACCCGCGGTTTGAATCTCGACGATCCCATAGGGTCCGCAGATGTCCGCATAATATCCGCCGATGCGAATTTCATGTCTGGACTCGTCCGGTTCCAAAAAGTGTTTGAGGATTGCGTGTAGTGTTTTCTCGCCCAATGTGCCAATGCCCGCGCGGGGGCGATCAACGCCGATCACGCGGGCACAGGCACGTTCAAAAGCCTCTGTATCAAATAAATCGATGTGCAAATCCAACCGGCTCCTTAGTTGGAACTCTTTGGCAGGAAGGGAATCAACTGCTTGGCAAAACCGGGCATGGTCATCGTCTGCAGCCAGACTTTGCCGGGCCCGGTGAGCGTGGTCAGGAACAATCCTTCACCGCCAAACAGCACGTTCTTGAATCCTTTGACCATCTGCGCCTGATATTGCACTGTCTCCTCGTATGCCGCGACGTTTCCGGTGTCGACCTTGATGGTCTCGCCCGGTGCGAGTACCCGCTCCTTGAGGCTGCCGTCGATCTCCAGGAAGACCAGGCCGGTCCCGACGATCCGCTGCAGGACAAATCCTTCCCCGCCGAACAAACCAGCGCCGAGGCCACGAACCACATGTGCGCTCAGCGTGACACTGGGCTGTGCGCACAGGAAAGCGCCGCGCTGTGCGATGATCCCGCGGCCGCTTACGTCGATCGCCACGATATGCCCTGGGAAAGTACTGGCGATCACGATTTCCTGGTTGGGCATCGAGGAGGTGTACGTCGCCATAAACAACGACTCGCCACTGAACATCCGTCCGAGGCCCTTCATCAGTCCGCCTTGCATGTTGGTCGTCATGGTAATGCCGTTATCCATCCAGACCATCCCGCCAGACTGGGTAAAGATGCTCTCGCCGGGGTTCAAGCGGATCGATACCGCGGGCATGTTGTCGCCGAACACTTCGTAACGGAGCGCCCCTGCAGGCGCATAATTCATCGGTGCCTGCTGCTGGTATGCGGGAGGCGGAGGGGCAGGCTGCTGGTACGCCTGAGGGGTAGCAGGCGCGTCCATGGAGCTGCCGCAACGGTTACAAAACTTGGCGGTTCCGGTCATGTTGTTTCCACATTTCGGGCAAATCATTGACGTTACCTCCGTCGCTTTTATGTTGGCTTGGTTGTTTCCATTATACCCATACCCCGGATGTCACCGCAGCAGGGTTTTGTCCAGATGTGAAAAATCGTTGAAAATGTGAATATGACCGGGCCACCATGGCTCTCCGGTCTGGATCCAGGTCATCGATGTGTTGACCACCGGCGCACCAAGAAAAAATCTGCGTTGCTGGGGGACATTCATCATGCCGCATACCACGCTTCGAATGACCCCGCCATGGGTGACGATGACAATAGGGCCTTCCTCTCGCCCGCAAAGCGCTTCCAGTGCTGGACGGCATCGGTCCCAGACATCACCCCCGTTTTCTCCGCCAGGATAGGGAAGATCCTCCTGGTGGCGCATCCACGCAGCGTGTAAATCCGGAAAGTCATCCCATCCTCTGGTCCAGATGTCGCCCATATGGATCTCCCGAAATGCGGGATTGATCTCCCGGGGACAATCGCAGGAAGCGGACACCAGATCTGCGGTCTCCATCGTACGGCGCAAATCACTCGACAGGATCACAGCGGGCCGCAACGCCGCAATCCTCGGGGCAAGAGCCAACGCCTGCCTGCGCCCCAGCCCGCTCAAAGGCGGATCCATTTGCCCGTTGTCCGGATTCATCCACCCGGGGGTAGATGCTTCGCATTCGCCATGTCGAATCAGGATCAAATCCATTGGGACACCTCCCTCTTTTTCTACTATCCTACCACCAGCCACCAAACCTGTTGACAGCCGAATATACTGGAAGTAGCAAGGAGGTGAGACGCATGGCGTTTCGAATCCGCCACAGCACCGCGGTGATGTCAGTCCTGCTTCTTGTCACTTCGATTGGATGGGCCGGCTGCGGGAAAACCCCTCCGACCACCGCGACTGCCACCACCCCGGGTCCGACAGTGACCAGCGCGGTGACGACAACCGCCGCTTCGATCACGACTGCCGTGACTACAATTCCCACGACCTCGGCACTCACAACCATTTTGACTTCCACCACTTCTGTCACCACAACCGACGCTTCGACAGCAGCCTCCACCACCCATACTCCGGCCACAACCATCGCGCCCACCACAACCGGTTTCCATCTGGTCGAGGTTCGAGACTATGTGATGGACAACGTCGCCACCCCGCCAATGGCCGGTCCGCAACACGTGACAGACCAATACGTAGCGTTTTTGGATGATTTGGCCGACGCCGTACTGGCGACCGCACACTCCGCGGAGATTGGCCCGCAACAGGCGACCATCATCTTTGTTGGCCCCAACGGACCGGGGGTTACCGCCTGGGATCCCCTCACCACAACCACGTCCTACTCCTGGACGTTGCCTGACCAGCTGGTCCCGGGCGAAACCGTGACCCTGACATGAACCGGCAGCCAGCAGATCCAAACCACCGCAGGAGTCCGCACCTGGACATCCGGCGAGCTCTACTTCTCCCTCTACGCCAGTGAAACACCGACCTTTGAGATGGACTACACCGGAAGCGGAACCGGATTGGTCTGCATCGACCCCGCGTTCGGCAATGCGCTGCCAGCTCTCGGACCTGGAGAAACCACCAGCCATGGGACCTATCCGCTGGCCATTCCCTCCGGGCCGAACACCATCTTCGCGATCGAAGTGATGTTTACGCCCTTCGATGGAAACCGGACCTTGCACCGCGTGTATTACTACCAGCCCTGACACTGCGGGTCAGTCGTACAACAGTGCCGCCACTTCCGGATCATCGGGAGCTACCAGGTCGGGCGGAGAGGCAGCGATACTGACCGGATGTCGCCATCCCTTGTCCCGCGCTTTGACGAGATAGGATCTGGCTTTACCCACATCCCCCGCGCGGGCGTGGGCACATGCCGCGTTCCAATACAGCCATGCGGCGCCGCCCCAATCCCATCCGATATCGAGTGCGGCCGCGTAGTGCCGGGCGGCACGAGCGGGATCCGCCGGAATCCCGGCACCCGGTCTGCCTTTGAGCCAGTAGGTGCCATTGACGAGGTGGTTGTTGTTGCTCTCACACCATCCAAACCGGATGGGAAACGAAGCGACCTCGCGAAAGCCTGCAGCATGTGCCGTACCGATGGATCCCGCATTGGAGGCCCAACATTGCCAACCGGCACCGGTAAGCCCGCGACGCGCCGCAAGGATCAGCGTACCGGTCGCCATCCGTTTACCCCATCCCTGGCGGCGATGGTCCGGAAAAGTTTCTATCCCGATCTCACATCCGGATCCAACCACCCAATCGGTCAGGCACCAGCCGGTGACCCGCCCATCCTCTCGCAAGCCAGCCGTGCCAAACCCGCGATCGAAAAATGCCTCAACCGACGCCCAGGAGGAACGGATCTCCTCCTGCATACTTTCCGCGCCTTCCCCATCTGTCTGCGCGAGACGGACAAGCAACTCCGCGGAAACGGCCTCCACCCCTTCCGGAAGGGCCGCCGGCAACCCGGCCAGACTGTGCTGGAAGGTCAGCCGGTGATCGGTCATTGCATCCCGTCCCTCCAGCAAAAGATGCACCGCGTGATCCCAGGCATCCGCCATGCCGTCTCCGACCGGATAGAACACGACATAGTCCAGCTTGCTCTGCCGCTGCCTCGCAGGGAGGATCTCCTCCTGCAAAACCCGGTTCATGTCGCGGAAAAATGCGGTGTCCCGCGGATCTCCGCCCAGGAGTACCCCTTGCGCGTTGGTTACCATCGCAGCCCGATCGGAAACATGGATACTCCCCTCCAGTACACCGCTCAGCACCCCTTCGACCGAAAGGTGGTGCTCCATGTGCAGGAACAGCTTCCGAAGGTGTGAAAGGTCCTTTCTATTCTGCTCCATATGTTCCCTCCTCTTTGTTCTTCCTGTTGACCTTGCGCAGGTACGCGGTCTGACGCATATGCAGATGCTCGACTTCCCGTTGTTCGGTACGATAGCGCTCGAGTCGCGGCTCTGACAACCGGCCTTCCCGGATGGCCGCTCGCACCGCACATCCGGGCTCCGATCCGTGCGTGCAGTCGTTGAATCTACACTGGGCAGCCAGATCGACGATGTCGGAGAACACGCGATCCAAATCCTCCTCTTCGACCCAGAGCTGCAGTTCCCGGATCCCCGGTGTGTCAATCACTGCCGCACCGCCGGGGAGGCGAAAGAGCTGCCGGTTGGTTGTGGTGTGGCGGCCTTTGCCGGTTTTTTCACTGATCGTTCGGACTGTCTGGACCTCCCGACCATATAGGGTATTGAGCAGAGTCGACTTCCCGACGCCGGACGAGCCCAGAAATACGACGACCCGCCCGGGCTCCAGATAGCCGCGAACGATGTCCATTCCCTGACCTGTGTAGGCGCTGACGGCATGGATCGGCACATCGGTCGTGACAGCCGATGTGCGCTCGATATAGCTGGACGGATCGTCGCAGCAGTCTGCTTTGGTCAGCAGAATGACCGGAGGAACCTGGGCGTGCCGGATCATGACAAGATACCGTTCCAACCGGGGCAACGAGTAATTGCCGTCCAATCCCGCCAGGATAAAGGCCGTGTCGACATTGGCGGCAAGCACCTGTTCCTGGGTGGTTCCGCCGGTGATGAGCCCGTCGTGCATTTTTCTGCCACCCGAGACCGGCATCTTGCGTACGATCCGGTTCCGGCGAGGCTCGAGGGCCGTGATCCGAACCTCGTCCATCTGCTCACAAGCCTCGTATCGGGCCAGGTCTCCGGGAACAGGGTATTGCCCCGCCTCCAATGCCTGGTTGCGGAACCGACCGGTGACGAAACCCCGGAACTCCCCCTCCCCCGCGTCCAGCAAATAACGGTCGCCCAGCCTTCCAATCACTTGGGCAACGCTGCTGGTTCTTTGGTCGTGTTTCATTGTGGTTTGATTGTTATTGTTTTCGATCGTCATGCACCCTTTATCCTTTCAAGCAAACAAAAACGGCCGCAGGTAAATCCTGCAGCCGCACTTCCATACGGTGGGAAACCTGTCGTCTCGCGCCCCGTCCGAGATTGATCCGGCAGGCGCGGCATATGAAACTAGACGGAGGAGACCCTCCCGCGTATGTTCCGGCTATTCACAACCGCTCACTCCCTTCGTATCATTTGCGAACATCATATATCCGTCCGCGCCGCAATGCAAGAAAAAAACCGCCGGGCCCTGCAGCTCGGCGGTTCTGTGTAAACGGATGTGGTGGCAGGATTGTCTTTGCGCTTACAGCAGCGAGAACGAAACGAACACGCCCGCGGTCAGCGAAGAGACCAGGGAGACCACCGTAATTTGTGTGTTGAGCGAGGGTCCGGCGGTGTCTTTGAAGGGGTCGCCGACGGTGTCGCCGATGACGGCCGCTTTGTGTGCGTCCGATCCCTTGCCGCCAAAGTGCCCGGCTTCCACGTACTTCTTGGCATTGTCCCACATGCCGCCCGCATTGGACATGAGCAGCGCGAGCAACAGCCCCGACATGATGTTGCCGGTCAGGAAGCCGCCGATTGCGTGGACACCGCCGATGAAACCGACGACCAGCGTCGAGAGAATCGCAAGAAGACCGGCAGGAATGAGTTCTTTGAGCGCGCCGGTAGTTGCGATGTCGATACAGCGGACGTAGTCAGGCTGGCCGGTCCCTTCCATCAGGCCGGGGATCTCTTTGAACTGGCGACGGATTTCGGTCACCATGCGCTCTGCGTTGCGGTCGACCCCCATCATCAGCATGGCGGAAAACACCGCAGGGATGGCGACGCCGACCAGCAGCCCGAAGAACACCAGCGGATCCATGATGGAAAAGTCCAGTGCCTCGCCGATTTTCTTGGCGACGATTTCCTGGTAGGCGGCGAGCAGGGCGATGACAGTCAGGCCCGCGGCACCGATCGAGAACCCTTTGGTGATTGCCTTGGCGGTGTT
>LSQX01380398.1_pt1 | contig 21015 bp, 21 predicted proteins | sample 654561 | NCBI WGS metagenome assembly LSQX01 (sample SAMN04489861, study PRJNA283612) | anaerobic digester metagenome | isolation source: 4 biogas reactors fed with cattle manure at either 37C or 55C with and... | place: Denmark: Kongens Lyngby | collected 2014 | reverse complement strand
GTATAAGAGACAGTCCTAAAGGTCATCAGCTGAGAAACAGTGATAAGGTTTTAACGACTTTTGGTTATAGAAGGAGTCCTAGATAGGTTAAAAGGATTTTAAAAAATGCAAAAAAAGTTATTACTACTCACTACTTTAGTTATGCTTTACTCTTGCGGGGGGGATCCAGTAAGTACAGAATTAGATTTTGATCCTATCACTGTGGTAGAAAATCACAGTGATTTGCCCACCTGCAAAAAAGAACAGTTAAATAGGTTTTTTTATGTGACAGATTCTAATTCTCTGGTTTACTGCGATGGCAAAAAGCACCAGTATTTGTCTTTAAAGGGCGAACCAGGAAAAGATGGTGCCAAAGGTGAAGATGGTGAACCAGGAAAACCAGGTAAAGATGGCGGTGAAGGTGGTGATGGAACTTCATGTAATGGCAAATTTGCCCCTGGAATTGGAATGTTGATTACTTGTGGTGAATTTGTTGATACAATTTATAGTTATATAAGCATGCCACCTTTGGCTGTGGAAGTGTTTATAGCTGGTACTCCTTTGGTTGATTCTACTTTAGAAGGTCATTATTCTTATGTGGATTTTGAAGGTTTAAGCGAATCTGGTAGTTATTATCAATGGTTCCGCAATGAAACACCTATAATAAATGCTACGGAAAAACAGTATGTGATAAAAGCCGAAGATGCTGAACAGGAAATTTCCTTTATGGTAGTTCCTAGCAATGGCGATTTGCCCACCAATAAAGGGGCAGGAGCTATTTCTAGACCAATGCTTATCACCGAAGCAAAATACTGCTTAGAAAACCCGCAAAATTGTGGGCGTTTTACTGATGTTCGCGATGAACGCTCTTATTTATGGGTTCGCATAGAAAATCAAACTTGGATGGCAGAGAATTTGGCTTATTTAACCGTGGTAAATGCTAAAGATGATATTTCCAGAACAGAAAGTCGTTCTTATGTTTATGGTTATGACGGTGAAGATCTGGAAAAAGCTAAATCCAGTGCTTCTTATAAAAAGTTTGGTGCCTTATACAATTCTCCTGCTTTACAGGATTTATGTCCTCCAGGTTGGAAAGTGCCCTCGGCAAGTGACTTTCAAAGTTTAGTGCAAAATGCAGGCGGAACTGAAGTCGCTGTAAAGACTTTAATGGCGAAAGAACACTATGAAGATGGCGATAATTTTGCTTTTAAAGGTTTGTTGAGTGGATATCTTGGTGTGATTTACGGAGATGACGAGATAGCTGAAGTTGCCAAAGCTCCTGAAGTTGACGGTGATGAGAGCGACGAAGAAGAACCAGAAATCGTTGTTGACAATCTACCTAAAATAGAAGGTGGTTTGTTTTTTGCACAGGGAAATGAGGCTATATGGTGGGGAAGTTCTGGAACATTTTTGCATCACGATATGCTAGTTCGCAACATTGATGAAACTCCTCGTTTTGAACCAGAAAACGCATTTGCAGTGCGTTGTATTCAAGAAGATTATTAATCTAAAAGTTTGTAGTCATTGGGGAAAAATTCGATAAATTGTTCAAGCCCTGGTGATACCCAAATTTCATTGGAAGCTAAAATAACCAGAGCTGCAATTTTACCGTCAAACTCTTGTGTTTTTGCTTTAATTTCATCTAAGGGCAAAAGCATAAACCAAGTGCAAAGAGTGTTTTTATTCATCCCAGGAATGCTTTGCATCACCGAAACGCTGCGATTTCCAATACTAGATTCGCCAGTGCGAGGATCCATGATATGATGATGTCTTTTGCCATCGGGGGTGCTATGAGTTTGCTCGTAATCCCCGGAAGTACAAAAACTTATTTTTTGAGGGTCCATGGCTACCTTGGCTAACAAGTTTTTGGGCTGTTCGGGGTTTTTGATGCCTAGCACCCAAGGTTTGCCATCTGCTTTGACTCCTGAATAGGAAAAATCCCCACTTACTTCTGCTAACCAGCCCGGAATTTGTGCTTTGGCCAAGCGATTGTCGATTTCATCGAGAATGATTCCTTCCATAAAAGCACCCAAGGCAAAATGCTGCTTTTCCCGCAGAATTATCATGCTTTGGGAAGCTGAATCCAGTTGGTAAAAAGGTTCTTGCATTTCAGCCACCAAGCGTTCCCTAGTGGAATCTGCCAGGCTCTGATTATTTTGCCACGCATTTTTCCATGCCCGCAACAAGTTTCCAATGCTCACATCTATTTTGCCCTCGCTGAGTTCGCGAAAAAACAAGGCGAAATCAAACATCGCGTAAGCTAGAGAATCTAGAGGAATAGTGTCATAAGCCTTCGCGTGGTAAATCACCGAGTCCATGGCTCCGCCATGCCTATATTTGGCTTGAAATTCCGCCAGCCACTGGGGAAGATCTTCCAAAACCGCATCTATATCTTTTTGCGAACCGTGGGCGGAAATATTCACGGTAAAATAGTTGAAAGGATAAGTATAATGTTTGATTTCGGAGTGGGAATTGTAGGTAATAACCGAAAGGACTTTCCAAAAAGCTATGGTAAATAAAACTCCAAAAATCAAAGGTTTAATGCGTATCTTCTGACTCATAATTTGAGAAAAGCTCCATGGCGGTTTGGCCAACTTTTTGGGTGCTATGCCAAGTATAAAATCCAGAGACTGTTGCACCAGCAAAGGGGATAAAACGCGCTATAGATTTACTAGAAATCTTTTTAAAACTTTGCACACCTATTCTTTTTAACAACTGCTGCAAAGCTTTTTGTGAAAGTTGTTGCAATAAAATTCGTTCCCCTAAACGCACTGCAAAATCCTTGGCAACTTCAGTGGTGGTATGTCTAAACAAACACCAAATCATCGCTTCTTGGTTTAAGCGATGGCTTTGTCCGTGAAGCGCAGCAATATCGGCCACCAGCTTAGATTGAATTCGCCATATAGTAGCTAAATCGGGGAATATAGTGGCCAAACCCAAAAGTCCTCCCGGTGCTGATAGACTAGCACTGGTAGTCGAACTAAAAATAGCCGCTTTGCTAATAAGCTCTTCACTAGCAATCTGCGGGTTTACCACAGGTTTTAGCTTGCTTTTGGGTATGTGCGACACAATATCATACAAAATGCGTGCGCTTTGTTCCGCGGCTTTTTGTTGAAAGTTATGCAAAGGTTTTTCCTTCATTTTTAAAGTACTCATTAATAATTATATGATAAATTTTAAGATAAAGCTGTATTTTTGAGGAATAGGGATCATAATCCCATCTTTTTGTTCCAGACCCAACTGTAAAATTTCGTGAATCCATTCCTTAGAAACTTCCCCTTTTACGATTTTAATATACGAAGCTTCGGCGGTATTGATAAATTCATAGTACCCATCAAACTGTATGGGAACACCTTCGCCTTTTAAAATAATAGAGGCAAAAATGCGTTTTTCTTTGGGATCTATCTCCAAAATTTGGAATTGTCCCAGGCGCTGTACCATATCTGATTGGTTGGCCGCGCTTTTAATAGCTTTAGATTTAATGTTTTTCACAATTTAAATATAAAAAAAGGCCGCTTAAAAAGCGACCTTTAATGGCTCCAAGCGGGATTGAACCGCTGACACGAGGATTTTCAGTCCTCTGCTCTACCGACTGAGCTACAGAGCCAAAGTAAAATCAAACTTAGAAAGAATAAATCTCTTGTCAAGGGTTTTCTATATTCATTTTATGGCAAAATCTGTGCAACAAATGTTTGACAATATTTCTCCTCGTTATGATCTCTTAAATAGGTTCCTAAGTTTGCGTAGGGATGTGGCTTGGCGGCGCAAAGCCGCACGGTGCGCCGGCGATGCTGACCGGGTTTTAGATTTATGCGGCGGCACCGGGGATTTTTTGCTGAGCTGGCAAAAGCAATGGGGCACATCCGCCGAAGCTGTAATTGGTGATTTTTCTTTTAAAATGCTCCAACAGGCTCAGCAAAAAAGCCTAAAAGCACCACTGGTGCAATGCGATGCCTTGGATTTACCCTTTAAAGATGGGAGTTTCGAGCTGGTGCTTTGCGGCTTTGGCATGCGAAACTTCTCGGGTTATCACCGAGCTTTGGACGAGTTACACCGGGTTTTAGACGAGTCGGGGAGAGTGGTGATCTTGGACTTCTTTAAACCCACTCATATAGGAACGAAGTTCTTTTACGGCATTTTAGCTCCTATATTCATCCCTTTTATTGGAGCATTTTTTAGCGGTCGCAAAGAAGCTTACGATTATTTGGTAAAATCGGTGCGAAATTTTGTCAGCGCAGCGGAATTTCAGCATCAAGCGCTGCAACATGGCTTTAAAAAAGCTAAGATTAAAGCATTGGATGGCGGCATTGCTCACTTGGTAGTTTTGGATAAATATGAAAAATAAAGTACCTTGGATAATTGGCGTAACTGGTGCTTCTGGGGCAATTTATGCCACCAGATTACTGCGTCATTTACAGAAAACGCAAATTGACACGCATTTATTGCTTAGCGATGCTGGCGCACAAGTTTTAGAACACGAAAAGCAGACTAAAATCATGGATTTGGCCACTAAAAGCTTTGCCAAAGACGATTGGTTTGCGCCTCCAGCCAGCGGTTCTGCGGATTATGCGGGGATGGTTATCATTCCTTGTTCCATGGGGACTTTGGCAAAGATAGCCCATGGCATTGCCGATAATTTACTCACCCGCGCCGCGTCAGTTTGCCTTAAAGAAAATCGTCCTTTAATTGTGGTTCCTCGCGAAACTCCCATGGGGAAAATTCATTTAGAAAACATGCTAAAACTCTCTGAAGCTGGAGCGGGGGTGATACCTGCTTGCCCGCATTTTTACCAAAATCCTACCACCGTGGAACAAGTGGTGGATACGGTGGTGGCCAAAGTATTGCAACAGATGAAAATACCACAAAATTTGGTTAAACCCTGGGGAAAATCATGAAACTTTGGAATGCTATCAAAGAATATGGTTCCCTGGTAAGGTTTTCCCATACAATTTTTGCTCTGCCCTTTGCTTTAGGGGCTTTTGCGGTGGCTTCCATCGGGTATTTTAAGTGGATAAATCTGCTAGGTGTGCTTATGTGTATGGTAACAGCGCGAAACTCAGCCATGGCCTACAATCGTTTGGTAGATGCGGACATAGATGCAGAGAATCCTCGTACTAAAAACCGCCATTTACCCACCGGTCAATTGGAAAAAAGGTCTGTAAAGTTTTTTATCGCCATTAATGGTTTGCTATTTTGGGTCAGCGCTGCTTTATTCAATAAATTAACTATCATATTTGCTCCATTTGTGTGGCTATTGTTGCTTTCATATTCTCACTGGAAGCATTGGAGCTGGTTATGTCATTGGTTTTTGGGTTTTAGCATCGGTTTGTCGCCTTTGGGGGCGTGGATTGCTGTGCGTGGGGAATTTGCGTTATTTCCATCGCTTTTAGGGGTGTTTTTAATGTTTTGGATGGGGGGATTTGACATTATTTATAGCACCCAAGATGTGGAGATAGATATAAAGCAGGGATTGAAATCGGTGCCTGTGCGTTTTGGAGTAGAAAAGTCTTTGTTAATAGCCATGTTAAGTCATGCTTTGATGCTGGTAGTGGGGGTAATTTTATGGTATTTGAGTGCCTGGCATTGGGCTTTACTTTTGGCACTTTTTCTCAGTGCTATGTTGCTGATATACATACATTTATTTAGAAAAAGTAACGATTTAGATGCTATAAATAGGGATTTCTTTTTGGCCAATGGTGCTATTAGTTCGGTGTGGTTAATTTGCTTAATTTTATGGGTCATAGATGGAGGCGTAAATGTTTTATAAGAAAAATATGACTTTTTGGCGTAAATGGAATTTCTTTATGGTGGTGGGAATCACGGGAATGATTTTAGCAGAGAGATTTGTGGGGGAGGTGGTGGAAAGTTCTTTGTTTTCAACGGTTTTGTGGGTTTTAGGCGGGGGATTGTTATTAGGGGTGCTAATGAATAGGCGAAGTAAATCTTAATAACTCTAAATAAAGCCAAATTTTTAAAAAAGCAGCAAAACTAGAGCAAATGCGCCAAATCAGCCAAAAACGCATAAATTGCTATATTTCTACAAGTTTATTCAAGAGGAATTTTATGGGAAAAAACCTATACGATAAAGTTTTTGACCGCCATGTGGTAGCTAAATTACCCTCCGGTCAGTATCAGCTATTCATCGGCTTACATTTATGCCATGAAGTTACTTCGCCCCAGGCTTTTGCTATGCTTAAAGAGCAGAATTTGCCTGTGCCTTTTCCGAAGCGAACTTTTGTAACTGCTGACCATATTATACCCACTACTTCTAAGGATAGGCAAAGACCTTTGCCTGATCCTGTTTCTGAGCAAATGTTACAACACCTTGAACAAAATGCCGAAGAGCATAATTTGCGTTATTTTAGCATGGAAAGAGGCGAGCAAGGAGTGGTTCATGTGGTGGGTCCCGAATATGGGCTAACTTTACCAGGTATGACCATTGCTTGTGGTGATTCTCACACTGCTACCCACGGTGCTTTTGGAGCTTTGGCTTTTGGTATAGGAACTTCCCAAGTGGCCGATGTTTTGGCTACCCAAACCTTGGCCATGTCCCGTTTGAAAGTGCGCCGCATAGAATTTACTGGGGAATTAGCCCCGGGAGTTACTCCCAAAGATGTGGCCCTTACTTATATCGCCAAATTAGGCGTAAATGGCGGCGTGGGTTATGCTTATGAATTTGCTGGTCCGGTGATAGAAAATATGACCATGGAAGGTCGTATGACTGTTTGCAATATGGCCATTGAAGGTGGTGCTCGTTGCGGATATATTAATCCCGATCAAACCACTTATGATTATATTAAAGGTCGTCCTTATGCACCCAGTGGCGAAAATTGGGACAAAGCTTTGGCTGACTGGAAGTCCATTGCTTCCGATGCCGATGCCCATTACGACGATGTGGTGGTGATTGATGCTTCTAGCATAGAGCCCATGATTACCTGGGGTATAACTCCTGCCCAAGCTTTGGGTATTTCTGAAAAGACTCCAAAAGTTGACTCTTTTAGCGGTGCCGAAAAGCAAGTTATAGAAGAAGCTTACGAATATATGGATTTTGTAGAAGGTCAATCCATGGTGGGCGTACCCATTAATGTGGCTTTTATAGGTTCTTGCACCAATGGTCGCATTTCTGACTTCCGCGCCGCTGCCGAAGTGCTTAAAGGAGGGCGTAAAGTAGCTCCTGGTATTCGCGCTTTAGTGGTTCCAGGTTCTATGGAAGTGAAAAGACAAGCAGAAGCCGAGGGTTTAGATAAAATTTTTATAGAAGCTGGTTTTGAATGGCGTGAAGCTGGTTGTTCCATGTGCTTAGCCATGAATCCTGACCGTTTACAAGGTAGGGAAATTTGTGCTTCGACTTCGAATAGAAACTTTAAAGGTCGTCAAGGTTCGCCTTCGGGGCGTACTCTTTTGATGAGCCCAGCCATGGTGGCTTTAGCTGCAGTGGAAGGTAAAGTTGTAGATGTGAGGAATTACTTATGAGCGTAAAAATCATCGATAAAACTTCAGGTTCTGGCGTTCCTTTAAGGGGAAACGACATTGATACCGATCGCATTATACCTGCGCGTTTTTTAAAAAGAGTAACTTTTGATGGCTTGGGCGATCATGCTTTTGAAGACGATATTGCCGCTTTAAAAAGACAAGATAAGGTGCATCCTTTTGCCAACCCTATTTATAGTAAAGGGGCGGTTTTAGCCACTAATTCCAACTTTGGCAGTGGTTCTAGCCGCGAACATGCCCCGCAATCGTTGATGCGTTGGGGCATCCAGGCTATTATCGCCGAAAGTTATTCCGAAATCTTTTTTGGCAACTGTGTTTCTTTAGGTATTCCATGTTTTAAAGTGGATTCCGCCACCGCCGAAAAGATTTTAAGCTGGATCGAAGCGAATCCTGAAGGGGAATTACAAACTTCCGTGGCTGAGCGCAAATTGCTTATGGGCGGCGAAGAAATCGTTTTGGAACTCGCCGATGGACCTCGGGGACAGTTCTTAGATGGTTCTTGGAATGCTCGTGCAGGTTTATTGCGCAATTTAGACCAAGTTCGTGCGGTAGCTGAAAAGCTAGCCTATGTAAACAACTACGAGGATTGACTTGAGTCAATCTCTACAGCTCCATTACTCGCAAGTATTTTTAACATCGGATTGCGGTGTTAATGGGGCTGAGATTTACGCAAAAAGGCGTCGCGAATTTTTGCAGAAATTGGAGCATCCCTGCTTAATTGCAGGGGTGCGACAAGCGCCGGGAAGCTCAGAAGCTTGGTACAATCAGTTGGAGCGCAGGGTGCAAAACCCTCAGATGCTTTTTTTGACGGGCATTAACCAAACGCAAGTGTATTTGTGGTTAGACCCTAGAGCAGAAAAAAATGCCCAAGAAATCCTGTTTTTGCCCAAAGTGGATCCCCACCATGAGTTTTGGGAAGGGGCACGCTTGGGGTTATACGAAAAAGATAGTCCCCAAGCCCAAGCCCATTTGCAAAAACTCCAAGCTTTGCTGGGTTTTAATCGCATGGAAAACAGTCAAGATTTGTGGGAACTGCTAGAAAATGAGTTGTTGGATACCCCCACGGCTAGTTTGTATAGCTTTTGGGAAGGAAATGACGAAACTCCGCCGCGATTAACCAGCTTGTATTTCAGAAAATTTCGCAGTGAATTGCAAAGCTTTTTAGATGAAATTTCTGGGGAAATAGAGCTTAAAAACTGCCACGATTTGTATTACCAAAGTGTTTTGCCTTTAGACTCCCAGCGGCAATCTAGTGTCAAAGAAGCTAGTGCCAAAACCGCCCGAGCTTTCAACAAATTGTTGCAGAAACTACCAGATTTTGAGACGGAAAATCAGTTGCGGGGTTATTTAGATTATTTATTGCACAGCGAAAGCCCCGATGGCTTGGCTTTTTCCACCATTGTAGCTGGAGGAGCCAATGCGGAGGTTTTGCATTACCAAAAAAGCGATGAGAGCTTAAAAGATGGGGAACTAGTGCTACTAGATTTTGGCTTGCGTTGGGGGAGCGTATGCACAGATATTTCTCGAACTTTGCCTATAAATGGCAAATTCGATCCCTTACAAAAAATTCTTTACCAAATAGTCTTAGATACTCAAGAGTACTTTGAAAATTCCGTGCGTGGGGGGATTTTACTCAAAGATCTCAACGAAAAAGCATGGAATTACTTAGAGGCATTGCTAGAAGAACGCTTTTTGGCTTTGGGTGGACAAGCGGAGCGTTTATATCCGCTAAGAAAGCAGAGTTTTGTCGCGCCCCATGGTATTAGCCATGCTTTGGGTGTAGAAGTACACGAAGGCGACATTTTACGGACATATCAGCAAAAACCCTTGAATTCGGGAATGATTATCAGCAATGAGCCGGGCTTATATGGAAAATTTACTATAAATATAGATGGAACAGTTTATAGTCAAAGATTGGGTATAAGAATAGAAGATGATTTGCTTATCACTGATTCTGGTTGTGAAAATCTAACTAGAGCTATGTCCAAAAGCATTGAAGCCTTGGAAATGCAAATAAACCATGCAAAAGACATTTAAACTAATTAAATTGATAATAACATAGGAAAAACAGAAGTGCAAAATAAAAATAATAATGAAAACCCAAGAGATTATTCGGATCGTAATGTTTTATTGTTAGAAATAGACGAAGAGCATAGTGAAATAACAGCTCAAATTATTCGCAATATGCTTCCTGGAGCCAAAATTAAAGCCGTACATACTCCTGAAGATGCTTTAAAAGCTATGCATAAAGGAGAATGGGATACCTATGTGTTAGATTTTCGCGAAGAAGCGGTGTCGAATAGCGAGTTTGTAAAAAGAGCAAACAACCAAAAAGATGCTGTTTTAGTGGCTTTGCCTTTTGGTACTTTCACTGAAGGTGACGAGGATAATGCAGCGAAATTAGATATTTTAAGAAAACTCTTTGAAGTTGAAAAAGAAGAAAAGAAAAAATGATAAGTATTACTTATACTTGGAGCTAATTCATGGCTGAAATTTCCGTATCTATGCGCAATGTAAAAAAGGTGTATCCAGGGTCTGAAACACCAGCTATACAAGATATTAACTTGGATATAGCCGATGCGGAATTTGTGGTCTTAGTGGGGCACTCTGGTTGTGGAAAATCTACAATTTTGCGTATTATTGCTGGTTTAGAAAGTCCCACCGAAGGAGAAGTCTTTATCGGAGGGCAATCTTGCACACATTTAGAACCTAAAGATCGCGATATAGCCATGGTTTTCCAAAATTATGCTCTTTATCCACATTTTTCCGTGCGCGAAAACTTAGAATTTGGCTTAAAAATGGCGCGACGCTTGACTAGACCTGAAATTGAAACCCGGGTTTTAGAAGCTGCAGAAATTTTAGAAATACGCAATTTATTAGACCGTAAACCTAAGCATCTTTCAGGGGGAGAAAGACAAAGAGTGGCTTTGGGAAGAGCTATAGTACGCAAACCTCGGGTATTCTTATTTGACGAGCCTTTGTCGAACTTAGATGCCAATATGCGTGCGCACATGCGCATCGAATTGGGGCGTTTGCATAGCCGTTTGCAAACTACCATGCTTTATGTTACCCACGATCAGGTGGAAGCTATGACCATGGGAGATAGGATAATATGTATGCGCAATGGTGAAATTCAACAAGTGGGGCAACCCATGGAATTGTACAGTGAACCCATCAATGAATATGTGGGATCATTTATTGGGACTCCACCCATGAATTTTACTAATGGCGAATTTCAAGATGGCGGTGTAGTTTTACAGGGAACTGAGGTGGTTTTGCCTGTACAAGCTTATGAGCATTTAAAAGATTTTAAAAAGTTTCGAGTGGGGGTGCGGCCCGAGCATTTGATTCTTTCCAGAACTGATACCGCAGGGATTCCTTGTCGAGTAGAGGTGGTGGAGACCTTAGGTTTTGAGACTTTATTGCATGTGGGAAATGGCAAATTTAGCACCATTGTGCGCAGTCAAAATAAAGATTTACTTCAGGTGGGTGAAAATGTTTATTTGCATATTTCTAAACCACACTTTTTTGATGGTGCCACGGGGCAAAGAATAATTTTGTCTCCTTTAGGAGAGTAAATATGCCTAAGTATATGCTAAAGCGTTTCTTTTATATAGTTATTGTGGCTTTATTAAGTGCCTGCGGAAATCAAACAGATAATAAGCAAGTGGTTTTGGATTTATGGGTGATGCCTAATTCCCCAGAGCCCCAACGGGATACAGAAAAATTGGTGAGGGGTTTTGAATTAGAAAATCCTGGTATTAAAGTTAATGTTACCGTGGTGGATTGGGGTAATGCTTGGGCTAGAATCACCACTGCTGCCACCACCCAAAATGGCCCCGATGTGATTCAAATGCCCACTTCATGGACTGCAGCCATCACTGAAATGGGTTCCCTTTTGGCGCTGGATTCGCTATTGCATACCATTGGGGGCGCTCAAAAGTTTCCCCCTGCCATGATGCAATATTCCCAGCCTCGAGGCTCTGATTCCATAACATCATTGCCTTGGTTTGTAGATGTGCGCCCCATGTTTTATAGAAAAGATGTTTTAGCAAAAGTTGGCATAAATCCTCGGAAAATCATTACTTGGCACGATTTTAAAAGAGCTTTAGAAAAAATTCGCGTGGCTAAACCTGTAATTGAAGGAATTTCTGTGCTACCCATGGGCTACCCAGGGAAAAATGACTGGAATGTCATTCACAATTTTGCCCCTTGGATTTACGGCATGGGTGGGGATTTTTTAAATGAAGCGGGAACCAAAAGCATGCTATCTAGTCCTGAAACCATGGAGGCGATCATCTTTTACTTGGATTTTGTGCGTTTGGGGTACAATGAAGCCCGTAATTTGGAAAAAAACACCGCCCAAGTCAGTTCAGAATTTGATGATGGGCGTTTAGCATTTTGGTTTGATGCTACCACCAAAACTATTTACATGGATAGACCTCAATATGCCGGCAATACAGCAAAAAGCCCTGCAGCCCGTAATTATGGCTGTATGTTACCTCCCACTTCTCCCACGGGTAAAAATCGTTATTTTATAGGGGGATCCGGACTTTCTGTCTTTAAATATACGCAGCATAGTAAAGAGGCCATTAAGCTTTTAGAGTACTTAGTAGCCAGGCCAGAAGTACAGTTGCAGATGGCGCGCACTAGTGCTTTTTTACCGGCGCTAAAAGCCACTTGGAGCCATCCATATTTTAAAGATAATAGCAACTATCAAGTGTTTTTACGCATGGCTGAAACANNCCGTATCCTAGTGTGCATTATTGGGCTGAAATAGAAACTTCAATTTTGCCCCGTCGTTTGGGGAATATTTTTGATTTAGTGATTCATGCCAATAAAGATAATTGGCCCCGTGAAAAGATCATGGATGAAATTGAAAAAATAGACCAAGAAGTTAATCATTATATAAAAAAACAGTTAGATGCAAAACCTGGCTTAAAAAATAGATTAGAAAATTTTAAACCTCAGTATTACGACTCTTTAAAAGGCATATAATGGCTGAAGTTAAGGGAAAAAAACAGAACTTATGGAAAAAACATCGCATGGCTATACTTTTTTTGGCGCCTGCTTTGTTAGCTTTGTTTTTCTTGCTTTTGGTGCCTCTTTTGCAAGCTATATGGATTAGTTTGTTAGACCTTAATAAATCTACTTTAGACCAGTTTTTAAGCTCACCTTTTATAGGTATGCGCAACTATATAGAAGTGGCTTTTTCTAAAAGCAGCGCTGTGCATCAAGGGCTTTGGGATGCCATTCGCAACACGGTAATTTATACCTTTTTTGTGATTGTTGGGACAGTTGTTTTTGGTTTAGGTGGAGCACTGCTCATAAATCGAAAGTTTAAAGGTAATGCTTTAGCTCGCTCCTTGATTATGCTTTCTTGGGTGGTGCCTTCTTATGTGGTGGGCATGTTGTGGGGCTTTATGTGGCAACAAGAAGAGGGAATAATCAATATTTTTCTTTTTGATATTGTACACTTAGATGTGTGGAGCAGTTGGTTTGGAGTGCATTGGGAATATAATCAGCTAGGAGAGTTGTTGAAACCCCGTTGGCTTACGGGTGAAAACACAATATGGGCAATTATTATACCTAGTATATGGCGTTTGTGGCCCTTTGCTATGCTGCTGTTTTATTACGCTCTTAAATCTATCCCTAAAGAAATTTACGAAGCCGCAGAAATTGATGGTTCCACTAAAATAGAGCGTTTTTTTCACATTACCTTGCCTTTGTTGCGTCCTATTATCGCCTTAGTTGTGCTTTATGGGGTCATAAGCAATGTTTATTCCTTCAATATTATCACTATGATGTTTGGAAATGGGGCAGGGCTACCTGGGCGCTACGGCGACCTTATTTTACCTAATATTTTCCGTAATGTTTTTGGTGTTTGGGATTTTGGTATGGGGGCTGCCATGTCTGTTTTATTAATGGGTGCCATGGCTATATTTTCTTTGGCTTGGTTGCATAAGTTTAAAGAGGATTTAAGTAATGATTAAAAAGCATTTCAAAAACTTAAGCCCTTTGTGGACTGTTTTGACTTGGCTAATTGTTATAGTGCATATAGCTCCCATTGCTTGGATGGTGTGGGCTTCTTTAATGGGCAACAATGAGCTTATGCAGGGAAAGCTTGTGCCTGCGCCTAAAAGCAATGATTTGATTTTTGCAGATGCGCACGATTCCGGGGATTATATAATCGGCGATAGAAACGGTGGTTTGGTGCGCTACAATATTCAGACAGGAAAGTATAAAAAGCTTAATTTAAATACCACAGCGGCTTCTTATTTGGCTAAAGGGGATTCTTTGTGGGTGTTTTCAGCCAATAAAGGCTTAATGCTGGTTTCCTTGGAAAAAATGTCGGTAATAAAAAAACAAAAATGGAGCTGGTTTAAAAATGATTTCAATGAAATAGACCACTCGTATTTTACTAAACAGAAAGTATTGCAGTCTTTGTTTGAGCATGAAAATATGCACGGCCAACTGGCAGAAATGTTAAATCATTATTCGTTGATTCCCGGAGCCTGGCGACCATCATTAGCAAAAGTCACGGGGGTGGTTTTTCCCGCTGATTCTTCGGTGGTGGATTCTTTAAATAAGGTTATATCTTACCCAGAAATGGTAGAAAAAGTTTTAGAGGGAGGGCAAGAATATAATGAATGGGTTAATCCCATGATAATTAACCTTTTTGCTCGCAAAGATTTAAACGACCAAGAGGCTAGGGAATTGTTTAGGTGGTGTTTGGCGGAAAGGTTTCCTGTGAAGCTTATCAGACATCAGCAAATGTTTTGGAATAATGTTTGGGTAAGTAAAATCCCTAGTTCTGGTCACGGTACTTCCATAAAATTTTGCGGAGACAATACACTGTGCTTGGCTCTTTGGTGGGATGACTTTCCCGGTATTGCTTTCTATGATATTGTCAATGAAAAAACTGAATGGATTACTTTAAGGCATGGCCTGCCCACCACGGCTATACAACACTTACTACCCATAAATAAAGAAAAGCTTTTAGCTGTTTCAGACGAAGGTTTATTATTAATAGATTTGGTGGAAAAAGATTTAGAAAAAGTCTTTTTATTTGGGGAAGCAGGGCTACCATATTTAGATAGAAGCGAAATATATTGTGAATTGCTGGATGACGATAATGTACTTATTGCTTATGGGCAAGATTTACTGAAGTTCAATTTTAGTTTAGGAGAAGCTGAAAACATTCAATTCAAAGGGCTTGAAGGGCTTATTTCTGGTGTTACTTCTTTACATATAACAACTGAACGAGTTTATTTAGGAACTTCCGAAGGGGTTATTATTACAGACAAGAATTTTGGTACTGTGCAACATATTGACGAGCTTTTTATAGATGTTACAACAAACAGAGCTTTGGACTTGGTGGTGCATGAACTTCAGGAAATAGGTGACAATACCGCTATTTTAGGGGCTATGGGGCATTTAGTGGTTTTAGAACCCAAAACAGGCCAAGTGTGGCTAAGGCAAGAGTTTCCCCAAGGAATGCCAGATTTAAACTGGCAAAACTATCAAGATCTGTGGAAGTCTGTGCCTTTTGGAGTGTTTTTACGTAATTCTCTGGTGGTTTGCATATCGGTAATGCTTATTTCTATGTTGGTGGCTACTTTTGGCGGTTATGCCATAGCTCGTTTTGATTTTCCTGGTAAAAAGTTCTTATCCAATGGGATTCTTTCCACGCAAATAATTCCCAATATTTTGTATTTAATCCCCATATTTTTGACTTTTACCGCTTTGCAACAATATTTAGCCATAAACTTTATTAATAGCTGGTCGGGGATGATTATTGTCTATTCTGCCTTTTTTATTCCCATGGCTTTGTGGATTTTACAATCAGTTTTTGCCAGCATCCCCAAGGAATTAGAAGAGGCAGCGCTGCTCGATGGTTGCTCAGCTTTTGAAGCTTTTCTTAAAATAGCTTTGCCCGTGGCTTTGCCCAGTATTATCGCCGCAGGGGGCTATATTTTCCTCTTGGCTTGGGATGAACTTATGTTTGCGTGGGTGCTCAGCACAGACCTTAATTCAGCTACTATACCTGTGGGAGTAAGATTAACTGCGGGGCAGTTCCAAAATCGCTATGATTTGTTGATGGCTGCTACCACTGTGGCCACTATTCCAGTATTGCTGTTGTTTTTGCTTTTAAATAAACGCTTAATAAACAGCCTTTCAAGTGAAGCTCGGGGCTCTTCCTAGTTGTCGATTTTAATCTTATGTTCTTGCAACTTGCGCCACAAAGTAGAGCGGCTTATGCCTAGCTTTTTGGCCACTTCGGTTTGATTGTACTCCAAAGCTTCTAAGGCGTATATAATATGCAGCTTTTCTAGCTCTTGTAGGGATAAAAGCTCGGCATTGGCTTGCTGATAAATTGGCGATCTTTGCTTTTCTTGCTGCGCTATGCTTTCTTCATTTATGGCAAAATCTGTGCAGCAATCGTCAACTTTATCCGCGTCTTGGCTAATGGCTAAGGTTTCGATTTTTGAAGGCAACAAAGCTTTGGGAGCTATCACTTCTTGCATATAATCGGGGAAGTCTTCTACTCTGATGGTTTCATCGTCAGCCAAAACCACCGCGTGTTCAATGATGTTTTCCAGTTCGCGAATATTTCCAGGATAATCCCAAGTGCTGAGCGCAATTTGTGCTGAGGGGGTTATTTGGGAAATTATTCTTCCCGTCTCTTTTTGGTATTTTAAAATGAAAAACTTCACTAATTTAGGGATGGTTTTACGGCGTTCCCGTAGGGGAGGCAGGGTAAATTGAAAGGTGTTAAGCCGGTAGTATAAATCTTCCCTAAATTCGCCATCGATAATAGCCTGTTCCAGGTTTTTATTGGTGGCGGCTATGATGCGTACATCTAAATAGCGATTTTCGGTTTCTCCCACGCGGCGGATCTCTTTTTCTTGCAAAAAGCGCAGGATTTTTACTTGGGTGGACAATGAAAGTTCGCCAATTTCATCCAGAAACAGAGTTCCGCCTTCGGCTTCTTCAAAAAGACCTTTCTTATTGGCAATAGCTCCGGTAAATGCTCCTTTGCGCACTCCAAAAAGCTCGGATTCTACGATGTTTTCGGGAATTGCTCCACAGTTCACCGTCACAAAAGGCTCATCGGCGCGTTTGGACAAGCGGTGGATAATATTTGATACAAACTCTTTACCCGTACCCGATTCGCCCGTTACCAAAATCGTGGAGCTGGTGGGGGCAACTTTGTAGAGCGTGCGCAAAATCTTTTTCATGGCGGGGGTATTGCCCAGCAGATCTTCTAGCACATGGTCTTCCATAAGCCTATAGCTTTTGCGATTGCTTTGCTTTTGCTGAATTTTCCGCGCTGAATGCTCCAGCACACTGGGAGATAAAGGCTTGAGTAAATAGGAACTAGCTCCGCGGGAAAGCGCATTTTCGGCGATCTGTATGTTTTTGGAATTGCATAACACCACCACATCTACGCCGGGTTGATGTTCTTTGAGAAAAGATATGACATCTAAATCGTGTACAGTAAAAAACTCAGTGCTTAAAAAGCAGAGCCCAACTTCTTCCTCTTTAATCCAAGAAATTAAATCTGAGGCCTTGGTTACTGCCGCTAGGGGAGAGTCCGTTAAAGACCAGGAATCCAAGACCTTTTCCACAAAGTTTTTATCGGGATCTGCTAAAAGTACATTCATATTATTTACTTAAAATAAGTTTTGTTAGTTACTAATTAAAGAAACTACGAATTCTTTTCAAAAAAGACTCCTCACGCTCCGCTTCTTGGGTGCTTTGCAATTTTGCCAATTCTTCGTAAAGAGATTTTTCTTTAGAGCTTAAATTAGTGGGAATACGGGCATTTACGGTAACATAAATATCGCCCCTTCCGCTACTATTTAAGTGGGGAAGGCCTTTGTCGCGCAGTCTAAACTTGCGCCCAGGTTGGGTTCCCGCTGCAATTTTGATTTTCACTTCGTTTTCTATGGTGGGAACACGAACCGTACCTCCCAAAACCAATCTGGTAATAGGAACATCTAAAGTGCATTCTAAATCGGCATCTTTTCTAGTGAAAAACTCATCTTTCTTTTCGGAAATTAGCACGATAATATCGCCGTGGGGGCCACCGCGCGAACCAGCATCGCCTTCGCCACGCAATTTCAGGTAATTACCCTCGGCCACTCCAGCGGGGATTTTAATCTCAATGGTGTCCTCTTTGCGCTCCAAGCCGGAACCCGTGCACTGGTTGCAACGGTTAGAAATGCTTTGCCCCGTACCACCACATTCTGGACAAGTGCTCACATTTACCATTTGCCCAAACAACGATTGGGACACTTGGCGCACTTGACCAGAGCCTTGACAGGTGTTACAAGTGGCTACACCGGTTCCGCCTTTACCAGAACAAGTTCCACAATGGGCTTGTCGCTTGATTTTGATTTTTTTGGTGGTACCAGTAGCTATTTCTTTGAGAGATAGCGTTACTCGTACTTGTAAATCATTGCCTCGGGGAGGGCTGGGTCGTCCGCGACTGCGGGCACGCCCCCCGCCAAAACCAAAATCGCCAAAAATATCACCAAAATGGCTGAAAATATCTTCAAAGGAGCTAAAACCTTGCCCGCCACCAAAACCGCCCGGAGCTTCATGTCCAAATTGGTCGTATTGGGAGCGTTTTTTGTCGTCAGAAAGCACTTCGTAGGCTTCTGCGGCTTCTTTAAACTTCTCTTCAGCCTCTTTATCACCAGGATTTTTATCGGGATGATATTTTATGGCTAATTTTTTGTACGCCCTTCTAATTTCATCAGCCGAAGCTGTTTTAGAAACTTCTAGAACTTCGTAATAATCTCTCTTTTTAGCCATAAATATCTATCCTTTTTTTATTAATCGTCATCTACTACTTCGTAATCGGCATCCACAGCGCCATCATCTTTATCAGAGTCGTCGCTAGGAGCTTCGTTGGGTGTTTCAGGTTGAGCTTGACCAGGATCGGCAGCACCTTGAGCCGCTTGAGCAGCTTGAGCTATTTCACCTAATACCGCTTGAACTTTGTCCATGGCAGCTTGAATTTCGTCTTTGTTGTCGGAATCCTTCACTTTTTTCAATTCCTCAATGGGATCTTGAATTTTGGACTTTAGTTCTGCAGGAGCTTGGTCGCCAAGTTCTTCAATGCTCTTTTCCGCTTGATAAATTAACTGTTCGGCTTGGTTTTTGATTTCCACCAGTTCTCTTTGTTTTTTATCGGCTTCGGCGTTGGCTTCGGCCTCTTTAATCATCTGATCTATTTCTTCTTCGGCTAAGCCAGAGGAAGATTGGATTTTTACAGATTGCTCTTTACCAGTTTCTTTGTCTTTGGCGCTCACATGCACAATACCGTTGGCATCAATGTCAAAGGTTACTTCAATTTGAGGTAAACCACGGGGTTTAGCCGGAATACCAGTGAGATCAAAACGACCGAGAGTGCGGTTGTCCCTAGCAAATTCTCTTTCGCCTTGTAACACATGAATGGTTACTGCGCTTTGATTGTCTTCAGCAGTGGAAAACACTTGGGATTTGCGAGTGGGCACGGTGGTATTGCGTTCAATGAGGTTGGTCATTACACCACCTAAAGTTTCAATACCCAAAGATAGGGGAGTTACATCGAGCAACAACACATCTTTTACCGAAGAGTCACCGGCGAGTACGCCACCTTGTACTGCAGCACCAATGGCCACAACTTCGTCGGGGTTTACACCTTTGTGAGGGTCTCTACCAAAGAAGTTTTTCACCGCTTCTTGAATGGCGGGAATACGAATGGAACCACCCACCAAGATCACTTGATCTATTTCGGAAGCCTCCATGCCTGCATCGCTTAAGCACTTGCGACAGGGCTCTAAAGTAGCTTCTACCAAATGGCTGGTGAGCTGGTCGAATTTAGCTTTGGTCAAAGTTAAATCCAAGTGTTTAGGACCACTGGCATCGGCAGTGATAAAAGGCAGGTTAATATTGGTTGTTGCCGTGGCAGAAAGGTCAATTTTGGCTTTTTCTGCTGCGTCTTTAAGGCGTTGTAAGGCCATTTTGTCTTGTTTTAGATCAATTCCAGGGTTATCCTTGCGGAATTCCTCATTAATCCAGTCTATTATAACTTCGTCAAAGTTATCACCGCCGAGCATGGTATCACCATTGGTGGCTTTAACTTCGAAAACACCATCGCCAATTTCTAAAATAGAAATATCGAAAGTACCACCGCCTAAGTCATAAACGGCGATTTTTTCATTCTTTTTAGATTCCAAACCGTAGGCCAAAGCCGCGGCGGTGGGTTCGTTTACAATGCGCAAAACTTCTAAACCTGCAATGGTTCCAGCATCTTGAGTAGCTTGGCGTTGGGCATCGTTAAAATATGCAGGTACAGTAATAACTGCTTGATTAACTTCGTGGCCTAAGTGATCTTCGGCAACTTTTTTCATGGCTTGTAAAGTCATGGCAGAAATTTCGGGGGGAGCGTATTCTTTATCGTCGATTTTTACCCGTACCAATTCATCGCTACCACCTACTAATTCGTAAGGCATATTGCGCTCAGCGTCGGTGCACTCATGTTGGCGACGACCCATAAAGCGTTTAATAGAATAAATGGTCTTTTCGGGGTTGGTAATGGCTTGCCTTTTGGCCACATGACCCACTAATCTTTCGCCATCTTTACCAAATGCTACGATAGAAGGCGTGGTGCGAAAACCTTCGGCATTTTCAATTACAACGGGTTTTCCACCTTCCATTACCGATACGCATGAGTTGGTGGTTCCTAAGTCTATTCCTATGATTTTTGACATAATATTACTCCTGATTAAAAAATTAACTTCCAGCGCTAACTATAACTTTAGCGGTCTTAATAATTTTGTGTTTAATGCGATATCCTTTCTGAAACACCGAAAGCACATGATTTTCGGGTACAGAATCTGAGGGTTGCTTCATAAAAGCTTCTTGGCTATTGGGGTCAAATTCTTCTCCCACCGGATTAATGGCTTCTAGTCCAGCATCGGTGAGTACCTTTTGGAATTGCTCGTGGATTAACTGCATGCCTTTTTCAAAAGCTTCGTGATTAGAAGTCTTATTTTCCTCAGAAAAAGCTCTTTCAAAGTTGTCCAATACTTCAGAAAGCTTTTCTAAAAGCTTAGCATTGGCGGTTTCTATAATATCTAGCTGCTCCCGCGCAGTGCGACGGCGATAATTCTCAAATTCAGCGTGTAAACGCAGTTGCCTATCTTCTAAACTTTTAATTGTCTCTTCGGCGGCTTCCAAAGATTTTTGCAAATCCGATTTTGAACTTTCTGCAGAATCATCGGCGCTTTGCTCTTCTTTTTCTACCGAGCCCTGGGAATCCGTTTCCGCAGCACTATCTTTGGCTTCTTCCACGGTTTCTTCATTATTAATTTTATTTTCTTTTTTATTCATAGCTGAAGTCACTATTCCTTATTCTAATTTGTAATAATACAAGCGAAAATTGTGCCATTAAACTTTGCTCTATTTTGAAACAAAAAAATAAAGCCGACCTGAATAGATCGGCTTCAAATAGCTTTTCGTTATTACATCATTCCGCCCATGCCGCCC